>Ga0068860_100001987_pt1 | contig 21593 bp, 14 predicted proteins | sample KBSSwiS32_FD_66597 | JGI IMG/M metagenome (GOLD analysis project Ga0068860, IMG submission 66597) | Switchgrass rhizosphere microbial communities from Kellogg Biological Station, Michigan, USA - KBS Switchgrass S3-2 | ecosystem: Host-associated > Plants > Roots > Rhizosphere > Soil ...
GGTGTGATTTTCGTGTTTGATCCACGTTTCACAACCAAGGCGCTCACTGACGAGCGGCCAGCTGAATTGCGGGGTCGGCGGCATGAAGCGATGTACCAAAGCTTGTGCTTCGCGAATCTCTGCCAAAGAGGGAAGTGCCATAACTCCAGAATATCGAACTGACTGCACGGTTAGAATCGACGGGTGATCGTATTTCGTAGTTTTCAGGCGCTGTCGGGCCTTCAGGCAGTTCTTGGTTTCGCGATTTTGATTGCCGGCGGGTTAATGCTTTCGGGGTGCCACCAGACCCCAAAGCTCACAGCGCAAGAGATGCAAGGGAAGCACCTTTACCAGGTACGCTGCGCGCATTGTCATGAGGACAATGACCTCGCGCTGAAGAAGGCGCCTCCCGATCTTCATGGCCTTTTCAAGCGATCGACGCTGCCAGGTGGTTCTGCCGCAACAGACGCGGAGGTACGTCGCGTAGTACTTGCCGGGAAAGGCTTGATGCCCGCCTTCATGGGCCGGTTCGATGACGTGCAGATGTCGGCACTGCTCTCCTATCTCCACACTGGTCTGCGTTAGAGCTGTTCAAAGGAGAGCTACTCGTAACGAATTGCCGTCATCGGATTGACACCTGCTGCGCGCGATGCCGGCAAAATGGATGCAAGTGTTGCAACCACAGACAAGACCAGGGTCGCTCCCAATATCAACAGCGGATCGCGCACGCTCTCAGCAGACCAGTTGGCCATCACCCTGTTCAACGCGACCGTAAGGATCACTCCCGCCACGATGCCTACACCCACGCTCATTACTGTCGATCGGAATACGAGGCCGAGCACGTGTCCACGGTCTGCTCCCAGTGCTATTCGAATGCCGAACTCATTCGTGCGCTGAACGACAGTATACGCAACTACGCTGTAAAGTCCGACCGAGGCCAACGCCAGTGCCAGCCCCGCGAAAGCGCCGAAGAGCCACGCCACCAATTGACCGCGTGCATACTCAGGCAGGCGTGTTATCCAGTGCTCAAGGTCTCGGACATCGTTGTTTGTCTGCTGATCAGGATCGATAGAACTTACCGCGGTGCGTATTGCGTGCAAGAGGCTGAGAGGCGGAACGTCTGAACGCACCAGAATCTGGGTATACATCCCCATTGCCAAGGTGTAAGGCACGAAACCCTCCGGCAATACCGGCTTGGACAAACCATCATCGAGTTTGTCGGCAATTACACCTATGATTTGCATGCCGTCTTCCGCGCCAGGAGCAACTAGAAAGTAAGGTGGTTGCGGTTTCAACTCAGTCAACTTCACAGTCTTGCCAATGGCGTCGCCGGAAGGGAAGTATTTCTTCGCGAATGTCTGGTTCACCACCATCAGCGCCGCGCCGCGGTGCGTCTCTGCCTCATCCCAAATACGCCCCTTCGCTAGGGGTATCCGGAGAGCAGGGAAGTAATCCTTGCTCACCATGTTGAACCGAAAAGGCTGATCGGCATTCGCTGGTCTTCCTACAATTTGGAGGTGCACGTCGAAGCCGTTTGAAGGTGGTGTGGCGTTGCTCGAGACCGCAGCGATCTTCACCCCTGGAACGGTCGCGACCTTGTCGTACATCTTCTCGAAGTATGCGGCTCTCTCGGGCCATGTTTTATACGTGCCATCGTGAATCGGGATCCCGACAGACATGATGTTGTGCGGATCGTAACCCAATGTTACGTGCGCCACTTTGAGGAAGCCCTCGATGGCTGCGCCGGCTCCGGCCATCATAAGCAGCGTTAAAGCGATCTGACCGCCAATGAGCGTTGCGTGCAATCTGCGGCCTTGCACATCTCCGGTGGCCTTGCGGGTGTTGGCCTTCATGACCTGGCTTACTTCCGGGCGTGAGAGCTGCAGTGCCGGCCAGAGTCCAAACAGGATGCCGGTTCCGATGGCGACGAAGGTGCAGAACAGCAAAACCGGCAGGTTCACGTGAATCGCCGCTTCGTGGGGGAAAGAGAACTCTGGTAAGTGCGCAACGATGATGTCGACAGTCTTGAAGGCGAGGGCGAGTCCCAAAGCTGCGCCAGTGAGGGAGAGCAACAAGGCTTCTGTGAGAAGTTGGCGGATGATCCGGCTTCGGCTGGCGCCGATCGCGGAGCGAAGTGCGAATTCGTGTTGGCGAGCGCTGGCTCGAGCCAGCAACAAAATCGAGACATTCCCGCAGCCGATCAAGAGGAGGAGTGCGACTGCCCCGAAGAGCAGGTACAACGTTCCACCAAGCTGCTTGATGAAGTCTTCATTAAGCCCAACAACATGGAGGCGGACGAAGTTGAGCGGGAAGTGTTTAGGGTTGTCCTTGGCGAACTGCCTGATCAAGGGCTCGAGCGCAGAATTCGCCTGAGCGTGGGTGATTCCAGGCTTCAGCCGTAGACCGGCGTAGAAGCTCTTAACCTGATCTCCGGTTACCTTCAATGGCAGATAAACATCTCCATCGCCCCAGGTGAATCGAGGGTTTGAAACTCCCACGACGGTGTAGTTCTTCCGCATCAGCTGAATCGTTTTCCCGATGATTGAGGCGTCTCCGCCATAGTGACGGATCCAGAACTTGTATCCGAGCACGACGACAGGCGCGGGGTCCTGGCCGTCGATCGCGTCGGAGGGTTGCAGCCCGCGCCCAAGCGCCGCCGGAACACCGAAGAAGTTGAAGGCATTTGAGGTGAGGTAGACGCCCTGCACATCCTCGGGGAGATCGGCCCCTGTGACCGTAAGACTCCAATCGTCCTCCATGAAAGTGTCATCAACTACAGGCGATTTGCGGATCTCCTGCCATTGAGTTCCCGTCACACCGAAGCCGTTCAGATCGCCGGAGGGCATGGTCAGGCGCATATGGATCATCCGGTCTGAATCCTTGTAAGGATACGGATCCAGCAAGATTGCATAGACCACGCTGAAGACAGCGGTGGTGGCTCCAATTCCGAGAGCGAGCGACACGATGGCCGTGCACGAGAAACCGGGCATCTTGATGAGCTGGCGAATTCCGAAACGGATGTCCTGGAACAGAGCCTTCATGAATCACTCCTTCAGCGGGAATTACCTCAGGCGAACCATTGGAAGCAGATGCCGAAACCGTCTGGATCTTTGAGGTACAGCTGTTTCATTCCGTACCAGGCTACTTTCGGACGATCGATTTGCAGTCCCTTCAGCGCGAGCTGCTGGTATGTTCCCTCGACATCGGGACAGCCGAAGTACAGGCATGTGTCCTGATGCCCCGACCACCTCGCCGCATCCGGCTGGACGGGAACTTCTTCGGGGTCGTAAGCCGTGTTCAGCATGATGGTGGCATTTGAAAGTTGCAGCATCGCCCAGTCCACGTCGTCAGGATCGCGTGACTTCTCCTTCGATTTGCCCGTGATCTTGAAGCCGAGCAGATCGCGGTAGAAATGGATCGAGCGCGGCATATCAAACACCTGCACAAGAGGCGCGACGCTTTGGACTTCGATGGCCATCCGAAACTGTACTCCCTGAAGACCTGAACCGATGCGATACGGAGTGATCGGCTTACTTGCTACAAAGCACGTTTCAGCCCAACACGGGGGCGATGCAAGTTGTTGATTCGACGAAGCTGAAAATCGGGCGCGACGCGACCAACTGTGCGAATCCGCCTGTAGTTGTTCGCAAATGGACGGAAGCGCACGATGCGATTCATCCCACCTGGAGCAGGGGACTGCGGATTCTCGAATGCTCTATACTCAGGATTGCTATGGCACCTGAAAAAACCTTCTTTCTTGAGACATTCGGGTGCCAGATGAATGCCCATGACTCCGAAAAGGTCATTGGCACATTGCTCCGTGAAGGCTATCGAAAGGTCGAGACCGAGGAAGAAGCAGGGTTGATCCTCTACAACACCTGCTCAATTCGCGACAAGGCGGAGCAAAAGGTCTTCAATCGTCTGAACGACTACAAAAAGCTCTACAAATCAGGCAAGAGATTTGGTGTGTTGGGTTGCGTGGCACAGCAAGAGGGCGAGAAGATTTTTGAACGCGCCCCATATGTCTCGCTGGTTTCAGGTTCTGCCTCGTATCGGAAACTCCCTGAGATGCTCATTCGCCTGGAAGCCGGAGAGCATCGGATTACCGGTCTCGATGACCGCCAGACCGACGAAACATTTGAGACTGAATTCACCGCGCGCCAGAATCCGTATCGCGGTTACATCACCATCATCGAGGGTTGCGACAAGTTCTGCGCCTACTGCGTGGTTCCGTATACACGAGGCAAAGAGCGCAGCCGCAGTTCTTCCTCAGTACTGGAAGAGGCGCGGCGAATTGCCGATCAGGGTTATACGGAAATCCAACTGCTCGGTCAGAACGTAAACAGTTACCGAGACCCGACAGGGAAGTTGAGTTTCGCGGAATTGCTGGCAGCGGTGGGCCAGGTTCCGGGAATCAGGCGGGTTCGATTTACGACAAGTCATCCGCGCGATTTCACTCGCGACATTGTTGAGGCGATCGACGCCTACCCAACCCTGTGCGACCATGTGCACCTTCCAGTGCAGTCTGGTTCCTCACGCGTGTTGAAACTGATGGCTCGCGAATACACCTCTGACTGGTACCTGGAACGGATCAGCTGGATCAAGGCATCGAAGCGAAAGATTTCGCTGTCGACCGACATCATCGTCGGATTCCCGGGTGAAAGCGCGGACGACTTTATCCAGACCATGGACCTGTTGCAGGAAGTGCAGTACGATTGCGTCTTCGGTTTCAAGTATTCCGGCCGTCCCAATACTCCTGCGTTGACGATGATTGACTCGATGCCTGAAGCGGAAAAGGCAAATCGTCTTCAAGTTGTTCTTGAACGTCAGCGCGAAATTCAGAGAGTTAACTATGCGAGGCACTTGGGAGAAGAAATGGAAGTGATGGTGGAGGGAACAAATGCTGCTCGCGGACAGATCACGGGTCGCAGTTCCCAGAACAAGTCTGTGAATTTCACCACCTCACTTCCGATCGCGCCCGCCCCTGGGTCTTACATGAAGGTGAGAATCATTAATACGTATCCGAACAGTCTGGTTGGAGAGGCCATCTAACCCAGAGGCGGAGAGGCAGAACCCCATGGATATCGAAGTTCGAATTCGTGGCTTGATGATGGATCCAGCCACCAATATGCCCATCGTCGTTCTCAAGGACGTTGGGTCAGACACGGTGATGCCAATCTGGGTGGGAATCTTCGAGGCCAATGCCATCGCCATTGAGATTGAAAAAGTAGCGCCGCCGCGCCCGATGACGCATGATTTGACGAGAAATCTCATGCGCCACATGAATGCACGTCTGGAAAAGATAGTTATAAATGAACTTAAGGACGAGACATTCTACGCCGTCCTATGGCTACGCCAGGAAAATGAGCTGATCACGCTCGATGCGCGACCTTCCGATGCGATAGCGCTGGCGCTCAGGGCAGACTGTCCGATCTACGTTTCAGAGCATGTCCTGCAATCGGCAAAGTTGAATATGTCAGGCCCGCCCGAGGGACCGACCGCAGAGGAGTTACGCGGCTGGCTCGAAGGTCTGAACGACGAGGATCTGGGCCGATACAAGATGTAGCTGCATTTCTCCCGTTTGATCGAGTCCGCGCAGGGAAGTCCCACTCAATCGCTAGCCATTTTAAAACTTGCTTATTGCCAGCATGTTGCATCCGCAACCCTGTGGCAACACTTTCACTATACAGAATATCTGTTATCGGACTTTCTGGTACTTTCGGAAGTGTTGCGCCTCAACCCTCAATGGACCATCTAGAACGCAACAGGACATCATCATCGATCTCGCTTTCGGTCGTGCGCGGGCGCAAATTATGCGGAGGCGCTTCTCGTAGGCTGTGTCTGGAAACTGTGCCGTGGAGAAATACCAACGGTAGCTTACGAGGATTTACCGGCATCTGATAGAAGACGTAAGCGTGGTCACCATGCAGCGTTTCCCCGGCTGGATTGTTGCCGGCAGGATTGAAGTTGCCCTGCTTAATCGGGTCGAACGAGCCGGGAGCAGTGATGACCTTGCCGCCGACCGCGAAGCTCCCCTGCTCCTGGATCGTCACAGGCTCAAACTTGGACCTGTTAATCTCTTGCGCACCTACGGAGGCGGAGAGCACAGCTCCTATCAACGAGGCCACCGCGAAAGTATTTCGATATTTCCTGCTCATTCGCTTTCTCCTGCGAACTGTTCTTCGAAGCTCACTTCTTGTTGAAAACTTTTGATTTAATCACCATCGAACCTGCGGCCTGGTGGTTAGCGGTTTTGTGTTTAGCGATCAATCATCTTCTGTGCACCCTCGGAATAGCGGGCGCCTTGCACCGCGATCGTCGCAGTAGCCTCGTTGAGGCGATCGAGATCGTCTTGAGTTAGCTCCACTGCGGTCGCGCCGAGGTTCTCTTCCAGGCGGTGCAGCTTTGTGGTGCCGGGGATCGGTACGATCCAGGGCCTCTGCGCCAGAATCCACGCGAGCGCGATCTGAGCCGGAGTCGCATTCTTCTGTTGCGCAAAACTGCCGACCAGATCTACGAGTGCCTGGTTCGCCTTGCGATTTTCCTCATTGAAACGTGGCACAGTGTTGCGGAAGTCGCCCGCATCAAACTTTGTTTCGTTTGTGATTTTGCCGGTGAGGAATCCCTTGCCGAGCGGGCTGAACGGGACGAAGCCGATTCCGAGTTCTTCCAGTGTGGGCAGGATCTCTTGTTCCGGCTCTCGCCACCACAAGGAATATTCGCTTTGTAGTGCAGTGACGGGTTGCACGGCATGTGCGCGACGAATCGTGCGCACGCCTGCCTCAGACAGGCCGAAGTGCTTCACCTTACCTTGTTGAATCAGGTCTTTCACCGCACCAGCCACGTCCTCAATCGGCACATTCGGATCGACGCGGTGCTGATAGAAAAGGTCGATCACGTCGGTTCTGAGGCGTTTCAGCGATGCATCCGCTACTTGCTCGATGTGCTCGGGCTGGCTGTCCAACCCGGCGCCTTTTCCGTTTTCATCGATCTTGAAGCCAAACTTTGTAGCGATGATGACCTGGTCGCGAAATGGCTCGAGAGCTTCTCCGACAAGTTCTTCATTCGTGTAAGCGCCATAGATCTCAGCTGTATCGAAGAATGTCACGCCGCGTTCGAAAGCCGCGCGAATGAGCGAGATCCCCTCCCCCTTATCAGTGGCCGCGCCATAGCCGAAGCTCAGCCCCATGCAACCGAGTCCCAGGGCCGATACCTCGAGCCCGCTGTTTCCAAGTTTTTTCTTTTCCACGACAGTTCCTTCCTTCTCTTTGAAGCTCGGGGAAACTTTATTTCAGCATCCCGATTGTTTTTAGCCAGCTATCAACTTCTTTGTGTGCGCGGCGATCCAGGTTGCTCTTTGTGCCGTTGTGATGAGAATTCCGCATATGCTGAAGCCTCTCGTCCGGCATCCGCCTGGCTGTGCCGAGTCCCGGTATTCCCAACATTAGCCCTCCCCTGATCGACGCGCTCTGCCAGACGCGCCAATATGAATTCAAATCACGCCAATCTTTAAATGGCGTGTTCTGCTGGTATTCTGGCGCGCCCTGAATGGCGCACAAATCGAAACTCCGATACGCTTCTAGTTGGAGGACCTTGTCATGCTGAAGCGTTTTCGGGTACCGGGCCGTCTGGCCCTCAGGTTGAAGGACAACGGCGTCTCAGTTTCCGCAGTGCTGCGCAAGGCTGGGCTTCCCCGAGATTTGTTCGAGCAGACGCGCGTTCTCGTCTCTACTGAAGAACTCTTTGCGATCTGGCATGCGATCGAGGTCGTGAGTTCCGATCCGCTCATCGGTGTCAAACTCGGCGTCGAGACAAAGACAGAGCGCTTTCACCCGATGGCTATTGCGGCCCTCTCAGCTCAGAATTTCGTGACTGCCACCGAGCATTTGGCTCGCTATAAGAAGCTGACCGCGCCAGAAGAAATCCTTAGCAAGCTCAGCAAGGATGAGTTCAGGGTTTCGTTCCGGTGGCTGCTGGCGGTCGATGCAGAGCCGCAGGTGCTCACTGACTACTGTTTTTCGTGGATGATTTCTCTGGCTCGTCATGGAACCGGGACGCAGCTCAATCCGGTCAGAGTGGAGTATGTGCAGCGGCGTCCGAATTCACTTCTGCTTGAGCGCAATTTTGGCTGCAAGGTCGTAGGCGGCGCCTCGCGCAACACGATCATCTTCCGCGCCTCCGATGCAACCGCACCGTTTGTGACACGAAATGTCGAACTGCTCGAATTGCTCGCGCCACAGTTTGAAGAGCAGTTGCGTCAGTACAAGGAAGAAGACAGCTTCATCGAGTTGGTGCGGCGCGCGATTCAGGACCGGCTTACCGGACAGCGCCCCTCAATGGATATGATCTCCGAGGCTCTTCACATGAGCTCTCGCACGCTGCAACGTCGCTTGCAGGAATCGGGTTCCACGTTTCAACGCGTTTTGGATGAAGCTCGACACCAGATGGCGCGATACTACCTCTCCAATTCTGTCCTGGAGCTGACCGAGACCTCCTACTTGCTTGGCTTTGAAGATCCAAACTCGTTCGGTCGCGCTTTTCGTACATGGGAAGGCGTGCCACCAAGCGATTGGCGTGAGTCTCATCGCGCAGCAACCGTCAATTGAGACAAGTCGTGCGATTTGATGTAAGGAACGATCAGGAATAGCAACTATGTCACCTGGTCCACCACTCCACGGACTTAGCCTCGGGATTTCCAAGCGCTACGATCTCGCCAATCATTGGGGTCAGGATTCGCGGATGCGCCTGTCCAGCGATTGAGTTAAACCGCCTGAACCAAAGCGTGCTCCTGACCTGATTAAAGAGATTGTGAGTTAGTCTGCGTCACATCATGTAGCATCATTTCTCTGCCATCTCGATCTGGAACTTGTATTGCACGATCAGCCTTGCACGCTGCAATTCCCCAATTTGGCGTTTGTCACCGAAATTGGGCCGAGAACGCATCTCAAGAAAAATCGGCGCGTCCCTTCTTAGCGGAAGAATAGTAAGCTCGAGTTTCCCGTCGCCGATCGTTAGGTTTCGCAGTCCAATGGCCCAAGGCATCCCGTTGTTGTAATTGTCGTCGAGCAGGTATCCATTCGCCATCAATCGCGCAACATCGCCTGTGTATGCAATGTTGAGGAAGAGGTTACTGATCGTGATGCTTTGAAGATTGCGCGGAACGGTGATCGCCCACTTCCCGGCCGATTCGAAATCGCGGTCATCTGGAGCCATCGCCACAGCATTTTGGCGCCATGAAACTGCTGGTCCAAGCTTCACAGGTGGAACTTCGCCCGCCTCTTTGATTTGGTGGATCTCAAGGTTCGGATGTAGCTCGGCAACGGACACGGCAAAGCGGCTCGTTTCACCGAATCGGTGAGATTCCAGATTGCCGCCCGCCAGCCTCAGCGCACCATTCTCAGGTGGGAACAAAGTGAACGCACAGTGCGCATCCCCTTCAGACTGGAGCACCAACCATCTCTCATCCGCGAAAAAGGCTTTCTCCGATTGCAGCAGGTGCATGGAGCCGTCGATCCTTGTCTTCCAGGTATCTTCTGCCTCTTGCTGTGACAGCAAGATTAGCCGGACCTCGATTCCCTTCCCTCGCCGAATCCTGATTCCATGAGTGAGTCCAGTGGGAATTCTGGAAATCGAAATGCTGTCTCGGCGCGTTTGAACGAGAGCTCCGTCCGCCTGCACCGTCATTCCAGCATCGTTATTGATGACAAACTCGGCGGCGATTCCGGGGATCTGTTCAAACAGGAACGCATCGCCATCGCGCGTCTTGATACGCGTAAACAACTGCGCAGTGGCGTACTTCAGAGTCGAATCGCCAACCTTCAGATCGAAGGGCCAAATGAAGTATGCGCCGGAGGGTATATCGATTGGCTTCTCCGGAATCCGCAAATCCGATTGGGGCAACAATACGTGAATCTGAGTGTCTTTTCGCTCGGGCATACTTGCCCCGCGGACGTAGTTATTCACGAACACAAAGCCGTGCCGGCCGTCGCTGCGAACTGAAGCACGCGTGACGCTGAGATCGTCAGGGCTTTTCGGCATACTCTCCGGTGTATACACCGCCATCTGTGCCAACTCACCCCCAAAGTCGTTCAGGAAATAATGAAATACTTTCAGCTTCCGGAATGAGGCGCGTTCCTGGCCAAACTCGCTCAGAGGGGCCTGGAAATCATACGACTTCGTCGGAACGTCTGTTGGATATCCGGTCACCTGCGATTCCTGTAATGAGGTCAACTTCCCGTCAGGGTTCCGGCCGCCCTGGAACATGTAGTACCCATACAGATTCGCGCCTGAGCCGAGCATCACCGGCACCATGGACGCGACGTCGTCAGGCTCAATCACCGGCCTCCGGTGGTAAGTGTCTTCGACACCGCCCCCCAGTTCGGCAGTGAAAAATGGCGTATCAGATTGGACGGGTGGGGATCCGCCGGTTGAACCTGTGTTGACCATGTTGCCTGCGACCCGGCTATGGAATCGGAACATGTACACCTCATTCGGTGGTAGTGCCGAAATTGAAGCGTCCCATGGCGCATCGGGATACCCGCCGAAGACGGGCAATACCTCTCCTCGCGGTACCACCGCGTTGTCCCATCCCGTAACCGTGTACAAAGGAACGTCCAGTCCGCTTTTGATCGTCAGCCGTTTGAGAGCGAGGATGTACTCCTCGCCCTCCGAAGGACCTCTGGCCGAGTATTCGTTCTCTAATTGAATACCGATGACAGGGCCGCCCTCCTTCCACAGAAGGCCTTTCAACTGGGTTCCGATCTGGGCGTAGAACGTGGCCACATGCGCCATATAGGCTGGATCGTTGCGGCGAGTGTGGCCCTCTTTCACTAGCCAATCAGGAAATCCGCCGTTTCTGACTTCTCCATGTGTCCACGGTCCGATCCGGGCGATGACATAGAGGCCGTGCTTTCCACACAGTTGAGCGAAGCGTCTCAAGTCTCTTTGACCGGACCAGTCGAACTCCCCCTCAATCTCCTCGTGATGAATCCATATCACGTATGTGGAAACAATCTGCACTCCCGCAGACTTCATTTTGAGGAGCTCTTCCTCCCATTCGGACTCTGGAACACGTGAGGAATGAAACTCGCCCATTACGGGCAGCCAAGGACGACCATCCAACGTCATGTACATCGAGTTGATCCCGATCGTATGGCCGGATGGAGATGAAGCTGTCCCTCCCTGATACGAAGACCGCATCGGAGCCTGAGGTGGCGTGCGCGCATCAATCGTGATCGAGTCCACGGCCGCTGATGCATGCACCCGCAGAGCAGAATGCCCCAGCACGAATAGACCAACGAGCAACGCGACTTGTGACTTGCGGATTTTCATATGATTGCACCATTTGAGCAATGTCGTCATCGACCTGTGCCGTAGCGTCTAGCACCAACTCAACAACCCAACTCCTCCTTCCCCATAGGAACGCCGGGTTTGCACATGCACCTCACAACAGATAACTTTGTGTACGTCAACCATAAACTCCGAGGCTGGAATGTCGACGGAATCCGCAGAACGAACTGAATTCTCCGCCCGCTATCTACTGCTGCCTGACGCTCCTCCTGCGCAGCTCGGGCCGGTTAAGGCGTGGGAACAGGATGTGGAGATCCTCACCTATGCACCGGGCGCGCCAGACCGAAATCCCATGTTCCTTGAAAGACGCGTTTACCAGGGCAGCAGCGGCAAGGTGTATCCGCTCCCTTTCGTCGACCGCATTGCAACTGAGCCTGTGCCCAGGTTGTGGAAAGCCCTTCATATCGAGAACGAATACCTGCGCCTCATGATTCTTCCTGAAATCGGAGGACGCGTCCACATCGGCTACGACAAGACCACTGGCTACGACTTCTTCTATCGCCAGAACGTAATCAAGCCGGCGCTGGTAGGACTTGCGGGGCCGTGGATCTCCGGTGGCGTCGAATTCAACTGGCCGCAACACCACAGGCCGGCAACCTTCATGCCGGTTACAACGGAGATTGAGCAAGCCAGGGACGGCTCCGTCACCGTCTGGTGCAGCGATCATGACCCCATGCAACGCATGAAGGGAATGCACGGCATCTGCCTGCGTCCAGGGCGAGCAGTATTCGAACTGAAGGTGCGGCTCTATAATCGCACTCCACTTACACAGACATTTCTTTGGTGGGCCAATGCGGCCACGCGGGTGCATGAAAGATACCAGTCCTTCTTCCCCACTGACGTCAGGTTTGTCGCGGACCATGCAAAACGCGCCATCACTTCCTTCCCGCTCAGCGAAGGAATCTACTACGGCGTGGACTACGGACAGCGCGCTCGAAGCGGCGTACCCGCAGATGAAACTCCCACCCAGTTTGCGCCCGATGGTAGTTACCCGGCCAACGACCTCAGTCGGTACGCGAATATCCCGGTTCCAACCAGCTACATGGCCACAGGCACAGAACAGGACTTCTTCGGCGGCTACGACCATAAAAGCGAAGCAGGAATGGTTCACGTCGCAGATCACCACATCTCTCCGGGCAAGAAGCAGTGGACCTGGGGCAACCATGAGTTCGGTTACGCGTGGGAACGCAACCTCACCGACCAGGATGGCCCATACATCGAGCTGATGGCCGGCGTGTATACCGACAATCAGCCGGACTTCTCGTATCTGGCTCCATGGGAGACCAAAGCCTTTACCCAGAACTGGTACCCGATTCATGCAATCGGAACGCCGATTGCCGCAAACGCAGACGCGGCCCTGAGTGTACGGTCTGACCGCGGAAATTTGCGAATCGGCATCTGCGTCACGGCTCGCGTTCAAGACGCAACCATCATCCTGAAGATCGGCGGCGCTGAAATTGCGCGCTGGGTGAGAAACATGGCTGTTTCAGATCCAGTAATCATTGAAGCTCCGGATACGCTCGGAGAGGGTCAAACTGATCTTGCCGTGTCGATCTACGCAGGCTCGCGGCTCCTCATCGAATACGATTCTGCGCAGATCCAACCTGCGTTTTCGCCCGTGGTAGCCCAGGAACCGAAGCCTCCGGAAGAAGTAGAGACCGTCGAGAAACTATACCTGATCGGCTTGCATCTTGAGCAATATCGCCATGCAACACGAATGCCCGAGACGTATTGGGCGGAAGGGCTCCGCCGCGATCCACACGACTCGCGCGTCCGCAATGCAATGGGCCTCTCGCATCTTCGCCGCGGCGAGTTCGAACAAGCCGCTCAACATTTCCAAGCCGCGATCACCCGCTTGACCTCGCTGAATCCGAACCCGCGGGACGGAGAGCCTTATTACAACCTCGGGCTCGCATGCCGCTATCAGGGCCGGGACAAAGACGCGTACGACGCCTTTTACAAGGCCACATGGAATGCGGCGTGGCGCGCGCCCGGATACTTTGCGCTCGCCGAGTGTGATGCCGCCAACCAAGACTGGACCGCAGCCGTGGACCATCTTCAGCGGAGCTTGCGCGCAGATGCAGACAACCTGAACGCTCGCAATCTTCTCAGCATCGTCTTGCGCAAATCGGGCGAGAACGCTGCTGCCGACCTTGCCCTGAACGAGATACTGGCGATTGATCCGCTCGACATCACTGCACGATGGCAAAAAGGCGTTACTCCTGCGAACGGTCAAGAGTGCCTCGACCTTGCATTCGACCTACTTCGAGCTGGACTGCACGATGAGGCAAGCGCTGTGCTTCAGGCAGCAGATCTTGATGCGCAGGATGGATCGGCGCCGATGATCTTGTTCACTCTTGCATATGTCCAGGAGAGGCGTGCGGAGCCGCATGTGGTCCAGACTCTCGAACGTGCGACGACAATCCCGGTGGGCTACTGCTTCCCGAGCCGACTGGAGGAGATGATCGTCCTTGAGTGGGCCCTCGCAAAAGCGCCGGCAATGTGGATCCCGGCTTATCTGCTCGGAAACCTGCTCTATGACAAAAAACGTTACGAGGACGCGATCCATCACTGGGAGAACGCCGCAAAAGAAAAGCCTGCGTTTGCGACTGTCCATCGCAACCTGGCGATTGCGTACTTCAACGTTAGGCAGGACTGGGATCGAGCCCTGGAGTACTTCGAGATCGCGTTCGCCGCAAACACCCATGATGCGCGCGTGCTCTACGAACGAGATCAGCTTTGGAAGCGCACCGGACGATCTCCAGAGGAACGCCTGGGCGAACTCTCTCGATTTCCTTTGCTCATTGAAGCGCGCGATGACTTGTCAGTGGAACTCGCCACTCTCCTGAATCAAGTCGGTAAGCCTGGCGAAGCGCTGGATCTTCTACTTAGAAGGCAATTTCAACCATGGGAAGGCGGTGAGGGCCTGGTACTCGCCCAATACGTACGCGCGCGGCTGTTGCTCGGGTGCCACTCGCTCGATCGGGTGGACTTTGCAAACGCGCGCGACCACTTCCTTGCGGCTCTTCAGCCGCCAAAGAATCTCAGCGAAGCAAAGCATCTGCTGGCCAACCAAAGCGATATCTACTTCTGGGTCGGTGAGTCGTTTCATCGCGGCGGCGATGAAGAGAATGCTCGTGCGTGGTGGCTTCGAGCGGCACGACAAAGAGGCGATTTCCAGCAGATGTCGGTGCAGAATATCTCTGACATGACGTACTGGACCGGACTTGCACTGGAACGACTGGGGAACAAGGATCAGTCGGCGGCAATTTTTACCCGTATATACGATCACTCGGTGGAGCTTGAACGGACACCACCGAAGATCGACTACTTCGCCACTTCCCTCCCTGCCATGCTGCTGTTCAATGAGGATCTGGTACGGCGCCATCACATCGATGCACTGTTTCTTCGCGCGCAAGCCCTGGCCGGCATGGGTCGCACAGGCGAGTCGCATAGTCTGCTTCGAGAAGTCCTCAACCTCGATCGCAATCACGCTGGCGCATCCGACCTTCTGAAACATAATAAGATCCTCAACGGCGGATCGGTGCTCTGACGATGCATATGTCATCCCCTGCGCCGCTGTCGCACCCCTCTGTACACGGAGAACTTCATCTCCGCTATCTCTGGACCATCGCTTTTATCGCTGCACTCGGCGGGCTGCTCTTTGGTTACGACTGGGTCGTTATTGGAGGAGCCAAGCCCTTCTACGAGGTGTACTTTCATCTCACATCCGAAGCATGGATTGGCTGGGCAAACAGCTGCGCCCTGCTTGGCTGTTTCGTCGGATCTCTTATTGCCGGGCCCGCATCCGATCGGTTTGGCCGGCAGAAGCTACTCGTGTCGTCCGCGCTCTTGTTCGCCCTTTCCTCTGTCCTCACTGGCTGGGCGCACAGCTTCAACGCATTCATCTTGTGGCGCATCATCGGAGGAGTCGCAATAGGACTGGCATCAAACGTCTCACCCATGTACATCGCCGAAATCAGCCCGGCCCAATGGCGAGGACGGCTGGTCAGTCTCAACCAGCTTGCGATTGTTATCGGAATTCTCGCCGCCCAGCTTATCAATTGGCGGATCGCCGAAAGAATTCCTGCAGGCTCACTTCAAACCGTGCTCGCCACATCGTGGAACGCGCAATTCGGCTGGCGTTGGATGTTCACCGCCGTAGCCATACCGGCAATCTTGTTCCTCTGCTTCGCTCCGTTCATCCCTGAAAGCCCGCGCTGGCTGGCCGCCCGAAACGATCTGCAAGCCGCGCTCAATGTCTTGGCTCGAATCGGCGGGCAGCAGTACGCCCGATCGGAGTTATCCGCCATTCAGAGTTCACTCGCGGCTCCCCATGAGAGCACCGGCTGGCGCGAACTGCTGTCTGCCCACGGCCGTAAGCTCCTTGCTGTCGGGGCGGCATTGGCAGTCCTGCAGCAGTGGACCGGCATCAACATCCTCTTCAATTACGCGCAAGAGGTCTACCGGAGCGCCGGCTATGGCGTAAGCGAGATCCTCTTCAACATCGTGATCACGGGCGCCATCAACCTCATTTTCACGGTCATCGCCATGTTGCTGGTTGATCGCTTCGGCCGCAGGAAGCTCATGATCTTCGGCTGCATTGCCATTGGTGCATCCCATCTGGCTGCCAGCGCGGCATATCGGTCGCATGCGCAAGGCACCTGGGTGCTCGTCCTCACCTTGTGCGCAATCGCGTTTTATGCCACGTCACTTGCGCCCATAACCTGGGTGCTCATCACCGAGATTTTCCCCAATCGCATGCGCGCATCGGCCGTCTCGATTTCCGTCGCGACCCTATGGGTGGCCTCCTTTCTGCTCACTTACACGTTCCCTCTCCTGAACCGGGCCATCGGAACCTCGGGCGCATTTCTGATCTACGCGGCAATCTGTTTCGCGGGTGCAGTGTTTGTGTTCGCAGCGGTTCCGGAAACGAACGGTCGTCCTCTCGAAGATATCGAGGAAACCACCACCGCCCATCAGTAATTGCGGCAGCAACGAATGGACGCTGCGGCTCCAGTTGTCAACTGGTTTGACTGCCATATGGCAGTCACAGTCATTCTGAAAACCAAGTTTGCGCGGCGATCGCGCTTGACACGTTTCCTCAACCCATGCCCGTTTTCCTGGTTCCAACGCCAACGCGGACAGAGTGGTCATCCCACAGGCCGTAGCGGGAGATTGGAATGTAGAAGGTGTGGGATCTCACTCGCTCTGCGTCGGTCCGTTCCTTTTGCATATTGCAAAGTAGGGCTGGTTGGAGAGGGTCTGATTGAAACCCGGATACATCCACTCCACTCCCCTGTCGTCTGACAGTTCGAAGTAATACTCGAGTCCAAATTCACTTCGCGTATACTCCGGCGGAATCGCTGCGGCATAGACGCCGTTTTCAGCAAGCAAGTCGAGTACATTCCAACGCTCCGCCTGGTTTGCGTGGCGATATTGGAGCCGGACCGAACGCAACGATTTGCCACCGTCCCCGCTCGACACGCCCGAAATGAGAAGCCTGAGCTCAAGCGCACTTCCCGGCGTGAATCTCACCGGCGGAGTGTGATTGCACTTCACCAGGATCGGAAGAGGCAGTTTCCTAGCTATGGCATTCATCTCTTCCGAAGCAGAGCGGCGCGAGATCGTTTCAGCTTTGTTCAGCTGAATCTTCGTCCTCATCGCTGCGATGTCGGTGTCAATGCCGGGCAACCTGTCGAGCCAGTGGCCGCTTCGCTTGGGAATGCGGCCGTACGAAATGTTCGCGCGATATACGTTCTTTGCGCGCTCCGCCATCGTCGCCCACGCGTCTCTTGCTTTCTGGTAATGCTCGAGGGCTGCGTCGGCAGCGTTTGTGTCATTCGAGGCCAGAAAGATGTCATAGAGAACAGCACTGCGCAGTTTATGCGCGAAGAAAGTCCCCAAGCCGATCTGGATAAGAGCATCTTCCTCAATCCGCCGAAATGCGCTTCCGCTGCGGGACCTTGCCGTTTCCGTCGCTTTGTTCAACCAATACTTCGCATTGTCGACGCACTGCTCCACCCATCGCGCGACCTCGACTGGCGAATACTTCGCGCTTGGCTTTCGATGCATCAAGGACTGCGCGTACTCGGCAACAGTGGAGAACATTTGGGGATCGAGCGGACTGACGGTTCCGAAGATCTTCGGAACCGGCGTGTCTCCGTAAGGAGAGGGTTCGCTACCTTCCACGACGGGCATATTCGTGGGCAGTTCGTACCACAGGTCGTGATTGCTGGCCGACGGCAGGTGAGCCGAGGTAAGCAGAGGAAGGATGCGGGACGCGTGTGCGAGCGAGTTCTCGGTCGCCTCGGTACCGGCGCCAAAATCCGTCCGCATAGCGCGACGCCATATTTCTGGATCGGCATCAGGGTCGTACAGTTTGCGGCCCCATACGCGATAGTAGAGATCGTACTTCTGCCAATCCTGCCGTGGATTCAACGACGAGTCGGCATAGGCGCATCGTCCTCCCGGCTGGCCGGAGCCTTCGCGACCTTTGAAGGTCAATGGCTCCATCAGGTCCAAGCCTGTGGCCCCGCAAAAGCTAGCTGTTCGTCCATATGCCGCAGCCATCTCGGGGTCAACTGAAAGCAGGTGCCGCTGTGTTCCGGGCCAGAGCCGGAACCAGAGCTTGTAACGCGCACCTTGACGCAAAAAATCCGCGTAGCCGTAGCGTGTGAAGCTCCTGGAGCCGCTGCTGAAGCGGAACAGCGATTCATCCGATTTCGACAGGCTTCCGTGGGGAACCTCCATGGAACGGATGTCTGCCTGCTGGTATCCGAGGCTCTGATGCTCGGCCGAGTATTTGGCGCCTAGCTTGACCGGCATCCCGGTAGCCACTGCAATGTCGATCATTTTTTCATCCACGCCCTTGGCGTGCATGTCGATCTCAATTGTGCGCCCCGACTTGGCGACAGCCTCAAAAACGGTCTGCCAGAAGTCGTAGCTTCCTTCGGGAATTCCGCTCTCGCCGTGCACGCGCATGGTGAGCCCCTGTATCTGGGGGCACTCCCGCAGAATTACAGCGAGGGCATCGCGGCAGTAGCGCGCATGATTGTCAGGGGTCAAGCCTTCGATGCGGTGATAGGCATTCGGACTGTCGGTCCACTGATAGGCGTGCGTCCAGATGCCCAGCTGAAATTGCAGTCCCCTTGCAGCTGTTTCGGCCGCAATAAAACGTAAAGTCTCGAGGTTCTTCTCGCGCTCGTCGGTGGTCAGCGGCGTTGGAGTTGCCAGCGTGGCCCCGTCCGCGGCCGTAAGCTGCATTACGCGAACCTGTGAATAGCCGGGCACCTCGACAAGATAGGGATAGACGAAATGAAAGTAGTCATCGGTCACGCCACGGGGAAAGTCATACTCCAACCCGAAAGCGAATGTGAACCGATTGAAACGGCTCTCAACCAGATGGTCGAGGTACGCGCTCCAGAACTCGCGGTCGTAGTACCACGGCTTATCCTCTAATTCACTACAGAAATAGCGGCTCACGCTGCGGACTTCGTTTGCCGGCTTTTCTTCAATGGGGTTCGTCAACTGCAGCGATTTGAATGGATCGTCGCCATATCGCACCCGTTCCGCCAATTCGAGAATCGCATAGACAAAGCCTCTCTGATCGCTGGCGGAAACGAGAACCGCCGGTACACTGCCGACCTTTCCGGCCGTCATTCTTAGGCTCTCTGGCACGGAACTCGTTGCTGTGCGCGAGAACCCTCGAGCGAGAAGCGAATCCCCATTGGCTACAACGATGCAAAGGCCCGCGCCTTCTGCCGCATCTGTAGACCGGACAATTTCATGCTTCACGCCTTTCGCGCCGAGAGCCTCACCCAATCGAGCGATGGCTCTCATGGCAGGCACGCTCGCTGCTGGGGAATTCTCGGGATCGACAATCAGACAGACTCGCTTTTCAGCCGCCGCGAAACCAGTCTGAGACAACCCGCACACCCCTGCCGCGCCAGCGAGTTTAAGAAAGTTTCTGCGAGGCATTTCTCGAACCGCATCAGGCTTCATCTGTAGAAGACTCCGAAATGAATTTGGACTTTGAATCGATCCGAGCTGATGCTTCAGCCATATTGTTTTCGCGACTCCTTCGCATCGTCGGCTAGAATAACAGCCGATATCGAAGCAAGGTGGAACACCTCGCTCTCAATTTGAATTGTGCGAGTATGCTGATTTGTTCCGATAATCCTGCCCATGAATAGACGAAAATTCCTCAAGGAATCGATGGTAGCGGGCGCCTGCTTTCATTCACGGAGCCTCCTGGGTGCGTTGGCTTCCCACACTGTCGAGTCTGCAGGCGAGCCGGGAGTGATGCCTCTGCTTGTGGACACAGACCGGGTTACAACCTCCATCGATCGGCGGATCTATGGACAGTTTCTCGAGCACATCAACCATTCCGTCGAAGACGGGCTCTTTGCCGAGCAGATTCGCGGCGCTGGTTTTGAGGGCGAAGACTTCAAGACGTATTGGGAATCCTTCGCGGACCCCGGCGAGACCCGGATTGAAAACGTCGACTTCCAGAATGGGTCTAAGAGCGTACGCCTGCACGTCGATGGCGGAAGCGTGGGGATCCGGCAGGGCCGTCTCTTTCTGGACGCGGGTGTGAAGTACGATGGATCACTTTGGCTGAAACGCGAAAATGGATCGCCGAAGTTGACGCTTCGAGTCAAGACTGCCGGCGGCGAATCAATCGCAACTCTTCCACTGGTAGTGAAAGGTTCGGAATGGCAGGACATTCCCTTCGCCTTCACCAGCCAGGTACGGGACACGCAGGCGTCTATTGAGATCGTGGCAACTGGGAAGGGCGTGGTCCTTCTCGATTTCGTTTCGATGATGCGTTCGGATGCTCGTCGGGATGGCAAGCTGCGGCCCGACCTGTTGCAGGCTCTCAGTGATCTTCGTCCTTCGTTCATCCGGTGGCCCGGCGGATCGTTTGCTTCGACATATAAATGGCAGGAAGGTATCGGCCCGTATGCAGCCCGCGGCTATCATCCCAATCTCTTTTGGGGAGGCTACTCAGACTACTTCGGCTTCGGGACAGATGAGTTCCTCGGCCTCTGCCAAAAGGTTGGCGCAGAACCGCTGATCGTATTGGCCGCGCCCGGCACAAAACCGGATCAGGTTGAATATGCCATGAACTGGGTCCGCTATCTCAACGACCCGCCATCCACGGAGTGGGGACGAAAACGGGCGGCCAACGGGCATCCGGAACCGTACGGGGTGACGCTGTTCCAGATCGATAACGAGCCTATGAACAACGGATTTACTCCGGAGACTTATGCGGAGATTGTCAACGTATACGGGAAGCGCTTGCGCGAGGTTGCTCCGAAAGCACGTATCGTGGCATGCGGCCAGAAGCGGTCCAGCGACATGGACTGGAGCGAGACGGTCATCGATCTAGCGGGAGAGAACTTCGACATACTTGGCTGTCATAACTATGAGTACGAGCCCAATAACTTTGAAACAGGATTGCGGCGCATTCGCGACTACCTTACAAAGCTGCGAGATTACGTCCACGCTTCAAAACATCCGCATATCGAGATCGGCGTTCTGGAATGGAGCCTGCAGCACACCTACGATTGGCGTGCGGGCCTTCATGCAGCGGGAAGCCTCATGCTGTTTGAAGAGCTCAGCCCGGGCCTTACGATGAGCTGCCCAGCATTGCTGATGCGAAATACTACAGACGACCCGAAGTGGACTTCCTTTATCTATCACGATCACGTTTCCTGGTTCCCGGGTGCGGGGTATGTGGTGGAGAAGTTGTTCCGTGAGCACTATGCGGAGCGGTTTCTTGCTTCTGCAACGGGCGCAATTCGCGATGTCCCTGACCGCAGCCGCCTGTTTGACAAGATTTCGACCTATATACCGGAGCAGTGGGTCCCCGGCTCAACCGAAGCGATCGCCACAATGAGCACTGACGGACGCCGAATCGTCATCAAGGCCGTCAACTACTCAGCCCAGCGAAATGCATTGCTGGTCAGGCTGCAGGGTGCCGGACTTCCCCAAAAAGCCGTGGCTACGTTGCATACAATTAGCGCGCATCTCACTGACTCCGCCTCATTGGAACGCCCGGATGCGATCGCGCCAAAAAGCCGGGCACTTTCGTACGCAAAGGAATTCTCTATCGATCTGGAACCCTTCATGGTCGCGCTTGTAGAGATTCGCGCTGAGTAAAAGGGCCCGCGGAATTGGACCGGGCGTTTATCATAGCTCTGCATTGGGGACTCGACCAGAATGAAGACGACATTTGCGTTCGGCAAAAGCGGCATCGA
>Ga0068860_100001991_pt1 | contig 21550 bp, 14 predicted proteins | sample KBSSwiS32_FD_66597 | JGI IMG/M metagenome (GOLD analysis project Ga0068860, IMG submission 66597) | Switchgrass rhizosphere microbial communities from Kellogg Biological Station, Michigan, USA - KBS Switchgrass S3-2 | ecosystem: Host-associated > Plants > Roots > Rhizosphere > Soil ...
GAAGAAATTGTACAATAAACAGCATTTACGTGTTTCATTTCGGGTTGTAATACCCGTTGACTACCGGGCACAAAAAAACCCGCAAAAAAACATTTGCGGGTTTTGAGTATATAATATTCTTTACTATTTGACTTCTTCAAATTCAGCATCGGTAACATTTTCACCCGTATTGCCTGCATTGGCCTGCTGACCGCCGGCATTTGCATGTGAACCGTCAGCTCCAGGCTGTGCACCGGCATTTTGTGTGGCCTTGTACATTTCCTCACTGGCCGCTGTCCATGCCGTATTCATTTCTGCGGTTGCGCTGTCAATCGCCGCCAGATCCTGGCTTTTGTGCGCTTCCTTCAATTTTGTCAGCGCTGCCTCAATGGGGGCTTTCTTATCAGCCGGGATTTTATCGCCGTATTCTTTTATTTGCTTCTCGGTCTGAAAAATCAAACTATCGGCCGCATTCACCTTATCTACTTTTTCGCGCTCGGCTTTATCAGTCGCCTCATTGGCGCGGGCTTCATTCTTCATTTTTTCCACTTCCTCTTTACTTAGACCACTACCCGCTTCAATCCGTATCTTTTGTTCTTTACCGGTACCCTTGTCTTTGGCAGTTACATGCAGTATACCGTTGGCATCGATATCAAAAGTCACTTCAATCTGGGGTACGCCACGTGGTGCAGGCGGAATATCAGCTAACTGGAAACGGCCCAGGCTCTTATTCTGGGTGGCCATGGGGCGTTCACCCTGCAAAACATGTATTTCAACACCTGGCTGGTTATCGCTGGCGGTTGAAAACACCTCCGATTTTTTAGTTGGGATGGTGGTATTGCTATCTATCAGCCTGGTCATTACGCCACCCATTGTTTCAATACCCAGCGAAAGTGGTGTTACGTCCAGCAACAACACGTCTTTCACTTCGCCTGTTAACACGGCACCCTGTATAGCAGCTCCCACAGCTACCACTTCGTCGGGGTTCACACCTTTATTGGGTTTCTTTCCAAAGAACTTCTCTACTATTTCCTGCACCTTGGGTATACGGGTAGAACCACCCACCAGTATCACTTCATCTATTTGGCTAATGTTTAAGCCGGCATCCTTCAAAGCCTGCTCGCAGGGTTTCAAACAACGGGCAAACAGGTTATCGGCTATCTGCTCAAATTTAGCACGGGTCAGCTTTTTTACCAGGTGCTTGGGCACGCCATCAACAGCCGTAATATAGGGAAGGTTGATTTCTGTCTCTGATGAAGAACTCAACTCCACCTTAGCTTTTTCGGCGGCTTCTTTTAAGCGCTGTAAGGCCATGGGATCTTTCCGAAGGTCAATACTTTCATCTTTTTTGAATTCCTCTGCCAGCCAGTCCATGATCACCTTATCAAAATCGTCTCCACCCAGGTGGGTATCGCCATTGGTGCTTTTTACTTCAAAAACACCATCACCCAGTTCCAATACAGATATATCGAACGTACCACCACCGAGGTCAAATACGGCTATTTTATGGTCTTTTCCACCTTTATCAAGGCCATAGGCAAGGGCTGCTGCTGTGGGTTCGTTTACAATACGACGCACATTTAAACCGGCGATTTCACCTGCTTCTTTAGTAGCCTGGCGCTGGGCATCGTTAAAGTATGCAGGCACCGTAATAACGGCGTCTGTAACCTCAGTACCCAGGTAATCTTCCGCAGTTTTTTTCATTTTCTGCAATATCATGGCAGAAATTTCCTGCGGAGTATATAAACGGCCATCTATGTCAATACGTACGGTATTATTGTCACCTTTTGCAACTTTATAGCTCCAGTGGCTGATTTCCTCTGTTACCTCATCATGACGACGGCCCATAAAACGCTTTACGCTGGTAATGGTGTTGTGCGGGTTGGTGATGGCCTGTCTTTTGGCAGGATCACCCACTTTGCGCTCGCCATTTTTAAGAAAAGCCACTACAGACGGGGTTGTTCGCCTTCCCTCGTCGTTTGCAATCACCACCGGCTCGTTTCCTTCCATTACGGCAACGCAACTATTGGTGGTTCCAAGGTCTATTCCTATTATCTTTCCCATATTAAAGAATTTAATGTTTACGTTTGATTGTCAATCATTATGCCACGGTAAATAAAGTGAAAAAATGGCAGGGTGCCCCTGACGATGACGGCAGAAAAGACGCGAATTAATTGGCCGCAGATGCGCAGATTAGAGTCAAGCCACATACGGGTACTGATTTAAAATCTGCGAATCAGCGACAAGAAAAAAAATGTAATAATTTGGGCGGATCTTCGCAGCATTTTAATGCCGGCCACAGCTTAAGACATAAATACAGATGGTAAGGGGCATACTCTGCCAGTTAGTCGACCCCGATATCCTCTGTTTTACCGATATCCTCAATCTTAAAAGTATAATGACGCTGCAACAGGTAGCTGATGGTAATAACCACCGCAGTAGATATCACCTGTGCAAGAATGGCATTCAGGTGCAGGTATTCTACCAGGATTTTCAGCAGGATATAATTGAGGAAAAGATTGGACACGAACACAAAAAAATAGCGGAACAATTGTACCCGGCCCCTGATGGTAGAGTCTATAAATACCACGTATTTCATCAGCATAAAGCCCACGGGAAAATTGATCAGAAATGAAAATATCAATGCCGCAATATGTGGTTTGAATGCATAAAAGCCCAGGTCTACTACCTGTTCACGAAAAATAAATTTATAGCTGACGGTATACAAAAAAAAGCCGAGCACGGTATTGGCTCCGCCGCACGATGCATACCGGAAGGTTTGCAGTGGCAACCATTTTTTAAACGGCTGGTAAAAAAAATCTATGATATTGGTGATCTGGTTATGAACCACAATTGTTTTTTAGCTGCGCGAAGATAATTATTGCCCGCCATTCTTTTTAATTAGCCGGCTCCTTAACCAGTTATTAAATAATCAGGCTGCTGGCCCTTAGCAAGCGCACTTAATAAATGAAGAAGGCGCCATTCAGCACCTGCTGCTAATTCCTGTTTTCGTATTTTGCGCCCCAGAAACAAGTTTATGGCCATTGCAGCATTATTAAAAGAAACAGTAACCGACAGCCTGACCGCTTTATACCAGCAGCCCTTTTCAGAAAAAGATTTCCAGGTAAACCAGACTAAACCCGAATTTGAAGGCGACTATACCATTGTACTTTTTTCGTTGATAAAAAAATTAAAGAAATCGCCCGATGCAGCCGGCAACGAGTTGGGCAATTACCTGCTTGATCATTACCCACATGTATTCACTTCCTTCAATATTATAAAAGGTTTTCTGAATCTTTCCATAGCAGAAACCTATTGGATAAGCATACTGGATAAAAACCATGCTAATAGCCAATACGGACTGCAGCCTCCGAATGGGAAGAAAGTAATGGTGGAATATTCATCGCCCAATACCAACAAACCGCTTCACCTGGGTCATTTACGCAACAATTTCCTGGGCTGGAGTACGGCGGCGATCCTGAAAGCAAACGGGTATGAAATAGTAAAAACCTGTATTGCGAACGACCGGGGCATTCATATCTGCAAAAGCATGGTTGCATGGCAATTGTTTGCCAATGGTGCCACGCCGGAAAGCACCGGTATTAAAGGTGATCATTTTGTGGGCGACTATTATGTTTTGTTTGGCGCCGAATTGAAAAAACAGGTAGAAGTATTGACTGCACAGGGTATCGCTAAGGAAGAAGCAGAGAAGCAGGCGCCCCTGATGCAGCAGGCGCAGCAAATGCTGGTGGACTGGGAAGCCGGAAAACCTGAGGTGATGGCACTATGGAAAAAAATGAATAGTTGGGTATACGATGGCTTTGATGTCACTTATAAACGAATAGGCAGCGATTTTGACAAAACCTATTATGAAAGCAATACTTATTTATTGGGTAAGGATTTGGTGGAATACGGCCTGAAGAAGCATGTTTTTTTCCAGAAAGACGATGGCAGCGTTTGGATAGATTTAACCGCCGATGGACTGGATGAAAAAATTGTGCGGAGAAAAGATGGAACAGCCGTATACATAACGCAGGATATTGGCCTGGCGGTAAAAAAATATGAGGAGTTCAAGTGCGATAAAAGCATTTATGTGGTGGGCAACGAACAGGATTATCATTTTAAAGTGCTTAAACTGATTTGCCAGAAGTTGGAACTGCCGGCTGCGGATGATATTTTTCATTTGAGTTATGGAATGGTGGAACTGCCCAGCGGCAGGATGAAAACAAGAGAAGGTACCGTGGTAGATGCCGACGACATGATAGATGAAATGGTAAATGTGTCGAGGCAAAAAACGGAAGAGCTGGGTAAGGTAAAAGAATTTACCGATGAAGAATTGAAAGAACTTTTTGATATTATTGGCCTGGGTGCCTTGAAATTCTTTCTGCTGCGGGTAGACCCGAAAAAGAAAATGCTTTTTAATCCCGATGAAAGCATCGATTTCCATGGGTTCACCGGGCCGTTTATCCAATACACGCATGCACGTATCAAATCCATTTTAAGAAAAGAAAATATTGCCGCGGTAACGGGTTTTGTGCAGCCCCTGCTGCCGCTTGAAAAAGAATTGCTGGTGGTGATGGAACAATATCCAACCGTTATTGAACAGGCGGCTGCCGATGACAATCCTTCACATATCGCCAATTATGTGTATGCGGTGGCAAAAACATTCAGCTCATTTTATTCAGAACACAAAGTTGCCAGTGCTGAATCGGAAGAAAAAAAACAACTGCGTTTGCGCCTTTGTCTTATGACGGCAAATATTATTGCTTCCGGTATGCGCCTGCTGGGTATTAAAGTACCGGAGCGGATGTAAACTTTTCTGCAGGCTGGCGGTATAGGCAGGTTTTGTGAAGTGGCCGCTATCTTTTAATTTTGGTGCAACCGGTCATTACGGGATGTAGCGCAGCCCGGTAGCGCGCTTCGTTCGGGACGAAGAGGCCGCTGGTTCGAATCCAGTCATCCCGACAAAAAGGGTTTGATCAGAAACCATCAGAGCTCGTAAAACGTTGATTTTACGAGCTTTTTTATTTTTCCCATATCAAATTATTGCGAAAAAAGTCAAAACTCGCGCGACCAATTAGGTGACCAAGCTATATTTTAAGCGCGACCTTACCTTTGGCTCGGGAAATTGATCTATTGCTTTTCCTTTCAATTGATTATATTTTTCAATTGGCAGGATTTGATTGAATTCAATTCATTTTTCGTGGTTGTGGAGATTGAAGCAAGTGAACTGATTTATCACTTAAAAATGATTTGATCATGAAAACAAAAAACACGTTTGGCGTACACTTTACAATGCACTTGAACAGGATGAAAGACGGCAAATGCCCAGTCTATTTAAGAATTGTAGTAAATGGGACCCGCTCAGAGCTTTCATTAAAGTCTCTTGTATATTATGAAGACTGGAATGTTAGCAAGGGAATGGCTAAACCTAAAAATCAGGAGCTCAAACTCTTGAACAATTACCTCGAAGATGTTCGGGGAAGACTTTTCACTTATTACAAAGAGTTGAAAATAGAAGGCGAAGAGTTAACCGCTGAAGCAGTTAAAAACGCTTACTTGGGAATTAAAAAAGAAGCAAACAATTACAGTCTGCTATGGCTAGCAAAGGAACATAATAAGATTATGGCAAACGTGCTGAAGCCGGGTAGCTTAAAGAATTACTTCACAACGCTTGCCTATCTCAAAAAATATCTTGAAAAGGCATACCCCGCAAAAGACATTCTACTTCGGCAATTGAAATATGAATTTATTACGGGCTTCGAGCACTACATCCGAACCACACCGTTAAAATCTAACGATCCATGCACAAATAATGGTACAATGAAACATCTTGAACGACTTCGCAAGATGGTAACCTGGGCAGTTAAAAATGAATGGCTAGACCGTGACCCGTTTAGCGCTTTTAAATTGAGTTTTAAAAAGACTGAGCGAGAACACCTGACAGCTACAGAATTGAATGCCGTTATTGCAACAGAACTACCATCGGCATCTTTGCAAAAAGTACGTGACTTGTTTCTATTCAGTTGTTACACCGGTCTAGCCTTTACGGATTTGATGGAATTGAAACCTGTCCACATTATTGAAGGAGCGAACAATACGAAGCGAATTAGCACCACCCGAGCCAAAACGGATGTAAGGGTAAATGTCCCTTTACTGCGGCCTGCTGAAGAAATCATGGCGAGGTATAGCACAGATGAAAGCGCCGTCGTTAACGGCACGGTCTTCCCGCGCATCAGCAATCAGGATATGAATCGAAACCTGAAAATCATTGCGGGTCTTTCAAAAGTCGGCAAGCTGCTCACCTTCCACATGGCTCGGCAGCTCGAACACCAGGCAAAACTCAATGAAAGAGTAAAGGCAAACAGCGTACACATTTCCCTAAGCTTCGATCCGCAGGAAAAGCTGACCAAAGAAAAATTACAGGATATTGCTAAGAGCTATATGGATCAAATTGGTTTTGGTAACCAGCCTTACCTGGTGTATCAGCACCATGATGCCGGGCATCCGCACGTGCATGTTGTTACCACCAATATCACCGCGGAAGGGAAAAGAATTGACATGAATAATATTGGTCGGACGCTGTCAGAAAAAGCCCGGAAATCGATTGACAAAGAATTCAAATTAATTAGCCCGGAAAATAAAAAACTAAGCCAACGATTGCAGCAAAAAGAAAGCACTCAAAATGAAAGCAGATTAAAGCCCGTCAGTCTCCAAAAAGTGCAATATGGCAAGTCGCAAACAAAGGCGGCGATTCTGAATGTTGTTGACTATGTAATGAACCAATATAAATACACTTCTCTGGGTGAATACAATGCCGTTTTAAAGCTGTATAATATAATGGCAGATCCCGGACAAAAGGGTAGCCTGGTGCAGGAGAAAAAAGGATTAGTCTACCGGGTGCTGGATGAAGCCGGAAACAAAATTGGAACACCCATTAAAGCGAGCCAATTTTACAATCAGCCAACCCTTAAAAATCTCGAAGTAAAATCCAAACAGAATGAAGTGTTGCGGGAGCGTTTCGCCCTTCGCATTAAAAACCAAATAGACCTCGCCATCCTTCGCAATAATACACTGGAAAATTTGTCGAAGAGCTTAGATTAGAAGGCATCAGCGTTATTGCCCGACAAAGTGATAACGGCAGAATCTATGGAATGACTTTTATCGACCATAAATATCAGGCCGTGTTCAATGGAAGTGATTTGGGCAGGCAATACAGTGCCAAGGCAATACAGGAGCGGTGTACGATCAATCCAGAAATTGTTAAACAAGAACAACCATTACTCAGTCAAAAATTTAAAACACCAATTATAAATAATGGTGAATTCACAAGCGACATTTCTTCAAGCGAAAAGGATGATGGGATTTTTGACAAACACCAGCGAAATATGCCAGACGATTTACATGAAGAACAGCGGTTAAAAAGGAAGAGGAAAAAAAGGATGCATCTGTAACCTGAAGGTAGGCCTTTTATACTCCAGCGTTCCCATATTGCCAGAATTTTACTATCCTGCCCGGTACTACCGTTTAATCATATATCGTCAACATCTCGGCCCAGTTTGATAATAAAGCAAATAGACATTACAAGGTTCTATTAGGGGACACTTTTGCGCGTTGCTGTTTACAAAATCGACTGAAAGCAATCCTATCATTTGCTCATGTAACTCAGTGTGCCCGGGTGAAAATTTTTCCAGGAATGCCAGAACTCCTGGTAGGACTGTACTATCGCCAATTTCCTACCCTTCAATATTCCGTCGGTGCAGATTCCATTCATATCCCAGGTTGACTGTGTACCGAGATCTGAGATGGTGTTTTGCGATCTGTTTTTTGTAAAGTGCAGCGATACCCCATCTACCTGCCTGTTCCATACATGAAATGAGGCAGTATCATTTTCAAGCACAAGCAGAACAGGTAATCCGGGTAATGAGTCTTCAATGACTTCTTTTTTTACAAGCTCATTCCAATCGTATGCCTTTTCATTTTTTTGATGCCTGATACCCACCACCCATGATTTCTGTTGCCACGAACCTGAATCTCTTCTCTCCAACGACCCATGAATAGTTCCCTTATTATAGCCCGCCAAATTCTCATACTGTTTTTTAAATGAGCTGTCTGGTTCCAGGACAGTCGAGTTGGGATACATCTTCATCCATGAGGCTAGGGTTAACTGTTGTGAAGGAATTTCAGTGAGTGAATGTCCTTTTAGCGGACCAGCAATGGCCACACCAGTTGCCTGCTGCCACCAACTGCTGGTACTTGCGTCTTCAAACATCGCATTGAAATGATCCATGCCTACCAGACGAAACACCTCCGGCCTGCCATTGACCATGGGACTGAATACGCGGCCCGTTCTGCAAACTGTACAGTAGGTGATGATGGCTGCGGTGTTTCCAATGGTATCAACGACCTGGTGGTGATAACCTATGATTTGTATCGGGAAAGCTTTTGCCTCGCCATTAATGGCCACGCCAATAACCAATATGCTGTCTGCACCACTTGTGTTTACAGCCGAAAACTTCTTATGTTTTGGCTGGTAAAACATTTTATCCGCTTCAAAACGGAAATTGAAAAAATAGAATATTATGCTATACCCAATTACTACTACTCCCAATAAAATTTTTTTCCATATTTTATTGTGCCGGAATGATTGTACCAATGGCCACGCTACTAATGCTATTAACAATATTCTAATCCAGCTTATATTTCTGCCCAGCCAGTAAGCAAAGTTTATGCTGTCTGTTTTTTGACTTCCCGGAAAGGGCATTATAAAATATACCCTCAAAATTTCTGCAGCAAACAACAGCAACAACCCGGTTATTAAGATAAAACGTTTCACATCAGTTTTTTTGATCTGCCCAGGCATATACGTCCCGGGCAGAGGTTAAAAAATGTTTTATTGTTCTGTCACGGGGAGCGGAAACTTATCCCAGACATCATCACCTGCCCTGTCTACTGGTAATTGATTTAATAAATTATACCTGCGCATATCGATCCAGCGATGTCCTTCGTAAAACAAAGAGTATCTCCTTTGTTTAAGCATTTCGGTTGTCAGTGCGTTTTGCGTTTGGGCACCACTGTACGCCGGCAGATTATGACCCGTTCTTATTTTATCGATTGCCTTGATTGCTTCCGGTAAATTATTTTTTTGTATGTTGGCTTCTGCATAAATCAGGATTAATTCTTCATTCCTGATAATAGGGATAGGACCGGTACTGGACGTATACACCCATACATCCCTATTGGAAGAAAGCCCGCTAAGCGAAGCAGTCGCCGTACGCAGTGTTGCTTTATTGATACGGTCATCCCCCGTTTCAATGTCTGCAGCATATGATGGATGTGCCACCCGTATTTCGCCTGATTGATTCTGGGGAATAAACATACCATTCAATTGATCTCCTGATCCAGTTCCAAACACGTAGTTCACACCCAGCGCAAAACCACTATTAAGTCCGAAAAAGGAATTGTTGAGCGCAACTAATGCAGCATCCCAATTCTTCTGGTATACAGCAACCCTTGCGGCCAGCGCGCGGTTTACTTTGGCCAGGCCTGTGGCATCATCCAGTCCTGCAAAACCTGCAAGCGGGAAAACAACACTGGCGCCTGTTAGATCGGTATTGGCTGAGTCCAGCAAAGATGCAATGGCGGTCAGTGCATCGGGATAGTTTACAAAAGCCCCCAGGTGGTCCGGATCACTGACGTTGATTCTTATTCCATTTGTATAAGTAAGATTCAGGTTTAATAGAAGCTGGTAGGCCTTTATTGTTTTTGCGAACCCTCCGTAGCCATTTTTTTGTGCAGTGGTAATTGCCGTTGAATTGTCTGCAGCTTGGATTAAGACATTGCAGTTTTTTATTACCCTGTAACGGGCAGCCCATGGTTGGGTGATATAAAAGTTGCTGCTGCTCAAAGTTCCATTATTGGCACCCAGTAAGTCCGTTACGTATCTTGGTTCCGAACCAGAAAAACGGTAACCCTCACGGCCAAGCGTGCCTGCATCGTCCAAATACATGGACAAAACATTGCGCATGCCCGATTGGGTGCCGCTCACCAGGTTATTCAGCTCATCTTTGGAAGCGTTCTTCAAAAAAACTTCTACCGTTGGACTATTCAGGTTTCCGTAATCTTTCTTGCAGGAACAAAAAAACACGCTCGTGCAAACCATGAACAAGATATATGTGGCTATGTTATTTTTCATCTTATATTTTTATAATCATTCAATATTTGTATTAATAGCAGTTGCTTACAAGTCTACCGTTAGGTGGAAATCAGCGCGCTTTGTGGCAGGGTATGGGTCAACATCCACGCCGGTTGAAAAGCCAGTTCCGAAATTGGAAACTTCGGGATCGTACGACTTATATTTAGTGATGGTTAAATAGTTATTAAGCGAGATACCAGCACGTATGCCTTTTATAAATTTAACCGGCAGCCTGGTAAATGAATAGTACAAACCTATTTCACGCAGGCGCAGGTAGCCGGAATTTTGTACAAACTCTTCGGCAGTAGTACCCACTTTTGTAATCCTGTAAATACCATCGGGCAAGCCAGCTTTGTTGGTTACTTTATCAAAGTCTGGGCTGGTACCACCAAAATCATTTTGCAGTGTGGTCAGGTTCACGTTTTGTCCGCCTGCTTTGAGGTGCAACAGGAACCGCAAACTGAGTTTATTCTTAAATGTTATTTCATTGTAGGTGTTCATCTGGAACCTTGGTTCTGCATCTCCCAATTTCCCTACGCCCTGGCCATTAAGACCAAGAATCTGTGTGGCAGATTGTCCTTCCTGTATCTGGAATGAACCCAATACATACCCAAACGAGCCCTGTGGTATGGATGGAATGGTTAGTTTAGTCACCAATGATCTATTAAGCCAAAAGTTTAATGATGTATTCCAACTGATGGCTTTGGTCGACACAGGTCTTGCATTTAAACCCAATTCAACGCCCCGGTTGCGCAGGTTACCCGCGTTCACCCATTTACTGGTAAAGCCCGATGATGAAGGCAGGTTGCTTTGCATTAAGAAATCGTACACATTCTTGTTATAATATGTCAATTGGAAAGACATCCTTCCGTTCAATATGCTGAAGTCGGCACCGGCTTCAAACTCTGTTTGACGCTCTGGCTTAATATCCGATTGTCCTTCCTGCGTACCAATGATAACACCGGGATTGCCTGCAATATTAGATACTACCAATGGAGTAAACTTACTTCCATAAGCGGGTATATTGTTGGCCTGCCCGTACGCAGCACGCAGTTTAACATTGTCAAAAAAGCCTTCTTTGATAATGCCCATTTTCGTCAGGTTCCAGGAAAGACCCGCTTTTGGATAGACATAATATTTTCCAGGATCGCCATTGTTGGATGATTGGTCGAAACGCGCTCCGGCAGTTAGTAAAACTGCATCTGCAATGGTGGCTTCTTCCTGGAAGAATACGCCGTTGTTCTGGTACCTGGATCTAAATTGCACAGGACTGAGAGCACCTGCCTGGTCTACATTTGACTGGCCGGATATTACCTGCGTTGCCACATTCAACAGGTTATCATAGTTCCCTGTTTCCTGTGTTATACCCGCGGAACTTGTGAATGATAATTTTTCTGACGCATTGAAGACGTTTACCAGCGAAAGAATATAGTTGGTATTTAGGTTTTTGGTAAATCCTTTAATGGAAGTTCCTTTTGCAACGGACTGAAACTGGAGGTTACCGGGAAACAATGCATTCGTTTCAAAGTTATAAAAGTCGAAACCTCCCCTGGCAATGAATTTTGTTGTACTTGCAGTGCTCTTTTGCAATATCGCCTCCAGGTTGATCCCGGTGATAAAACGATTAACAGATTCATTATTTCTCATCAATGCTATTGTCTGCAATGGATTGGATGCTGCAAAACGGTTGTTTGGGTAATTTCCTGCTGCATCAGGATGCAACTCTGCAAACTGCGGGGTAGAAGACAATGCAATGCCAAATGTCACCCCTGCATTGTCGTTACCTGTTAATCCCCTGTCGGCAGAAGAATTAATATAATTGGTTGTAAACCCAATCTTAATGTTATCATTAATGCGGTGGTCCAGGTTCAGGCGCAGGCTGCTATTGCGGTAACCGGTATTTTTCACGATCCCGGTTTCATCTTTTTGCGCAGCAGAAAAATAAAATCCTGTTTTGTCATTGCCCCCGCTCATGCTCAGCACCGTGTTCCTGGCAAAGCCGGTATTACCAAATACTTCCTTTTCATAATCATACAATTTTCCGGCGGTTTTAGCGGCAGTGAATTGCTGTGCAAGCGCAACACCCGTCGCACTATCACCTGATAGACTTGCGGCGGTTTGTGTTGTAAATTGACGAACGCCCAGTAGTTTCCTTGGTTTAATAAAACCAAGGTCCTGGGAAATACCAATAGTTGTTTTTCCGGCCTTGCCCTTTTTCGTGGTAATGATCACCACACCGGCTGCCGCTTTAGATCCATAGATGGCTGCGGCGGAAGCACCTTTCAAAATTTCAATGTTCTCGATGTCCTCGGCGCGTATATCTGCGATACGGCTGGATGGATTGTCCTGGACAGAAGTTGGTGCGCCACCAGCGGTGGCTGAAGTAATGGCGTTGATGCCGGCTGAGGTAGAAGAATTATCAACAAATACGCCATCAATGACATACAAGGGTTGTGTGTTTCCATAAACAGATGTAACACCGCGCAGCTTAACAGAAATGCCGCCGCCCGGCGCACCGGTATTGGCGTTTATGTAGGCACCCGGAATTTTCCCGTTGAGTGCCGCATCGAAAGTTTGTGCGGGCGCAATGCCGTTTAATTCTTTCGCCGATATCGTTGCGACTGCATTGGCAAGGTTTCTTCTTTTTACGGTAGTGGCCAAACCAGTTATCACTACCTCATCAAGCCTTGCGACGTCTTCCTCCATTTTTATTTGCAGATCTGCAGTGGCCGCCGTGGTGTTGATGGTTTGTGTTTTAAACCCTGCAAAACTTATACTGAGTACAGCATTCTCAGCTACAGTAATGCTGAATTTTCCTTCTGCATCGGTAACGGTCGACTGAGTTGTTTTCTTTGTGCCAATGGTTGCTCCGGCAAGTGGATTTGATTTGTTATCGCTGATTTTCCCGGTAATAGTTCTTGTTTGGGCTGATAAAACAAACGGTGAAAGGATAATAAGCATACATCCCACTATCCGGACTAGTAGTTTCTTCATTTAGTTAGTTGTTTTGGTTAAAATAAGTGTTGAGTAATGGTTGACTGTATTCCTATACCGGTTGATTTTCTGAAAAGACATGATTGCCGTATCCATTAGCCGCAATTTGTTTTGCCCTCGCAGGATAAGTAGACAGGTCTGCAGGTGTATAGGCCGCGAGCCCATCCACGTACCGGTTAAACATGCAAAATGCGGCAGCTATCAGCACCGTATCATGAATGTCCTGATCGGTGGCACCCGTTGCTTTTGCATAATCTACCTGGTCGGCCCTTACATGCTTACCCCCCTTCTGAACGCTTGCAGCAATTGAAAGCAATGCTTTTAATTTTTCTGGAACCGGTGCGCTTAAGTAGTCTGCTTTTACTTTATCCACTATTTCTCTGTCGCCGCCCAGGTAACAGGCAGCAATTTCACCGTGCGATTGATGACAGTAAAAACAATCATTGAGATACGAGACATGCGTGGCTATCAACTCGCGGTCTGCCATACTAAGCCCATCACTACTGCGCAGTAATAAATTGCACAGGATACCCATTGGTTCAGCTGTTGCAGGACTGAATGCGAGCAATGATCGGATACCGGGTAAATTTTTATCTACTTCTATGTGTGCCATTTTTTAAAATTTTAGTACAGGTGTTGACTATGACAATTTCTGTTCAGCAAGACGTGTTCCGTCTACGCGTGCTTTTATCTTGGCAAATGCGATTTCTCTGGAAGTGGAGACATCATCAGCAAACGGTGAAAATCCGCAATCATCTGTGGTACCAAGCTGCTGAACAGGAATAACAGCTGCTGCTTCGGCAATCGTTTCGGCTATTTCAGCCGGCGTTTCTACCCTTGGGTTCAGTACATCGGTGACGCCTAAAAAAATATGCTGGCCTGGCCGCAGGTTTTCTTTAATGGATGCGAGTGCCGCTTTTTTATCTCTCTCAGCTGCATACTCGAGATAAAAATTACCTGCTTTTAATTGCAACAAAAATGGCAATAGGTTCGCATAACTGATATCTGCACTATGCGTAGAATCAAGATCACCTCCCGGGCATGAATGAATGCCGATCTTTTTTCGATCTTCGTTGCTGAAACGTTCTATTACTTTATTATTCAGATCGATAAATGAACGGAGTAAGCCGCCGCTTGGATCGAGCTTTAAAGACAATCTAGCCTCTGTAAAATCTATCTGCACATTGTAAGCCCCCGTCTCGAGGCTTTTGCGAATATCTGCTTCCGCCTCATTCAAAAGATCATTGATGAACTGCTCCTGTGAATAATTTTCTATCCCCTCGGGCGGGTATAGCAGGCTAATGGCTGACACAGCAATCACCGCCTGCTTTACCGGCAAGGATGTAAGCTGTTTTGCTGCCGACAAATAACTGCTTGCATAGGTTTGATAATGAAAAGGCCCGCTGGTTATTTTTGGCAATTGCCGGGTATGCCCATCGGCAAAAGGGATGGCTACACCTCCCGGTGAGAGCGTTTGCAGTCCACTAACAGGATAGGTTGCAAAGCTTGGCTTTGTTTGCTCTCCGTCTGAGATCACCGGGGAGCCAGTTGCTTCAAAACTTTTGATCGTTTCCTTTAACGCCCGCGCCGATAACTCATTTAGCGCTGCCAGATCCATTTGCTGTTCTGCGTAAGCCTTCATTCCGTTAATGAGATAAGCAGGACGTGGAATACTGCCAACCGGTTCGGTTTGTATTTTCATGATTGTATTAAGCGTTTGGTTGATTAAACAATGTTTTGATCAATGATACGTGCTACCTATGCGGATTGCTCGCAGCATATCCTTCGTCTGCCCGCATTGCTGCACGCTCAACATACAACTGTCTGTCCCCGGGAGCCCATGTATTCAAACCATCAACATAGCGGTTAAACATACAGAAGGCAGCAGCTATCAGCACTGTGTCGTGTATTTCCTTATCGGTGGCACCAACAGTCTTCGCAATGTTAATTTGCTCGTTCGTTACACTTTTACCGCTATGCTGCACACTGGCCGCAATACTTAACAATGCTTTTAACTTACTGGAGATGACGGCCGACTGATAATCATTTTTAACACTGTCGATATCTTCCATGCTGCATTGAAAATAATGCTGGGCCATAGCACCGTGTACGTTCTGGCAAAAAAAACAATCGTTTAAAGACGATACATAAGCGCCGATCATTTCCCGGTCACCCCGACTAAGTGTGTTGTCTTCACTGTGCAAAAGGATTTCCGCCAGTTCATTCAAAGGCTTTGCTGTCTCTGGCCGGAAAGCCATGGGACCGCGGATACCAGGCAAATCATTTTTCAAATCGATGTATGCCATAAGCTATTCTTTAATGTCGTTTGGTAATGAATAACCATCCTTCATCCGTTCGCCCATTGCAGCGTATACCTCCGGATCTGTAGGCGTAAAGCTGGCAAGACCGTCTACGTAACGGTTGTACATGCAGAATGCAGCAGCTATCAGTACCGTATCATGTATCTCCCGATCAGTTGCTCCAAGATGACGTGCAGTATCTATATCCGCCGGTCTAACTTCTTTCCCGAGTACCTGTACTTTCCCGGCGATATGCAGCAAGGCTTTTAGTTTTTCGGTTATGCCTGCCTGTTTCATATCATGCAACACTTCGTCGACAATAGTTTTCTTATCATCTCCATACAGGCACCTGGCAGCAGCAGCATGGCTACTACCACAAAAAACACATTTGTTACGGTGCGATACATACGCTGCTATCAGTTCACGGTCTGCTGCTGATAAAGGCGACTCGCCGCGGAGTAATACCTGCGCCAGCTCGTATAAGGGCTTGCCGGTTGCAGGCCTGAACATTACCAGGCTCCTGATTCCCGGAACGCCTTCTTCCAAATTGATATGTGCCATCGTTATAAAGTTTGTATCAGTTTAGTTTTATTCCATTAGTTGAATACAGGCTAATGCTTTGCTAAGCTTCGCCGGCTTCCGGTGTACAGGATAGTTAACTGTTACCGATCAGTTCTTCCGCTATCGCTGGCAAGTTTTCCGTCTCTTGCCTTACCACTGTATCGTTTGAAAAAAAAGTAACCACCAGTCCAATAATGAAGACGGTCGAGAAAATAAACAATGCATTGCCGTAGCCGCCGAGTTCGGTTACCAGCACCCCCACAAACAACACTGCCGTGGCGGTAACAATCCTTCCGATGTTAAAACAAAAACCAGTGGCCGTACCACGAATGCCAACCGGGAACAAACCCGGAATATAAACAGACAACACACCCTGGCTGGCTCCGAAGAATAGCGCCAGTATCAATATTTCGGCATACAAAACGGGTGACAACACGGTGCTGATTTTAAAAAGTATAAAAGACATCGCAGCACAAACGCTGAAACAAAGGAGCATGGCTTTTCGCGCACCGATGGCATTTGTGAGCCAACCTGACAGAACACCGCCGGCAAGACCACCCATTCCAAGCATCATCATGCTGATACCTCTCGGTTTTTGCGCATCCTCTCCGGCGGCCAAAGATTGTATCCAGGTCGGTAGCCAGGAAAAGATGGCCCATAAGCCGATCAGCATCGAACCAAAAACGAGTGAACCCTTGAGAAGATTTGTTTTATGATCGCTGGAAAAGGTATCCTTGCTAATCGGCGGTTTATTAATCGCAGCTATGCGATTATTTTTCCACTGCGATGATTCCTTAAGCAGCCACACAGACAGTATTGCTATTAGCAGCGGAAGAATTCCAATGGTAAATGCTTGCCGCCAGGAAGACACGAAATAATCAATAAGTCCTGCAGAAAATATTCCGACCGGTATAGCAATGGATAGAAATCCCATGAAGATCGCCTTCGTTTTTATGGGCCATTCCTCCATCACCAATGTTGTAGTAGCAACCAGGATGGCACCCAGGCCGCACCCGCAGAAGAACCGGCAAATAACAATGCTCCACCAGTTCGGCATATAGCCAGTAAGAAGGGTAAATAAACCAAGGCAGGCTGTGGCAAAAATGACAGCGGTTTTCCGGCCAAATTTATCACAAATGAATCCTGCTATGAAACCACCCAATGCACCACCTAAAATAAAAACGGCATTGATGTAAGCGCTTATATTGTTCAGCTCATCTGCGCTTTTGTTGCCCAGTAAATCTTTTACCACTACCGGTAAGTAGACAGACATTAAAGTAGATACAACGCCAGCAAAAGCTGTGACTAAAAAACAGATGATAAATAATACCGCGTAATTGCGGGCTTGGGCTTGTTTCATGATTTATTTTTTAGATGGTCATAACCCTGTGGCAGCCGGTTATACCCATGATTTTTTAATCGTTCCCCAAGGCCTTTATAAAACGCAGGATCAGTTGGTGTAACGGTGGCCAAGCCATCCACATAGCGGTTATACAAAGAGAAAAGCGCAGCGATTAATACAGTATCATGAATTTCGATGTCTGTGGCCCCTAAATCTTTTGCATGTTGAATAGCCGCGGCTGTTACTGCCAAACCGCTTTCCTGTGTTTGCGCCGCAATGGTTAGTAATGCCTTCATTTTATCACTTACCGGTGCAGTTGCAATATCTGCCCGTACTTTTTGCGATGTTTCCCCTTCACCCAGCAAAACATCTGCTGCAGCAGTGTGGGCAGTTACACAAAAAGTACAATCATTACGGTGTGATACAACGGTTGCTATTAACTCCCGTTCTCCTTCTGTTAAAGTGGAAGGCCCGCGCAAAAGGATTTGAGTTAGTTCGCGTATAGGCGCAGCAGTGTCCTTTTTATATTCAAGCAAGCCGGTGATGCCCGGCAAATGTGCTTCCAGTGGAATGTATGGCATTTAGTATGGCTGTTGTGCTGAAGCAGCATGCCTGTCTGCAGGATCCCATGTTGCCGGATCATGCAGGAAGGAGCACTGCTTACAGGATGATAAAAATGGTTGTGAGCTGGTTAGCTTACAGGGCGCAGCAATGTGTTAGCAGGAAAACTTTGGGGGATGTTCAGGTGTGTTTGAATGGAGGCTGTGCAGGGGATACGCACCGTTATCGTTTTGCTGAGCGCTTTCGGTAATTAGTGTTATAAACCGATATTCAGCAATAGTATTATTGTATTCTGCACCAGGACTTGCTTTTTTAGATGAGGATTCTCTATCTTTTTTATTATTTGCAAAATCATTGACCTTACCGGCGTAATTCGATTTGCTTTCTTCCAGTTGTGTTTTTTGCTTGTTTGGAAGGCACATAATATACAACGTATCGTTGTGTACCATACGCTTAACATAATTATACTCTGTGCCATTGTTCTCGAATGAACCTTCAATTTGTTCAAAGCCGTTGCTGTTCTGTAAATAGGGCAAATGCAGCGGGATGCTTATCTGGACAAGCTCACTTTCATTGTACCTGTTTTGCTCAAGCTGCTGAACAAATCTCTCTTCCGATTGATAGATAAAATAATGGAATACCAGTGAATAACCTCCAAGATTAAACAAGTAGATGATAAGCAGCAGTATGGCAATCGGCTTTTTCAATAAACTAAAAATAGGTAAAATTATCAATCGTACAACAATAATTTAAACAGCTCACGCACTGCAAGATGCAAACAGGAATGGCACAATGCAAAAAAATAGTCCCGCAACCATACAGTCTTGTTTCGTCATTGCAGATGCAAGAAACCATTTAATCAGCGGGCATTTAAGCCGAATATCTTCAGGTTACTTCTGTTTTGTCCTGCAACCAAAAAAAGACGGCCGGTGCTGCTCTTTAATGCAGCGAGCCCTTTACCGTTGCCTGGAATATATATTCCACTTTGTTCTATTGTGAGTGGTGTAAACTGGCCCTTGCCGTCACCTTTTAGTACAAGACCGTTCAGGGCATCATAGCGTCCATTGGCAGGATCGGTACCGAAATCATTGGTATTAATGCAAACATCTAAATTTCCGTCTTTATCAAAATCACCCGTTACCATTGCGCTTAATGCTGATAGTTGCGCCATCGCTGGTAATGTTTCCATGCTGAACTGGCCATTTCCATTATTTCTTATAAATGAACTGCTAAAATAGTTTGCCGTCAATTTAGTTGCATTTTTCAGCTCATCTTTTGTAAAGAGCTTGTCGAACGTCGCATTTCCAAATGTGGCATAGGTCAGGAATTTTTTCTTCAAAAATGGAAGCTGATCAACAACATCGTCCCTGTTATGTGCTGTAAACTCCTTTAGCGTTCCGCCTGCGTGATCTTTCAGGTAAATGGTTACAATACATTGCGTTGTATTCTGCTTATAAAAATCTTTTGCATAGATGGATACCGGGTACTTATCAGCTGCTTTGTAAAAAGAATTTTCCCCCAGGTTTCCCACGATATAATCCTGGTCTCCATCGTTGTCAAAGTCACCGGCAGTAATACTCGTCCACCAACCCGATTTACCATTAATGCCGGAATGTTCTGATACATCCCTGAATTGTCCATGATCATTCCTGAAAAACTTCAATGGCATCCATTCGCCGGCAAGCAATAGATCCGGCCATCCGTCTTTGTCGAAATCTGTCCATACAGCATCGCAAACCATACCTACATTTGCAAGACCACCCGCCGCCGATGCAGTAATGTCTGTAAACTTCGCCTTTCCATTTTTGCTATCATTTCTTAATAACATCGCCGGGACAGGTCGCGGATAGTTAAAAGGATAACAACGTCCGGCAATAAAAAGATCCGGGTCGCCATCGTTGTCAAAATCCGCCACTCTTACACAGGACTTACTCGTAAGGTTTTCAGGGATTGCCGCTGTATCAATGATAAAGTTGCCGCGCCCATCGTTGATGAATAATTTGTCCTGGTATGCTATGCTGCCTGGCGGCCTCTCGTTGCTGCCACAAGCGATATACATGTCAATATCATTGTCGCCGTCTGCATCAAACAATACAATACTGGTAGCCTCCCAGTTTGCTTTTGCCGCATTTGAAAGAAGGGTCTTTTCTACAAACTTTCCCGACGCCTGCTGAAAGAACAGAACCGGACCAAAACCAAGGGATCCGCCTACTACGATATCGTCAAGGCCATCTCCGTTTATATCGCCTGTAGCCAGGGCTGGCGTATATTCTGAGAGTTTATGCGGAATGAGTTTCTGAATATCGAAGTCAATGAAATCTGTTTCCTTGTGCGTGTAATGCAGATTAACGGAATCGGTGACATCGGTAAATAAGACAGGTTTGACAGGTTGGGTTTGTTTCCAATCGTATACGGTCGTTGCATTTTTTTGATCGAGCCGCAAAATGTTACCCGTAGGCACCTTTCTTAACGTCTCCATTTTATAATTGGACCATATCACTCTAACAGAATCTAGGATTGAAACATTTCCAAGACCAAAATGCAGGTTCGGTTGCATGGTCGACAAGAACCCGCGATAAGGAGTATGTTCTATCACCTGGTGTTGTATGCCATAGTATATATCCACCCACGCTCCAATGCCCTGGCGGTTTAAAGAATCTCCTGCCAACTGCACCTCCAGAAATTTAGCACTGTCTGGCTTTTTTTCAACTGTATTATTTTTATAAATAAATGCTTTGTCATTGATATTGCTGATCACCATATCCAAATCACCATCGTTATCAAGGTCTGCGTAGGCAGCACCGTTTGAGAAAGACAAGTCCGTTAACCCCCAATCATTGGTAACGTCAGTAAACTTAACCTGACCACTATTTTTGAATGCGTAGTTTTTTATTTTTACCTGGGGAATTGCTGCAAGTACTTCGCGCTTGCTTTTGGTTGCAAAAGATTGCTGCCTGAATGCAATAAAATCATGATCGGTCAGATCCTTCGGAAAACCATTTGTAATAATTATATCACGCTGGCCGTCATTATCAAAATCCTGTACCACCGGTGCCCAGCTCCAATCGGTAGAAGAAATGCCGGCATAAAAACCTACATCACCGAATATCGGATCGGCGATTGTATCGCCAGCAGAAGAGCGCGCACCCTGGTTAAGCTGCAGCGTATTGCGAACATACTGGTATTGATAACCGTAGATTTGGTTGTTCTGGTAATCGACATATTTATACCCCGACATTAATACTTTCTTCCTGAAATTGTCCGCCGGATCCATGTCCATTTCTACCAGGTCTGCAAGGCCATCGTTGTTAATATCGATCACATCAGATCCCATTCCATTTGCCGATGTATGCTTAAAAAAAGAAGCGGATTTATCGGTAAATGTCCCATCATGATTATTGATATAGAGAATATCGTTGGATAAAAAATCGTTGGCTACGAAAATATCTTTCCAGCCATCGCGGTTAAAATCAGCTATGCAGGCACTGTGGCCGTATCCTTCGATCGTGATGCCGGCCTGTGCTGACACATTGGTAAAAAAAGCGTGCCCCAGCGCGTTGTTATGATCATTACGGTACAACCGGCCGGTACTGGGCCAGGAGCCATCGGTGATTCGGG
>Ga0068860_100001997_pt1 | contig 21519 bp, 19 predicted proteins | sample KBSSwiS32_FD_66597 | JGI IMG/M metagenome (GOLD analysis project Ga0068860, IMG submission 66597) | Switchgrass rhizosphere microbial communities from Kellogg Biological Station, Michigan, USA - KBS Switchgrass S3-2 | ecosystem: Host-associated > Plants > Roots > Rhizosphere > Soil ...
GATTTTTCGGGGAGAAGCAGGTCGGTCAGGCTCATGCGTGGCTCCGAATCAAGGGCCACACAATCGAATCAGACTTCTCGCAAGCTGAATACCGCCGTTAACCCGAGTTCGGAGCCCTGGAGGGCAGCCAAGCGCCATTGACTTTTTGTTCATGATTTGTTCCTATCGTGCTCTCGTCGAGCAGGGAGAGCAGTCATGGACAACCGTATCAGCGAAATCCGCAAGCAAATCAGAACATTGAGGGTCAGCATGATCGGGGCTGAGGCGATCATGCGCGACCAGATCAACCGGGATGAGAACTGCGCGTTCGTGGCAGGCGAACTCCTGAAGATGCGCACGGTCATGAGCGTCCTGGTTCGGGAGCGGGCCGTGCTCGGCGACCGCGAACCTATCCTCGTCAACGGTTTCTTCGTCCCGCGCCGTGCTCCAGCGCCACGCCCCGTCGCCGTGCGGCCGGTGAATCGCCACTTTGCGCCCGCCGCTCGACATGCCGGTTGAGTGAAGAGCTCGTAGTCCGGATTGAAGCGTAGCGTCATCCGCCGCATCACTCGGCAACGAGCATCAATGTGAGGCGCGTAGGGGCCGCGCCTTTTGTGGGTGCCGTGGTGAAGCCGGATGACGCCGCGAAGAGGCGACCACGAGGGTCGCCCCTACCGAGCGATGGCGGGTTACCGCTTCACTTCAGACTCGCCCTATTGACGTGTGATGTCCCCGCGCATCAGCGCGCGACGATCAGGCCCTTCGAGGTGACGACCACCCAGCGGCCGTCCTGCTTGCGGATCGCGTCGATCCGGCCGAGGCCCGGCACAGGATCGCCGGCAAAGACTTCGTACAGGCCGCTGCGGCCTTCGATCAGCGCCGAGCCATGGCCGATATCGCGCAGCACCCAACCCTCGAGCGTCGGCAGACGGCCGACCTCGGAGGCGGGCGTGTTGCCTGCCGTGGTCGTGGCCGGTACCGCGTGCAGTTGCGGCGTCGGCAGCGCCTGGGCGCCGGCTGGCGTCGTCACCGTGCCGGTGACGTCCTTCGGCGTTGCGGTCGCGACCGGGGCGGCCGCAGCCGCACCCGCTGCGCGCAGCTTGTCGACGGCCTCGCCGAGCTTGGCTAGTCTGGCGGCGGCCTCGGCCTGCGCCTTCTCGATACGCTCGAGCCTGTCGCCGGTCTTGCTGGACTGGGTGAGGCCCGCCGTCGCGGTCCGCTCCAGCGCAGCCTTCAGCGCCGTGATGTCGGCATCGATGCGCCCCACCGATGTTTCCAGCGTCGCAATGGTGGGCGCGGCCACAGCCGCCGTCTCGGTGGGATGCGACAGCATTGTCGTCGCAAGCGCGCCACCGGCAGCGCCCGCAATCACGGCCAGCAGCAGCATCGCGGCCATCGCGGCGAAACGGCGCCCGCGGGCGGGCGCGTCCATGTCCGGCTTCGGGGCGGGGTGACCGCTCTCGACCTGATCCTCGCCGCGCGTCCAGGTGCGCTCGCCCGGCGACATGATCTGCAGTTCGCGCGGCTGGCGCGTCGCCCCCGGCTTGGCTGTCTCAGGCTTGGCCGTGTCAGGCTTGACCATGTCAGGCTTGGCCCTGTCCGGGTTTTGCGCATCGAGCTCGAAGCCTTGAACCTCGAAGCCTTTGACCGTGAACGGTTCAGCCTTTGGCATCCCGGCCCTGGTCGTCTCCGCCTTGAGCCCAAAAGCCTTGTCATCGGCCGTGTCATCGGCCTTTTCCTGGACCTTGGCCGCCTCGTCGTGGTCCGGCACGATCCCGGGGGATTCGACGTCGCAGGCCGCCGGCCCGGTCGCCATCAACCGATCGATCCGGGCTCCGGAGGCATTGGGGTCGACCGATCCGGCGCCAGCGGAACCGGTTTCATGGTCACTCTGCTCGGCTTGCTGTTCGCTCACGTCGCGATTCTCCACAAACGATTGAGCCTTTGGTAACCTTGATTGCTTGCCAATTTGTTACTGCCGCTCTCCCAGGGGCGCCCTTACCGAAATTTTAGGAAATATTGCGGGGCGGGTTCGGACGCGAGTCGGTCGTCGCCTCGGCGACAGCCAGGTGGTCCGCCGATCGCGGGTTGCGGCTCCCCCGTCCAACCGCCCTGCAGACCTCTGGTCAATCCCGCTTGCGAGTTCACCATTTCGTGAACGCGACCTTCAAGATCGCGGGGAATAGACCGCGCCGTCTCCCGATCCTGATTGCGGTGAAACAACATCGCGAGGTGGGTCAATGGCGTATTTGTGGGCGTGGGACGATGATCCCGATCCGATGATCGATCGCCCGGTTGGGCTCCGGCAAGCGAACGAGCACACCGACGTATTTCTCGTCGAGGCGCTCCTGGTTGCGATTTATGAAAAGACCGCAAAGCGGCCGGTGTCGGACCTTCCGATACCGGGCACGGCCTGGGGCGATCTCGAGGACGCCTATATCGCCGATTTTCAGACCTTCATCGTCAAGCAAAGAAAACCGACGGGAATCGTCACTCCGACGCCGCCGAGCATGCACTACCGGACGGCCGTCATGAAGAAATACACCATGGCGCACCTGATCCAGGCGGCGCGCATTTCGGTGTCCTATCATGAAGGATCGCAACTGGTCCCGTTCCTGATCAAGCGCTTTCCGTTTCTCAGGGGGCCCCTCGGCGTGATCAGGAACCGGCAAGGTGTGATGCCCGGTGAAACCGGAATGGTTGAGGAGGTCGGCGGTGGGGCGACGGAAGCCGGCACGCACGGTCGGCGCGACCACGATCCACTTCCACAGGGAATGACGCAGTAAGTGTCACCTCTATTGCGAAGGCTGTTTGCGCGCAGCCCGCGCGAAGAATCGGGCCGCGGCACCGGATGCCGTGGCCTGACCGCCGAGCCCCAGGTGGATCTATCGCGGTGCCGCCTTGAGCAGATCCTCGATCGCCTGCACGGTGACCGGTTTGCTGAAGTGATAGCCCTGCATTTCGTCGCAATTGTTCTCGCGCAGAAACGCCACCTGATCATCGGTCTCGACGCCCTCGGCGATGACCCTCAGATTCAGCTTCTGACCCAATGAAATCACGGCGCTGGCGACGGCCTTGTCGTTCTCGTTGGTCGGGAGATCGCTGACGAACGATTTGTCGATCTTGAGCCGCGCCACCGGAAAGGTCTTCAACGCGCTGAGGCTGGAATAACCGGTTCCGAAATCGTCGATCGAGAGGTCAACGCCCAGGGCTTGCAACTGCTTCATGGTCGCGACCGCCTGGTCGACGTCCTGCATGATGAGACTCTCGGTCAGCTCCAGTTCGAGATATTTGGCCTCCAGGCCGCTGTCCGTCAGCGCGCTGACCACGCGCGCGATCAAGTTCTTTTCCCTGAATTGCCGCGCCGATACGTTCACGGAAACGCCGATGTGCGGCAGGCCCGAGTCCTGCCAGGCCTTGTTCTGTCGACACGCTTCGTGCAGCACCCAATCGCCGATCGGCACGATCAGGCCTGTCTCCTCGGCCATCGGGATGAACTTGATCGGTGGCACCATGCCCAGGGTCGGATGCTTCCAGCGTATCAACGCTTCGACCGCGAAAATGCGACCGGTACGCAGATCGACCTGCGGCTGGTAGTGCAGGACGAACTGCGAATTGACGACGGCGTTTCGCAACTCCTCCTGCAACAGGAATTTCTCGTGGGCCCTGGTGTTGAATGCCGGCGCATAAAACTGGAAATTGTCGCGACCGATCTCCTTGGCGCGATACATCGCCGCGTCGGCGTTGGCCATCAGTTCGTCAGCGTCCATTCCATCGTTGGGATAGTTCGCAATCCCTATGCTGCCCGTCACCCTGAGCTCATGTCCCCCGACATTGACCGGCTCGGCAAGGGCCGCTCTCAGCTTCTGAACGGTCTGCGAGATGACGTCCGCGCTCTTGGGCTGATCGAGAAGAAGAACCACGAACTCGTCGCCGCCAAGCCGCACCACCGTATCGGTCGCCCGCACGGAATTGACCATTCGCCTGGCAACGGTCTTGAGTAGCTCGTCGCCGGCGTTATGGCCGAGGCTGTCGTTCACGATCTTGAAGTTGTCAAGGTCGACGAAGACCACCGTCACCCAGCGGTCGTATCGCTGCGCGTACAACAAGGCCTGCGAAAGACGGTCCTTGAGCAGGGCGCGGTTGGGAAGCCCGGTGAGTGCGTCATGGTTGGCCAGGAAATGAATGCGGTCTTCGGACCGCTTGCGTTCGATCGCGATGCCGGCAATCCGGGTGGCCGCGTCGATGATACGCGTTTCGGCCGCGGTCGGCTCGCGCACGGTTGTCGAATAGAGTGCAAACGTGCCGAGAACCGTGCCCTGATGCGACGAGATCGGCGTCGACCAGCATGATCGATAGCCATGCGTCGCCGCCAATTCACGGAACTCTTCCCAAAGCGGATCCAGCGCAATATCCGCAACGATCACCGTCTCCTGCCGATAGACGGCGGTGCCGCACGACCCTGCCTGGGGGCCGATGCAGATGCCGTCGATTGCCTTTGTGTAAGCCTCCGCCAGGCTCGGCGCGGCGCCGTGCCGCAAGTGCATCCCCTCGTCGTCGAGCAGCAGGACGGAGCCATAGATCCCCGTCAGCTGCGATTCGACGAGATGCATCAGATGGCCGAGCACCTCCTCCAATGGGGCGCTCATCGCGATCATCTGCAGGATCTGTGATTGCCCGTCGCGCAGAACCTCCGCCCGTTTGCGTTCGGTGATGTCTCGGGCGATGCCGACCAGACCGAAGACTTGGTTCCGGTCATTGCGCAGCGGCACCTTGGTCGACAAGAACCACCTCCTGGCGCCGGACGCATCGACGAAGGACTCTTCCGCGTCGATCATTGGTTGCCCGCTGCTCAGGATCTTCTGCTCGTTCGCGCGAAAGGTTCGAGCGGCTTCAGGGCCATGGAAATCGAAGTCGGTGAGACCGATCATGTCGCTCGTCTTGGCGCGACCATTATCGGATGCGAGGGCCTTGTTGACGACGACAAGGCGGCTTTCGGTGTCCTTGACCCACAGATAGTCGGGCACCCAGTCGATCAGCGCCTGCAGCGAGATGCGTTCATCCGCCACCGAACGAGTCGCTTTGAGCTCGGTCACGTCCTCATGCGTCGCCACCCATCCATCGCCAGGCATCGGCTGATGACAGACCTGAATGGTCCGCCCGTCCTTGAGCTCGACGACCCAGGTTCTTGCAACGGCGCTGGAATTGATCGAGGTAGCCAAAGTGAGATATTCGCCGACAGGCATCGCACAGGTTCCGGCGGCGGCCCGATGCTCCACGATCTCGCGCAGCGTTGCGCCCGGACGAACCTGCTCCGGCGCGAGGCGGTAAATCTCCCCGTAGCGGCGATTGCACAGGATCAGCCGCTCCTCACGATCGAAGAAGCAGACACCCTGCGAGATGTTGTCGATCACCGCCTCGTAGCGCAGCGTCAGCGCCTCGAGTGTCGCGATCCTGGTCTGAAGATCGCGCTCCAAGTCTTCAAAAGAGGCGGTCGCCAGCTTCGCAAGCGCGGCCAGCCCGGTCTCACCCGAAGCCTTGGCGGCTTCTCTATTTCGACTAGCACGCAAAAGCGGCTCCTGCGCCTTGATAATCGGAGCCAGGCCGAATTAGCCGTGTGCGTTCCGAAGGTTCATAACGCTAATCCACCGGCATTAATCGCGCGTGAATCGACGTGACCTGACAAATCTTCCCGATCAGCGGGCATTGTATTACCGTTGCCCGCGCTAGAGCTCCCTCAGGCCCATGGGCCTTCCACGCCTTCATCCAGTCATGCAGAAGCCTGCGCGATATCCCGAGCCTGCCGGCCATGGGAACGACGCCTTCGCCTGTTTCAGCACGCTCGATCACTTTCAATTTCCACGCCGTCGGAAACCGACCGATCTCTCCTCTTGCTGGTAATCCACCACAGGCACCGCAACGACGGCGACATCAGGCAGCGGCTGCGGCAGTCGTCGTCTGTGAACCGTCGACCCGCAGTCCCCTGCCCTCGAGGGTCCATGCGGATTGGATGGCGTCGTCGGCTTTGGCGGGACAGGCAAATACATAGCCCTGAACCAGGTCGCATCGGAACTGGCCGAGAATGGCAACCTCATCGGCCGTCTCGGCGCCCTCCGCCACGATCGTCATGCCGAGGCCGCGTCCAAGCGCAATGATGCCTTCAAGAAGCTTTCGGGCGGACTCCGAGTCTGCGATGCCGTCCACGAAAATCCGATCGATCTTGATGGTGTCGAACGGCAACTGGGTCAAATAACCCAGCGACGAATAACCGGTGCCGAAATCGTCCAGGGCGAGCGTCACGCCCAGGCTCTTCAGCTGATTGAGCACGGCGCGCACGCGACCCTCCGCATGATCGGCGAGAAGGCTTTCGGTCAATTCGAGGCACAGCAAATGCGGAGGCAGGCCCGTCTCGCCCAGGATCTCCGCGACATCGTGCGCGAAATCCGTATGCCAGATCTGCGCTGCCGATACGTTGACTGCGATTTCCCGCGCGGCTTCGCCGGCATCCAGCCAGAGTTTCGCCTGAAGCGCCGCCCGGCGCAGAATCCAGAGGCCGAGTTCGCAGATGAGCTGGGAGCTCTCCGCGATCGGTATGAATTCGGCAGGAGAAATATTCCCCAGCGTGGGATGGCTCCAGCGCATCAAGGCCTCGAAGCCGGTGACCCGGCCGTTCGCCAGCGAAACCTGCGGCTGATAGTGCACGGTGAGGCCGACGTTCTCGGTGATCGCCCGGCGCAGTTCGCGCGCGATCGCGATCTTGTGCTGGACCGCCGTATTCATGCCGGGCTCGAAGAAGACCAGACGCCCACGACCGCTTTCCTTGGCGCGGTACAGCGCGAGATCGGCATTGCGCTGAAGGTCGGTCAGATTGCTGCCGTCGCCGGGAATCATCGCAACGCCAATGCTTGTCCCGATGCTGACCTCGCCGCGGTCGAGAACGATCGAGCCGGACACGGTCGCAATGACGTCGGCCGCCAGGAGTTCGATGGCTGCGCGATCGGTGCCAGCCTGCACAACGATTGCGAATTCATCGCCGCCGAGGCGCGAGAGGAAGTGGCTGTTGCCCAGCACACGCGAGATCAGTTGAGCGACCTTGGCGAGCAGTTCGTCGCCCGACACATGCCCAAGGGAGTCATTGACCTCCTTGAAGCGATCGAGATCGAGCAGGAGCAGCGCCGCCTGCGAGCCTGTCCGGACGCAGCGGCTAAGCACATCATTGACCTCGCGATGGAACATCGAGCGGTTGGCAAGACCGGTCAGGGGATCGAAATAGGCGAGCTTCTCCAGCTTTTCCTCGGCGATCTTGCGGTCGGTGATGTCCTGCATGGTGCCGACGAAGCCGATGAACCGCCCGTCATCATCGGTCATCGGACTGCTCGTGACCACGACGTCGGCCATGGTTCCGTCGCCGCGATTGACCTTGACGTCGACGCTCTTCGACTTTCCGGAGCGCATGACGTCCGCCTGGGATGCGACGAGCAGCTCGATCCCGTCGACGCCGCCCGACAATACGGCGTCGCGGGTAGGCGTGAATTGCGCCGGATCGTAGGCCAGCAGTTCGTAGAGCTGCGGCGACCACCACACGTAGCGATCGCCGAGCCTGTAGCTCCAGTCGCCGGTCTTCGCCAGGCGTTGGGCTTCGACGAGTTGCTCCGACCGCTTTTTCAGGGTCTCCTCGCGCCGTTTCGAGTCGGTGATATCGATGCGAACGCCGATCGAGCCGCCGTCGGCGGTGCGGCGCTCGTCAATTCGGACCCAGCGGTCACCGCGCAGATGCTGCTCGGTCGAATAGCTGTCCTGCCTGTTGTGGTCGAGCCGCTCGGCGAGCCATTCCTCCTCTCGCCCGGTCGCATCGAGGTAATGACCGCGCTCGACGCCGGCACGGACGGAGTCGGCGAAACTCCCGCCAACCACGATCCTGTCGACGACGGTTTCGTACAGTTCAAGGAATTTCCTGTTGAAAAGAACGTACCTTCCCTCGGCATCCAGAAGGACGAGTCCCTCCGGGACCACTTCGAACGCCTCGAGAAGCCGCGCATGCGCGCGCTGCAGCTCATCGGCCATCAACGAGAGCGAGCGATCCGTCCGCCTGCGATCACGGTCGGCGTCCTCGTAGGCTGCCGTCACGAGACTGGCCAGCAATTCGAGATCGACCTTGCCCGGCTCCTTCGTCGCCTTCGCAAGCTGCCGCTGGAAGAGCCTGCGCATGATCGCTACACCGCAAGCTCGGTGATGGTGGTAATCGTCATGGTCTGATTGTGGAACTCGCAGATTCCGGAGACCGCGTGCGGAGAGATTTCTCCGTAGGAATAGAACCCGAGTCGGGCGAACTGCGTCCCGAGCACCGCACCGGCGGCCTCGATTTCGTCGGACACCCGCTGGCCCATCAGGGCACGGCGGCCGATGCAGCTGACCAGCAGGGCAACGCCGTTGGTGTCCTGGCCGTCGGCGAGGCCTTCGGTCGCCTGCCGTGCAGCGTCGGCGGCGCCCCATGACAGGCGATCGAAGTTGCCGCGCATCAGCTGAGCGCGCCATCGCTCCGGAACGTCGCCGGCGAACGTCAGTGACCTCTCGTCCCGGTCGACCGCCAGGATCGTTCGAACGATCCGGTGATCCGCATTGTCCGGATTCTGGATTTGCAGCGGAAACAGCAGGCCGGTGCCCGGCAGACCATCGGCTTCATCGCCCAGATACCGCTCGTAGAGATTGAGCGCGGGTTCGCCATCGAGTTCGAACAGCACGTTGCCCCGTGAACGCGTGATCGTGCGCCATGGACCGAAAACGTCCCATCCACCGGCGCTACCGTGCCCGATTCTGATGGCGTTGCCGTAGAATCCGATGCCGGCCACCATGCGGCTGCGCGGCGCGCAATTGGCGCCGACCAGCGTCTCCTCGAATTGCGATCCGTCGCCGGCAAGCCCGCCCGTCAGCGGAATATCCGGGCCGATCACCCCGGTGATGCCTGCCACCAGTTCGCTGCCGTTGACGTTCAGGCCATCGGACAGAATGAAGACGCCCGCGAGATCCGGCGCCAGCAGTCGCTCGCCAATCGCGCGACCGCAACTGCGTGATTCTGCCGAGGAGCCGATGATCTCGCTCGCCATGCGGAGCCTGGTTGCATCGAAACGGATTGCGACACCGGTGATCTCATCATCGACAATGTCGTGCTGGTGAATCTGGCCGCCGGTCGTGCATCCGAGAATCGTCGCGCCGGGACACACAGCCTTGAGTTGCTCAAAGGCGGCGCCGGACGCGAGAGCGGCCCGCGAACCAAAATAGATGATGAGATTCGGTTCGGCCTGTTTGAGTTTGGCCAGCGCACCGCAATCCGGCAACAGCCACGACAATCGTTCGACCTGCATTCCACGCTCCCGACGCATCCATTGCAGACTGCAACGTCGACTGCGAGGTGGCGACCCGGGAACCGTCGAGAGCCACTCCCAATGCGTCAGACATCATGGTGCCCGGTGCCTTAATACATCTTAAGAAGGAGCTGCGTGAAACTACGGGTGTCTCCTGATCCAGGCGGCGCAGCAGGGAATCGCGCCACGCTGACGCCGCCCTTCAGCCGGCACGAGAAATGCACTCCACTGGCCTGCTCCGACCGGCGCCTGTAGTCTTCTCCGGTATCTCACTCCCTCCCGTCAATCTCCCGTCAGTTTCTCTTGCCCGAAAGTACCCCAATGCCCATCGTCAATCGTATCGCCGCCCTCACCGACGACATGGCCGCCTGGCGCCATGATTTCCACGAGCATCCGGAACTTCTGTACGAGGTGCACCGCACCGCCGGCATCGTCGCCGACCGCCTGAGGGAATTCGGCTGTGACGAGGTCGTGACCGGGATCGGCCGCACCGGCGTGGTCGGTGTCATCCGCGGCCGCAAGACCGGCTCGGATCGGGTCATCGGCCTGCGCGCCGACATGGATGCGTTGCCGCTCGAGGAGACCAGCGGTGTGCCCTACGCCTCGAAGACGCCGGGCCTGATGCACGCCTGCGGCCATGACGGCCATACCGCCATGCTGCTGGGCGCCGCGAAATACCTCACCGAGACCCGGAATTTCGACGGGACGGCGGTGGTGATCTTCCAGCCCGCCGAGGAAGGCGGCGCCGGCGGCAAGGCCATGATCGACGACGGCCTGATGACCCGCTGGGGCATCCAGCAGGTCTACGGCCTGCACAACATGCCGGGATTGCCGGAGGGCCATTTCGAAATCACGCCCGGTCCGATCCTGGCAGCGGCGGACGCCTTCGAGATCACCGTGCACGGCAAGGGCGGCCACGGCGGCGCGGGTCCGCACCGGGCGATCGACAGCGTGTTGATCGGCGCCGAGATCGTCGGCGCGCTGCAGTCGATCGTGGCGCGCAACGTCGACCCGATGAAGACCGCGGTGGTGTCGGTCTGCATGTTCAATTCGGGCACCGCCTTCAACATCATTCCCCCGATCGCGACCCTTGGCGGAACGGCGCGCACCTTCGATCCCGCCGTCCGCGATCTGGTGGAGCGCCGCATCGGCGAAATCGCCGACGGCATCGCTCGCGCCTATGGCGGTTCGGCGGAGACGACATACACGCGGAAATATCCGGCGACGATCAATCATGCGCACGAGACTGAGGTCGCGGTCGAGGTCGCGCGCGACGTGGTCGGCGCGGACCGGGTCAACGACCGCACCACGCCGATCATGGGTGGCGAGGATTTTTCCTTCATGCTGCTGGAACGGCCCGGCGCCTTCATCCTGCTCGGCATGGGCGACGGCCATGAGTGCCATCATCCCTCCTACGTCTTCAACGATTCGATCCTCGGCCCCGGCGCGTCCTACTGGGTGCGGCTGATCGAGAAGACGATGCCGGCGCAGTGAGGCATCGAACGGCGTCGCGATCCGAACACCCGCGACGCCGCCCGCCTGAAACGCGCTGACCGCTACCAGCCCACCCGCACGCCGCCCTTGCCGGCGTAGGACCTGGCGACGTCGTTGCTGTAGGTCGCCTCGCCCGCCGCGAACAGCGTCACCCTGCCCATCTGCCAGTCGATGCCGGCGCTGCCATAGCCGCCGGCGATGCTGGCGCGATCCGGCGTCGCGGCGAGGAAGGACTGCCCCAGCAACGCGATGTTGACCAGACCGCCGCTCGATCGCTGCTGGCCCAGAATGCCGCCGGCGACCCGCGCCGTGACGCGGCTGCCGTTGGCCATCATGGTGCTGTTGGCGAAGGTGAGTTCGGCACGTTCCTCCCAGGCCTGGAAATCGCGGCCGGCGACGGTGAGATTGGCGGTTGAGCCGGTCTCGGTATAGCCATCGAAATGCGCGGCCACATAGCGCGCCTTGATCGCCGGGGTGACGGTGAAGCCGCGGCCATCGATATCGATGCGACGGCCGAGCGTCAGCGACGGATCGACGAACCAGCCGCCATACGAGGCGGTCGCGGTCTGCACGGCGAGGCCGCCGTTGATGGTGCGCGCGTTGCGGTTGTCGAGATTGCCGCCGATCACGGCGAGATCGAGGAACGTCGCGCCCCATGTCTTGCGGCCATAGCCGCCGCCGAACACCGTGTCGGTGCTGCTGCTGCCGGCACCCTGATAGAGATGGGTGGTGTTGCTGCTGCCGCCGACCAGGGCGCCGATCTTGAGATCGGGACTGAGCACCCGCTCATAGCCGACCGCGCCGCCATAGCCGGTCGTGGTGCCGCCGAAGACCGCGCCGTTGCTGTCCTGCTGGCGCTGGCCGCCAAAGCCCTTGGCCCAGACCGCACTGCCGTCGGCGTAAGTGACGCTCGCGGCCTTGAACACCGGCGCCTTGGTCGCGGCGTAGCCGAGCGCATCCTGCGGGACGCTCGCGAAGGCCTCGAACGACGACGACGCCGTGTCGACGGCTGCGAATGAATTGGTCCCGCCGCCAACACCCGGCGCGAACACCGGCGCATCCGGCAGCACCGAATTGATCCAGCCGGTGATGTCCATGATGGCGCGGTTCTGCTGACCGAAGCCGGAGACGTCGGCGACGACGATCTGGTTCGGCGTGACGAAATAGGGATTGCCGGGCGTGGTGACGGTCGACAGCGCCTTGTCGAAATTGGCGGTGTTGATGATCCAGCTTCCTGCCCCGAAAGCGACCTTGTCGGCCCCGCCGCCGAAATCGACCAGCCCGCCGAAGCGCGCGCCGGGCAGGATCGTCAGCGTGTCGGCGCCGGGCGCGCCGCCGGCGCCGAGGCCGCCGACCGCGAGACCGCCGGCGTTGAACGCGATCGCCGTGCCGCTGCCGCCGATGATGGTGCCGGAGTTGGTAATGCTGCCGGTGCCGGCGACCGAGATGCCGATGCCGGTCGTGCCGTTGGCTGCGATGATGCCCGAATTGATGACAGCGCTCGAACTGGACACCGCGCCCGATTTGGTCTCGGCGTCCGAACTCTTGAAGGTCTGGATGCCGTAGTTGACGCCGGCGATCACGCCAGAGTTGGTCACCGTCGCGTTGCTGTTGGCGGCGATGCCGCTGAAACGCCCCGTAATCGTGCCGGAATTGGTCACACTGGCGTCAGTGCTGGCGAAGATGCCGTAGGCGTTCGTCCCCGTGATGGTGCCAGAATTGGCGACTGTGACGCCGCGAGAGGCTCTTACGCCAACGTCGCTTCCCGTGACGGCGCCGGAATTGGTCACGGTGGCGTCAGTGCCGGCAAGGATGCCGTAGCCGTTCGTCGCCGTGATGGTGCCCGAATTGATCACGGTAACGGCGCCTTGGGAGGCTGCGATGCCGTAGCCGACCGCGGTGATCGTGCCGGAATTGGCTACCCTGGCGTCAATATTGCCGACGATGCCATAGGTTCCTACGATGGTGCCGCTGTTCGTCACAGTGGCGGTAGCGCCGGCGAAGATACCAAAGCCAGACGCCGTGATGGCGCCGGAATTGGCGACGGTGACGGCGCCAGCGGCGCCCACGCCGTAGGTGCCCCCGGTGATGGCTCCGGAATTGGTCGCGACGATGCTACCGTAGGAGATGATGCCGCCGAAGCCACCCCCGGCGATGGTGCCGGTATTGTCGACCGTGATGGTTCCGGGGCCGAACGGGGTCAGGAAGATGCCCGCAGCACCGCTTGCGCCCACCGCGATCGTTCCGGAATTGGTCACGGTACCACCGTGGTTGGTGTAGACGCCATAGGCACCCCCCATGACGGTGCCGGCGTTGGTCACCGATCCGGTGTCGAAGGCGATGCCGGCACTGGTGCCGGTCACCGTGGCACCGCTCACGACCGTGGTGGCGAGGTTGTTTGCGGCTCCCGTCCCATAGCCGTTGGCGCCGTCCTGGTCGGCGGTCGTCCCTGTGCAAGTGGCGGTGACGTTGTCGCCCGAGACAGGCGTGCAAGCCGCATGCGCCGACGTGACCGAGACCGTGATTGCTGCGAAGATGACGGGGACAATTGCATGGTGATGCAATTTCGCATTGAGACTCAAGATGAATACCCCCAGAGCGCACGGTGTCTGTAAGATTTCGACGCAATTTTCGTCATTCGTATCGAAATACCGCGAGGTGGCCTAGGCGAGATCGCCGGCCGGAGGGTCGACACCCAAAAATGGTCAGATGCCACGGGGATAAGTCGGACGTCGCGCGCGCAGCCGGCTCGGCGCATGATCCCGGGTGTCATCGGCGCGCGACCACAGGCGGCGCCGCCGCGAGGATCAGGTGGCGGGCCGCCTGCGGCGCAGCCAGACGCCGAAGGCGATGACGAGGGCGCCCGCCAGCGCGAACCAGGTGATGGCGTATTGCAGGTGGTCGTCCTTCAGATGCACCGTGAGCGGCCCCGGCTTCGGCACGCCGCTGTCGGGCACCGGCGATTCCAGGTCGATATAGAACGGCGCGACCTCACCCCAGCCCAGCACGCGCGCCATCGTCAGATGGTCCCGCGTGAACCACAGCCTCTTTTTGGGATCTTCCGCCGGCGTCAATGCACCCGCCGCTTCGGCAAAGCGGAGATAGCCGGTCAGCGTCGCCGGCGAACCGGTGACGAGCCGCTGCACCGCGCGGTCCTGCTGGGCGCGATCCAGCATCGTGTTGGCCACGAAGCCGGCGTTGATCACGACCGTTTCCCCGCTTGGCAGCCGCGCCGGGATGAAGGCCCAGGTGCCGGGACCGGAGACATCCTCGCGCACCGCCGAGCCGGAGCTGTAGACCATGGCGTCCGGCGCGGGCTGGTAGGTCGCGCTGAAGCGGACGCGACGGAATTCATCGCGCGCGGGAACAAGCGCGCGCCATTGCGGCGCGTCCGGCAGCGCGCCGGGCTCGGCGGCGAGCCGCTCGGTCAAGGCCGCGATCAGCGCGTGCTTGTCGACCCGGCGCTGCAATTGCCAGATCCCGAGGCCTGCGAAGGCTGCCACCATCGCCAGCGTGAAGATGGCAAAGGTGGTCGTCCCCCGTTTCTGAAGGTCAGGGATCATCGTGTCGCGATCATTTCGGGTCGCGGTCGATCAGCCGGCCCGGCGCCGCCTTGTGATGGTGCTGCAGCGCGATCAGCAGCGACTTGAACGCGCGCAGCGGCCACAGCGTGGTGGCAAGCACCAGCGGCAGCCACAGCGCGGCGTGCAGCCAGAACGGCGGCTGGTACTTCACCTCGACGATCAGCGCCGACGTGACCACGATGGCACCGGAAATCATGATGACGAAGATCGCAGCGCCATCGCCGACATCGGTGAAGGCATAGTCGAGTCCGCAGGCCTCGCAGTTCGGCCGCAAGGTCAGGAAGCCCGAAAACAGCTTGCCCCGGCCGCAGCGCGGACATCGGCAGGCGAGCCCGCGCAGCGCGCTCTCGGTCACCGTTGGGAGGGTTTGGTCCTTCAAGTCGTCCATGGCAGGCGACTATCACAACCGGCTCCTGATGTCCCTGCCAAAGCGGACAGGGCCACCGATCGGGATGAGGCGGTCCGACGCCGCAAGATCGCGGACGGCCGGCGAACGACAAGGCGCGACGCTCAGGCCCGAAACTCAGGCCCGAAACTCAGGCCCGAAACTCAGGCCCGAAACTCAGGCCCAAAACTCAGGCCGATGTCGGCTGCGGCGCCTGTCGGGCCTGATAAGCCGCCAGCAGATCCGTCACCAAAATGCCGTTGATCGTCATCCCGTCGAGCCGGCTGTCCTTGATCGACGCGCCCTGCAGATTCGCCTGCATGATCTTGAGGCCGGAGAAATTCACATCGTGAACCTTCCAACCTGACAGATTGGCGTCCTCGATCGCGGCGCCGGACATGTTCACCTGCTTGAATGAGCAGCCAGCGAGATTCACGTTTCCGATTACCGAGCCGGACATGTTGACGTCATCATACGCCGATCCGGAAATGTCGGAGTTGTGCACGTCGAGGCATTCTTTCACCCCATGCAGCTTCATGACTGCTCCCTTCGCAATGACTTCACGACCATAGCAGAGAGACAGAGCAAGAAAAAAGGGCGGCCAGATCGGCCGCCCCTTCGATTTCAACAAGCGTCAGCTCAATGCGCGCCGTGCGCGATGGTCTCCGCGCCGTGTCCCCAGACATAGATGCAGGCGAACAAGAACAGCCAGACCACGTCGACGAAGTGCCAGTACCAGGCGGCGAATTCGAAGCCGAGATGCCGGGTCGGCTTGAAGTGCCCGGCATAGGCGCGGATCAGACAGACCAGCAGGAAGATGGTGCCAATGATCACATGGGCGCCCTGGAAGGCGGTCGCCATGAAGAAGGTCGCGCCGTAGATGTGGCCGGAATAGGCGAAATGCGCATGCGAATATTCATAGGACCTGCACGCAGGTGAAGGTGTGGCCGAGCAGGGTGGTGCGGATCCATTTGAGGCCGTTGCGGTCATTGTGCAGCAACGCATGGTGCGCCCAGGTCATGGGGGCACCCGATTGGCGTCAAGGCAGCGCCCGGAAGGCCGCCTGCAGCGCGGTCAACTGCTGGGCGTTGAACGACCTCTGGCACGACATCTGGATGCGCAGCAGGTCGCGGTTTCCGGCCGCCGACCGTTCGGTGGCCGGCCCCATGAAATTGAGTACATCGGCGGTATCCACGAGATGGGCGATCGCATGCCCGAGCTCATGGACACAGGTATTGCCCACGGCGCGCGCAAGCTCCGGCTCGTTGTTCTGGAACACCAGCCCAGCCTGGGCCACATAGTTCACGGTGGGATTGTTCAGAATACGGCCGGTCATCTGCGGGCCACCGCCGACGCGATAGTCGAGGAAGGCCTCGACGATGATGGTGCCGCCGTCCTCGAGCCCCATGGCGACCGGCCGGGTCAGACCGCGCATGCAGATGCTGCGTCCGCCCTGCGGCGTGTAGCCCAATGCCTGCCGCGCCGGCACCGAGGAGGTCAGGGTGAAGTTCAGCGTGAACACATTCGAGGACGGGACGCTGGCAGGCGGCGGACCGAGAAGGACCTGGAGCGGGTGACCGGCGGACCGGGCGATCGGGTTCAAGGCGCTGAAGATCGTCGCTGTCACCGTTGCGGTCGGCCGCACGCGGTCGCCACCGACGAGCACGACATAGATATCGGGCATCCGGCTCTCCTCCGGGTCCCAGGCATGCGGTCGGAGCAGCCGGGGATCTCGGCGCAACATTGCGCGAATTAATCGCGGAGGCTGTGATCGGCCTCACACTCGCGCAGTGCGGGCGTGCTATACCTACCTGCATCTCGGCAAGCCGCAGCAGCCGGAGCATTCCCATGGGGCCCGACGGTCCTGAGATCATCACTGATCCCGGTTTCGCCGAGGTCACCTATGTCAGCGGAGCCCGCACCATTCAGGGCTTCAACCTCGCCCTTGCGACCGACCGCGACCGTGTCCACCGGATCGCCGTCGCCAAGCGCACCTGGCTAAGGCCTCTGGTCTATCAGCATGTCCCCTGCGCGAACTGCCACGCCGCCTTTGCCCGGCTGCCGCGTGGCCGCAGCCTGCGGAGCGTGTGGGAAGACCCCGCGGTCCGCATCGGCTATGTCACATCCATCCATGCCCGCGGCCTCACCTCGAATGCCACCGGCATCATCGCGCTGACGCTCGCCGGACTCGCGCTCTCGCCCCGAAACATCGCCGCCACGCTGCTGCATGAGCTTGCGCATGTGAACGGGGCAGATGACGCCCCGAGCTCGACCGCCGAGCAGATGCTGCGGCACTGTGGCTTCAACGACCTGTTCACGCCGGGCATTTGAGCACCCCGCGCTCACCCCTCCCCGGCGGCGCGTCGCTGGCACCAGGCGAAAGCCGCGAAACAGACGTTGCTCGGCATGCCGATTCGCTACGACATCCGTGCGAGAGAGCCTGCGCACCCCACCAACTGAAAGGGCGGCCCTGCGGCCGCCCTCTTGTCCGTGCATCCGGAAGAATCAATGCGCGCTGTGCGCCATGGTCTCCGCGCCATGTCCCCAGACGTAGATGCAGGCGAACAGGAACAGCCAGACCACGTCGACGAAGTGCCAGTACCAGGCGGCGAATTCGAAGCCGAGATGCTGGGTCGGCTTGAAGTGCCCGGCATAGGCGCGGATCAGGCAGACCAGCAGGAAGATGGTGCCGATCAGCACATGGAAGCCGTGGAATCCGGTCGCCATGAAGAAGGTCGCGCCATAGACGTTGCCGGCGAAGGAGAAGGCGGCGTGGCCGTATTCATAGGCCTGCACGCAGGTGAAGGTGGCCCCGAGCAGCACGGTCAGGATCAGGCCGTATTTGAGACCTTGCCGGTTGTTCTCCAGCAGCGCGTGATGCGCCCAGGTCACCGTGGTGCCGGAGGTCAGCAGGATCAGCGTGTTCAGCAGCGGCAGGTGCCAGGGATCGAAGGTCTCGATGCCCTTGGGCGGCCAGACGCCGCCGAACAGCGCCTCTCGGGTGGTGTGAACGGCGTCGGCCGGGAACAGCGCGGCGTTGAAATAGGCCCAGAACCAGGCGACGAAGAACATCACCTCGGAGGCGATGAACAGGATCATGCCGTAGCGGTGGCTGATCTGCACCACGCGGGTGTGATCGCCCTTGTACTGCGCCTCGCGGATGACGTCGGCCCACCAGCTCGCCATGGTGTAGAGCACGCCGATGGCGCCGACACCGAACACGATCGGTGCCGCGCCAATCGAATGGTGCATCCAGGTGACCGCGCCGACGGCCATGATGAAGGCCGAGATCGAACCGACGATCGGCCACGGGCTCGGATCGACGAGGTGGTAATCGTGATGCTTGACTTGCGCCGTAGCCATTGCAGTCTTCTCCGTTGGCGGTGCCGGTGCGGCCGGCACGTATCCTCTCGACAATCAAATCCCGGGCGATAGCCCCGGGGGATCAAAGGTTGCCCTCAAAGGTTTCCCTCAAAGGTTTCCTTTGGGTTTATCAGGTTCGCCCGCGGCCAGCGGTTTCACCGCCGGTTCGCGAACGGGGTAGAAGGTATAGGACAAAGTGATGGTGTTCAGCCCGTCATTCTCGTGATCGGCCGCGAGCGCCGGATCGACATAGAAGACCACGGGCATTTGGCGTTTCTCGCCGGGCGCCATGGTCTGCTCGGTGAAGCAGAAGCAGTTGATCTTCTCGAAATACGAACCGACCGTGAGCGGCGCCACGTTATAGGCGGCCTGGCCCGACGTGGTCCGCGCCGACTGGTTGGTCACGGTGTAGAACACCGTCACCACCTGGCCGATCCTGACCTCGATCTCGGTCTGCTCCGGCTCGAACTTCCAGGGCAGCCCGCCGGCGACGTTGGAGTCGAAGCGCACCGCGATCGTGCGTTCGAGCGGCGCGCCCGACGGCGCCGATGTCGCGACCTGGGTGGTGCCGTTGAAGCCGGTGGCGCGGCAGAACCAGTTGTAGAACGGCACGGCGGCGTAGGATGCGCCGACCATCAGCACCACGACGAAACCGCAGATCGACGCGACCAGCGCATCGCGGCCAAGGCGCGGCTGCGCCTTTCCGCTGGCGTCCCCGGCCTTCGCTGCGCTCTGCTGTTCCATGTCCATCATATCTTCCCGGTCACTTGCTCCAGCTCACATGGGCCGCACTAACACGGCCGGCCCCTTGACCAGGGTGACCGCGAAGAACAGCACCACGAGCACGCCGAGTGCGAGCGCAATGGCGATCGAGCGCTGCCGACGGCTTTTCTTCTGCGCGTCGGTGAGGACGATTCCATCTGGCGGTCCCTGCTCTGCCATGAGGCTTGCCATGCCCCCTACCAGACCAGCGGCGCGACCGCGCGGGCCACGACCTCGAGCAAGAGGATCGAAAACAGCGCGAACAGATAGAGAATCGAGAAGGCGAACATCTTCCGCGTGGCGCGCAGCGATTCCGCGCGCTCGCGACGGCGATAGACATCGACGGCGCAGACCATCATGCCGGCCCCAAGCAGCAGCGAAGCGATGCCGTACACCGCGTCGAAATAGCCGAGCGGCCAGGGTGCGACCGCGACCGCCACCAGCACGATGGTGTAGAGCAGGATCTGCAGCCGCGTCGCGTCGGGGCCGGCGACCACCGGGAGCATCGGCACGCCGGCGCGCGCATAATCGTCGGACCGGAACAGCGCCAGCGCCCAGAAATGCGGCGGCGTCCAGAAGAAGATGATGAGGAACAGCAGCAGCGGCTCGACCGAGATCGAGCCGGTCGCGGCGACCCAGGCCACCACCGGCGGCAAGGCGCCGGAAGCCCCGCCGATCACGATGTTCTGCGCGGTCCAGCGCTTCAGCACCATGGTGTAGATCACGACATAGAAGAAGATGGTGAAGGCGAGCAGCGCGCCGGCATACCAGTTGACGAGGATGCCGAGCGTCATCACCGAGAAGAACGACAGGGTCAGGCCGAAGGCGAGCGCTTCGGCGCGGGTGACGCGGCCGCGCGGAATCGGCCGGTTGGCGGTGCGCGACATCAGCGCGTCGATGTCGCCTTCGAGCGCCATGTTCAGCGCTCCGGACGCGCCGGCGCCCACCGCGATGCAGAGCAGCGAGGTGAACGCCAGGACCGGGTGGAAATGTCCCGGCGCGATGGCCAGGCCGACCAGCGCGGTGAAGATCACGAGCGACATCACCCGCGGCTTCAGCAGCGCGAGATAATCGGAGACCTCGGCCTCGGAAATCCGGGGCGGCAGCTCGATGGCATTGTGATCGACGACCGTCACGTCAGGAACTCGCTTCCTTCAAAAGGGCGCGGCGCCGATCAGGCGCCGCGTGATTGGCCTACTGCACGCGCGGCAGCACCTCGAACTGGTGGAACGGCGGCGGCGAGGGCAGTGTCCATTCCAGCGTGGTGGCGCCGGCGCCCCACGGATTGGCGGCCGCCTGCTCCTTGCGCATGAAGGCATCGACCACGCCGTAGATGAAGATCAGGACGCCGAAGCCCGAGATGAACGAGCCGATCGAGGAGACCAGGTTCCACCCGGCAAAGGCGTCGGGGTAGTCGACGTAGCGGCGCGGCATGCCGGCGAGGCCGAGGAAATGCTGCGGAAAGAACACCAGGTTGACGCCGACGAAGGTGAACCAGAAGTGCAGCTTGCCGATCTGCTCGGAATACATGTAGCCCGACATCTTCGGGAACCAGTAATACCAGCCGGCGAAGATCGCGAACACGGCGCCGAGCGACAGCACATAGTGGAAGTGCGCGACCACGTAGTAGGTTTCCTGAAGCACGCGGTCGACGCCGGCATTGGCCAGCACCACGCCGGTGACGCCACCGACCGTGAACAGGAAGATGAAGCCGACCGCCCAGAGCATCGGCGTCTTGAATTCGATCGAGCCGCCCCACATCGTCGCGATCCAGGAGAACACCTTCACGCCGGTCGGCACCGCGATCACCATGGTCGCCGCGACGAAGTAGGCCTGCGTCGCCGAGGACATGCCGACGGTATACATGTGGTGGGCCCAGACCACGAAGCCGATGCCGCCGATCGCAACCATCGCATAGGCCATGCCGAGATAGCCGAACACAGGCTTGCGCGAGAAGGTCGAGACGATCTGGCTGATCATGCCGAAGCCGGGCAGGATCAGGATGTAGACCTCGGGATGGCCGAAGAACCAGAACAGATGCTGGAACAGCACCGGATCGCCGCCGCCTTCGGCGGAGAAGAAGGTGGTGCCGAAATTGCGGTCGGTCAGCAGCATGGTGATCGCCCCGGCAAGCACCGGCAGCGACAGCAGCAGCAGGAACACGGTGACCAGGATCGACCATACGAACAGCGGCATCTTGTGCAGGGTCATGCCGGGCGCGCGCATGTTGAAGATCGTGGTGATGAAATTGATCGCGCCCAGGATCGAGGAGGCGCCGGCCAGATGCAGCGACAGGATCGCGAAATCGACCGCCGGCCCCGGATGGCCCGAGCTCGACAGCGGCGCATACAAGGTCCAGCCCGCTCCGACGCCGTTGGCGCCCGGCTCGCCTTCCACGAAGGTCGAGATCAGGAGCAGCCCGAAGGACGCCGGCAGCAGCCAGAACGAGATGTTGTTCATGCGCGGGAAGGCCATGTCCGGCGCGCCGATCATCAGCGGCACGAACCAGTTGCCGAAGCCGCCGATCATCGCCGGCATCACCATGAAGAAGATCATGATCAGGCCGTGCGAGGTCACGAACACGTTGTAG
>Ga0068860_100002001_pt1 | contig 21489 bp, 21 predicted proteins | sample KBSSwiS32_FD_66597 | JGI IMG/M metagenome (GOLD analysis project Ga0068860, IMG submission 66597) | Switchgrass rhizosphere microbial communities from Kellogg Biological Station, Michigan, USA - KBS Switchgrass S3-2 | ecosystem: Host-associated > Plants > Roots > Rhizosphere > Soil ...
CGTCGTGGTCGCGCTGTTCACGGGTTTTCCGTCCGCGTTCAGCATGCTCGGGACCGTGCTGCACATTCCGCTCACGATCATGTTGATCGGCATCGTGCTGCGCGGGTCCGCATTTGTGTTTCGCAGCTACGGTCCGTACGGCCGGAAGCACTGGGGCCGCGCCTTTGCGATTGCCAGTGTCATCACGCCGCTCCTGTTCGGCACCATCATCGGATCGATTGCGACCGGCGCCGTGGCAGATGCCGCGGAAAAGATTGGCGGCGCAGCCACGTTCAGCGAGGTATTTGTCAGGCCGTGGGCAGCCGCGTTCCCCGCTGCGGTCGGCTTCTTCGCGGTCGCGCTCTTCGCGTTCCTGGCGGCGACGTATCTCACCGTCGATGCGCAGGACGAGGAACTGTGCGAGGACTTCCGGATTCGCGGGCTCGCCGCCGCTGGCGCCGTGTTCGTGTGCGCGGCCGCGGCGCTCGTACTTGCCCACGCCGCCGCACCACGCATGGCGATCGGCGTCGTTGGCGCGCTGCTGATTCAAGCCGCCACTGCGTCTGCAGCCATCGCGGCGATAGCGGCGTTATGGCTACGCCATTACCGAGTCGCACGCCTCGCGGCCGCGGCGCAGGTGAGCCTGATTCTGTGGGGATGGATGGTCGCGCAGTATCCCTATCTGATTCCGCCGACACTCACGATCCGCGACGCCGCCGCACCGGCCGTAACACTGCGTTTGCTGGTGCTGGGCCTTGCCGTCGGCGCGGTCATCCTGGCGCCGTCTCTGCGGTACTTAATGCAAACGTTTAAAGCACGGAGGCCAGGATGAACTTCGACCTTCGAACTTATCCTCTTTCGTGCGTGACGATGTGCTGTGCGTCGCGCTCCTCGCACGGAAGGTCCTCGATGAATGAGGCCTTTGGATCCGGATTGAGCCTCAGCGTCCGCGCGTCCATGCGGAACGGTTCGAGCAACGTGTCGCGGTCCTCGATGACCGCTTCCCATCGAAGTGTGTTGCCGTTGCGCGTGTACCGCTCGATGACGTGCATGTTGTTGCTGTGCAGCCACCCCGGCCACCCGAGCCAGCTCTCGTCGTTGAACCCCACGATGTCGATCACCATCGTGTCGCCGTCCCACTTGCCGACCGCGTCGCCATACCACGTCGTGTCTTGCGACTTGATCGGATCGTGCGGACGTCCATCGATCGGGATCACGCGGAAGGTATTCCCCTGCTGATACAGGAAGATCAGCTCCGTTCCCGTCTGCACAATCTTCGCCGGCGGTCCCATCCGCGGAACCCCGGCCGGCTTGCAGTGGAACGTCGGATCTTCCTTGATCCCCTCGCGATCGAGGTACTGCACGCGCTCCCAGAATTCCGGCTTGTACATCGGCTGATTGGCGGGGCGCTGATTGAGGCCCGCGTCGCGTTCCGCATTGACGCCCGGCGCGCATTCGCCCGCGTCGATTTGCGTCTGATGGCACGGCCGTCCGCGTGTCAGTTGCACGAGATTCCCTTTTTCATCGGGACGCGGCTGGCCCTGGCCAGCGCCGCCACCTCCGCCCCAGAATCCGGAGAGATCCGGATGCCCATCCGCCGTGCGCGGCGTCGGCACGTTCTGCTGCGCCTGCGCCGCACCAGCGCCACGGCCGCCGCCCTGGGCCGGCGCGTCGTACTGCGCGTGCAGTGAAACAAGGGATACGGCCGCTGCGAATGCGAACGCGGCGCCGAAACGAATCGACCTCATAGAAACTCCTTCGGTGATCGAGCCGGCAGGTCCGCGTTCGCCTGGTGTCGGTGCTCCGCGGGACCCGTCCCACACTACGTTTTTATCCCCGTTCGTGCGTCACGATGTGCTGACTGTCGCGCTCTTCGCAGGGAAGATCCTCGATGAGCGTCGCCTTCGGATTCGGATTCAACCGCAACGTGCGCGGCTCGGTCACAAACGGCGCGAGCAGGACGTCCGGATCCTCGACCGTCGCCTGCCACGTCAACGTGTTGCCGTTGCGCGTGTACTTCTCGATGACGTGCATGTTGTTGCTATGCAGCCACCCCGGCCACCCGAGCCAGCTCTCGTCGTTGAACCCCACGATGTCGATCACCATCGTGTCGCCGTCCCACTTGCCGACCGCGTCGCCATACCACGTCGTGTCCTGCGACTTGATCGGATCGTGCGGACGCCCATCGATCGGGATCACGCGGAACGTGTTCGCCTGCTGATATAGGAAGATCAGCTCCGTTCCCGTCTGCACAATCTTCGCGGGCGGTCCCATCCGCGGAACCCCGGCCGGCTTGCAGTGGAACGTCGGATCTTCTTTGATGCCCTCGCGATCGAGGTACTGCACGCGCTCCCAGAACTCCGGCTTGTACATTGGAATTGGGTCCATGCGCTGCTCGACGCCGGAGTCGCGCTCGAAGTTCACCGCCTGAGCGCAGTTGCCCAGGTCTTTCTGTTGTTCCGAGCAGGGGCGCTGTTTGAAGAGCACGGTCAGGTTGCCCTTCTCGTCAGGCTTGTCGCCGCCGCCGCCACCACCGCCGCCACCCCACATGCCGGACAGATCGGGATGACCGTCAGGCGTACGCGGTGTGGGCGCGTTCTGCTGCGCCGCTCCGCCAGCACGGCCCTGTGGGCCCGCCGCCGCGCCACCGTACTGCGCGGCCTGCAACGAGACAATTGAAATGAGGGCGGCACCCGCGAACGCCGCACCAAGTCGCGCGACGACATGCGTCATGTTGGACCCCCGGAAGATCGATCCGGGAGAGTGTAAATCAATGGGCGGGGCGGGCGAGATGGGCTACACGGGCAGGATGGGAAATACACCCCTCCAGCCCCCTTCCAGCCCTTCCAGCCATTCTCGCCTCGCTAGAGCCCAGCGCCGACCCCTGCTCCTACAAAGGGCAGGAATCGCCCGGCGACTAGAACGCCGAGCCACGAAATCAGTGACACACCAGCAATGATCTTGAGCGACATCGGCGTGTCCTCTCCCGCCGGAATGGCAGCGGCACGGCGTCCGTACGCGGTTTCGAAGACGAAGGCGTTCGCGCCGGCGACGATCAGAAATGCCACCTTCACCCACCAGGTAGGGTTGCCGAAGTACTGCGCGGGCTGGGAGATGACGAAGATCATCCCGGTCAGCAGGTTCAGCGTGAAGCCGACGAGCGCCCACGGCATGAACTCTTTGACGACGCTGATCGGCACGCGCTTCATGAAACCGAGCAGGCGAAGATCGAACATGCCGGCGACGCCGAGCAGCAGCGCAAGCCCCGCGAAATGAATCGTCTCGCAGGTCGGCCAGAGCCACGCGACCTGATTCTGAAAAGCAAGGGAGATTGGAGTTCTATGAAGCCAACTCGCGAAGGTTAACAACATTGGTGTTGCTCCATGTTCGGATCGTTCATTTGATATAGGCCATGAGCCGACCTGCCGTAATGGCGCCGAGCCACAGGAAGAGCGACGCTTTCGCGAGGGTGCGTGCCTTCGGCGTCGCGACGTCGGACGCCACCCCACTGCCGAACACGGTGCGACGCAGACGTGTTGTGACGACGAGCGCCAGCGCGATCGTCAGCAGCTTGACCCAGAAAATCCACTTCAGGCCTTTGTCGTCGGCTTCGGAAATGAACAGTGCGATACCAGTCGACGCGTTGATGAAGAAGCCGATCCACATGATTCGGAAGGCGCCGCGAAGCGCTTCCACCGGCAGCCGCGCACCGTAGCCGAGCAGCCGCACATCCAGGACCCAGGCAGGCCCGACAATCATCGCGAGTCCAACGGTGTGCAGCATCAGGATCGTCGGATACGCAAAGATCGTCGGGGCTGACGACACCCACACTCCGAAGTCGCTTTCCTGCAGTCGTAACAGGAAGTCTTCCATCGCTACCCTTTATCTATACCTTCGAAACGCAAAAAAAAGGCGGGTCCGAAAGGACCCGCCCTCCACTTCAAATCTGCTGCAACCTTGGGCCTTCGGCCTTACCCTCGCTCGTGCGTCACCATGTGCTGGCTGTCGCGCTCCTCGCACGGCAGATCCTCGGTGAGCGTCGCCTTCGGATCCGGATTCAGCCGCAGCGTGCGGGTGCGAACGTGGTACGGCTCGGTCAGCACGTCGGGATCCTCGACAATCGCTTCCCACCTTAGCGTGTTGCCCGTGCGCGTCAGCTTTTCGGTGACGTGCATGTTGTTGCTATGGAACCAGCCAGGCCATTCGATCCAGCTCTCGTCGTTGAAGCCGACGATGTCGATGACCATCGTGTCGCCTTCCCACTTGCCGACCGCATCGCCATACCAGGTGGTGTCCTGGGACTTGATCGGGTCGTGCGGACGGCCGTCGATGGGAATGACGCGGAACTGATTGCCCTGGGCGTAAAGAAAGATCAGCTCCGTCGGCGTCTGCACGATTTTCGTCGGCGCTCCCATGCGCGGGACGCCGCCCGGTTTGCAGTGGAACTCGGGATCCTCCTGCGTGCCGTTGCGATCGAGGTACTGCACGCGCTCCCAGAACTCCGGCTTGTACATCGGAATTTCGGGACCCATCCGCTGCGTAACGCCGGAATCGCGTTCGAAGTTGACGCCGGGGGCGCACTGACCGGAATCGACCTGCGCCTGTGAGCAGGGACGACCGCGCTGCAGCACGGTGAGATTCCCTTTCTCATCGGGCTTTGCGGCGCCGCCGCCACCGCCGCCGCCGCCCCACATGCCGGAGAGATCGGGATGGCCGTTGGCCGTACGCGGCGTCGGGACGTTCTGCTGGGGAGCCTGAGCCGGCGCCTGCGCCGCCAGGGACACGACGGTCATCGCCGCCGCCAACGCGGCGGCGATGCCAAACCTCTTTCGTTGACTCATTGGATTAGAGGTCGTTCGGGTTGTTCGGATCCTCGTGATACATCGTCACGGTCCGACCATCCTGGAACGTAAACGTCACGACGCGACCGGTGTGCGAGCCGTCGCGCGCGGGCGCGTAGCTGACCTTCAATGTCTGGCCGACGCTGAAGATGCGCGTCATGCCGTTGGACCGAAGCGCCTGCGGGCCGGCGCCGGTGATTTCCCACTTCTCCACCGTCCCATCCGCCTTCTTCACGTCGAAGAACCAGCGGACGTGCGGGTTGATCATGGCGAACTTGGTGAGGGTCCCCGTGAACTCACCACGCTTGGCGGTGTCGAATTCCGCCTGCAGTGCGTGATGCGCCACGGCCGGCTTTGCCGCAAGGCTCAGCGCGACAATCGCCAGAAGACCGAATAGCCTTTTCATAATCGCACCTCTCCGAGAAGACAGCCCGAAATACTGAAACATACCGCCAAATTCAAGTCAATGAATGCGTTAGTTGCTCTGCGACCCTGCCGCTCCGCCCTTCACATTGGCCGGAATCGGCATGATCACATACGGGTTGTAAGTATTGGTGTGCGTCACGGTCAGGTCCAGAACGGTCATGCCGTTCTGGGTCTGGACGATGTGCTTCGGTAAATAAACGTCCGCCTTCGCATCGTCGTTCCAGTCGCCGTATTGATCATACGTGACCGCCAGAACGGTGGTTCCGTAACGCCCTTCAGCCTTCACTGGCTCCATGTACTTGTTCAGCGTCGCGGTGATGGTCCCGCCAGCGGCCGGGAACGTCAGCGTGGTTGCGCCAGCGGTCGTGGACACCTTGGCGGCGTCGCCAGCGGCTTTCGCGGCTTTCGCCATGCCGATTGGCGTCAGCATCATTTGAATCTGTCGCTCCTGCAGGGTCGCTGGCATCGGAGTCGCCTTGCCGCCCGGCATGTCCTCGTTCCACGCGTACTTATCGGACACAACCTCGATGGTGCGTTGGCCGTCGTGCGTGTAGTCGAAGCGCATCCCGTTCATCGTGAAGTTCAGGCTGACCTTCCAGTTCGTCAGCGTGACGGGCTTGCCGCCGATGACCTTCGTGCCGTTCTCGCCCCACATCTCGATGCGGTTGACCGAGTCGTTACGCTGCATGCCACGGAGCATGCCCAGGTTGTCCATCATCGTCTCGATGACTTTTACGTTGGCTGGCTGCGCGGCGGCGGGGCCACCCTGTCGCTGGCCACCGCGCCCTCCCTGCGGCGCCTGTGCGTATGTCGTCAGCACCGTGAGCGCCAGACACGCCACGACTGCTGATGCCTTGCTGATCATCCACGCCTCCTGCCTCGACCAAATCCCGAGGCGACCAGTTGTCTAGGGCGAAACCGATGAACTATCGCCGAAATCAGGCGGCGTTCGCAAGCGTACCCGGGCCGCCGCCCACACTGCCACCCAGCACGGGGGTTACGACGAGACGCTGCCGTTTGTTTCGCGGCTGTATACTTCCGAATCCTTTTGGAGGCCTGATTCCATGCCCGCTCGACCCGCCGTCCGGCAGCAGCCGCTGTATGCCCGCCTCTGGTTCCAAGTCATCGTAGGCATCGTCGTCGGCGTCGTTCTGGGGCAACTAAACCCCGGCCTCGGCGCCTCGATGAGACCCCTCGGCGACGGCTTCGTGAAGCTGATTCGCATGATGATCGCGCCGATCATCTTCGGGACCGTTGTCGTCGGCATCGCCAAGATGGGCGATATGAAGGAGGTGGGCCGCATCGGCCTCCGCGCGCTCGTCTACTTTGAAGTCGTCTCGACGGCCGCGCTCATCATCGGCCTCGTCTTCGTCAACGTGATGCAACCGGGAGCGGGGATGCATGCGAGCGCGGCGCAGCTCGATCCGAAAAGCGTCGCCACCTACACCACGAGCGCTTCGCATCTGACAACCGTCGACTTCCTGATGAACATCATCCCGACGACGATCGTCAACGCGTTCGCGACGGGCGACATCCTGCAGGTGCTGTTCTTCTCCGTCCTGTTCGGTGTCGCGGTGCTCCACCTCGGGGCGATTGGCAAGCAGCTCGTGGGGCTCATCGATCAGTTCACGCACGCGCTGTTCGGCATGGTGGGCATCATCATGTACGTCTCGCCGATTGGCGCGTTCGGCGCCATGGCCTACACCATCGGTCAGTTCGGCATCCACACGCTGCTGTCGCTTGGCGAGCTGATGCTCGTCATGGTGCTGGCGTGCCTGTTCTTCATCTTCGTCGTGCTTGCGACAATCGCCTGGTGGTCGGGGGTCAGCCTGCTCAAGTACCTCGCGTATATCAAGGAGGAGATCCTGATCGTCCTCGGGACGTCGTCATCCGAGACGGTCCTGCCGCGGATGATGGCAAAGCTCGAACATGCCGGGTGCGCAAAGCCGGTGGTCGGTCTGGTCATTCCGACCGGCTATTCGTTCAATCTGGACGGCACGTCGATCTACATGTCGATGGCGGCCATTTTCATCGCGCAGGCGACCGACACGCCGCTGACGATCACGCAGCAGCTCGGCATCCTCGCCGTCCTGCTCCTGACCTCGAAAGGCGCCGCAGGTGTCACCGGCAGCGGGTTCATCACGCTCGCCGCGACGCTCTCGTCGATTCCGGCGCTGCCCGTCGCCGGTCTCGCGCTGCTGATCGGCATCGATCGGTTCATGTCTGGCGCACGCTCGTTGACGAACCTGATTGGCAATGGCCTGGCGACCATCGTGGTTGCCAAGTGGGACGGCCAACTTGACGCCAAGCGCCTGAAGCGCGTCTTCGAAGGCGAGACGGTCGCCGAGGCAGAAGAACCCGAGGAAATGCTTCTGGTGGATCACGCGCGATACGGGGCCTAAAAAGACTTCGGACCGGGGACTTGGGACTGGGGACTCGGGACTGGAGGCTCCAGGCTCCAGGCCCCAGGCCCCAGGCCCCAGGCCCCAGTCCCCAGTCCCCAGTCCCCAGTCCCCAGTCCCCAGTCCCCAGTCCCCAGTCCCCGACTCAGAGGAGGCACGTCATGCGGCGAATCCTGGTTGCAGTCGTCGGCCTCGTCACCCTGGCGCAACTCGTCGGTCACGGACAGGCGACGCGCCTCCATCCGCACCGGATAGCCGTGTTTGGATCCTCGGTCGCCAACGGAGGGAAGCTGCTGAAGGGCAGCCTCGAAATCTACTCGCCGCTGACGGATGTGGAGTTCAAAGCTAGTGGAACCGCTGAGAACCGTGCGCAGAGCCTGACCGCGTTCAAGGTTGGCAACGATCGGATCGTCCACGGTGACGACACGTCAGCAACTAGATAGCCTCGACATCGAAGGGGCCGACCTTCAGGTCGGTCCTTTCAAAACACGCGATCTCCGAGCTTTCTTAGAAGCGCCCGCGCCATCCGGATGTTCGCGTAGTCGATCATCTTCCCGTCTTTCCCAATGGCGCCGCGTCCGGCCTTCACCGCCTCGTCGTACGCGGCGACTACCGACTGCGCATGCGCAACTTCCTCGGCTGAGGGGCTGAAGATGCGGTTGACGACCGGAATCTGGCTCGGGTGGATGCACTGCTTGCCGTCAAAACCCATGACGCGTGCGATCCGGGCGGCCCTTTCCAGGCCTGCCGTGTCCTTGTAACCGGCGTACGGTCCGTCGATCGCACGCAGGCCGTTCGCTCGCGCGGTCGCGACCACCGCGTGCATCACCGCGTGCCACCGATGGCCGGGATAGATTTGGTCGTTCTCGTCCATTTCGCCGATGTTCGCGACCGGCATCTGCATCGTCGCCGAGTAGTCGCCTGGGCCGAAGATGAGCGCCTGCAGGCGCGGCGACGCCTCGGCGATCTCCCGCAGCCACACGAACCCTTTCGCGCTCTCGATCTGCACTTCGAGGCCAATGGGCCGCTCGAAGCCCTTCGCCAGCTCGATCTGCGTCAGCAGCATGCAGACGAACCGCACGTCCTGCGGGAGGTTCGCCTTGGGCATCATCACGACGTCGATCCTGTCGCCCGCGGCTTCGACGACTTCGATCAAATCGCGATAGGCAAACGGCGTGTCGAGGCCATTGATGCGGAACGCCTTCAGCTTGCGGCCGAAGTCGAGCTCGCGAAACGCGCGAACGACGTTCGCACGGCTCGCTGCCTTCTCGTCGACGGCAACCGCATCCTCGAGATCGATGCAGACCGCGTCGGCGTCGGAGGCGGCCGCCTTTTCGATCATGTTCGGTCGTGAGGCGGGCACGTAGAGCATGCTGCGCTCGAGACGATCTGTAGGTGCCTGCGATTCAGTCATGTGTTTCCGTTTAAAAGGATCTTGGCATTCCGAGCACATGTTCACCGATATACGAAAGGATCAAATTCGTCGAGATTGGGGCGATCTGATAAAGCCTCGTCTCCCGGAATTTTCGTTCGACGTCGTATTCCGCAGCAAAGCCGAACCCACCGAACGTTTGCAGGCACGCGTTGGCGGCCTCCCATGACGCGTCGGCCGCGAGCAGTTTGGCAAGATTGGCCTCCGCCCCCGCGGGCTCGCCGGCATCGAACAGGCGCGCCGCTTCGAAGCGCATGAGATCCGCGGCACGAACGTTGGCGTAGGCGCGCGCGATCGGAAACTGGACGCCCTGGTTCCGGCCGATGGGCCGCTCGAACACCACTCGCTCGTTCGCGTACGTCCGCGCCTTGTCGACGAACCAGAAGCCGTCGCCGATGCACTCGGCGGCGATGAGAATGCGCTCCGCGTTCATGCCATCGAGGATGTAGCGGAACCCGCGACCTTCCTCGCCGATCAGGTTCGCGGCTGGCACCTCGAAATCTTCGAAGAACACTTCGTTGGTTTCGTGATTGACCATGTTGCGGATCGGCCGCACGGTCATCCCCTTCTGATCGGCGCCGCGAAGATCGACCAGGAAGATCGACATCCCTTCGGTCTTCTTCGTCACCTCCGGCAGAGGCGTGGTCCTCGCGAGCAGCAGCATCAAATCCGAATGTTGAATCCTGGAAATCCACACCTTCTGACCGTTGACGATGTAACGGTCGCCGTTGCGAACGGCAGTCGTACGCGTCTTCGTCGTGTCGGTGCCGGTCGTCGGCTCGGTTACCGCGAACGACTGGAGGCGCAGCTCGCCAGAGGCGATGCCGGGCAGGTACTTCCGCTTCTGCGCTTCGGAGCCGTGACGCAGCAGCGCACCCATGATGTACATCTGCGCATGGCAGGCGCCGGAGTTCGCACCAGATCGATTGATCTCCTCGAGGATCACCGACGCCTCGGTGACATTCAGGCCGCCGCCGCCGTACTGCTCGGGAATCAGTGCCGCAAGCCACCCCGCGTCGGTCAGCGCCTTGACGAAGGCATCCGGATAACCGTTGCGCTCCTCAACCTCCTGCCAGTACTTGCTGTCGAACTGGCTGCACAATTCGCGGACTGCCTGACGGTATTCCTGGTATTCGTGCGCTCTCGGGTTGATGTCAGCCATCGTGTCGGGATTCGGGATTCGGGATTTGATCGGGATCCTAGGCGAGCGGCGCGCCAATTGGCTCGCGATACGTAGGGGCCGGCTTCAGCCGGCCCAACGGCGAAAGCAGCGTCGCCATGTCGGTGCACCGATCAATCGAGTGCAACGTCTCGAGCGCCGAGCACGCCACGTCGTCGCCGAAGCGCGCGGCAACCAGCGTTGTGAATTTGCTCTCGAGCTCGGCGGTCGATACCGGGTTCTCGGGATTGCCTCTCGGATGGTCGCTCGAAGCCCGTTCGGGTGGGCCCTCGTTCAGAAAGACTGTGACGCGCACCGGCCAAGCCGACGGGTACTTCGCGCTGAGATCATCCCTGACGATCACCTTGATGCGTCCAAGCAGCTCCGCGATCGCGGGTTCGCAAACGCCGCCGGTCCCGAATCGCTCCTCGCCGAACTGTTCGAGGCCCAGCGTCCCTTCGAGCAGCGCCGTCGCCACGCAGTACGCGAGGCTGAACTTCGCCTGATACGGCGTGCGCGGACTCATCTCTTTGACGATCTCGTACCCCGCCCCGTATGTCTCGATCGTGACACTGGCGATCTCTCGCAGCACGTCGTTGCCGGTCCATCGCCTGCGCGCGCGAACGTCCAGCGCGCAGTCAACCGCGGTATGGGTATGCGCGCAGCAGGAATGCAACTTGTAACCGTTCTCACCAATCTTCCATCGCGTGCCCAGACCGTCGGTGATCCTTGAAGCATCGTAATGCGGCGCGGACCCTCCAATACGCGGGGCCGACCTTTTAGGTCCGCCAGTCATGGCTCGAAACAATCCCCGCTCGCCTTCAAGAATTCGGGTGGCCCCCGTGAAGCCGATACGCGCGAGATCGGCCGCAAGCACACCGTTCATCGCCGCCTTGCCCGGATGCAGGTGCTTGCTCATCGCGCCATCCGCGTTGAACTCCCAGAGCGCCGCCGCCTGTGTGCCGGCGCTTCCGAGCGCGTCGATCGTCTGTTCGGTGTTCAAGCCGAGCAGCGAACCTGCGGCGGCAGCAGCGCCAAACGTAGCCACGGTCCCCGTCGGGTGAAAGAAGTAGTAGTGGCTCGGGTTGACCGCTTCGCCGATGCGAAATGCGGCTTCATAGCCGATGGCGACCGCCGCGAGAAATGCTCGGCCATCCGCATGCTCGCGTTCAGCCACCGCGAGCGCCGCGGGAATGATGGGCGCCGCCGCGTGCACGGTCGATCCCCGATGAATGTCGTCGAGCTCGAGTATGTGGGATGCGACGCCATTGGCCAACGCGGCCGCCGGTGCCGATCCGCGGCCGGCGCTGAATATCGTCGCTTCGTCTGACGCGCCGAACGCTGCGGCGACCTGTTGCGCGAGTCGCGCTGGCTTCTCGACCGAACCGGCGAGCACCGACCCGAGCCAGTCGGTCACGGCCCGGCGGGCATGGTCGATCACGTCCGCGGGCAAATTGTCGTAACCAGTCGTCGCGAGCACCCGGGCGAGCAGCCGCGTGGACGGACTCGACGCGTCCGCGCTGTTCGGATTAGACACCGAGATACCCCAGCCACTTCACGATGATCGCCAGGTACACCGTCATGTAGACGACGCTCAGCGTGAAACCGAGCAGCCAGAAATCGCGACGTTTGATATAGCCGCTGCCGTAATACACCGCGTTCTGTCCGGACGCGTACGGCGTGAGCACGCCGATCATGCCAAGCGGGTAGGCCAACAGCAGTGCCCACGCAACCGGTGAGAGCACCGGAATCTTGATCGCGACCGCGAGAAACAGCGGGAAGAGCGTCGCGGTGTGCGCGGTGATGCTGGCGAAGAAGTAGTGCAGGAAGTAGAACGTGAGCACGACGCCGCCGATTGTCGCGTAGGCGCTCAGGCCCGACAACATTGGCACCAGCGACGCCGCCAGCCAGTCCAGGAACTTCGTCTCCGCGAGGCCGCCCGCCATCGTCACCAGCGTCGCGAACCAGATCAGCGTATTCCACGCCTGCGAGTGCCCGACGATGTCGTCCCAGGAGACGACGCGGAAGATCACCATCCCGAGAATGACGAACGCGGACACGATCGCCGGGTCGATGTAGGCCGCGCCGCCTATCCAGAAGGCGAGCGCCCCGAGCACGAGCAGCAGCATCGTGATCTCCTGCCGCGTCATCGCGCCCATCGTGTTCAACTGCTCGCCCGCCCACCGCGGTGCCGCAGGCGCGTCCTTGATCTGCGGCGGATAGATCAGATAGAGCAGAACAGGTTGAATGAGCGTGAGGATGATGCCGACGGGCAGAAAGCCCTTGAACCAGAGCATCCACGGGATGGTGACGTTGGTCGCTTTGGCGATCAACGCGATCGCCATCGTGTTCGGCGCCAGCGCCGTGATGAACATGCTGCTCGACACCATACTCGCCGCGAGCGCCGTGAAGAGCAGATACGCGCCCACTTTCTTCGCCGACGGATCGTTCGGGTACGAGTCGTACAACTCGGGAATGTTGCGAACGACGGGATAGATGCTGCCGCCGGAGCGCGCGGTTGCCGAGGGCGTGACCGGTGCCAGCGCGAGATCGGCGAACGTGATCGCGTAGCCGAGTCCGAGCGTGCGATTGCCCATCGTTCGGATCAGATGCAGGGCGATCCGTCTGCCAAGACCGGTCTTCGAATACCCGCATGCAAACATGTACGCGGCGAAAATGAGCCACACCGTCGCGTTCGAAAATCCGCTGAGCGCCCACGCGGTTGCCTGTGCGGGCGCGGGGCGCACGAGACCGAGCGCCGTTGCAACGCATACCCCGAGCATGCCGACCGCCGCGCCGGGAATCGGTTCCGTAATCACGCCTGTGATGGTTGCAAGGAACAATGCGAAGAAGTGCCAGGCGTTGTCGCTCAGACCCTCAGGGGTCGGGACGAGCAGCACGGCTCCGCCAACGACGAACGGCGCGACAGCCCTGATGAGAGTCGACTGGCGCGTGCGCGATGGAGTAGCTGGTGCGGCAACGTCGGCGGCGACAGACTGGACGTTCATCACGTTCCCCCAGAGTCAGCCCCTTCGACCTGTCGTCGACCGTGCTCGGGGCAGGCGCAAGATACTACAGTGATACGATTTCCCGCATGAAACCGCCGACTTTCGCGGTCGCTTTCGCTGCTGTTCTCATCACCGCCGCCGCTGCGCCGGCGCAAACGCCAATCGCGCACCGGTTCATCCAGGTGGCACCCGGCGTGTATTCCGCGATTGGCAACGGCACGATTGAAACCCGGTCGTCGAACATGGTGATCGTCAATGCGGACGACGTGTTTCTGGTGGATACCAACATCACTCCCGAGGCGACCCGCCGGCTGATCAACGACATCAAGACACTCACCGACAAGCCCGTCCGCTATGTGGTCAACACGCATTGGCATTACGACCACACCGACGGCAACCAGGTGTTCGGGCCCGACGTCTCGCTCATCGGTCACGCTAACGAGCGCTCCGAGATCCTCGCAGGCGTGTTGAAGGATCGCATCGCCCTCGAATTTCGGAATCTTCCAGAACAGCTAGACAACCTCCGCAAGCAGATCGCCGCCGAGACGGACGCCGCGAAGAAGAAACAGGCCGAGGATCGCCTGAAGGTTCAGGAAGCCTATCAGGAGCAGTTGAGGGAGACGGTTCCAACGCCACCGAACGTAACCTTCGACGACCACATGACCGTGTTCCGCGGCGACCGCGAGATTCGACTTCTCTATCTCGGACGCGGGCACAGTGACACCGACGTGATCGTGTATCTGCCGAAGGAGAAGATTGTCGCCACAGGCGATTTCTTCGAGGGCCCGGTGACCGGCGCGCTCAACTTCGGCTTTCACGACGAGTGGGCGAACAACCTGGAGAAGCTGAAGGCGCTCGACTTCGAAACCGTCGTGCCCGGGCACGGTGAACCGTTCAAAGGCAAAGAACAGATCTCGTATTTTCAGGCGTTCCTGCGCGACCTCTGGAATCAGACCAAGGCGCTTCACGATCAGAAAGTGCCCGTCGCCGACGCGGCAAAGCGGATCGACCTGAGCGCGCATCGCGAGCACTATCGCAACATCAACGGCCCGGGATTCCAGCAAGCCACGGTCGCGCGCATCTATCAGGTGCTGGACCAGCGGGGTGGCACGCAGTAAATCCCAAATCCCAAATCCCAAGTCCCAAATCAAAAAGGGGCCGGCCCAATCGAGACGTTGGGATTTGGGATTTGGGATTTGGGTTTTGGGATTTTTTCTCGCAGCCGTCGGCTTCGCGGTCTTCTGGAACAGCCTTCCCGCCCCGTTCACCTTCGACGACGATCACGCGATCGTCATCAACGAGCAGATTCGTCACATATCCACGTCGCTATCACCAACGGAGCAAGGATCGCCCCTGGCCGGACGGCCGGTCGTCAGCCTGACGTTCGCAATCAACTACGCACTCGGCGAGCTGAACGTCCGCGGATATCGCCTCGTCAACATCGCAATCCATGTCCTCAACGCGTTGCTGCTCTTCGCGCTCGCGACGCGCACCCTTCGCATCCGCGGTGTCGCGAATGCCCCGGAACTCGCATTCGCAATCGCGCTGATCTGGATGGTGCATCCGCTCGTGACAGAGCCCGTCGATTACGTGTCGCAGCGCACAGAGCTGATGATGGGTACGTTTTTCCTGGCGACGGTGTATTTCGGCGGCTCCGCCGTCGCACGGCACCGGAGCGACGGCGGGACCCGCCCTACGGTGTCTGTGATCTGTTGTGCGCTGGGGATGGCGTGCAAAGAGACGATGGTTGTGGCGCCGATCGTCGTCCTGCTGTACGACCGTACGTTCGCGTTCGGTTCGTTTCGTGAGGCACTGCGGCGGCGCGGCCGGTATTACGCGACTCTCTGCGCGACGTGGCTGGTGCTCGTCGTGCTCCTCTGGTCATCGCCGCGCGGCGATTCCGCCGGCTTCACGGGCGCATCGGTCTCGCCGTGGACCTATCTGCTCGATCAGTCCGTGATGGTCGTCCGATATCTGCGGCTGGCGTTCTGGCCGCGTTGGCTGGTGCTCGATTACGGCGAACCGGCGCATGTCACGTTCAGCGAGGTTGCGCCGTACGTGCTTGCCGTGGGCGCGCTGCTGGCCGGAACCATCGTCGCACTTGCGCGCAACCGACCGGTTGGCTTCCTGGGCGCCTGGTTCTTTCTGACGCTCGCGCCCACGTCGAGCATCATGCCGATCTCGACGGAGGTTGGCGCGGAACGGCGCATGTACCTGCCACTGATGGCGGTCGTGGCGCTCGTCGTGGCGGGTGCGGCGCGGACCCTTCGGGTCCGCGACATCCCCGCGGACCTGAAAGGTCCGCGCCGCTCGTGGTGGATTGCTGCCGTTGTGGTGCCCATCGTCGCGCTTCTCGCTTTGGCCACCTATCAGCGCAACGCGGAATATCGTTCGGGTCTCACGCTCTGGCAGACCGTCCTCGACCGCTGGCCGCCACACGCGCGCGCGCATCGTAATCTCGCGGCGGAGCTGAAATTGGCAAACCGCCGCGACGAAGAGATTGAGCACCTCCGCGCGGCCGTCAGGGATCTGCCCGAGCTTCGCAATGTGCTTGGCCTCGAGCTGCTGGCCCTCGGACGCAACAGGGAGGCGGCCGACGAACTCCGCATCTACGTTCACGATCACCCGCGCGACGCGGATGCGTGGAGCAATCTCGGCAATGCCCTCGACGCGCTTGGGCAGACGGATGAAGCCCTCGACGCGTTCACACGCGCCGTTGACGTCAATCCGAACAATGGCCTCTCTCAGCGCAACCTGGCGCTTCAATATTTGCAGAAGAATGATTTCGACAATGCTGTCGCACACGCGCGCGAAGGTGTCCGTCTCACGCCCGGCGATCCGGACGCGCATAACCTTCTGGGCCTCGCCTTGATCGGACAGCAAAAAGTAGATGAGGCGGTAGCCGAGTTCCGCACCTCGTTGCAGCTGCGGCCGACCAATAATGACGCGTCTGGATATCTCGAACGGACGCTGAAGGCACTTGGACGATGACAGTCCCGATGGAAACGAAGTGTTGCATCGCCGGCGGCGGACCGGCGGGGATGATGCTCGGCGTCCTGCTCGCCCGCGCCGGCATTCCGGTCGTCGTCCTCGAGAAACACGCCGACTTCCTGAGGGACTTCCGCGGCGACACGGTGCATCCGTCAACGCTCGAGGTGATGCACGAACTGGGCGTGCTCGACGAATTCCTCGCGCGGCCGCACTCGGAGCTGCGCCAGGCGCGCGGCATGATCGGCGATGAACGCGTGACGATTGCCGACTTCACTCACCTTCCGGTCCACGCGCCGTTCATCGCCATGGTCCCGCAGTGGGATTTCCTCGATTTTCTGGCGCAGTTTGGACGCCGTTATCCAACCTTTGAACTGCTCATGCGCGCCGAAGCCTTTGAGCTGATCGAACGCGACGCACGCATCTGCGGCGTGCGCGTGGCAATGCCTGACGGAGCTATGGACCTCTACGCCGACCTCGTCGTCGGCGCCGACGGGCGAACGTCCACGATTCGCGATCTCGCACGGCTGCCGGTGATGGAGATCGGTGCCCCGATCGATGCCCTGTGGATCCGTCTGCCCAGACACTCCGACGACGATCGGATGGCCGCGCTCGGCAACATCCGGAATGGCCGCGTGTTCGTCATGCTGGATCGCGGCGAGTACTGGCAATGCGCGTATGTGATTTCGAAGGGTGGGTACCAAGAGCTGCGGCAGCGCGGACTCGATGCGTTTCGCGCGTCGATTGTCGACGTCGTTCCGTTTCTCGCGGATCGCGTATCGGCGATCGCGTCATGGAACGACGTGAAGCTGTTGACGGTCCGAATCGATCGGCTGCGGCAATGGCATCGGCCGGGCTTGTTGTGCATCGGCGACGCCGCACATGCGATGTCGCCGATCGGCGGCGTCGGCATCAACCTCGCCATTCAGGATGCCGTGGCCGCGGCGAACCTGCTCTACAAGCCGCTGCAACGCGGCGTCCCGACGGCTGCGGAGCTACAGGCCGTACAGCGGCGAAGAGAACTCCCAACCCGGATCACGCAACGGATGCAGGTGATTATTCAGAACAATGTCCTCGTCCGAACGCTGCAGGCGAAAGGTCCCGTCAAAATTCCCCGTGCCGTGCGCCTCCTGAATCGGTATCCGCTGCTCCGCAGGATTCCGGCGCGGCTCGTCGGGATGGGCTTCCGCCCAGAGCATGTTCGAACGCCGGAGGAGGTTGAAAAAGTCTAGCCTCCGTGTCATTTACGAAAACCCAATCCACCGCCCGCCCCATCCAACGGTCGACCACAACAAGATTGACGTCACGCCGACCATGCGCGTCCAGAACGGACCCACGCCGGCTTCGCCGGCGAGCGCCACACGTCGCCGGACGGTGAAGCTGAAAATGATCGCCAGGGCGAGCGCGGTCATCTTGGTCCAGAACGCAAAGCTGTAATAGCACTTGATCGCTTCGGCGAGGAACAGCGGCACGCCCGAGCCGATCATGAACACCACGCCGCCGATGAGCCACGGCTGCGCATCGCGCGCCAGTTCGGCCACTGGTTGACGCCTGAGTCCAAGCCCCATGAGCCTGAAGTCGACGAGCAGCACGGCGCCGCCGATGAGGGCGAGCCCTACCAGGTGAAACGCTTCGATGAATGGAAACAGCCAGGTCGAGTCGCGGATCGCTTCGCCGATGGATCCGGCTTCAAGCGCCTGGAAGTACGGCAATAGCATGGGGCTTAACGCACGCACCCGGCGAGCAGATCGATCACCGCGGGCTCCGGTTTGTCGCAGTCGAACCAGTTGTAGGCAATCATCCGTCCCGAAAAGATGATCGCGACCCAGAGAGCGAGCGAGAAGGCACCAGCCAGTTTCGCCGCACGCGGCGTGACGGCAGCGCTGTCCCATTCCGCGAGACGACGGTACATGCCGCCGTTGTGAAACACCCAAGCGTTCAGCGCCGCTGCAAAGAGAAGCACGGCCTTCAGACGAAAGAACACGTTGTGGTAAGTGCGCAACGGGATCGCGAAATAAAGCAGCACACCGCTGATGACCATCAGCGCGAACGCAACTTTCGTCCACGGAAGAATGCGTTCGGTGATCTGCGAGACGGGAACGCCCTTCAGCGTGACGCCAAGGAGGCGCAAATCCAGGAACACCGCGAACCCGACGAAGACGCACAGCGTCCAGACGTGGACGGATTCGACGATCGAGTACGCGTAGCGGGACTCGTGGAGGCCGACGCTCCACGGCGTGTCGGCCATCCACTCCATCAGGTTGTGCAGGATCACCGCTTCTCTTCTGGCGCGCCGGTGCCCGACGAGCCGAGGAAGAGCGTCTGCCCGTTGGGCAGCGTCAGGTTACGCCCATTGGCCCGATGGGAACCGTCCTTCGCGCGATAGCCGTCAATCACGATGGCCGTACCGGGGAGGAGCGCGTCTTTCGTGAACCCGCGGCGGAACAGTACGTTCGGCGTCCCCGCCTCGATGGCCCACGCTTCCTTGCGCCCATCCGGCATCGTCACGTCGACGTGAATCCAGGTGTGCGGGTTGGTCCACTCCATCTTCGTGACGACAGCTTTCTCGAATTTGACCGGCTGTTTGGCGTCGAACTCCGCGGCGAACGCATGATGCGCGCGCACAGGCGCAGCGCCCGCCGTAATCGCAAGAGCCGCCGCCGCGGCTATCAGCTGTCTTCGCATGGAACCTCCTAGTTGTCGCCGCCGCCCGTCGCGTTGTCCTGCGTTGCCGGATCGGGACCCTTACCCTCACGGAACGCCTTTTCCGCCGCACGGGTGTTGATCAGCAATCCCGTTAATCCGTAGTTGCCTTCGTGGCATCCGCCCTCGAGCACGAGCGTCGTCTTCTCGTCGGTCTTCTCGAGCTCCTGCGTCGCCGTCCACGGCTTGGTCCACGTCGTCGGATCCTCCGCGGTGAACTGCACCGACAACGTATTCGCATTGTCGCGCTTGAGTCTCAAGACAACGTGGAGGTTTTCGCGCGAACCGTGGAAGTTCGTCTCGTCGCTGAAATTCGTGACATCGACGACGAGCATGTCGCCCTCCCAACGGCCGACGGGATCACCTCGATAGAGCCGGACGTTCGCCGGCAGGTGTGGACGATTCGTAATCGGAATGACCCAGGAGTAGCCCGAACCCTGGCCGACGTCGTAGTAGATCGACACCGAATCGGGCGACTGCACCAGCTGCATCACGCCGCCGAATGTGCCCGTCCCAAGGACGACCGGAACACCGTCACCAAAGCAGCGTTCGGGACCTCCGCGATCTTCAGGGCCGTCCGAGCGGTTGATGCGATCGAGGTTGTAGTCGGGTGACGGGTCGTTGCGGCGCGGCGAGATCGGGCCGGGGCGGCCGCCGGAGGTTCCCTGCAGCAATGCAGCGAGAAATTCGCGCTTGTCCGCGATGCGTTTGGCCGCTTCGGGCGTGAGCGGCGGAATGCGCCCGTCAGGCGGATCGGTGACCATCGACGTGCGGTAACTGAGCTTGGTCGGCTTGTCGCCGAACCAGAACTCGTTATACGCGCGCGCGACGTCCTTTTCGGTGCCCTGACCGGGCTTTCCTCCAATGTCGCGACTGTCGCGGCCGGGACGCTTGTTGCGGTCCTGCAGATCCGCGAGCGCCTTTGCGTGCTCCTCCTCGGTCATCGTTCCGCGCGTCCCGTACTGCGTCGGGCGTTCGAGCGGCACGAACGTGTTCGTGTTCCAGATGCCCTGCAGGTCGGGTGCGCCCCATGCCGTGCGGGCCTGGCCCTCTGCACCGCCGCCGCTGCGAAGCGCACGAGTCCTTCCCTGGATCAGCGCGAAGATCGTCGCTGCGGCGACGAGCGCAAAGACGAGGAGAAAGCGGGCTGAGATCTTCATGTCAGCACCTCACCGTTCGTACTTCTTGTCGCCTTCGGGGATACGCCGCGTGACGTCGAGAACAATGGTGTCGCCTTCCCAGTGCTTGACGAGCTGATTCTTGCGAAGGTGTCCAAGGAACGGCTCCTCGACAAACTCCAGGCATCGGAAGTCCATGAGCGTCGTGTTCTCTTCGAGCTGACGATACAGCACCATGCTCATCTTCCACGGACGCGTGTAGACGTTCGGATCGGTGAGCGTCACCTCGTAGCGCAGCGCATCGGGAGTAATAGGCGTGAACCGCTCCACGACATCCAGCGCGTCGCTGTGAAAGTCACCCGATCGCGATAGCCAGGTCCGATCGTTGAAGTTCGTCACGTGGACGACGAGCGTGTCGTCTTCCCAGTGCCCCACCGAATGCCCCATCCACTTGTCCGCGGGCGGCTTGGGCGCCTCTTCGAGAAAAACCGTGCGGCTCGCGTTCGCGTACGCGAAGACCATCTGGATCTTGGTCGGGCTCTGCGTGATTTGAAACGGATATGGCATGTACATCGCGCGCGGGATGCCCGGCATGTAGCAGCGAACTTCGGGATCGCGATCGAGCCAGTGCTCGGCATTGTCCCGCTTCTTCGCAGCGGCCTCCGGTTTATACGGAATCTCGTTCCCCTCGACGACGCCGGCGCCCGCGGGAACGAGACCGACGGAGCCGAGCGCGAGGACAGGCGCGGCGAGCACGGGATGGTTCGCGTATACCCCGGGCTGTGAGACCGCCGGCCGGACCGTGTGCGCAAGCAGGTCCCAATTCGCGCCGTTCATCGCCTGCCAGATTCCGTTCAGATTCGGTTTCCCGCCCGGCATCCGTGCGTCGCGGGCTGACGACTGTCCCGTCATGTGGGTGCTGCTGACCGCGAACGCGATGGCGACGACCCCAATCGCCAGGAATGCGCCGCGCCAGAAGGATCGAGCTTCCATGCCGCCTCCGTTGGAGGCGCGAATGATAACGCCGAAAACGGCTCGAGGCTACGGGCTCAGGGCTTCAGGTACCGGAAACCGGACGTCGGAAGACTGTAGACGGAAGTAACATTTCTCCACGTGTCTACGATTCTTCAGCGTATTCCAGCAGGCCAGAAGGTCGGCATCGCGTTTTCCGGTGGGCTTGATACCAGCGCCGCGCTGCACTGGATGCGCGCCAAAGGCGCCATCCCATACGCGTATACGGCCAACCTTGGCCAGCCCGACGAAACCAATTACGACACCATTCCGCAGCGGGCGCTCGAGTACGGCGCCGAAAAGGCGCGGCTGATCGACTGCCGCGCGCAGCTCGTCTCCGAGGGACTGGCGGCCCTGCAAAGCGGCGCGTTTCATATCTCCACCGCCGGCGTTCCCTACTTCAACACGACACCAATCGGCCG
>Ga0068860_100002003_pt1 | contig 21485 bp, 21 predicted proteins | sample KBSSwiS32_FD_66597 | JGI IMG/M metagenome (GOLD analysis project Ga0068860, IMG submission 66597) | Switchgrass rhizosphere microbial communities from Kellogg Biological Station, Michigan, USA - KBS Switchgrass S3-2 | ecosystem: Host-associated > Plants > Roots > Rhizosphere > Soil ...
ATGTCGCAGGGTGCCGCGCGCGCGCTCGCCCCGATCGCCGCGGCGCTCGCCCGCGGCGAAGGCCTCGCAGCGCATGCGCAAAGCGCACTGTCCCGGGGTCTGCCATGAATGCTCCGTTGTCCGGCCCGCCGGCCGCCACCACGGTGGCCGATTACGTCGCCGCCGTCGTTCGCCCGGAGATCCGCGCGCTCACGGCGTACGCGGTGTCGCCGCCGGAAAACCTGATCAAGCTCGACGCGAACGAGAGCCCGTTCCCGTTGCCTGCGCCGTTACGCGCCAAGCTCGCCGCCGCCGTGGCCGACGTTCCGGTGCACCGCTATCCGGATGGCGGGGCGAGCGAAGTGATCAACGCGCTGCAACGGCGGCTGACGCGGCACGATGGCCTGTCGGTGATTCTCGGCAACGGCTCCGACGAGCTGATCCAGATGATCGCGCTCGCGCTGGGGCGTCCCGGTGCGGTGATGCTGGTGCCGGAGCCCACGTTCGTCATGTACCGCGTGAGCGCGCTCATCGCGGGCATGCGCTTCGTCGCAGTGCCGCTCGCCGAAGACTTCGCGCTCGACATGGCGGCGATGGAGGAGGCGATCGCCCGCGACCGGCCGGCGTTGATCTTTCTGGCGTCGCCGAACAACCCGACGGGCAACCTGTTTGCGACCGAGGATATCGAGCGGATCCTGCGGATCGCGCCCGGGCTCGTCGTCGTCGACGAAGCCTACGGGCCTTATACGTACGACAGTTTCCTTCCCCGGCTGCGCGAGTTTCCCAATCTGCTGGTGATGCGCACGTTGTCGAAGATCGGCCTCGCGGCGCTGCGCCTGGGATACGCGATCGCCGCGCCCGAATGGATCGCCGAATTGAACAAGGTGCGCCAGCCGTATAATCTGAACGCGCTCACGCAGGCGGCGGCGCAGGTGCTGTTGACCGAGGGCACGACGTTCTCGCAGCATGCGGCCACGATCAAGACCGAGCGGATGCAGCTCGCTAACGCGCTCGCCGCGCTGCCAAGCGTCACCGTGTTTCCGTCACAGGCGAATTTCGTGCTGATCCGGGTTCCCGATGCGGACAAGTGGTGGACCGCGCTGCGCGCGGCGGGCATCCTGGTGAAGAACGTCGCGGCGCAGCATCCGGCGTTGCGCAACTGCCTGCGCATCACGATCGGCACGCCCGCCGAGAACGACCAGCTGATCGGCGCGCTGCGCAAGATCCAATGAACGCTCCGGCGAACCCACTGGCGCCGCCGTCGCGCACCGCGCGCGTCGAGCGCAAGACCGCGGAAACGCAGATCGTCGTCGAGCTCGATCTCGACGGCACCGGCCGTGCCGAGCTCGCCACCGGCGTGCCGTTCCTCGATCACATGCTCGACCAGGTCGCCCGTCACGGGCTGATCGATCTCACGGTGCGCGCACAGGGCGACCTGCACATCGACGCGCACCACACGGTCGAGGATATCGGCATCACCATCGGCCAGGCGCTGAAGAGCGCGGTCGGCGACAAGAAAGGGCTGACGCGCTACGGCTATGCATATGTGCCGCTCGACGAGGCGCTGTCGCGGGTCGTGCTCGATCTCTCCGGACGCCCGGGCCTCGTGTTCGAGGTGCCGTTCACGCGGGCGATGATCGGCACGTTCGACGTCGACCTGACCCACGAGTTCTTCCAGGGCTTCGTCAACCACGCGCTCGTCACGCTGCACGTCGACAATCTGCGCGGCGACAACGCCCACCATCAGGCCGAAACCGTATTCAAGGCGTTCGCCCGCGCCCTCCGGATGGCCGTCGCGCCCGATCCGCGGATCGCCGGCGTCGTGCCGTCCACCAAAGGGGCGCTGTAACCGTCTCGTTCCCCGGGTTTCGCTGTGCTCAACACCGGGCTACGCACTACGCTCAACGCCGGGCTACTTCGTGAATGGCTGACATCGTCGTCGTCGACTACGGGATGGGGAATCTGCGCTCCGTCGCCAAGGCGCTCGCGCACGTCGCCCCGGAGCGCAGCATCGTGGTGTCGAGCGAGCCGCAGGTGATCCGCGATGCGGCGCGCGTCGTGCTGCCCGGGCAAAGCGCAATGCCCGACTGCATGAAAAGCCTCGATGCGAGCGGCTTGCGCGAGGTAGTGCTCGAGGCGGCGCGCACCCGGCCGTTCCTCGGCATCTGCCTCGGCCTGCAGATGCTGTTCGGGCAGAGCGAGGAGGGGCCGACCCGATGTCTGGGCGTGCTGCCCGGCCGGGTCGTGCGCTTTCGCGACAAGGCGATGACGTTGCCGGCCGGCGAGCGCCTGAAGGTGCCGCACATGGGGTGGAGTCCCGTGCGGCAGACGCTCGCCCATCCGCTATGGCAGGGCATTCCCGATGGGGCGCGGTTCTACTTCGCGCACAGTTATCACCCGCAGCCCGACGACAGCCGATTGACCGCCGGCACGGCCGACTATCCGACGCCGTTTACTTGCGCAGTGGCTGGGGCTAATATCTTCGCGACGCAGTTCCATCCGGAAAAGAGCCAACGCGCAGGCCTCCAGCTTCTCGCCAACTTCGTAGTCTGGAACGGGTAACATCTAAGGCGGCCGCGCCGGATCCCGTTCCATCGCCACCCCCTCCCGCCTCGGCCGTACATCGCCTTCCCTGCCGCCATGCAGATCATTCCCGCGATCGACATCAAGGACGGTCATTGCGTGCGCCTGAAGCAGGGCGAGATGCAATCGGCGACGGTGTTCTCCGAGGATCCGGCGGCGATGGCTCAGCATTGGCTGGAGCTGGGCGCCGAGCGCCTGCACATCGTCGATTTGAACGGCGCCGTCGCCGGCGTGCCGAAGAACGAGCTCGCGATTCGCGAAATCGTCAGCGTGATCGGCGAGGAGATCCCGCTCCAGCTCGGCGGCGGCATCCGCGACCTCGAGACGATCGAGCGCTATCTCGATGACGGCATCACCTACGTCGTGATCGGCACCGCAGCGGTGAAGAATCCCGGTTTCCTGCACGACGCCTGCTACGCGTTTCCGGGGCACATCATCGTCGGCCTCGACGCGCGCGACGGCAAGGTGGCCACCGATGGCTGGTCGAAGATGACCGGCCACGACGTCGTCGACCTCGCCAAGAAGTTCGAGGACTACGGCGTCGAGGCCGTCGTCTACACCGACATCAACCGCGACGGAATGCTGGCGGGCGTCAACGTGGAGGCCACGGTGCGGCTCGCGCGCGAGCTGCGGATTCCGGTCATCGCCTCGGGTGGTGTCGCTTCGCTCGATTGCATTCGCGAGCTCTGCAAGTACGAAAACGACGGCATCGTCGGCGCCATCGCCGGGCTCGCGCTCTACGAGGGCAAGCTCGACTTCAAGGCGGCGCTGCAGGCGGCCAAAGGCAAGTAGCCGGCGGCGGTTCTCATGGGGCTCGCAAGGCGGATCATTCCTTGCCTCGACGTGGCGCACGGCCGCGTGGTCAAGGGCGTCAACTTCGTCGATCTGCGCGACGCCGGCGATCCGGTCGAGATCGCCCGCCGCTACGATGCCGAGGGTGCCGATGAGCTCGCCTTTCTCGACATCCGCGCGAGCGTCGAGACGCGCGGCCTGCTCTACGCGATGATCGAAGCGGTGGCCGACCAGGTATTCATTCCGCTGACCGTCGGCGGCGGCGTCAATTCCGTCGGCGATATCCGCGCGCTGCTCAATGCCGGCGCGGACAAGGTCAGCATCAACACCGCCGGCGTCGGCAATCCGAAGCTCTTCAACCAGGCGGCGTCGCACTACGGGTCGCAGTGCATCGTCGCCGCGATCGACGCGAAGCAATCGGCGCCGGAATCCTGGGAAGTGTTCACGCACGGCGGGCGCACCGCCACCGGCATCGACGCCGTCGACTGGGCGCGCGAGGTCGCCGATCGCGGCGCCGGCGAGATCCTGTTGACCAGCATGGACCGCGACGGCGCGAGGACCGGATTCGATCTGGCGCTCACCCGCGCGGTCGCCGATGCGGTCGACGTTCCGGTGATCGCCTCCGGCGGCGTCGGCACGCTCGCGCACTTGGTCGAGGGTGTCGTCGTCGGCGGCGCCGACGCGGTGCTCGCCGCGTCGATCTTTCACTACGGCGAGTTCACGATCGGGCAGGCCAAGGCGGCGATGGCCGCGGCTGGCCTGGAGGTCCGGGACGCTGCGCAATGACCTGGCTCGACGCGGTCAAATGGTCGTCCGACGGCCTCGTGCCGGCGATCGCGCAGGACGCCGCGACGCAGCAGGTGCTCACGCTCGCGTGGATGAATCGCGAGGCGCTCGAGCGCACGGTGGCCACCGGGTTCGCGCACTATTGGTCGCGCTCGCGCGGGAAGCTCTGGCGCAAGGGCGAGGAGTCGGGCCATGCGCAAAAGGTGCGCGACGTTCGGCTCGACTGCGACAACGACGCGATCCTGCTCGTCGTCGAGCAACATGGCGGCATCGCCTGCCACACCGGTCGCGTGCGTTGCTTCTTCCAGCGCCTCGAGCAAGGCGCCTGGGTCGAGGCCGAGCCGGTGGTGAAGGATCCAGCCGCGATCTACGGGCATGACTGAGCGCGCTCCGGAGGGCAACGACGCGTCGTCGGTCCTCGACCGTCTCGCCGCGGCGATCGAGTTGCGCAAAGGCGCCGATCCGGCGTCGTCGTACGTCGCGTCGCTGTTCGCGAAAGGCGACGACGCGATCCTGAAGAAGATCGGCGAGGAGGCCACCGAAACGGTGATGGCGGCGAAGGATGGCGATCGCGCGCGGATCACTGCCGAGGTGGCCGACCTGTGGTTTCATTGCCTCGTTCTGCTCGCCCGACATGGCCTCGGACCGAAAGCGGTGCTCACGGAGCTCGCGCGACGCGAGGGCGTGTCCGGGCACGCGGAGAAGGCGTCGCGGCCGAAGTGACGCTAGGCACCTAGGCAAGCGCCTTCCTGCCTGACGCCGACCCGGGCGCTATACTGTCGCCGACCGCGAGGCCATGCGGCCGATGGGAACGGAGACAGGCGTGGGGGATTCGGTGCAGGACTGCATCTTTTGCAGGATCGTTCGCGGCGAATTGCCGTCGAAGAAGGTGTACGAGGATGCCGAGGTGCTCGGTTTCGAGGACATCCGTCCGCTCGCGCCCGTGCATTTCATGCTGATCCCGAAGCGGCACGTCGCGTCGCTCGCCGACGCGACGATGGATGACGCGCCGGTGCTCGGGAAGATCATGGCGCTCGCCGGCCGGCTGGCCCGCGAGCAGGGATCGCCGGACGGGTTTCGGACGATCGTCAACACCGGGCGTATCGGCCGGCAGGATGTCGCGCACTTGCACGTGCATGTCATCGGCGGACCGCAGCCCCTCGGGCCGATGCTGGCGCCGGCGCCGGGCTAGAACGAGGAGAAGATCATGGGCAGTTTCAGCATCTGGCATTGGTTGATCGTCCTGCTGGTCGTCGTGCTGATCTTCGGCACGAAAAAGCTGCGCAACATCGGGCAGGATCTCGGCGGGGCGGTCAAGGGCTTCAAGGACGGCATGAAGACGAGCGAGGCCGAGACCGCGAAGGAAGGGCAAGACGCGCCGGCGCAGCAGATTCCTGGCCGTACCATCGACGCCGAGGTCAAAAAGGACAAGGTCGTCTAGCGGGCAGGTCCGGCGCGCGCGTTTCGCGCCCGCCGGTTCTGCGCGCGCGAACCGTGCCGTTTTGCCGCCCCGATGTTTGACGTCGGCTTCAGCGAGATCGTCGTCATCGCCGTCGTGGCGCTGATCGTCATCGGCCCCGAAAAGCTGCCGAAGACCGCGCGCACGCTTGGCCACCTGTTCGGACGGCTTCAGCGCTACGTGAACGAGGTCAAGTCCGACATCAATCGCGAGATGGAGCTGGAGGAACTGCGCAAGCTGCAGCAGGAGGTCAAGACCGCAGCGCAGGATTTCCAGACGTCGATGACGTCCACCGCGCAGGAAGTCGAATCGAGCGTGCGCTCGGTCGAGTCGCAGCTGAACGAGGCCGCGGCGGAGGCCCGCAGCACGACGCCCCCGCCTGCGGAACCTGCGCCCGAGATGCTGCCTCTCGCCGCTCCGCCTCCGGACGAGCCGCGCAAGCCCGACCGGCCCCAGGCCGAACCGGAGCGACAGGCGACGCTTCCCGGCTTCGATCGCGGCTGACGCAATCGCGGACCCACGATGAGCGAAAAGGAACCGGCCGGCGAAGGCGCGCAGGAGACCTTCATCTCGCACTTGATGGAGTTGCGCGACCGGCTGCTGCGCTCGATCGTCGCCGTCGTCATCGTGCTGCTCTGCCTGTTTCCGTGGGCGAAGGACATCTACGCGCTGCTTGCGGCCCCGCTGTTGAGGGTGTTGCCCGCGGGGGCCACGATGATCGCGACCGACGTGACCGGCACGTTCTTCGTGCCGCTCAAGGTAACGCTGATGGCGGCGTTCCTGCTCGCGCTGCCCTACGTGCTGTGGCAGATGTGGGCGTTCGTCGCGCCCGGACTCTATCACCATGAAAAGCGCCTCGCGCTGCCGGTGATCGTCTCGAGCTTTTTCTTCTTCCTGGTCGGTATGTCGTTCGCGTACTTCTTCGTGTTCCCGATCGCCTTCGGTTTCTTCGCGGGCTACGCGCCGGCCGGCGTGCAGATGATGACCGACATCGACAAGTACCTGTCGTTCGTGCTGACGATGTTCATCGCCTTCGGCCTGACGTTCGAGGTGCCGGTAGTCGTGATCGTGCTGGTTCGCCTGCGGATCGTGCCGCTCGAGAAGCTCCGCGCGATCCGGTCGTACGTGATCGTCGGCGCATTCATCGTCGGTGCCGTGTTCACGCCGCCCGACGTCGTATCGCAGCTTCTGCTTGCGGTGCCGCTGTGGCTGCTCTACGAGCTGGGGATTTTCGTCGCGCGCTTCATCGTGCCGCCGCCGGTGGACGACGCTGCCACGGAGTCGGCGGGCAACTCGTAACCTACGCGCCCGGATCTTGCGTAAAAAATGCGCGCCCGCGGAGCGGGCAAGCTTGCGCTTGCTATCGCGCTAACTATTGAACGCGGGGGCGCTTGCCGACCGTTACCACGACGTCGACGATCTTGCGGTCGCGCCATAGGCTGACCTTCGACGTCGAGCCAGGCGCGAGCTCGGCGATGCGCGCGAGCAGCGCCGGCGTGTCGCGCGTGGGTTTTCCGTCGATCGCGACGACGACGTCCTTGGCCATGATCCCCGCGCGGTCGGCGGGACCGCTTTCCACCAGCGCGCGGATCAGCACGCCGGAACTCTCGACCGCGAGGCTCTGCGCGAGCTCGGGCGTCAGCTCCTGCGGCTCGATGCCGAGCCAGCCGCGCGTCACCTCGCCGTGCTTGATGATCTGCTCGAGCACCGCGCGGGCGAGCGACACCGGAATGGCGAAGCCGATGCCGAGCGAGCCGCCGGACTGCGAGAAGATCGTGCTGTTGATGCCGATCAGGTTGCCCGCCGTGTCGACGAGCGCGCCGCCGGAGTTGCCCGGGTTGACCGCCGCGTCCGTCTGGATGAAGTCCTCGAAGCGATTGATGCCGAGGTGACTGCGGCCCAGCGCGCTCACGATGCCCATCGTCACCGTGTTGCCGAAGCCGAACGGATTGCCGATCGCGAGCACGACGTCGCCGACGTGCACGGTTTCCAGGTTGCCGAAGGTGATTGCCGGCAGCTTGTCGGCCTGCGCCTTGAGCACCGCGAGATCGGACTCGGGGTCGACACCCTGCACCTTGGCCTTCAGCTGGCGGCCGTCGGCGAGCACGAGCTGGATGTCGTCGGCGCCCTCGACCACGTGATGATTGGTCAGGACGAAACCTTCGCTCGACACGATGACGCCCGAGCCGAGGCTCGTCGCGCGCTGGCGCGGCCCGCGTTCGGCCATGTCGGGGAAGTAGCGGCGAAGCACGGGGTCGTCGAACATCGGGTTGCGCTGGCGCACCTCCTTGCTCGAGAAGATGTTGACGACCGAGGGCATCGCCTTTTTCGCGGCGTCGGAGTAGCTCGCGACTCTTTCGGCGGTGACCGGCGTCGTCGTTTCCTGCAGCAGCACGACGCTGCCCGCGCGGCCGGCGCGCGGCAGCAGGTCGGGCCGCAGCGTGGACACGACGAACAGCGCCGCGAGGCACACGGTGCAGACTTGCGCGAAGATCAGCCAGAGTTTGCGCAGCAAAGTTGGATCTCGAACGTGGAGCCGGGTCTGCAATTATAGACAGTCGGCGCCGCCGCCTCTCTTTCGACCGGACCGGCGGAGCGCCCGGTCCGCCGCCCAACCGGCTGATTCCGTGGCGGAATCCTACGATTTTCGGCGGCGAGGCTTCCGGCGGACCGCGGAAATCCCCTATAATTGCAAGGTTTGGCAACGCGAACGCGCTTCACACACTGGCGCGCGGCACGGTCGGTCCGAAAACACATTCACGGCGGGGTAGGGGAAGCGGCGCGATGGCGAGCGACGACAGCGTAGACGAAGGCAAACGCCGCTTCCTGGTCGGCGCGAGCAGCGTGGTGGGAGGCATCGGCGTCGCCGGCGCGGCAACGCCCTTCGTGATGTCGTTCTGGCCGAGCGAGCGCGCGAAAGCCGCGGGCGCGCCGATCGAGGTCGACATCGCCAAGGTCGAGCCCGGCCAGAAGATCGACGTCGAGTGGCGCGGCAAGGTTGTCTGGATCATCAACCGGACGAAGCCGATGCTCGATTCGCTGCCGAAGCTGAATCCCGTGCTCGCCGATCCCGACTCGAAGGTTCCGCAGCAGCCGCCGAACTGCAAGAACATCCACCGCTCGATCAAGGACGCGATGTTCGTCGCGGTGGGCATCTGCACGCATCTCGGCTGCTCGCCGACGTTCCGTCCGGAGATCGGGCCGGCCGACCTCGGTCCCGATTGGCTCGGCGGCTTCTTCTGCCCGTGCCATCAATCGAAGTTCGACCTTGCCGGGCGCGTCTATCGCGGCGTGCCGGCGCCGCTGAACCTGGTGATCCCCCCGTACAAGTACGCGACCGACACCAGGATCGTCATCGGCGACGATGGCAAGAAGGCCTGACGCGCCATGGAAAAACTGCTGAACTGGATCGACGCCCGTTTCCCGCTGACCGCGCTGTGGGAAAGCCAGTGGGGCAAGTACGTCGCGCCGAAGAATTTCAACTTCTGGTACTACTTCGGCTCGCTCGCCGCCTTCGTGCTGGTGCTGCAGATCGTGACCGGCATCTTCCTCACGATGAACTACAAGCCCGACGCCGCGAAGGCGTTCGAGTCGGTCGAGTACATCATGCGGGACGTGTCGTGGGGCTGGCTGATCCGCTACATGCACTCGACCGGCGCGTCGATGTTCTTCATCGTCGTGTACCTGCACATGTTCCGCGCGCTCTTGTACGGCAGCTACCGCAATCCGCGTGAGTTGACGTGGATCTTCGGCGTGCTGATCTATCTCTGCCTGATGGCCGAGGCGTTCTTCGGCTACCTGCTGCCGTGGGGCCAGATGTCGTACTGGGGCGCGCAAGTGATCGTCAACCTGTTCTCGACGGTGCCGATCATTGGCGAGGACCTCGGCGTCTGGATCCGCGGCGACTACACGATCTCCGACATCACGTTGAACCGCTTCTTCGCGTTCCACGTGGCGGCCGTGCCGTTGGTGCTGATCGGCCTTGTCGCGGGGCACCTGATGGCGCTGCACGAAACGGGCTCGAACAATCCCGACGGCATCGAGATCAAGAAGCAGCCGAAGGACCCGCAGACGGGCCTCTACCTCGACGGCATCTATTCGCATCCGTACTACACGGTCAAGGACCTGCTCGGCGTCGTGGTGTTCGTCATCGTGTTCTCGATCATCATGTTCTTCATGCCGGACATGGGGGGCTATTTCCTCGAGGCGAACAACTACATCCCGGCCGATCCGCTGAAGACGCCCGAGCACATCGCGCCGGTCTGGTATTTCACGCCGTTCTACGCGATGTTGCGCGCCGTGCCTTCGTTCCTCGACAGCCAGTTCTGGGGTGTGCTGGTGATGGGCGTTGCGGTGGTGATCCTGTTCTTCCTGCCCTGGCTCGACAAGAGCCCGGTCAAGTCGATCCGCTATCGCGGCGCGCGCTACAAGACGTGGCTCGCGCTGTTCGTCGTGAGCTTCCTGATCCTCGGGTATCTCGGCGTGGTGCCGGTCACCGTCTGGGGCCAGTTCCCGGAAAGCTGGCCGATCGTGGGCACCGCCGACCGTGCGACGGTCGTTGCGCGCGTGCTGACCGTCGTCTACTTCCTGTTCTTCCTGCTGATGCCGTGGTACACGGCGCGCGACAAGACGAAACCCGTGCCGGAGCGGGTGCGCTGATGATGGACAAGCTCAACACGCTGCTCGCCGCATTCGCTCTCGGCCTCGTCGCCTCCGGCGCGGCGCTCGCCTCCGGCGGCCTCGACCTGCGGCTCGAGCCGGCGCCGGTCAACCGCCTCGACGCCGAATCGCTGCAACGCGGTGCGCGCACGTTCGTCAACTACTGCCTCAATTGCCACAGCGCGAAATACATGCGCTACAACCGGCTCACCGATCTCGGCATCGACATCTCGATGATCGAGGACAACCTGATGTTCGCCACCGACAAGTCCGGCGAAACGATGACGGTCGCGATGACAGCGAAGGACGCGAAGGCCTGGTTCGGCGCGCCGCCGCCCGATCTTTCGGTCGAGTCGCGGGTGCGCGGCGCCGACTGGCTCTACAACTATTTCCTGGCGTTCTATCGCGACGAGTCCACGCCGTCCGGCTGGAACAACCTCGTGTTCCCGAACGTCGCCATGCCGCACGTGCTGTGGGCGCAGGGCGGCGTCAACAAGCTGCTGTCGACCGAATACAAGAGCCACGACGAGGCGCTCGCCGCGGCGATCGCGGTGAAGGGCCTGACGGCGGTGGCGCCCGGCAAGGGCCACGCGTACGTCGTCGAAACGCTCGCCCTCGACACGCCGGGCGCGCTGACGCCCACGCAGTACAAGGCGATGGTCGCCGACCTGGTCAATTTCCTGGACTACATGGCCGAGCCCTCGAAGAACCGGCGGATCAACCTCGGGCTGATCGTGCTGCTGTACCTCGGCGTGCTGTTTGTCTTCGTGTACTGGATGAAGCGCGAATACTGGAAGGACATCCACTAGAAAAACAGGCTGCGCAGCCCGATGGCTTTGTCGTGTCCTCGCTCGCCTCTCGCTGTACCTTGAGTACTATCTCGAGGCTCGCTGCGGGCCTTCGCGCTCTCAGACTGCTCGCCTCGTTTTTCGTCGGGTTCCAGCCATCGTCACACATACTCGTCCCGTAGGGCGTCGAGCCGTTTCCATCCCAACGATTTTTCATTTCTTCCGCCCGCTCGAAGCGCGGGCCGACCCCGCCCTGTAGCGAGGAGAACAACATCATGATGACGCTCTATTCCGGAACCACCGACCCCTTCAGCCAGCGGTGCCGGATCGTACTGCACGAAAAAGGGATGGACTTCCAGATCATCGACGTCGATCTCGACCACAAGCCGGAAGACCTGGCGGTGATGAACCCGTACAACCAGGTGCCGGTGCTCGTCGAGCGCGATCTCGTGCTGCACGAGTCGAACATCATCAACGAGTACATCGACGAGCGCTTCCCGCACCCGCAGCTGATGCCAGCCGACCCGGTGATGCGCGCGCGGGCGCGGCTGTTCCTGCACCGCTTCGAGAAGGAGCTCTTCTCGCACATCGACGCGCTCGAAGGCAACAACCAGAAGCAGCTCGAAAAGGCGCGCAACCTCGTGCGCGACGCGCTGTTGCAGATCGCGCCGGTGTTCACGAAGCACAAGCACATGCTGGGCGAGGAATACTCGATGCTCGACGTCGCGATCACGCCGCTGCTGTGGCGGCTCGATTACTACGGCATCCAGATGCCGAAGCCGGCGGCCCCGCTGATGAAGTACGCCGAACGGCTGTTCTCGCGGCCGGCGTTTTCGGAAGCGCTGACCTCCGCCGAGCGCGGAATGCGCAAGTAGGCCGGAATTGACGCGCGGCGCCGGCCGTATCATCCTCCCGTCATGTCCGAGCAATCAGCCAAGCCGTACCTGGTCCGCGCCATCTGCGAATGGTGCGCGGACAACGGCCTTACGCCGTATCTTGCCGTCAAGGTGGACGCCCGCACGAAGGTGCCGACGGCGTTCGTGAAGAACGGCGAGATCGTGCTCAACATCAGCACCACGGCCACGCGGCGGCTGACGATCGACAACGAGTGGGTGCAGTTCAACGCACGCTTTGCCGGCGTGTCGCACGAGGTCGCGGTGCCGATGAGCGCGGTGTCGGGCGTCTTCGCGAAAGAGACGGGCTACGGGTTCGCCTTTGCGCAGCAGGCGGTGGATCCCGTGGCGTCGCTCGAGGCGGCCACCGCGGCGCCGGCGGCCGAAACGCTCGGCAACGGCAACGGCGCGAAGGCCGAAGACCGGCCCAAGGCGCGGCCGTCGCACTTGCAGGTCGTGAAGTAGCGTCGCTCGTCGCTGCGGAATGGCTCTCGGGCTCCTAGCGATAGCCCGCCGCCTGCAGCTCGAACAATTCCGAATAGCGCCCGCCTTGCGCCATCAGCTCGGCGTGCGTGCCCATCGCCTCGATCGTGCCGTCGACCAGCACCACGATGCGATCGGCGATGCGCACGCTCGAAAAGCGGTGCGATATCAGCACCACGGTCTTGCCGCGGCTCAGATCCCTGAAGCGCCTGAACACCTCGAATTCAGCCCGCGCGTCGAGCGCAGCCGTGGGCTCGTCGAGGATGAGGAGCTGCGCATCCCGCATGTAGGCGCGCGCAATCGCGACCTTCTGCCACTCGCCGCCGGAAAGATCCACGCCGTTGCGAAAGCGCCTGCCCAGGACCTGGTCGTATCCGCCGGGAAGCTTTCGAATCACCTCGTCCGCGAGACTCCGCTCGGCGGCGGCGACGATGCGCGCGCGATCGTCGCGTTCTTCGATGCGACCGACCGCAATATTGTCGGCGGCGCTGAAGTGGTAGCGAACGAAATCCTGGAAGATCACGCCGATGTTGGCGCGAACCGAGAACAGGTCATACTCGCGCAGATCATGCCCGTCGAGCAGGATCCTGCCTTCGTCGGGATCGTAGAGCCGCGCGAGCAGCTTGACCAGCGTGGTCTTGCCGGCGCCGTTCTCGCCGACCAACGCGAGAATTTCGCCGGCTTTGAGCGTGAAACTCAGTCCTCGCACGGCCCAGCGCTCGGCACCCGGGTAGCGAAACCCGACGTTCTCGAACGCAAAGCCATCGCGTACCGGGACGGGAAAAGGCCGCGGGTCCAACGGCGGGACGATCTCGGGCTCTATCTCGAAAAACGAAAACAGATCGTCGAGATAGAGCGCCTGTCCGGCCAACTGCGAAAAACCCATCAGCAGGTTTTCGAGCAGGTTGCGCAGCCGGCGGAAGGACCCGGCGAGGAACGTCAGGTCGCCGATCGAGAAGTCGCCATGCAGCGTGCGCCATACGATGTAGGCATAGGCGACGTAGTACGCGACCGTTCCTATCGCGGAAAGCAGGCTTCCCCAGCCGGCGCGCTGCACGGCGATGCGTCGGTTGGCCTTGTAGAAGCTCGTTGCGAGCTGCCGGTAGCGCTCGATCAGGAATGCGTTCAGCCCGAAGATCTTGACTTCCTTTGCGGTCTCGACGCTCGCGCCCGTTTGACGGATGTAGTCGAGCTCGCGCCGCTCCGCGGTGCGGCCGAAGTTGAGCGAGTAGCTCTGCGCGTTGAAGTGCGCCTCGCCGATGAAGGCCGGGACGAGCGCAACGGCGAGCAGCGCGATCAACCATGGCGCAAATGCGATGAGCCCCGCGGCGAAGCTGACGATCGTGACGATGTCCTGCGCCTGGCCAAAGAGCTGCGCGATCAGGCTGGTGCGGCCAGCGGCCTGGCGCCGCGCACGCTCGAGCCGGTCCTGCAGTTCGCTGTCCTCGAAATCCTCGAGGTCGAGCGTCGCCGCATGCTCCATCAGCCGGAGGCTCGTTTCGTTGCTGAATTTCTCCGACAGCAGCGAGTCGAGCAGCGATACGGCGCGGCCGAGGATGTCGGAGCACACCGCCAGGCCGAACTCCAGCGCGAGCAGCCAGATGATCCGATCGAGCATGCCGCTGGCGACCCATTGTTGCAGGTTATCGGCCGCAGGTGCCGCCCGCACGAGTAGCACGACCTCGTCGATGATCAGCTTGCCGACGTAGAGCGTGGCGACCGGCAGCAGCGCGCGGATCGCTCGCAGCAGCGCTTGACCGAACGTCAGCGTCGGGCTTGTGTGCCAGACGAGCTTAAGGAACGGCGGCAGATTGCGCAGGGCGCCGAGGCGCTCGCGCCACGATTGCCTGTCCGGGGGCCCCGACGCGTTGGCGGACGTGGTCGATGAGAGCGCGCGTCCGCCCATCGCGTAGTTTTTCGGCATCCCGCATTGTGCCGAATTCGCGCGCGACCCCGCGACTCGGGGCGCGACCCGCGAACGCGCGAGCTGCTTGCGCCAACCTGCGTGCACGCGCCGGGCCGCTGGTACAATCGCCGGCCGATCCCGCGGCCGGTGCGTTGCGCCGCTTCTCGCCTGGAAACGCCGGATTAGCTCAGGGGTAGAGCAACCGCCTTGTAAGCGGTAGGTCGTCCGTTCGATTCGGACATCCGGCACCGAATTCCGCGTCTCAAACGAGCCGTTCCGCGAAAGAGCCATTCGATGACCCAGCCGCCGGCGTCGGAGTTCGAGTACACGGCGCCACCGTCGTTCGGCCAGCAGCGCCTCTGGCTGCTCGACCAGATCCTCCCGGACAAGGCGGTCTACATCGAGTCGCATGTCGAACGGCTGATCGGCCCGCTCGACGTTGCCGCGTTCGAGCGGGCGATCGACGCGATCGTCGCGCGGCACGACATCCTGCGCACCGGGTACGCGATCGTCGACGACGAATTGCGGCAGCGAGTGCGCAAAGTGGCGCTCCCCGTATTCGCGTTCGACGATCTCTCCGCGCTTCCGCCGGCCGAGCGCGAACGAACCGCACGCCGATTGATGCAGCACGATCTCACGCGAGCGTTCGATCTCGATCGCGGCGACGTGTTTCGCGTGCGGTTGCTGCGCATCGCGCGGGACGAGCACTGGCTGGTGCAAGCGAGGCACCACATCGTTTTCGATCGCTGGTCGAGCACGGTGCTCGAGCGTGAATTGAACGCGCTCTACGCAGCGTTCGCGCGCGGCGAAGCCTCGCCGTTGCCGGCGCTGCCCGCGCAGTACGCCGACTACGCGCGGTGGCAGCGCGAGCAGCTCGACGACGACGCGCTGGAACGGTTGTTCGGTTACTGGTCGTCCGCGCTCGCCGACCTGACCGCGCTGGATCTTCCCACCGATCGGGTGCGGCCGAACGTGGCGACGTTTCGCGGCGCGCGTGCCGGCATCGAGATCGATGCGGAGCTCGCGCGGGCGCTCGCCGGCCTCGCTCGCCGCGAAGGCGTCACGATGTTCATGCTGCTGATGGCCGCGTTCGAGGTGCTGCTGCATCGTTACAGCGGCCAGGAGGATTTCGCGGTTGGCACGGTCGTCGCGGGACGCGACAAGCTCGAGCTCGAGCCGCTGGTCGGATTTTTCATCAACACGCTCGTCATCCGCGCGGACCTGGCCGGAGACCCGTCGTTTCGCGCTCACCTCGCTCGGGTGCGGCAAACGCTGATCGGCGCGTACGCGCACGCGGCGCTGCCTTTCGAACGGCTGGTCGAACGACTCGCGCCCAGTCGCGACCTGTCGCGAAATCCGCTCTATCAGGTCGCGTTCCGCTATTCGAGCTTTCCGGCGGAGACCCTCGGACTTCCCGGGATCGTCGCCGAGCCCTTCGACAGCCCGGGAGCACCGACTGCCAAGTTCGACCTGTCGATCAGCGTCGACAAGCGCGGGGATCGGTTGGGGATCGACGCGGAGTTCGCGGTCGATCTGTTCGACGTGGCCACCATCGAGCGAATGCTTGCGCATTTCCATGCGCTGTTGCGCGAAATCGTCGTCGATCCCGAGCGCCGGGTCAGCGCGCTGCCGATGCTCGACGCTGTCGAGCGCAGTCAGATGCTCGTCGACTGGAACGACACGGCGGTCGCCCGCCCCGGTGAAGCCGCCATCACCCGGGACTTCGAGGAGCAGGTCGCGCGCACGCCTCACGCGACGGCCGTCGAGTGCGGGCGGGAGATCCTCAGCTACACCGAATTGAATCGGCGGGCCAATCGCCTCGCGCATTGGCTGCGCGCGCGCGACGTCGGCCCGGAAATCCCTGTCGCCGTCGCGATGGAGCGCTCGATCGATTGGGTAGTGGCGATGCTGGCGATCTGGAAGGCCGGCGGCGCCTACGTGCCGCTCGATCCGGCTTATCCGGGACCGCGGCTTGCGACGCTGCTTGCGGACGCCGGCGCGCGGGTGCTGCTGACGCAGCTCCGCCTCGCAGACAAGTTACCTGAGACGAGTGCGACGACGCTCGTCGTCGACGCGGACTCCGCTGTGGGCACGCTGCCGGACCACGATCTGCCCGTCACCGCGGCCGGCGCGACGCTCGCCTACCTCATTCATACATCGGGGTCCGCCGGCCGGCCGAAGGGCGTGATGATCGAGCAGCGCTCGCTGGTCAATCACCTGCTCGCAATGCGCAAGAGATTCCGGCCCGACGCGGCGGATTGCGTTCTCGTCACGTCGGCGATCGGCTTCGACCAGTCGATCTGGCAGGTGCTGTTCCCGTTGATCTCGGGTGCGCGCGTCGCGCTTCCGGAATCGGATGGGCGTCAGTCACCCGACGATGTCGTTGCCGACATCCGGCGACACCGGGTCACGATACTGCGGATCGTTCCGACGCTGCTCGCGGCGCTGGTCGACGGTCCCGGCTTGCGCACGTGCGCAACGCTGCGTCTCGCGATCTGCGCCGGAGAAGCGCTGGAGCGGTCGTTGGCTCGCGCGTTCGCGGCGCAATGCGGCGCGCAGCTGGTCAATGCGTGCGGCCCGACGGAAGCAACGTTCGTGTCGCTGCTCTGGGACTACCGCGACGACGCGGAAGGATCCGGCCTGCCGATTGGACGGCCCATCGACAACGTGCGCGCCTACGTGCTCGACCGCGTCGACCAGCCGGTGCCGATCGGCGTTTACGGCGAGCTTTGCATCGCGGGCGCCGGCGTCGGCCGCGGCTATTGCGGTCTCGCCGATTCCAGCCAGGCCTTCGTCGCCGATCCCTTCGGAACCGATCCCACGGCGCGGATGTATCGCACCGGGGACATCGTGCGCTACCGCGCCGACGGCAACATCGAGTTCCTCGGACGCCGCGATGGGCAGGTGAAGATCCGTGGCGTGCGTGTCGAGCTGGGTGAGATCGAGGCCACGCTCGCGACGCGTCCGGAGATCAAGGCTTGCGTCGTCGAGCGATGGCGGGACGCCGGCGGCGACGATCGGCTGGTTGCGTACTGCGTCGCGCGCGACGGGCACAGCGTCGATCCGGCCGAGCTTCGCGCATTCCTGCGTGCGACCTTGCCGAGCTACATGGTGCCGCTTCATTACGTCGGACTCGACTCACTGCCGCTGACGCTCAGCGGAAAGGTGCATCGTCAGGCGTTGCCCGTGCCGACGCGCGATCAGGAGTCAGCTTCCCGTCACGTGAGCCGCCGGCCGCGCAATGCGGTCGAGGATCGGATCGCAACGATTTTCGCGGAGGTGCTCCGACGCGATGAGGTGGACGTCGATCAGAACTTCTTCGACCTGGGCGGACACTCGCTGCTCGCGATGCAGGCGCTCTCGCGCATCGAGCACCACCTCGGCGTCGCGATCTCGCTGCGCGATTTCTTCAGCGGACCGGATGTCGCGAGCCTTGCGAGGCATCCACGCGTGTTGGCTGGCGATCCAGCCCGTGCACATAATGACCCGCCTTGACCCGGGGCGCCCTATGGATTGATCGCCAGCATGATCTTGCCGATGTGCTGGCTCGACTCCATCAGCGCATGCGCGGCGGCGGCCTCGGCGAGCGGGAAGACGCGGTGGATCACCGGCTTCAATTCACGCTGCGCGAAGAGCGGCCATACGCGTTCGCGCAACGAGCGCGCGATCTCGGCCTTGCGCGCATCGGGGCTCGCGCGCAACGTGGAGCCCGTTACGGTCAGACGGCGCACCATCAACGGTCGCCAGTCGATTTCCGCGCGGCCGCCACCAAGGAACCCGATGAACACGAGGCGCCCATCGATCGCGAGCGACTTGAGGTTCCTGACGATGTAGTCGCCGCCCACCATGTCGAGGATCAGGTCGACGCCGCGCTTACCGGTGATGCGCGCGACTTCCGCGACGAAATCCTGCTCGCGATAGTTGATCGCGTGATCGGCGCCGATCTTCAGGCAGTAGTCGGCCTTGTCGGCGCTGCCGACGGTGGTGATCACGGTCGCGCCGAAGCGCTTGCCGAGCTGGATCGCGGTGAGGCCGATGCCGCTCGAGCCGCCGTGGAACAACGCGGTCTCGCCCGGTGCCAGATGGCCGCGATCGAACACGTTGTTCCAGACCGTGAAGTAGTTCTCCGGAAGACTCGCCGCTTCGAGCAGGTTCAGCGGCTCGGGAATCGGCAGGCAGAAGTCGGCGGGCGTCGCGCAATATTCGGCGTAGCCGCCGCCCGGCGTCAGCGCGCACACCTGATCGCCGACGTTCCATTCGGTGACGCCGGAACCGCAGGCGACGATCGTGCCGGCGACTTCGAGACCGATCACCGGAGAGGCGTCGGTAGGTGGCGGATACGCGCCGGCGCGCTGCAGGCAGTCGGGACGATTGACGCCGGCGTAGCTGACTGAGATCAGCACCTCGCGCTCGCGGGTCGCGGGGAGCGGCCCCTCGGCGAGCGACAGCACGTCGGGTGGACCGGGCTCGCGGGCATTGACGTAGCGCATCGTCGTGGGCAAGGGCATGAGCTTCTCCGCGTGGCGAACCAATGTGAAATTGTAGCCCGGGTCGAGCGCCGCGAGACCCGGGTTGCGCTCCACACAAGCCGGGCTACACTTCGGGCATGGCGACATCGATCGCGTACAACGTCGCGGCGCTGCTTGCGCGCACAGCGCGCTGCTGGCCGCATCTGCCCGCGGTGGCGATAGGTGCGCGCTGCCTGTACGACTACGCAACACTTGCGCAGCGCACGGCGCGGATTGCCGGCGCCGTCGCGGCGAGCGTTGCGCCGGGCGAGCGCGTCGTGCTCGTCTCGCGCAACGTCGCCGAGTACATCGAGACGCTGTTCGCCTGTTGGTGGGCCGGCGTCGTCGCCGTGCCGGTCAATGCGAAGCTCCATCCGAAAGAGCTCGCGTACGTGCTCGGCGACAGTGGCGCGCGCTGGGTCTTCGTCGACGCCGAGTGGGCGGCCTCGATCGGAGAATCCCTGCGCGAATCGAATAACGTCGAGCGGGTGATCGAGCTTGGAGGACGCGAGTATTCGGCGCTGCAAGACGCGTCGCCGTCGGCCGCTCCGTATCCGTGTGCGAGCGACGATGCGGCGTGGCTGTTCTACACGAGCGGCACCACCGGCAGGCCCAAGGGGGTGATGATCACCCACGGCAATCTTTTCGCGATGGCCAAGTGCTTCCTGGCGGACGTCGAGGCGATCGCGCCCGGCGACGCGCTGCTGCACCCGGCGCCGCTGTCGCACGGCTCGGGTCTCTATCTCGTGCCGCATGTGTTGGCGGGCGCTGTCAGCGTCGTGCCCGAATCCGGCGGCTTCGACCCGGCGGAAATCGTCGAGCTGATCGGCGCGTGGCGCCAGTCGTGTTTCTTTGCCGCGCCGACGATGGTCAAGCGCCTGGTCAATTCGCCCGCGCTGCCCGGTGCCGCGATCGCCGGCCTGAAGAGCATCGTCTACGGCGGCGGGCCGATGTACGTCGCCGACTGCAAGGAAGCTTTCGAGGCCCTCGGGCCGCGGCTCGCACAAATCTACGGCCAGGGCGAATCGCCGATGACGATCACCGCGATGAATCGCGCGCTGCTTGCCGACGCGATCACGCGGGGCGACGATGCGCGCATCGGCTCGGTGGGCATCGCGCAGACCGGCATCGAGGTGCGGATCGCCGGCGACGATGCGATCGGTGAAGTGCTGGTGCGAGGGGCCACGGTGATGCGCGGCTATTGGAACAATCCGGCGGCGAGCGCGGCAACGCTTGCCGGCGGATGGCTGCACACGGGCGACGTGGGCGTGCTCGATCGCGACGGCTTCCTGACGCTGAAGGATCGATCGAAGGACCTGATCATCAGCGGCGGCTCCAACATCTATCCGCGCGAGATCGAGGAAGTGCTGCTCCGTCATCCGGACGTGGCCGAGGTCGCCGTGATCGGCCGGCGGCACGACGATTGGGGCGAGGAGGTCGTCGCCTGCGTCGTTGCGCGCGCGGATGCGGGCACGACGCCGACATCGCAACGCGCGCTCGAGCGCGCGCTCGACGCGTGGTGTCTCGAGCACGTCGCGCGCTTCAAGCGGCCGAAGGCCTATTGCTTCGTGACGGAACTGCCGAAGAACAACACGGGCAAGGTGCTGAAGACGGTGCTGCGCGACCAGTTCGGCACCGTGGACTCGTAGCCCGGGTCGCCTCTGCGACCCGGGTTTCGCTCCGCTCAACCCGGGCTACTCAATAGACGACGTGCACGTTCTCCGGCGATAGCCAGGCCTTCAATTCCTTGATCAACGCCTCGTCGGCGGTGACGCGCCAATCGTCGGACAGCGCGATGTCCCCGCCGAGCCCGCCGTTCGCATACTCGATGACGATTGGACAGGCACCGTGGCGGAACGGCGACAGCAGCTCGAACAGGCGGTCGACCTTCGCGTTGCCGTTGCACGCGATCCGCAGCGACCGCGCGTAGCGCTTGCGAATCGCCGCGAGGTCGTAGACTGCGTCGGCGGCGACGCGCAAGCCCTGGATCTGGCCGTCCTCGCCCATCCGCTGCGTGATCTTCGCTTCGACGACGACGAGCTCGTCCTCGCGCAGCAAAGCGCGCGCGGCATCGAGCGTCTCGTTGTAGACGATGATCTCGGCCGACGCGCCGCCGTCGTCGAGGGTGACGAACGCCATCTTGCCGCGCCGGCCCGTCTGCACGCGCAGCGCCGTGACCACGCCCGCGATCAGCACCGGCTCGCGGCGCGGTTGCAGGTTGGCGAGCGGCATCCGCACGACTTGCGCGAGCTCTTCCGCATAGGCATCGTAGGGGTGCCCGGACAGGTAGAAGCCGAGCGCGGCTTTTTCGTGGACGAGCCGCTCCGCCTCCTGCCAATCGCGCGCGGTGATCAGCGTGCGACCGGCCGCCTGCTGCTCCTCGCCGAACAGCGAAACCTGCGCGAGCGCCGCCTCCGCGCGCTCCGCTTCGCCGAGCGCGATCCCCACGGACGCGAACAGCGTGGCGCGTCGCACGTCGATCGAGTCGAACGCACCGGCGCGGATCAGAGCCTCGATCACGCGGCGATTGACCAGGCGCTTGTCGACGCGGCGGCAGAAATCGAACAGGTCGGTGAACGCTCCGTCTCGCGTGCGCGCCGCGACGATCGCGTTGATCGCCTGCTCGCCGGTGCCTTTGATGCCGCCGAG
>Ga0068860_100002005_pt1 | contig 21482 bp, 18 predicted proteins | sample KBSSwiS32_FD_66597 | JGI IMG/M metagenome (GOLD analysis project Ga0068860, IMG submission 66597) | Switchgrass rhizosphere microbial communities from Kellogg Biological Station, Michigan, USA - KBS Switchgrass S3-2 | ecosystem: Host-associated > Plants > Roots > Rhizosphere > Soil ...
TCCAGGAAGCGAGAACGAATACGACAATTCCAAGCACGCCCAGGCACCCAAAGACGGATTGCCATCCCCACACAGGCGCCATCAGCGCTCCTGCCGGAGCGCTGATAACGAACGCGAGAAAATATGCCATGGAAATCACGCCCATGGCGCGCCCGCGCTGCGCATAGGAATAGTGATCGCCGGCGAACGAGAGCGCGCACGTTGACAGAGTGCCTGCGGCAAACCCTGTCAAGGTCCGTGCGGCGACCAGCGCGGCAAGTGTGGTAACGTGTTGGGTTGAAAACGACGCACCTGTAAATAGAGCGAGCCCGCCGACGAGCACTTTCTTGCGACCGATTCTATCGGACAAGGGGCCAGCAAAAAGCGCGAACACGGCCGCCGCCAGGGAATAACTTGTGACGATAATTCCCGTTTGTCCGGCAGACGAATGAAATTCGCTTGCAATGGAGGCGAGGAGCGGGGGAACCAGCTGGGTGTCCGATACTCCAAGGAAAAGAACGCCGAAGAGGATCAGCGCCACCTTCCATTCGAACGCTTTGCCGCCGGTCACGCGCGGATTCTAGCACAGACATAAACTTTGCCCGTTTAGTACGATCAAACCGAGGATCACATGAAGAGGAATTTCGAAGACATCGAGGACATCAGCCAGCGGATCCACACCATACCTGAAGAACTTCCCGTACTGCCTGTTCGCGACGCCGTTATTTTCCCCAATGCGGTGATTCCCTTGAATGTCGGACGCGAGAGTTCCGTAAAGCTGATCAACGACGTACAGCAGGGCGACGGCATGCTCGTCGTTCTGACGCAGCGAGATAAGCGCGTCGACGCGCCTGCCCCGGCAGATCTCTACGAAATCGGCACTGTCAGTATGGTTCACCGCGCCATGAAGACCCCTGAAGGCAACCTCTTTCTGATCATCATGGGGGTCGCGCGTGTCCGCGTTAGTGACTTCACGCAGTTCGAGCCTTATCTCCGCGCCAAAATCACAACCGTCCAGGACGAAAAGGAAGACGAGAACAGCGTTGACTTTCAGGCGTTGCGTCGTACAGTCGTCGGTCAATTCGAACGTGTCGTCAAGCTCTCGCCACAGCTCCCTGATGATCTACAGACAATCGTCGTCAACATGGAGGACTCCAGCCGGCTTGCAGACTACATTGGGACGAATCTTCCCAATCTTTCGATTGTTTCCAAGCAATTCGTCCTCGAGCGATCCTCTGTCCGTGAGCGTCTCGATTTTCTCCACACCGAACTGGCGAAGGAACTCGAAGTCCTCGAGTTGCGCACGAAGATCCAGAGCCAGGTGCAGGAGGAAGTGGGAAAGAGTCAGCGGGAATATTTCCTCCGCGAACAGCTTCGAGCAATCCAGCGTGAACTCGGCGAGAGCGACGATAACCAGCGCGAAATTGAAGAGCTGAGGCAGAAGGTTGAAGCTTCGGGCATGCCGGAAGAAGCGCGAAAGGAAGCCGACAGGGAACTGGGCCGTCTTTCGCGCATGTCGCCGGCGGCGGCTGAATACACTGTCAGCCGTAGCTACCTGGACTGGCTGGTCGCGCTTCCCTGGAGCGTTCTTACTACAGAGCGCATCGACCTCATTAAAGCCAAGGACGTCCTTAATCGGGATCACTACGATCTCGATAAGATCAAAGAGCGCATCCTGGAATATCTGGCCGTCATTGAGTTGAAGCCGGGCGGCAAAGCTCCGATTCTCTGCTTCGTTGGCCCGCCGGGTGTTGGGAAGACTTCTCTAGGACGATCGATTGCTGACGCCATGGGCCGCAAATTCGTTCGTGTCTCGTTGGGCGGCATGCGCGATGAGGCAGAGATTCGCGGACATCGTCGAACGTATATCGGCGCGTTGCCGGGCCAGGTGATACAAAACATCCGCCGTGCCGGATCGCGCGATCCCGTGTTTATGCTCGACGAGATCGACAAGCTCGGAACAGACTTCCGCGGTGATCCTGCGTCCGCGCTGCTGGAGGTGCTCGATCCGGAGCAGAATTCCACGTTCCGCGATCACTATCTCGATGTTGCCTTCGATCTTTCCCGTGTGTTCTTCATTACGACCGCAAACGTTCTCGATACCATCCCCTCCGCGCTGCGCGACCGCATGGAGGTCATCGAACTTCCGGGATACACCGAAGAAGAAAAACTGCAGATCGCACGCCAATACCTGGTTCCGCGCGGGCGCGAGAATAACGGTCTTAAGCCGGAACAAATCGAGTTTGAAGACTCCGCCTTATCCATGGTCGTGCGCCACTACACTCGCGAAACCGGGGTCCGGAATTTGGAGCGGGAAATCTCTAATATTTGTCGCAAGCAGGCCCGCCGCATGCTGGAAGGCAGGGGCGACCATCTGGTCGTCACGCGGGAAGTGGTCGAGGAGCTCCTGGGATTGCAGCGCTACCGTCTGGAAGAAGAAGTGGATGAACGCATCAATCGGCCGGGTGTGGTTATCGGTCTTGCTTGGACTCCCGTTGGCGGCGACATTCTGTTTGTCGAAGCGAACATCTCGAAGGGGGCCCGGCATCTCACCGTTACGGGGCAGATCGGTGAAGTCATGCAGGAATCGACGAAAGCTGCGTTGACCTGGGTCCGTTCGAAGTCGCAGGAACTCGGTCTGGAGTCGGACTTCTATCGGGATATGGATATCCACGTCCACGTGCCCGCCGGTTCGATTCCCAAAGACGGCCCTTCGGCCGGCGTAACCATGGTGACGGCGATCGCCTCTGCTCTGACCAACAAGACTGTGAAACGCCGTCTCGCCATGACCGGCGAGATCACCCTTAGCGGGCATGTTCTGCCTGTTGGGGGAATCAAAGAAAAGGTGTTGGCCGCACGACGCTCCGGCATCAATGAACTGATTCTCCCGTTCCAAAATGAGAAGAATGTTCGGGAAGACATCCAGCCGGAACTTTTGAAAGACATCAGGATCCACTATGTCCGGATGATTGATGAAGTCCTCAATCTGGCATTTCCGGAGCCGATCCTGACCGGCGTTCAGCCGCACTCCACGACACAAGTGGTTTAGAATATCGGTCCGATGGCGTTAAGTGCATGGTTTGAATGCTTCTCCGGGTGTGGTGTCCGCTACTCTGTCGAGGAAATCCTCTATCGATGCCCAAGGTGCGGCAGCTTGCTGGAAGTGCGTCACGATGTCGCGGCGCTGCAGCAACGGACCGCCACCGACTGGAAAGAACTCTTCGACAGCCGCTTAGGACGCGTAAGCGGCGTCTGGTCAAAGAAGGAAGTCGTTCTTCCCGAACTTCGGGCGGATTCCATCGTTTCCCTGGGTGAAGGAAACTCGCCGTTGATTCGATCGGACGCCCTGGCACGCGAATTCGGCGTTGCTGAAATCTTCATCAAGCAGTGCGGCACATCGCACACCGGTTCCTTCAAGGACCTCGGCATGACGGTGCTGGTCTCCATGGTGAACCAGATCCGTTCCAAGGTCCGGGCAGTAGCCTGTGCCTCGACCGGCGACACATCGGCGGCTCTGGCGGCTTACTGCGCTGCCGCCGGCATTCCGTCGATCGTCCTCTTGCCAAAAGACAAGGTTTCGCTTGCCCAGCTCATTCAGCCAATTTCGAATGGCGCGATTACCCTTTCCATCGACACCGACTTCGATGGGTGCATGAAGATCGTTCAGGAAATCACCCGCGACGGTTCCATCTACCTGGCCAATTCGATGAACTCGCTTCGGGTGGAGGGACAAAAGACCATCAGCTTTGAGATCGCCCAGCAGCTGAACTGGGAGATGCCGGACTTTGTCGTCGTTCCCGGAGGGAACCTCGGGAATGTGTCCGCTATCGCAAACGGGTTCCTATTAATGAAACAGATGGGGCTCGCCGACCGTATTCCTCGTTTAGTGTGTGCCCAGACAGAGCTCGCCAACCCGTTCTATCGAGCGTACGTCCATGGATTTGACCGTCTGGAGTCCATGACCGCCGGTGATACTTTGGCGACGGCGATTCGAATCGGGAGTCCCGTGAGTTTTCCCAAGGCCGTTAGGGCAATGAAGCTGACGAATGGGATTGTCGAACAAGTAACGGAGGCTGAACTCGCCAATGCTGCAAGCTTGGTCGACCGCTTCGGGTTTTTCAACGACCCGCAGACCGGCGTAGCTCTGGCTGCCACGGCCAAATTGATTCGGTCCGGAACGATTTCGAAGGTGTCTAACGTGGTTGTGATCAGCACGGCCCACGGATTGAAGTTTGTGGATTTCAAGCTGAGTTTTCATCGCAAGGAACTGGCAGGGACGTCCGCAGCCTTGTCTAACCTTCCCATTGAGGTGCCGTCGAATGCGGATGCAATTCGTTCCATCATTGATGACAAGATACCTGCACGAGTCCGGGTGTAGGTAAATAACAGAGTCTGTTCAACAAGTAGGGCCTTTCTGCCGGGGTACGCGTGATCGTCGTAAACACAGGCTTACGTGCTATTCGCACTCTCTCGTTAATCTGTCTCTTCGCCAGCGCGGCTCGCGGACAGTCGGTTTTGAATTTTCCAGCCCGCGACTTGACGCGCCTTGCCATCACCAACCCCACGCCTTACGCTGCCGACGTCAAGTTCACTCTGTACAACACCGATGGTTCTCCGGCAACAGCGGGAGTTTTGAATCCGGTCAGCCGACGAGTTCCTTCGAGAGGACAACTAACAATTGCTCTGTCCGAGATCTTTCGGATGGCGGAAGGAATTCGGCCGGAAGCGTGGATACAGGCTTCGAGTTCCGTTTCCGGTCTGAAAGGAGCCTACTTCTTCGGAGAGGGCAAGTCGCTGGAAAACGGGGGAGACGCGGCAGATCCCCAGACCGTGCAAACGATTCCTCTGGCGCCGTCGGATTTTCGTACAACCGCGAGGGTCCTTGTGACGAACCCCTCGACGCAGGCTGCGAACCTCACGGTGTCGTTCTACGGTTCGCTGGGGCGGCTGCTCGGTACAAGCTCCTTGCCGCTGCCCGCCCATGCGCAAGCCGTTGTGGCCACCCCGCCTCGAGCCACGTCTATTCGGATTTCGTCGGACATCGGTGTCGTAGCGACTGCCACAGGTCGCTTTGGGGACTCTCGAGTTGTGATCGCCGGGCAAGGTCCGAAGGAGCAAGCTCAGGTTTTTGTGGCCCCTTTATTTAAGAACAGCGAGAGGACAACCTCGCAACTGGTTTTAGTCAACTCAAGCAACGTCGATGCTCAGGCAACAGTGACTTTCTTTACAGATCAGGGCAGCCAGCAACTGTCTTCGACAGCCGTTTCTATGAGCGCGAACGGGACCGCACTGATCCCGGGCTCTGTCCTGAAGTCAGGTCCGGCTGATGGATGGCTGCTCGTCGAGTCGACTGTGCCGGTGAGTGGCCTCGTGATTGTGACCGCTGGAAATTCCCGTTCGACCCTGCCATTGCAGACTGCACCGGCCGATCGGATGTTGTTCTCACGCTTCCATGATGATGATGTGCTCGACTCGACTTTAAATCTCGTCGGGACGCGAGAACGCGAATCTTTTCTCACGATTACCTTAAGCCGGCCGGACGGAACAACCATCGCAAAGCGAGACAACATTGCGGTGTCTCCGTTTTCCAGGTTGTCAGCGAAGCTGACTGAGCTGGTTCCAATGCCCGAGGGCTCTTCGGCAGGTTACATCACGGTTCAGTCCACCACCCCAATTTTTGGGCTCGAACTGATCAATGGGAATCGTGGGGCTGTTGCTGGAGTCGGTCCGCAGGAATTAGCTTCAGGTTTCCAGGCGGGCCCGCCGGCCGCTATACCAAAGATCCTGAGCATCGATGCACTTCCGGTCGGCTCCGATGGAGTGAGGAGAATCAGCATCGTCGGGCAGAATTTCGACAGTGACGCTACGCTCACGATCGTCGGCAAGGTGGTGCCGATGGTCCCGACGGCGACCAGTGGCCGATATACAGCAGACCTTCCGGAACTGGAAGCGGGATACGTCAATGTGAAAGTGCGCGCCGGAGGTTTGGAGTCTCCCGTCTATCCTCTGGCAGTTCTTCCAAACGATGTCGCCTTCGTTCAAAGGTCCGGCCATGCGATGTTTCAGAAGATCGAAGTCATGGAGACCGGGCTTGACCCCACCCGAACCGTCCTGGTTCCCATCCGTAGTGCACGTATAGAAGTTTTTGATCCCATAAACGGGCAGGCGGTTTCCGTCTCTGAGAGCAATGAGGAGGGCGAATTTATCGTTGCTGTTCCTGCGGATCGCAGCGGCCTGACGATTCGCGTCTTGAGCCGCCTGCGGTCGAGCGAAGTCAAGGTTCTCGACAATATGTCGGGCAACCGCCTTTACGTTGTGTCGAAGGACCTGGGCGATCCTCGTGACGCAGACCCAATCGATCTGATAGAGACGACTCGAGCGTCCGGCGCATTCAATATCCTGGACAATGTGTTGCGGGCTAATGCAGTAGTCGCGTTGTCCGAGCCTCAGTTCACGCCTCCCCCGCTGACGATCTACTGGAGTGAGCGCAATAACGAATCGATTCTGGCCCGGCTGACGGAAGGCAAGATCCGATCGACATTCTTCAACCCTGTCACGAATAACGCCTACATCCTTGGCGATCGTGGCAACGACTCCGATGAGTTCGACGATAGCGTCATCCTTCACGAGTACGCGCATATGCTGGCTGCACGTTTCTCTCGTGACGATTCTCCGGGAGGACTTCACATTCTGGGCGACATGCTCGACCCGCGTCTCGCATGGTCGGAGGGATGGGCGAATTTCTTTTCGTCGGCCGTGCGCGGGAGCTCGATCTACATAGACTCCAAGGCACCCGGGCAGGCCATCCGCTATGACCTCGAGGAGGATTCTCCCGCGAACGATCGCCCGGGATATTACAGTGAAGCTTCTGTTGGGGGTCTGCTGTGGGATCTGTTGGACGACAATCAGGATAACGTCGATACAGCCCAGTTTCCGTTTTCATCGATCTGGGTCGCATTTACGGATTTGCGCAACGTTCGTTTCGTTTACTTGCCGTATTTCCTCGAAGCGTTTCTAGACCGCAATCCCGGTTTTGCAGACGCCCTGCGTGCAATGGTGATTCGGCGAAACATCGACTTCCTGCCGGGTGAGCGTCCGAGTGTAAGGTATCCGTTTCCCAAACCCCTGGCGGTCGGGGAAACACCCCGGGGCCAGTTCGTCGACTCCTTCACCTCAAAACGGACTAACCTCGTAAATTCGTCGCACTTCTGGTCCTTCTCGATTCCGACCGGGGCCACCGCGACGATTACCCTCAACATCGATGATCTCGGACCCGCAAATAATCCCAATGCCAATGATCTGGATCTCTTCCTATTGGACGGCAATGGAAAAACCGTTGAGTTTTCGAACCGGGCGCGGGGTGGACAGCCGGAAATGATTTCAACCCATCTCAATCCCGGCACGTATTATGTCGAAGTTAGAAGCTTCTACACACTCGGCACGACTGTGTTCAACTCCGGCGGCTATCGGCTCAGCCTGCAGCTTCGCTAAAAAGATCCAGCCTTGTCTGAAGCGTTACGGACAAAGTCCGGCTTCGTATCCTCGAGAATTTCCAGGATCGCGGCTCGGTCTTCGGCAGAGAGATGGCCGAAGTCTGCTGCATCGCCGCCGGACAAGATCTTCCTGGCGCGTTCGTAGAAGTAATTCTTTGCCGGGTCGGGCAGCGCGTCGAATGCTTCCGAATAGATCAGGTAACTCAGCGGATAGCGCAAGAATCGGCGGTGCAGATCCAGGTCCTTCAGCGATCGGCCTTTGTGGTCGCGAACGCCACTCTTTTCAAACTCTGCAGCGAACCCGGAAACGCCGCGAACAGTATCGGTTAATGGCGCCTCATTGACGAAGAACATCCCGCGGACAAGAGGCTCGACCGCGCTCCGAATTCGTTCGGTCGTTATACGGGAATACGGCTTGCCGGGTTCTAAAGCGCCGCCGCTGGCGATTTCTTCGTCATGGAGCGCGCGCAGGGTTTCATAGTTTGCGCGCGTTATGAGGTTGTGCATGCGGGTTTGATGAGTCAACGCAATCAAGGCCACAATGTCGCTGTGCGGCGTGAGATACCAGGATGTGTCAATCTGATCGTCGATTTTGGTTTTGTTCGCTCCCTTCGACCAGTCGATCCGTGAGAGCAACGATACCGAATTCAAGGGCACGATTGTGTTGCCGCGATGAAACTGCGCTCCATGAGTTCCGGTGACGTACCATCCGCCCCAGCGTTCATTAAACGCAGTCTGATCGCTCATGGCGTTGGATGGAGCCGAGCGGATGGCATTCCCCTCCTTTTCTGGTAGCACAGAGAGTGTCATAAACCCCGGAACCCCGCCGGTAATCGCGGAAGAGTCATGGCATATCAGGCAGAAATAGATCTCTCGCTGAAATCGAGGCCGGACGTTTTCCTCTTCCTCCAATGTGTAGAAAACCGCTCCCAGCTTCGGATCTGAGACAGCAAATTCCATCGTGCGGCTACCCTGCACGTACCCGACGTAGACATCGTCATTGAAATAGATGGCGCGTGGCCGGGCTGGGGCGATCTGCGTGAATTGAAAGCTGGTTTTGGAGAAGACGAGGCTTTGCGACGATGCCGGGACGTTCAACGCACGCAGGATCGCGGGCAGGTATCCGAGACGCGAGTCAAATTCAAGATTAACCTCGCCGGAATCGACTCGGCGCTGGAGGCGCGCTACCGCATCCGTTGGGGCTGTCTTCGAGTAAGCGATGAACCCATGGTCAAAGTCGCCATCCGACTGTGCGCTTAACGCGGCTGCCACAGGTAGGACAACCAAAAAGAGACAGGCAAGAATTCGCAGTTTCATCATGTTCCCTGGACGGTTTGTGCAATCTGTTTTCCGTCTGGGGCTCCGTCCCTTTCTCAGCGGAATCTTCATTTTACGTCTGTTGACCCTGGATGCTGTAGGATCTCCTTGTCGAAATGTCAAAAGTCCTGAAGAATCGCCCGGGATTCGAGACAGAGGGACGCGCGCGCAAGCCCGACCTGCGCGACTCGGCAGGTGTGCGCGTCGGTGCGAGCGTGTCACAATGATCCGTTCTTTAGCTGTTGCCAAATCTGCCGACGCTAAGAAATTTCAGAAAGAAAAGAGGGGAAGCATGAAATTAGGGTTCAACTTTAGGAGAATCGCATTCCTTGGAAGCGCCCTATTAGGCGTTACGTTACTGCTTGGCGCTGAGCCTGCCACAGCTCAGCAGCTCGACGGAACGCTCAAGAATATCAAAGCGACCAGCACATTGAACCTGGGCTATCTGGAGTCTGCGCCGCCGTTTTCCTTAATAGGCCCCGAGAAGAAACCGGTTGGCTACTCCATCGATCTTTGTACGCGCGTCGCCAGCGCTATCCAGAAGGAACTCAATGTGAACCTCAAGCTGAACTGGGTTGCGGTCACCCCAGAAAATCGATTGAACATGGTGGAAACGGGGAAGGTCGATCTCGAATGCGGCACGACGACGGCCACCCTTAGCCGACAAGAGAAAGTCGACTTCAGCCTCATGACATTCGTTGATGGAGGCGGCCTCTTGATTCGTGCGGGCTCTCCACTCCGAACCGTGTCTGATCTGGCAGGAAAAAAGGTTGCGGTGATCCCAGGCACAACGACTCAGACCGCCCTGACCAAGTTTCTCAAGGAGGAGTTCGTTAACGTTGAGCAGGTGCCGGTGAAGGATCACATTGAAGGCCGCACTGCTCTTGAAAAAGGAACGGTGGAAGCGTACGCGTCCGACAGCGGTATTCTGATCGGGCTTGCCGTGACAGCCACAGACCCAACACTGTTTAGCCTAGCGGAGGGACGTTTCTCTTATGAGCCTTATGGATTCATGATGCGCCGCAATGACCCGGCGTTTCGACTGGCGGTGAACCGGGCACTGGCTGCATTGTACCGCTCGGGCGAGATTGTACCGATCTATGACCGCTGGTTCGGCGCATTCGGCAAACCAAGCGACGCAATTGTGGCCATGTATATGCTCAACGGGCTGCCGGAGTAACCGGTCGCCGATCAAGCTCCACCACATCGTTCGGTTTCTTGACATGGCTTCGGTTGAGGGCGCATAAATAGAAACGAAATTGCAACGAATCACTACAGCTGGACGGGAAAGTATCACTCAAGGAGAACAACATGGGTGGGACAGTTACCGTTTTACTGGCCGTGGAGATTGCTCTTACGGCGCTGGTTCTCGTCATGTGGATGTGGCGAGGTTTTCTGGATATGAAGGAAGACGACCATCTCACGCTGACGGAGGCGGAGTCGCACCTTCAGCGTGACCAGGCGGCGATTCGAGCGAGAGTTAATTCGCTCTCCCGCTACATCAAGGTTGGCGCAGTTATGTGGGTGCTGCTGGCCGTCGGGACTTTCGGTACCTGGGTGGTCCGAGAACTTAAGCTGATCTAACTCCAGTCGTTCTCAAGCAGATATTCCGCGATTCTTCGTCGACTGCGAATTGTATTGGCCGGGGTGTATGTCGATAATGCGCGCAGATGGCTGAGCTGTGCCTCCAGCGCATCGCCTTCGAAGAGCGAAGCAAGAATCTGCGCGGCGCTAAACGACACGCGGACGAGCGCGTCGCTCACAAAAGTTTCCGCCAGCAGGGAATGGAACTCTGCCCGATGCTTTCCAGACCGACAGATGGCGCTGTCCATGGCGTAGATCTCGATCGCCATATTGGCGATGTGGGTCAGAGTCTCCTGCTCGTCCTTGATCGAATCCCCGTGCCGTTCCAGGGCTGCGGTCGCGACAAACTGGAGATACTCACGCACTAGGCCGAGTGTTCCGGCCGAGTCGATGTTGTCTGAAAGAACCCGCCTCTTGAACAGCATCCTTGCAATCAGCAGCCGGTTGATTTCATTCGTTCCTTCAAAGATGCGGTTGACGCGGGCATCCCGATAGTAACGCTCGACGGGATACTCTGAAGTGAAGCCGTAACCTCCAAAAATCTGCACCGCTTCGTCGACGACATAGTCGAGTGTCTCTGATCCAAACACCTTGAGAGCGGAGCATTCGACTGCATACTCAGGATCGATTCCGCTGAGTACGTGAGCCGTGCGATACACCATGCTTTCGGTTACCCAGAGGCGTGTCGCCATCTCTGCGAGCTTGTGTTGAATAGCGCCAAAGCTGGCGATGGGTTTGCCGAAAGCGGTTCGCTGTTTCGCGTACCGGAGCGCTTCTTGAAGCGCGGCCCTGCCGGCGCCGACAGCGGTAGCGCCCAGCTTGGCGCGGCCCGTGTTCAACGTGCTGAATGCCACGCGATGTCCTTTGCCGATTTCTCCGAGCAGATTTTCAGCGGGAACCATGGTGTCTTCCAGCAGCAGGGCCCTCGTCGATGAACCCTTCAGGCCCATCTTGCGCTCTTCGGCTCCCGTTGAAACGCCGGGGTGGCCTTTCTCGACAATGAAAGCGCTGAATTGTGTTCCATCAACCTGGGCGAATGTTATGAAAAGGTCCGCGAACGCGGCGTTGGTAATCCACATCTTCTCGCCGCGAAGTATCCAATGCCTGCCATCGGGATTGCGCCTCGCGGTTGCCCTCGCAGCGAGCGCGTCTGACGCGCTGGCGGCCTCCGATAGCGCATAGGCAGAAATCTTTTCGCCTTTGCAGATGGCGGGCAAGTACCGTTGTTTCTGCTCTTCGGTTCCAAAGTGCACGATCGGCAGAGTCCCGATGCCAGCCTGTCCCCCGTAGGAAACGCCGAATGACGCGACGCGGGCCATCTCTTCGACCACGAGCATCGCCGAAATCTTATCCAGATCGGATCCGCCGTACGCTTCGGGAACTTCGATTCCGATGAGTCCCAAATCGCCGCATCGCCGCAACAGGTGAACGGTGGAATCCCACTCCTGCTTTTCAATTCTTTCCTGCCGCGGAAGGACCTCCGCCGCAACGAATTGGCGGGCGAGGTCGCGGATCATCCGATGTTCTTCGCTGAGATCTTCAGGTGTGAAGACAGACGAGGGCGCTGCCTCTCGAGTCAGGAAGCTACAGCCCTTGACCGCGCTCACAAGACTCGGCGGTGACGGAACGGCTTCGCATTTTCCCCGCTGTAGGTTGCGACCATGTGCCCGTTTCCAATCAGCTGGTACTTGTAGATAAGCAATCCTTCGACGCCGACAGGACCACGCGCGTGCGTTTTGTTTGTGCTGACGCCGACTTCTGCGCCGAAACCGTAGCGGAATCCGTCCGCGAAGCGAGTTGAGGCGTTCCAGTAAACACCGGCCGAATCCACCTCGTTCAGGAACCGTTGTGCGGCTTTGGCGTCTTCGGTCACGATGGCGTCCGTGTGCGCGGAGCCGTAGCGATGGATGTGATCGATCGCATCATCGAGGCTGTCGACGATATGAACGGCCATGACAAGATCGAGAAACTCATGGCCGAAGTCAGATTCCATGTGCAGCTCCACGCCGGCATTCTCGAGTGCGCCAAAGAGTTTCTCTCGGGCCGGGAAGTTCCTGTGGACCAGCAGCGTTTCGGCGGCATTGCACACCGCTGGGTATTGCGCTTTAGAGTCAACGGCAATTAGAACCGCTTTTTCGGGATCGGCGGATGCGTCGATGTAGACGTGACAGATTCCGTCCGCGTGGCCGAGGACTGGAATGCGCGTGCTGTTCTGGATACTTTGCACCATCTCATTCGAACCGCGGGGAATGACGAGACTGATGAGGTCGTTCATTGCGAGAAGCCGCGTCACTTCCTCGCGAGTCGCGACGAGCTGAACAGCGCCGCCGACGCCATGCCGTTGGAGAACCTGGTGGATGATTGTCCCGAGTGCCACGTTGGAGAGTGCCGCTTCGCTGCCGCCTTTCAACAGCACCGCATTTCCGCTGCGAATCGCCAGAGCCGCAATCTGGCCCACGACCTCGGGCCGTGATTCGAAAATTGCGGCGATGACACCAATCGGTGTCTGGACTTTTCGTAGCGTCAGACCGTCATCGAGTTCGCTCTCAAGGAGGACCCTTCCCACCGGATCGGGCATCGCTGCGAGTTGCTCAATGCCATTGACGAGGTCGCGGAGCTTCGGTTCGTTGATGACCAGACGTTTGTATAGAGGTGCTGCAATTGTTCCCTGAGCAGCCTCGAGATCGTTCTTGTTCGCGGCGAATATTTGTGTCGCCCCATCGCGAATCGCCTGCGCAATATCCTTCAGAATTTGGGTGCGGTCCGCGTTCGCAAGTTTGAAATAGGCAGCTCGCGCACGTTCGGCTTGTTGGCGGGTCTCACTCATGGTTTCGAGACAAACAGAGTCCCTTCAGCCTCTCCGCTCAAAATGCGACGAATGACGCCCGGATTCGTGCCGTTAGCAATAATGGCCATTCCGCCCGACGACATCGCCACGCCGGCGGCTCGAATCTTGGTTGCCATCCCCCCGCGCCCTCGCGACGATTTGTTACCCGCGAGAGCCTCGATCTCTGCAGTGACGTCGTGAACCTCTGGAATCAGGCAAGCGTCCGGGTCATCGTTGGGACTCCCGGTCATCAGGCCATCAACGTCTGTCAGAAGGATGAGGAGATCCGCGCCGAGACGGCTCATCACCAGGGCGCTCAGCTGATCATTATCGCTGAAACTCGGATTCCGGTTGCTTGTTTCCAACTCCTCGGTGGCTACCGTATCGTTTTCGTTGATGACGGGAACTACTTCGAGATCGAGCAACGCCATCAGGGTATTTTCCAGATTGCGAAAGCGCGTCGGGTTGGAAAAATCTTCGGCGGTCAGCAGAACCTGTGCGGCGATCAGACCATGTCTGGCGAATCCCTGCTCATAGAGATTCATCAGCCGGCTCTGTCCCACAGCGGCAAAGGCCTGCTTTTTCACGAGCACATCAGTTTGCCTCTCATGAAGTGCATTGGCTCCTAATGCGACGGCGCCGGAGGACACAACCAGAATTTGGCGGCCGGCTTCTCTTGCAGCAGCGAGATCCTCGATCAGCGCAGCAATCCGGTTGAGGGCAAGTGAGCCTTCCCCATCGAAGAACAGGTTGGATCCAAGTTTGACAACAACCCGCGGAGCTTTTCGAATACGGTCCCGCATCAGTTCATCATCGCCCGAATACGCCGAAGCTCCTTGAGGTGTTCTTCAACCTGCGGCCGATCCCTGGAATCCGGCGCACCCTTGACGTACTGCTCGAAATCCTGGACGGCAGCGTCAAAACGGCGCAGTTGGACCTTAATGATGCCACGGTCGCGGTACTGCTCCATTGCGTCAGGGTCCGTAAGCAGCATCATGTCGACCATCGCCAGACTTTTTTCAAAGGTGTGAGCTTTCAAGTAGATGGTTTTAAGATTGTTCAGCATTCGAAACAACATCTGGCGAGGGCTCACAATATCCAGCATTCGTTCTGAGAATTCCTGCTCGTTACCGAACATGTCCCTGAAGCGCTGTTCGCAATCTTCGCGCGTCACGATTTGTCCGTTGTTGTAGGGATCGAGAAAAAACTCCTGAGAACGATCGCTATACTTGACGAGAAAGTGCCCGGGCATGCCCACGCCGAAAATGGGAAATCCCACACGCCTGGCGACTTCAAGGTAGACGGCAGACAGAGTAATGGGAATTCCAATACGTCTCTCGATGACATCGTTGAGAAAACTGTTACGCGGATCGTTGTAGTTTTCGGTATTGCCGCGAAACCCGAAGACACCGAACAGGACGTCATTCAACGTGTCGATCGTGTCGAGGGGTGAGGATCGCTCCTGGAGCCGGGGGCGCACAACAGCGGCGAATTCGTCCAACGTGTCAAGGTAAGGTGTCAATTCGAGCTGCGGGTATTCTTCGCACGCCATTAAAAGTGCAGCCTCCGCGAGAGGCACTGCGCCATCCGGCAGGGTAACAAGCTGTTGAAACGTGCGTCGTGATCGCGTACTCATACTCCAGCTAACCATTCCGAAAAATCTGAGATCGAATCGATTACCCACTTGGGCTTCGCCTCTTCAAGTCGCGTCCGTGGGTAGGAGTGCGCGACTCCGAGACACGGCATACCCGCCGAATGTGCGGACTGGATGCCTCCCAGCGAATCTTCTACAGCGGCGCATTCTTCAGGCGCAAGACCCTTGAACTCATCCCTTAGTCGTCTAAACGCGAGGCTGAAGGGCTCGGGATCAGGTTTCCCCTTTCGGACATCTTCCATCGCCACGATCGCGGAGAAGCAATCGAGCAGGCGTGCTTTTCCCAGGATGTGACGGATCTCGCCAATCTGTGCGCCTGATGCCACCGCGACGGGCCCGCGCGCTGCGGCGGCACGGACCGCATCTGCCGCGCCATCGAACAGAACGTCCCTTTGTTCGATAGCGCTGAAGTAATAGACACTCTTGCGGCGTATCAGTTCGTCAAGTTCTCCCTCTCTGAATGTCCTTCCGTTTTTCTGCCACAACTCCTGAAAGGAGTCTCGATCGTTCAGCGGCAGATAACTCTCCAGGTATTCGTGTTCCGTGAAGAATATCCCTTCCTCAACTGCAACCTTATGAAGCGCTTGCATGTGAAGGGGATCGTCATCGGCGAGGATGCCATTGAAATCAAAGATGACGGCGCGAATCATGAAGAAACTCTAGCGTAGCACGAATAACAGCCGCGACGGATCATGTAGAATGACCGCTTGGCCATCATGCATGACGTCATCATTGTTGGCGGGGGAGTGATTGGACTTTCCATTGCCCGGGAGCTTGCACTTCATAGCAAATCCGTGCTCCTTCTCGACCGGGGCAATACGCGCGACGCCACGTCCTGGGCTGCCGCCGGAATGCTGGCGCCGCAGAGTGAAACAGAGATTGCCACCCCATTTTTCGATCTTTGTATGGCCAGCGCGAGACTCTACCGCGATTGGACGAACCACCTTCATGAAGAGAGTGGTATTGACCCTGAATTCGCGGATTCCGGACTGCTGTTTGTGGCGTCGACCGAAGAGGGGCTCTGTCGTCTGAAGCGCAGCCTCGAATGGCAGCAATCCATGGGTTTGAAAGGAGAACTCCTTTCACCTGAAGCAACAGTTCAGCTCGAACCTCATTTGACACTGTCATTGACCGGAGCGGTTTTCATGCCGGATGAATGCCATGTTACTCCGCGCAGACTTCTCGAAGCTCTTGCCGGAGCTTGTGCCGGGAAACGTGTCGAGATTCAAACCGGCGTGCGAGTCCTGGAAGTTTTGCAGGCGGAAGGACGCGTCACGGGAGTTCGCACGCCGTCCGAGCAGTTTGCTGCTCCGAATGTAGTGATCGCGTCCGGCGTAAGGAGCCCGGAGATCCAGGGAATCTCTCCCGCGATCCCCGTTTCGCCCCGGAAGGGACAGATTTTATCGCTGACCTCGGACGCCCGCGCCTTCCGGCACATGATTCGATGGGAACACGCTTACATGGTGCCGCGCCGGAGTGGGGACCTGATTGTCGGTGCGACGAACGAGGACGCAGGCTTTGATCGCAGCATTACTCCCGCGGGTGTAGGCAGTCTGCTGCAGCGCGCACAGCAACTGTCATCGCATATTGCCGATCTCCCGATCGGAGAGATCTGGACGGGGCTTCGCCCGGCAACGCCTGATGGCCTTCCTGTGATTGGCAAGGCCGGCGTCGAGGGTCTGTTCTATGCGACCGGTCACTACCGAAACGGCATCCTGCTAGCTCCAATTACCGCAGTATCCGTAGCGAGTGTTATGGAGAATCGAACTGCGCCTGTGCTTCTGGATGCCTTTGCGCCCGCGCGATTTGCAGTATAATTTCCCTCCGATGAGTGGCCTCCAGTCCATTGCCGACAAGGTTCAGCGCGGTGAGCGCCTGTCCTTCGATGACGGTGTTGCCCTGTACCGATCGCCCGACCTCGTTTCGGTTGGCCGCATCGCCAACGTGGTGCGCGAGCGTTTCAATGGCAACAGGGCGTATTTCAACGTCAATCGCCACATCAATTACACCAATGTGTGTGCCATCGACTGCCAGCTTTGCCAGGGCGCCTATGCGCGCAAGCCTGGCGAAGAGGGCGGCTACACGATGCAACTCGACCAGGTTTTCCGTTTCGCAGAGCAGGAGTATTCGGAGTCGTTGACGGAGTTCCATGTTGTTGGCGGGCTCAATCCGGACCTTCCTTTCAGCTACTACACCGATCTGCTGAAGGGACTGCGCACTCGCTTCCCTCAAGTGCATCTGAAGGCATTCACGATGGTGGAACTGGACTTCTTCACGAAGATCGCGAAGCAGCCGCTCGAATGGGTTATCGAAAGAGTGCGGGAAGCCGGTCTCGGGAGTTGTCCTGGCGGAGGCGCTGAGATCTTCGCCGAGCGCGCACGGCCATTGATAGCGGGCCACAAAATTTCCGGTAAGCGGTGGCTCGAAGTCGCGCGCGCCGTGCACAAAATGGGAATTCGCTCGAACGCCACAATGCTCTACGGTCATATCGAAACTCTCGAGGAACGCGTGGATCATGTGATCCGGTTGCGTGAACTCCAGGACGAGACGGGAGGCTTCCAGTGTTTCATTCCACTCGCGTTTCACCCTGAAAACACGTTCTATGCGAATCTTCCAGCTACAACCGGCATTGATGACCTCAAGACAATCGCTGTGTCGCGCCTGATGCTCGACAACTTCGCGCATATCAAAGCCTATTGGGTGACGTTGACGCCGTCGCTCGCCCAGGTGGCGCTGCGGTTCGGCGCCGATGACCTCGATGGAACGATTATCGAAGAACGCATCATTCACGGGGCGGGAACGCCGACTGAAAAAGGAATGACGCGCACAGACATTGAAAGGCTGATCCGCGAGGCAGGACGCGAACCGGTTGAACGGGATACGCTCTACAATCCCGTCCAGCGAGTCTCGGAGCTTGTTTAATCCCCAATTTGTTGCCGCTGTGAAGCGCATCATTCCTGCCGCATTGGTCAGACGGCTGGATCCGTTTGACGCCACTATCTACTCATTTGTCGAGGAAGTTGCTTCGTCAACGCCTCCCTCCGCGCAGGTGCTCGACGCGGGAGCGGGGGAGTGCCGGTTTAAGTCTACTTTTGCCCACGCGCGCTACATCGGTGTCGATTTCGGACAGGGCGACTCCTCCTGGGACTATTCGAGGCTCGACGCTGTCGGCCGGCTCGAAGAACTTCCATTTTCAGACCGTTCCTTCGATCGTGTGATTTCCATTGTGGTGCTCGAGCACACCGCGGAGCCTTGTCGTGTGCTGTCGGAATTTCGGCGAGTGCTTTCAGACAAGGGGACTGTTCATCTCGTCGTTCCCCATATGTGGGAAGAGCATCAACGCCCCCATGATTACTTTCGATTCACCTCGAGCGGCATTCGCTATTTGATGGCCGGCGCCGGATTCCGGGTGGACCGAGTCGAGCCCATCGGCGGGTTCTTCTGGATGCTAGGCCGCCGTCTTATTGCCGTACTCGGCTTTGCTCAGAAGGGCTGGCGCTGGATCTTGTTTCCGGTTCTTGCGCCATTATTCGGACTGCTGCTGCCGCTTTGTTGCTACTACCTGGATTTTCTGGATAAGGATAAGGCGTTCACTCTCGGCTTTATCTGTGAAGGCGCGAGAGAATAACGCGGAATTACGATGCGGAAGTTTCGAAACCGAATGAGCATTGCTGCGAGCTACTTTCGCCATCAAGCGGTTCTTTCAGGCGGACCGATTGAAATCACCTTGGAGAGTACTTCCAGGTGCAATCTTTCTTGTCCGATGTGCCCCCGCCACACGTACACGTTCGACAATGAGAACATGGATTTCGACCTGTACAGGAGGATCGTTTCGGATTGCCGGGACTATGTCGAGTTCATCTGGCCCTACGGAATCGGTGAGCCATTAATACATCCGGCCATCTTCGACATGATTCGCCTGACGCGCGACGCTGGGATTCGGACTGGGCTGTCGACGAATGCGACCTTGATAGATAACGAACGGGCAGACCGCTTGCTGGATTCTGGACTGGACTACCTGATCATCGCTTTCGACGGAGCGACAAAAGAAACCTATGAAAAGTATCGTGCCGGAGCAACTTTTGAGAAGACCGTCGAGAACACGATCGGTTTCCTGGAGAAGAAGAGGGAACGGGGCTCGAAAATCCACGTCGTCATGCAAATGGTTGTGCTGAAGGATAACGTCAGCGAGATTCCGAAATATCGCCAACTCTGGTCGGTTCCTGGAGTTGATGAGATTCGATTCAAGCGCGATGAAATTCGACTCGACGGCACGGCGATTGCCGGCGAAGCATTGGAAGGCCAACGCGAGAACCCCTGTCATCTGCTCTGGAGAGGTCCTTTGTACGTGCGATACGACGGTCTCGTGTACCCGTGTTGTTATATGTACGGTGAGCCTCCCGTCGGCGATCTGAAAAAGCAGAGCGTCAGGGACGTCTGGAATTCACCGGGAATGGTGAAACTCCGAGAGGCGCATCTAAGGGGAAACTTGTCGGAGTATGCGGCCTGCAACAACTGCCAAGCCGCGCGGCCCGGCAAAGCTGCGTTGTATGCGAGCCTCGCGTTCGACAGCCTGACGGTGCGGAAGGCGGTCCCTGCAATGGAGAGGTTTGCCCGCTTCTACAACTTAGGCGTTTTTGAGAGGAGCTAGCGGATCTGCCGTCCTACTTCTCGACGTTCAGCGTAACGTCGACCCTGACCACCTCGCCGGTGACTTTGTCTGCTGCTGCGGTGAACTGTGCGGTCTGGCCGTCCTTGAGGACCACCGAATTGCTTGAGGAAAAAGTACGAAGTGTTGGCGGAGTATCGAGCCCTCGCCTTTCCATCACGGATGAATCTTCAATCCGCACCTGTACTTCAAACCGACCGTCATCTGTTGAAGTGGCCATGCAGTCAATGTTTGTGCCGACGCTTTTGTAGTCCACACCGCCTTGTACGGGCACGGGAACCTGCGAGCCCATTCGCAGATTCACGGGTTGCATATGGTTGGCCGTTACCGCAAGGACATAGGGCAGACTGCTGACCTTCTTGTCTCCCTCGTAACGTGCAATTACCACCTGGACCTTCAGCGGCGTCAATGGCTTGTTCTGGTTTTGCGTTGGCGTCGGACTGGGGTTGGGGCTCTGAGCTGCGGCCAGTATTGTGAGGGTTGCTACCATCGTGGCCGCCGAGACCAATCTAGAGATATTCGGTTTCATAAGTCTCCTCCTGTTTCCGGTCCCGCCGAACTCAGCGGCATGATGACAATGGGTTCAATTGCTGCGATAGGCATGGGCTCAATTGTCGCCCTCTCAACTTTTTTTGCAGATTCGAAAAGCGCTTCTAATCTCGCCGGAGCAATGTTTCTGTCTCGAACATCGTATAGAAAACTTTGAAGCGCCGCCATTTCACGTGGATCAACGAGAACCTGTGGTTCTACCGGGCTGTGGCTGAGTTGTTTCATTGCTAACTTTGGCGCCGCTTTTGGTGATGGCCCCGCTGGAGTTACCGCAGCAGGTAGGAGGAATGGACTCTCCGCTTTGGAAACTATAGCCGGTTCGAACGTTGTCGGTTTCGGCTGCTGGAACATTAAGAATCCAACAATCACTGCGGCCGTCGTCATTCCCGCGGCAATCGACGTGGGAAATTGGGAGGAAAGCCAGCTGCGTTCCCCGTCAATTTCTCTACGCATGCGCGCGAGGAATTGCGGTGTGGGTTCAATCGCGAGGGCGTCTTCGAGTTCCTTCGTCAATTGCTCATCATTCATTGGAGCAACTCCTTTAGTCGCTGTCGTGCGAGAAACAACCGTGACTTTACGGTACCTTCGGGAAGGTCGAGCAGCAACGAAACCTCGCGAATGTCGTGCTCCTCGATGCCGGCCAGAATCGTAACGATGCGAAGTTTTTCAGGCAGAACATCAATCGCCGCCCATAAACAGTCGCAACGCTCGCGAGCGGCAAGAAGATCGGCAGCGGTTTCATTGGTTTCCCGCGGTGCAGGGATCGATTCTCTGGCCACCCTTCGTTTGCGGGACCGCTGGTGGTCGAGTGCCAGGCGCCAGGTTATTCGCACGAGCCAGGCTCGAAACCGGTCCCGTTCACGTAATCGGATGAGGTTCCGATACGCCCGGGTAAGCGCCTCCTGGGCAACGTCCTCGGCGTCTTCTCGATGCCGCAGTACTCCGTAGGCAACGCGGAAAGCAAGCCTGGAGGATTCAGCCAGGCTTGCCTCAAACTGGTTCAGGCTTTGCGCCATCGCCAGTTCAGTGCCTGTCAGCGGTCGGCAGTATTCGCTCATCGTCCATCTCTATCCAGCAAGACGCCAGATTAACAGCACGGGTTCAGTAATAGACGTGTGAGCATGCCGGGAGGATCGATGGCGCCCCAACGCACAGCAAAAATACAGGGAATTACTGATTGTTGATCAAGCGACCACGCATTCAACTGCCAACCGTTATGGAATCTGTAATCACGTGCCCGGCGTGCAGTCACGCGCGTGCCCAAAACATTCCCGTGGACTGCTGCCTTTATTTCTACAGCTGTCGGAGTTGCAGCTTTGTGATGAGACCAACGCCCGGCGACTGCTGTGTATTCTGTTCTTTTGGTACGGTAAGGTGCTCTTATGAGTGCCGCCGATCCGATTGATCGCC
>Ga0068860_100002011_pt1 | contig 21454 bp, 15 predicted proteins | sample KBSSwiS32_FD_66597 | JGI IMG/M metagenome (GOLD analysis project Ga0068860, IMG submission 66597) | Switchgrass rhizosphere microbial communities from Kellogg Biological Station, Michigan, USA - KBS Switchgrass S3-2 | ecosystem: Host-associated > Plants > Roots > Rhizosphere > Soil ...
ACTCGCCGTCGGCCGCCGCGATCGCGAACTGCGCGTTCGGAACGGGGCTGCCGTCTTCGAACACGATCTGGCCTTCCACCTTCAGCTTGCCCGGTTCCGCCGGTTGGATCAGCCATTTGCCCCGCTCGTTCGGATCGCGGGTCGCGAAGCATTGGCGCTGGTTGACATTGCCCGGCCCGAGTCGCCAGGGGCGCGGCGGGGCCCCGAGCGTCGGCGAAACCGGCGGCAGGTCGAGCGTGACCGGCTTGGGTACCTGGCAGGGGATTTTGTCGGCGCGCACGAACAGGATCTCGGTCCGCCGGTTCGGCCGCCAGGCGTCTTCGGTATTCCGGACCGGCACCTGCTCGCCGCAGCCGAGCCAGCGCAGCGGCCCGGCGTCGACCGCGGCGTCGGCGTTCCTGAACAGCCGCGCCTCGGGGATCGCGAACGAGTCCTGCTCCATGTAGGCCGTCACCAGCGCCTTCCAGGTGTCGTCGCCCATCACGCCGTCCGCCGCGAGACCGCGGTCGGTCTGGAAGCGCACGGTCGCCGCGGTCAGCTCGGGGCTCGGTTTCTCGTCGATGTTGCCGACGTAGAAGCCGAGATCCTGGAGCATGTACTGCTGCTCGCGCTCGCTCCACGAATCGGCGAGGCTCGATCCGACGGCCTTCTTCCGCAGCTCGTTCCAATCGGCGATCGCGAGATCGCGCTCGCGGCCGAAGGCGAGAAACGCGTAGACGCCGCGCGCCCGGCGCTCGGAGAGGAACTGGTTGTAGTCGCCCGATCCCGCGCGGTCGGTGTGGCCGACCACCAGCATCTTTTCTTTCGGATGGGCATCGGAATAGTCGACCGCGCGGCGCAGCACCTCGCGCAGGCAGGGCTCGACGAACGCGCGGTCGAAGCGGTAATGGATGATGAACGCCTTGGCGATCTGCGCGCCGGAGCGGAGCGTGATCACAACCTCCGTCACCTGGCCCGGCCGCACGTCCGCGGGCGCGGCGCCAGACATCGGCTCCGGGCTTTCGACCACCGCGTTGATCGTGTATTGCCCGGGCGGGAAGCCGTCCTCGGTCCAGACGTTGCCGCTCCGGCCGGTCAAGGGTCGGTCGAGCGTCTCGCCGCTGTCGCGCGTGCCGGTCGCCGTCACGGTGACAGTTGAAAAATCGAACTCCGGCCGCCCCTCGACCAGCACGGTCACCTGCAGCGAGCCGATCTCTTCGACCGGCGGATCCGGCGGGATGATCGGCGGATTCTCGGTTTCCGGCGCGGGCGGCGCGATGAATTCGCGCAGCGCGATCGCCACCTCGAATGCCTCCGGCCGGCCGGCGCGCTCGCGGATCGCGAGCGATTCGACCAGCACGGGATCGACCCTCGTCGCGGTGGCGATGTCGGCGGTAAACGGCATCGGCTCCGCCACCCGGAATTTCTCCCGCAAATCGGCCACCTTGTCTTTCGCCTCCGGCCCGGAGAGCACGGCGGAGGCCTCGATCCGCACCGCCCGCCGGCCGAGGTCCTGAAGGAAATCCCCTTCGAGCGACGGCACCGCGTGCTCGGCGAACACCTGCTCGTCCGAAGACGCGATGCGCTGCGCCTGGACGAGCTCCAGGTCGTCGAGCATGGGGCGGGGCGGCGGCATGGATTGAGATCTCTCGAGGGTCTCGGGCGTTTACGTCGGCGGCTACGCGGGGGGCTGTAGCGAACGGACGTGGTTGATCACGGCGTCGAGCAGCGATTCGATCTCGGCCTTGATCGCGCCGAGCGACGGCAGCGACCCCACGACGTCGAGCGCGCCGAGCACTTGATCGATGGCCGCGGCTTGGGCCGGCAGCAGGTTCTTCGCGGTTTCGAGCAGCGTCCGCGTCGAGGTCGAAAACTCGGTAACCTTGGCGAGCGCGTCGCCCGCGACCGCGCCGGGGTTCAGGTTGTGGACCTCCGTTTTCAGCTGGGTCAAGAGGGTCGCGAGCTGTCCGATCAGCTCGCGCAGCTGCGGCACGACGGAGCCGAGCGTTTGGATCGCCGGGCGGATGGTGCCGATGTTGGCGTCGAGAAACGTTTTGAACTCGGTGAGGACGCGCTTCAAGTCCTCGAACAGGTTGGCGGGGGTGGCGGCCATGGTATGTACCTCCTTTAGGCGGCTCCGCCCGCGTTGAATTGGCGAACGCGGGCAAGCATGTCGGACAGCGGTGCGATGAAGCGTTCAAGGCCGGTTGAGAAATCGGGCAAGAGGTCGAGCGCGGAAGTGATCTGATCCATCAGGCCGGAGGCTTGATCGAGCAGGTCGGAATCGACGAGCGCGGATTCGAGCTCGGCGGGCTCGACCGGTTCGATGAATTCGGCCAGGGTCAAGACGTAGGCGAAGCGCTCCGGGCGGCCGGCCAGCTCTTCCATCCGCAGATCGCGGATCGCGAACTTCTCGACCGCCGCGCTGGTCGCGATGTCGGCGACGAACGGCACGGGGGTGGCGGCGCGAAATTTGGTTTCGAGATCGGCGAGGAATTGCTTGGAGTCCGGGCCGGAGGCCACCCCCCAGAGCTGTAGCAGAGCGGGCTTGCGGCCGAGGTTTTGGAGCAGGCTGCCGGACATCCCCGGCGGCTTGTGCTCGGCGAGAGAGCGCAATTCGAGCGAACGGATCTCCTGCACCTGCGGCAGAGCGAGATCGTCGAGCATCGGGCGCATGGGCGAAGGTCCTAAACGTCAATTCCATGACGACGAGCTTCGTCGGCCAGGATGCGCTCGATCTTCGCGGCGAGATCGGAAAGGTCGTCGGGCGAAGAAGAAGGGGCGAAAGGGAAAGCTTCGAGTGGCGAGAACGAAGGCACGCCCTCTAGGGATTCGGCGAGCGCTCTGTCGGGCGCCGGAGCGTTCGGGAACGGCCCGAGCGGCGAGCCGGCAGCGTGAGGCGCGAGCGGGTCGGCGGCGATCGGAGCGAACGGCGCCGGGTGGCCTTCGTGGGCATCGAACGTAGGCGCGGAGGATCGATCGTGTGAGAAAGGCGAGACGTTCGCCGAGCCGGGAGTGGAAGCCGGGGCTTCGTCGATTGGAGAAGGTGGCTGTGTCGAAGGACGCGGGCGAGGCGCCTTCGGGCTTCGTTTGGCAACGTTTTCCTTGGTTGGCACATCGAGCAGGGCACGCGGCGCTTGCGCGCCGGAGACGAGGGTGCCCCATGGATCGCTCCCCCTCCCGCCCTGTCTGGGTAGAGAGGAAAGAGGGTCCCGCGGAGCGCGCTCGCCGGACTCGACCTCGGGCGCCGCTCCCGAACGTTGGTGAACAGAAGCTTCCAGTTTCGCGGCGGTTTTCTTTTCACGAGGCTCGGAGGCCGCTGGAGACGGCGCACGGGAAGAGCGCTCGCGGGCCTCAGGAGTTTCCTCCCTTACTGACAATTCTCTAAACATCCCCGCCACGGAGAGAGGTCGCCTCGATCGCGTCGCAATCTCTCGCCGATGGTCGGCAACAGCCTCTCGATCGGGCGCCCGCCTTCCACTGGCCGGGCTCTCTCTTTTTCTTCGTTCCGGCCTTTGAATTGCTTCCGCCTTCTCCCCTGCCCAGCGGGCGATGTCTTCGGTCTTCGCCTCGGGGGGTAGGGCCTTCGGCGGAGCTTGCTCTCTCGGCTCTTCGCGCCGAAAGGCTCTTGCTACGTTCGACCCGCTCGGGCTCGACGCAGGCGAGTTGGGCGGTTCTTCCGCTCTTCCTCCTCGCCTCGCTGGCCGTTCTCGGGTCTTGGCTCGGGTCGGTTCGGCTCCGGTCAGCTCTTCGAGGGAAGTACCGAAAAGCGGGCCCTCGTTCAGTCTTGGCTTCTCTTGAGAAAGCGCTAGCGCCCAGCCGCCGGATCTCTTTAGATTCGGCAGCTTTCCGACTTGGCGTTGGACTTCGCGCCGGAAGGAGCGGAGCGGGTGGGCTCGTTTCACTTGCGGTCACTCCGGACCATTTCGAGGTAGAGCAGGATCTGGCCGATGGTCATGCCGCTCACCTCTTCCGGGGTCCAGCCGAACTCTTTGGCGAGCTGGAAGCAGGCGCGGGCGAGAGGGGCCTGGACCAGCTCTTCGAGCGCGTCGCGCGGGGTGGAGATGCCCGACAGCTCGTTGATCTTCTCGACCAGGAAACGGGCGAGCCCCGCGGGGAGTTTGTGGACCTGGTCGATGGTGAGGGCGGGCTCGACCAGGGCGAGCTGGACCATGAGCGCGGCGGCGAGGTCCTCGTCACCGGGCGCGGCCTTGGCGATGCGTTGCAGGTCGCGCACGGTGAGCGGACGCAAGGTCACGCGGCCGGGGGAAGAACCCTCGGCGAGAAAACTCGCCGGCAGCTCCACCTCGTGGGTGAGCGCGCCGCCGGCGAGCAGGTCTTCCGCGGAGAGGGGCACGGCTCGGCTCCTTTACGCCGCGGCGGGGAAGGTGGGCACGCGGATCTCCGTGCCTTCCTGGTCGCGCACGTCGATGCGCAAGGCACGGAAGCGGACCTTCTCCATCACGAACTCGTCTTCCGGCATGCGCACCGCCCAGTTCTCGAACTTGATGTCGACCACGTCGATCACGCTGCGGTGGCCGGGGACGGCCGGGTTTTGAAACACCAGGTTCATCGCCAGGGCCGGTTGCGGATACGGCTCGGAGATGTTGTTTGGGGAAGCGCCGCGCCCGAGCAGCAGGTAGAGCAGGGCGCCGTTGACGTAGGCACGGTCGATCGTGCCCCAGATGTGGATGTTGCCCGGATGGAGCGAAGTCGCGTGGCGCCTTCCCACCTCGTGGAACTCGCGCAGGTCGGTGTCGACGTGCAGCTCGACTCCGGTGACGCGCCCCACGTCGGCGATTGAAAACGCTTCGAGGCTGGTGATCGCGGTCGCGTCGGCCGACTCGGCGTCGGTGCCCGCGGCAATCAGCACCAAGGTGCCGTCCGCTCCGCTGTAGACGTCGTTCAATGGCATGTCTCGGTTCTCCTAAGATCCTGGTCGCGGGTCACTGAAGAAACATGACGACGCGGATGTAGTCGATGCTGAACACCGGGCGGAGGGTCATGGTGACTTGGACGATGCCGCGGATCTCCTGATCGCGCGTGGCCGAGACGGCGAGCTCGTAGCTCACCAACATCTCGTCCAGCACCATCTCGGCGAGGAAGCCGTTGATCGCGGTGCGCAACGAGCCGCGCACCCGCTCATTGTTCAGCCGGCCGATGAACGGATTGGCGGCCGAGCGGACGCCGAACGAAGCGAAATCGACGATCCGCCGCGTGGTGATCTGGCGAAACGCGGTGTTGGTCGAGCTGGTGAGCCCCTGGACGACGCGGATGCCCTGGCGTTTTTCGAGCGCGAGAATCCGCGCCTTGACCATCTGTTCGAGCTCCGCGCGAGAGAGCTCGTATTCGAGCCCGCCCACGAACAGCGTCTTGTTGGTCAAGCTCACGTGCGCCGGCAGGCTCGACAAGAGGCCGGCGACGGCGGCCGCGGCGAACGAGCCCGGCAGCGCCACGTCGACCGGCGGCGAGGCCGCGCGATCGGCGGTTTTGATGCCGGGGGCGACGAAGATCACCCGGTCGCTCGACAGCGGATGGCCGAGGGCCTTGGCCAGAAACAGATCCTTGGTCGCGGCCGAGCCGCAGCCGATCACGCCGATTCGGTTCCGCTGTACCAGATCCGACGACGCGATCGCGCAGTGGGCCGACAGCTCGTCGCCGAACGACTCGTCCTGGCCGGCGGCGACGATGATGTGCGCGTCCTGGTTTTCCAGCAGATCGAGGCCGGTTTGATAATCCGCGCCGGCCGCGCCGTTGCTGCCGCCGATGAAGCGGTCGAAGCTCGGGGTGAGATCGAGGATGTCGTCGATGTGCGCGGCGTTGTCCACCTTGCCGTCCACCCACGCCGACGCGGCGAGATCGCGAATCAGATCGCGCCCCGAAACGACGGGGAAGACCTCTTTCGCCTCGCCGAGGCGAATCGTCACCTGGACCGCCTTGCTGCTGTCGGCCATGTAGGAGGCGATCACCTTGTCGGCGCCCGGAAGCCCGGGAGCCAGCGTCAACGCGCCGGTCGCGAGATCGACCACGACCTGGCCGGGATTCGGCACCACCGCGGTGTCGTAGACGATCGCGAGCGGCCGATCCGAGCCGCCGCCCGCCGGACGGATACGAATCCGGTTGCGCGCGCTTTGGATCACTTTTTCCACCGCCAGCTGCAAGCCCTGAACGTCCTCGTCCTCGACGAACGCGTTCTCGGTCGCGGCCTCGATCCGTACTTCGAGATCGTTGCCCCAGGTGCCGGGCGTCTTCGCCACCAACTTGACGGGGGTAGCAGCTCCCGCGGTCAACGCCCGCTGCGCGCCGGTCGCGAGGATGGTGTGCTGCGGATCGTTGTCTTTCGCCGAGACGCGCACCGCGATCGCGGTCGTCGCGCCATGCTGGAAAGCCAGCTCGAGAGCGCGGGTAAGCGTCAGCTCGTCCGCGGTCCCGCCCTGCCAGAGGTCGTACTCGCCGAAACGCGCGCGCGCCTCCGCATAGCTCGCGAGGATGACCGGTTGATCCACCGGTCCTTTGCTCGCCGTCCCCACCACCCCGAGATTGCCCACCGTGATCGCGGTCGGGACGATCAGCCCCTCGTCACGAACTTCGATGGATACGCCTGGAAGCACTGTTTCGGCCATGTGAGGATCTCCTTTCGGCCAGTTTTCTTTACGGAATCGGAATCACGCGCCGTGCGCGCGCAGATAAACCACCGAGGGATCGCCCACCCAACCGGCGGCCGGGGCCACCGAGATTTCGAGACGGTCGATCGATCGAGGAAGTGTGAGGGCAGGGGTGAGCGCGAGGTCGCGCAGGGCATAGCGGTCGGTGACCGCATCCAGGTCCCAATCGCCCAGCTCGACCTCTTCGGTCGCCGCCGCGAACAGGTTGAGAAAGTCGGCGAGCGTTGGAAAGGTGATCGAAGCGTGCGCGGAGGCGGCGAGATCGGCGAGCGTCGCCGCCGCGGCCGGAGCGCCGAGCGCGCCCGTGTACGTGCGGGTGAGCGTCACCGCGACCGTCGGGGGTGGCCCCGGAATGTAGGCGACGGCCGAGAAGCGCAACAGCTGGCCCGGTCCGCGCAAGCGCAAAGTCGATTGCCCCTCGCGGTCCCAGCGGACCAGAGGGCCGGTCACCACCCAAGCCTCGTGGCCGCTCGGATCGAGACCGCCCAACGGAGAATCGAGATCGGAATCGACGGGAATACGAGCGATCAAGCTCGCGGCGCCGTCGACGTCGGTATAACGGTATTCATAGAGCGCGCGGTACGAGCCCGCCCGCCGGAATACGCCCGAAGTCTCCACCGCCGGAGCGAGCACGCCCGGCTCGAAACGCAGAAACCCGAGCGCCCGCAACTGCGGCCGACGGTCGAGCAAAGTGGCATGCGCCGCCAGCAGAGCGGCATCCGCCCCCGCGGCATCGGCCGCCTCCACCCCCACCTGCAAGCCGACGTCGAGGCGCCCCCCTTTGATCGTAGCGAACTGCAACCCGCCGGGATTGTCCAAGCCGACCAAGTTCGAAAGCCCCACCGATTTAGGCGTCGCCTCCGTCACCGAAACCGTAGGCAAGGGAGCCGGCAGGCTGGAAAGCTGGGCATTCACCCCGCTCAACAAACCCGCCAAAACGTCCGCAAACGGCGGCGTCGCATTCCCCGGAATCGGCACGGCGCAGTCCTCCCCCTTGCGCGTCCCAGAGCCCGCCAAAAGGTCCAACCGAGGACCGGCGTCTCTGTGTTCGCTCAGGAGCTTGGGCGCTCTCGGGGAGGTTTTGTTACGGGGTGATTTGGAGGGAGTGAATTGGGACAGGCAATGGGGACAACTGGGGGAGAAAGGTTTTCTTCGATCAACGGCAACGGCCGGTCGAGCGCCCCTGGGAGCGCCGAGCTCCAGCTCGGCAGATTTGGCGCTCCCGGCCGATTCGGTGCCGAGCTGGTGCTCGGCGGTCCCGGAAAAACTTCTGTGCAACCCCGGGCGTTATCGGATTGAGTTGGGCCGCCGACAAAAAGGGCGTGGAACCCATAGGCTCCACGCCCGACGACACGCCTTACCGACCCGAGCCGTTCAACGCCTGATCGACCGGAGGAGGCTCGGTCGCCTTCGAGCGGCGGCGACTGCGGAGCGGGGCGCCCCGGAACTGGACCAGGCGCTCGCTCTTGGTGCCGAGGACGGCCTTGACTAGCCCGCGCAGGCGACGCGCGTTCTCGTTGCCCTGGTCGATCAGGGCGGCGAGGTCTTGGGTCGCCTCCTGGCGGCTGGCGGCGCAGGAGGTTTGGTGAGCACGTTTGGCCCGCAGCGCCGCGAGCGACGCCTCCATCGCGGCCCGTTGGGGTTCCGCCGAGGCGAGAACCTCGGCGTTGTCGTTGACCGCTTCCAGCAACTCCTCCCAGTCGCGGACAACGTCGGCAAAACTACGGATGCTCTTCATGTCGCTACCCTCTTTCTTCGTCGGCCCGGATGCGGCGGAATCGCCGTCCGGCCACGCCGTGTAGAGCGCGACCCTCCTTTTAAATCACAGATTCCGAGAAATCGAGCATTTCGGGCAAAAGTCGAAAGATTCTTTGGATCCGAGGGGCAAACGCACCGCGCCGGGCCATCGGAAGGCGTCTCCGGACCGACCGAAGAGATCTTCCGACCGGCCGAAGACATCTTCCGACCGACCGAAGAGACTCCCCGGCTCGTCCGGAGATCTTCACGGCCGGCCCGGAACGTTCACCGGAAAGGACCGCACGACTCCGCGGTCGTGGAAGACGACTCCCGGAAGTCCGAAGAGCACTCCGCACGGACCGAAGGGAACTCCGGATCGTCCGAAGAAGCTCACGGTCGTTCCGGAGTTCGCTACGGACGGACGGAAGAGAGTTCCCGGACACCCGGGAGCCTTCCGGACGATCCGGAACTCTCTTCGGTCGGCCCGGAGTTCTCTTCGGTCGGCCGGAAGACGTCGTCGGACCGTCCGGAGAGTTCTTCCGAGGAGGCGGAGACGGCTCCGGTCGGACGCGCCGACCAGGGGACTCAGGCGACGATCGAGCCGAGCAGCGGGTGGTTCGAGGCGGCGGCGGCGGCGCCGACGAAATGCTCGTCGCCGATCATTCACCTTTCGGTATGACAGAGTAGTCTGAGCGGAGACATAGACGGCCGGGAAAGGACCGCGCCGACGGATGACTGCGACGCAATCACGCCACCTGGAGCAACCGAACGAACGATGAAGACTCGCCTGATCGTCCTTCTGACGACTGCCGTTGCAACGTTCGCCGCGGCACAAAAGAGCCCCACCGCACCGCGCATCGCTCCCTGGGGGTTCGATCTCGCGGGCATGGACCGAACGGTCAAGCCTGGCGAGGATTTCCTTCGCTATGCCTGCGGTACCTGGATGCGCAACACGCCCATCCCTCCGGATCAATCCACGTGGAGTACGTTCTCCATGCTCCGTGCAGGCGCGGAGGCAGACGTCAAAGCGATCGTCGACGACGTCGTCCGCGAGCCGCATGCCGCCGGGTCGATCGAGCAGAAGATTACGGACCTCTACCGGTCATACCTCGATACCGCGGCAATCGAAGCGGCGGGATTGACTCCCGTCATGGCCGATCTCTCGTCAATCGCTGCAGCGCGCACCCATGCCGATGTCGCGCGACTGATGGGACGCCCCGATCTCGCCATTGGCGGCCCGCTGTCGATCACCCGGTGGCCGGACGCAGCGAACCCTGATCGTTATGCCATCAACATCGTGCAGTCCGGTCTCACATTGCCGGATCGCGACTACTACCTTGCGTCCGACGCCAGGTTCGTTGAGGTGCGAGGCCGATATCGCGCTTACCTCGAAGCCTTGCTCGCACTGGGCCGCTATCCCGAACCCGCGCGCGCTGCGGATTCCGTGCTCGCGATCGAGACGGCAATCGCCAGGCTTCACTGGACGCGCGAGAAGCGCGCCGATCGTGATCTCACCTATCACCCCAAGTCGCAGACGGAGCTCAAGGTTTACGCTCCCGACTATCCGTGGGACGCTGCGCTCGAAGCCATGGAGATCTCGAAGCACAATTTCTTCGTCCTCAAGGAGGATGAGGCGATTCGAGATTTGACGCGACTGTTCACGGCAACATCCGTTGAGACCTGGCGCGCGTATTCGTCATTCCGCTATCTGAACGGCATGGCTGACCTGTTGCCACTCGCTTTCGATGATCTGTCTTTTGACTTCAATGGCCGCGCGCTGCTGGGTCAGCCGGCAAAGCGCGAGCGCTGGAAGCGTGCGACCACCGCGCTCAATGCAACACTCGGCGAAGCGGTGGGCCAGCTCTACGTGCAGCGCCATTTCACCGGGCAAGCGAAAGCCACCATCTCTTCGCTGGTCGAAGATCTTCGCGCCGCGTTCAAGACTCGCATCAACTCGCTGACATGGATGTCGCCACCTACCAAGGCCGAGGCGCTCCGCAAACTCGCAGGGCTGCGCATCAAAGTTGGTTACCCGGATGTGTGGCGCGACTATTCGAAACTCGAAGTGCGGCCCGGTGATCCCGTCGGCAATCGCAAGCGATCATGGATATGGAACTGGAGGCGCCAAATGGCTCGACTCAATGAGCCGACAGACCGCGAAGAATGGGGAATGACTCCGCAAACAGTCAACGCCTACTACAACTCGTTCTTCAACGAAATCGTGTTCCCGGCGGCGATCCTTCAGGCGCCGTACTTCGACGCCGACGCAGATCCGGCGGTGAACTACGGGGGTATCGGCGCCGTGATCGGCCACGAGATGGGACACGCGTTCGACGATCAGGGCTCCAAGACCGATGGTCGCGGTGCTCAACGCAACTGGTGGAGTGAAGAAGACGCCAATCGCTTTAAAGCATTGACCTCGCGCATAGCCGAGCAGTACTCGCACTACGAAGCTCTGCCCGGCGTGTACGTCAATGGTCGGACAACTCTCAGTGAGAACATTGGCGACGGTGGCGGCCTGAGTATCGCACTCGCGGCCTACCACCTCTCGCTGCACGGCAAACGCGCCCCCGTGCAGAGTGGCTTTACCGGCGACCAACGCTTCTTTCTTTCTTATGCGCAGACGTTTCGCGAGAACATTCGCGAAGGGCAGTTGCGCGCCAATCTCACTTCCGATCCGCACAGCCCAGCCGAGTTCCGAGTCAACGGCGTTGTCCGTAACATGGACGAGTGGCACGTTGCGTTCGGTGTGCGGACGAACGATGCGCTGTATCTTGCTCCGAAGGATCGGATGCGTATTTGGTAGACTCGCCGATGCGCAACTAACCACCGAGCCCCAGGATTCCTCCCGCGAGCGATCGTAGCGCCCGGCCGTAGGCGGGGGCGGCGAGCGTCTTTAGCAGGAGGTCGGCGGCGATTCCGGCGGCCACGAGGGCGAACAGGCGGGTTTCTTTTCGTTCGAACGGCCAACGGCGGCGGAGCAGCAGCGGGCGGGCGAGCAAGGCTCCCAGGAGAACGAAGGCGGCGACGCGGACCACCGACCAGGGGACCCAGGCGACGAGGGAGCCGAGCAGCGGGTGGTGCGAGGCCGCGGCATAGGCGCCGACGAAGTAGCTCATGTAGCCGGTGAGCGCGGCGCCGAGGACCAGGCCGAGATAACCGGCGGAGACGTAGGTGAGCAGGGCGAACAGGCTGAGGTGTAGAAGATGGATCGGCAGGAACTGGCGCGGCGAGTTTTCCGGCGCGATGCCGGTCATGATCCAGCCGAACATCTCTTTCCTATAGGGCTCGCCGTTCCAAATGGCGCGCGCCGCCGTTTCGGGCGCGAGCTGGGTGAGGATGATCACGCCGGCCGAGAGCAGGATCGCCCAGCCCATCCCGGCGAGCCAGGCGCCGCGCACGTCGCCCGATTTCACCCGGGCTTGAAACGTCGGGTAGAGGGTAAGCGGCGCGAGGAGGGGCAGCAGCCACATGCCGCCGGGGACGTAGGCGAGCAGCACAAGGAGCGGCGTCGCGGTAAGCGCGATCGTGGCGGGGCTCACAGCGCGCCTCCGGCCGGCCCGAGGTGGATCTCTTCGAGCAGCGTCGATTCCGGAGCGTCGAGCGCCCAGGCGACCGCGCGGGCGACTTCGCTCGGCGGCACCATGCTCGCGCGGTTCCAGTCGCCCGGCATGCCGTCCCAGATCGGCGTGTCGGTCGCCCCGGGAAAGAGCGCGGAAATGCGGATGCCGCTGCCGGCCAGCTCTTCGCGCAGCGCGGCGATCAGGCCGTCGAGCCCCCACTTGGTCGCGCAGTAGCCGGACCAGCCGGGAAAACCGCGCCGCGCCGCGGCGGAGAGGAGCGGGAAGATCCAGCCGCGCCGCCGTTTCTTCATTCCGGGTAGGAAAGCGCGCAGCAGGTGAAACGTGCCGCCGAGGTTGACGTTGAGCATCGCGGCGAACGCCTGCGGTTCGAGCGTTTCGAGCGGGCCGATCGTGGCCACTCCCGCCGCCGGCACCAGGATCTCCGCGCCCCCCCACCGCGCCTCGATCTTCGCCGCCGCGGCGGCGACCGCTGAGGGGTCCGCCACGTCGCAGGAGAGCGCGAGACCCACTCCCCCGGCGAGCGCGAGGGTTTCTTCGAGCGGCGGCAGCCGCCGGCCGAGCAATGCAAGGGGATGGCCGCGCCGGCCCAAGCAGACCGCGATCTCGCGGCCGATGCCGGAACCGGCGCCGGAAACGACGGCAGGGAGGGAGGCGCTCACGCTCGGCATGGCTGCCGAGCTTACCAGCCTCGTCAGCCGGCGGGCTGGCCGGCGGATGCTTCCGGCCCGCTCATATCCTCGAACACGATGCCGATGTTGCTGGCGCCGCTCGCCCGGCAGAGGTCGAGGAAGTCCGCCACCTGGCCGTAGGGAAGCTCGCCATCGGCGGCGAGGAACACTACCTGGGTCGAGCGCGTCGAGAGGACTTCCTGCAGTTTCGCCGCGAGTTGGAAACGTGGAATCTGGAGGGAATTCAGATGAATCGTGCCGTTGCGGTCGAGACGAAGGATCAGCTGCGGCTCGGGCGGCGCGGCCGGGCCTTTCTGCGTCGGCGGCACCTGGACCGGATGGCCCAATTGGATCACCGGAGTCAGGCACATGAAAATGATCAGAAGCACCAAGACGACGTCGACCAACGGCGTGATGTTGATCTCGCTGCGCATGCCGCGCGGGCCGTTCCCTGCGTCCATGAGCGTCACCTCCTGACCCTTGGACCCAAGGGAAGGCGCTGCGGTTCCCGCCCATTCACAACCCACCGCAATCCACCGAACCGGGTCCACCGCCGTCGGGGCGTCTCCCGCCGGGATAGACTGAGACCTTCGGAGGATCACGCGTGGCCACCAGCCCGAACCGTAGCCGCAAGCCGCTGTCGAGCATCGATTTCGCCTGGCTGCGGATGGACGAGCCGACGAACCTGATGTTGATCAACGGCGTCCTGGTGTTGGGCGGGCCGCTGGCGATCGAACGGCTGCGCCAGGTGATCACGGAGCGTCTGCTGCCGATCGAGCGCTTTCGCCAACGGGTGGTCGTCGCGCCGGGTGGCGCTTCGCGCTGGGAGACCGCGCCGGACTTCGAGCTCGACCGGCACGTCTTTTCGGTCACCCTCCCCGATCCGGGCGGCGATCCTGAGCTGACCGAGGTGGTAAACCCCCTGCTCGGCGAGCCGCTCGATCCTTCACGACCGCTCTGGGAGTTTCGGCTGATCCACAACTACCTGGGCGGCTCGGTTTTGATGGGGCGCATCCATCATGCCGTGGGCGACGGCATGGCGTTGATGCTCGTGCTGCTGTCGCTCACCGATCGGCATCCGGACGCGCGGACGGCGGTGCCGTTCGTCGATCCCGCCGCGCTCGAACAGGCGGTGGCGATTCCGCCGGGCAATCCGTTCACCCGGATCTTTCAGCAATCGAAGCCGGACATCGCCGGGATTCGCAGCGAAGCCGAGCAGTTGATGCCGGAGGGGATGAAGCTGCTGCTCTCCCCCGGCGAGGCGTTCCGCTCGCATCGATGGCTGACCGCGCTCTCCTCGGCGTTCTCGTTCCTGCGTCTGGTCGCCCGGTGGCCCGATCCGAAGACGGTGTTCAAAGGCCCTCTCGGGGTGGCGAAGAGAGCCGCCTGGTCCCAGCCGCTTAGCGTTGCCGAGGTCAAAGCTCTCGGCCAGGCGTTCGGCGGCTCGATTAACGACGTGCTGCTCACCGCGATGGCCGGCGGCCTGCGCCGATATCTGCTCGGACGCGGCGAGAGCGCGGACCGGGTGTCTTTTCGCGCCGCGATGCCGGTCAACCTGCGCGGTCTCGAGGAGATGGCCGCGCTCGGCAACCGGTTCGGCCTGGTGTTCCTGTCGATCCCGGTGGGCATCGCCGATCCGATCGAGCGCCTGACCGAGCTGCGCCGCCTGTCGAAAAAGCTCCGGCTGTCGACCGAACCGGTGGTGGTTTACGGCATTCTGCGCCTGCTCGGCAAGGTGCCGCATTTCATCCAGCGGTTGGTGGTCGCGATCTTCGCCACCAAGACCACGGCGGTGATGACCAACGTCCCCGGCCCGCGCGAGGAGCTGTTCCTCGCCGAGGTGCCAATTCGCGACATCTTCTTCTGGGTGCCGCAATCGGGGCGCGTGGGCCTGGGGATCAGCATCTTCAGCTACAACGGCCACGTGCGGCTCGGCATCGGCACCGACGCGGGTCTGGTTCCCGATCCGGAGCGGATCGTCGAGGAATTCCACCACGAGTTCGAGGACATGCAGCGGCTGGCGCGCGAGAAGAGCGCGGGTTAGGGCGGAAGGATCGAGTCGCGCCTCAAATCTCCTCCGCCTCGGGCCGGACCTCGGCGATCTTGATCCCCGCGAGCTGGCGGTAGAGGTCCCACCGCTCCGCCGCCTGTTGCTCGGCGGAGCGGGCAAGCCGCTTGAATCGCTCCGGGTCGATCTTCTCAACCATCCGGAACCGCGCCTCGTTCTTCAGGTAATCGTGCACTTTGACCTTCGGCGGGCCGGAATCGAGCTTGAGCGGCGGGTCGCCCGCGGCGACGCGGCGCGGATCGAAACGGTAGAGCGGCCAAATCCCGCAGCCAACCGCCAGCTCCTGCTGGCTCGCGCCGTGGACCATGTCGTAGCCGTGGGCGATGCAATGGCTGTAGGCGATCAAGAGCGACGGCCCGGGGAACGCCTCCGCTTCGAGGAACGCCTGCACGGTCTGATTGATCTTCGCGCCGAAAGCGATCTTCGCCACGTAGACGTTGCCGTAGCTCATTGCGAGCAGGCCGAGATCTTTCTTGCCCCGCTCCTTGCCCGCCGTGGCGAACTTCGCCGCCGCGCCGAGCGGCGTCGCTTTCGACGCCTGGCCGCCGGTGTTCGAATAGACCTCGGTGTCGAGCACCAGGATGTTCACTTTGCGGCCGGTGGCGATCACGTGGTCGAGCCCGCCGTAACCGATGTCGTAGGCCCAGCCGTCGCCACCGACCAGCCAGACGCTCTTCGGCACCAGGGCGTCGGCGACGGTGGCAAGGCGGGCGGCCGTCGGGCCGGCGATCTCCCCGAGACGCCGCTTCAACGCCGCCACCTGCGCGCGCCGCTCGGCGATCCCGGCTTCGGTCACGGGCTCCGCGGCGAGCAGCGCGGCGGCAAGGTCGTCCCCGATCTCGGCGCCGAGAATCCGCAGCAGGTCGCGCGCGTGCTCCCCTTGGCGCTCGACCGCCAGGCGCATCCCGAGACCGAACTCGGCGTTGTCTTCGAACAGCGAATTCGACCAGGCGGGGCCGCGGCCGTCGCGGTTCGTGGTGTAGGGGGTGGTCGGCAGGTTGCCGCCGAAGATCGAGGAGCAGCCGGTCGCGTTGGCGATCATCAGCCGGTCGCCGAACAGCTGGGTGAGCAGCTTGATGTACGGCGTCTCGCCGCAGCCGGCGCAGGCGCCGGAATACTCGAACAGCGGCTCGAAGAACTGCGAGCCCTTGGCGTCGATGCGATGGATGCGCGAGCGGTCGGTCTCGGGCAGGTCGAGGAAGAAGCGGTAGCGCTCCCGCTCGCGCTCGCGCACCGGCCGCTGCGGCGCCATGTTGATCGCCTTCCGCCGCGGGTTCGTCTTGTCCTTCGCCGGACAGATCTCGACGCACAGGTTGCAGCCGGTGCAGTCCTCCGGCGCCACCTGAAGCGTGTAGCGGAGGCCGCCGATCTCGTTGCCCTTGCCGGCCATCGACAGGAACCCTTCGGGGGCGCCGGCGAGCGCGCTCTCGTCGTAGGCCTTCGCGCGGATCGCCGCGTGCGGGCAGACGAACGTGCATTGGTTGCACTGGATGCACAGATCGGGCTCCCAGAGCGGGATTTCGAGCGCGATGTTGCGCTTCTCCCATTTCGAGGTGCCGACCGGCCAGGTGCCGTCGACCGGAAACGCCGAGACTGGCAGAAGATCGCCCTTGCCCGCGAGCATCAGCGCGGTCGCACGCCGGACGAAATCTGGCGCTTCGGCCGGCACCGTCGGCGGCAGCGGCCGGCCGGAGGGGGCCGCGTCCGGCACCGCGAACTCATGCAGATGGTCGAGCGTCGCGTCGACCGCCCGGAAGTTGCGCGCGACCAGCTCGGCCCCTTTCTTCTCGTAGGTCTTCTCGATCGCCCCCTTGATCGCGGCGATCGCCTCGTCGCGCGGCAGGACGCCGGAGATGGCGAAGAAGCAGACCTGCATGATCGTGTTGATCCGCCGCCCCATCCCGGTTTCGGCCGCCACCGAATACGCGTCGATCGCAAAGCAGCGCAGTTTCTTCCGCTGAATTTCCGTCTGCACTTCGAGCGGCAGGTGATCCCACACCGCTTCGGGAGCGTAGGGCGCGTTGAGCAGGAAGACGGCGCCGGGCGCCGCATCCTTGAGCAGGTCGAAACGGGTGAGGAAGTCGAATTGGTGGCAGGCGACGAAGGAGGCGCTGCGAATCAGGTAGGTCGAGCGGATCGGCTCCGGCCCGAAGCGGAGGTGCGAGATGGTCGTCGCCCCCGACTTTTTCGAGTCGTAGACGAAATACCCCTGGCCGAAGTTGCCGGTCCCTTCGCCGATGATCTTGATCGTGTTCTTGTTCGCGCCCACCGTGCCGTCCGAACCGAGGCCGTAGAAGATCGCGCGCACGACGCTTTCGGGTTCCAGATCGAACGCGGCGTCGACCGGCAGCGAAAGGCGGGTTACGTCGTCGACGATGCCGACCGTGAAGCGGCGCCTCGGGCGAGGGCTTCTCAGCTCGGCGAAGATCGCCGCGACCATGGCGGGGTTGAATTCCTTCGACGACAGCCCGTAGCGGCCGGCGATCACGACCGGTTCCGCCGCGGGACTTCCGTCCCCGAGCGCTTTCGCCTCGGCGAGCGCGCCGAGCACGGCGAGATAGAGCGGATCGCCCACCGCGCCCGGCTCCTTGGTGCGGTCGAGCACCGCGATCGAACGCACCGAAGGGGGGAGCGCTGCCGCGAAATCGGCGACCGAAAACGGCTGAAACAGGCGGACTTTGATCAAGCCGACGCGCTCGCCTTTCGCCACCAGGTGATCGACCGTTTCGTGCGCCGCCTCGGCGCCCGAGCCCATCATCACGATCACCCGCTCCGCCTGGGGGTGGCCGACGAAGTCGAACAGCCGGTAGGAGCGGCCGGTGCGCGCCGCGAAGCGCTCCATCTCCCGGGCGACGATGCCCGGACAGGCGTCGTAGAAGCCGTTCGCCGCCTCGCGCGCCTGAAAGAACGTGTCGGGGTTCTGCGCCGTGCCGCGCAGCACCGGATGGTCGGGCGAGAGCGCCCGCGCACGGTGCGCCGCGATCCCGGCTTCCGGAATCAGCGAGCGCAGGTCGTCGTCCGACAGCTCTTCGATCTTCGCCACCTCGTGCGAGGTACGGAAGCCGTCGAAGAAATGAAGGAATGGAATCCGCGAACGGAGCGTGGCGGAGGTGGCGATCGCCGCAAGGTCGTGGGCTTCCTGCACCGAACCCGAGGCGAGCATTGCGAAGCCGGTCGGCCGACAGGCCATCACATCGGAGTGGTCGCCGAAGATCGAGAGGGCGTGAGTGGCGATCGAGCGCGCCGCTACGTGCATGACGAAAGGGGTCAGCTCGCCCGCGATCTTGTACATGTTCGGGATCATCAGCAGCAGGCCCTGCGAAGCGGTGAACGTGGTCGCGAGCGCCCCTGCCTGAAGCGCGCCGTGGACCGCGCCCGCCGCGCCTCCTTCCGACTGCATCTCGATCACTTCGGGCACGGTGCCCCAGAGGTTCGAGCGCCGCTTCGTCGCCCACTCGTCGGCGAGCTCACCCATCGCCGAGGAAGGGGTGATCGGATAGATCGCGATCACCTCGCTGGTTCGATAGGCGACCGAAGCCGCCGCCTCGTTGCCGTCGATCGTCGTCCGCCGTCCCGGCATGCTCATGCCCTCCTCGCGAGGGGACCGAAGGTCCAAGACCACGCTATGGCGGCACGAGTCCGCTGTCCCCACCCGGGAGGGCGGGCGGCGGGCATCCAATGAGGTGTGGTCGCGGCGGCGCGAAAACCCGCGGCGCGCGGTTTCTTTCGCCGACCCCCAAAACGCCCCTCTCACCCCGCGGGCTCTTGACCTGGGCCCTGTCCAAGGTCTAGGGTGTCGGTACTCGGATTTCGCCCGCTCCGCCCCCTAGTCCCGTAATAAAGGAGAGTTCCTTGAACAAAGCGGCAATCAGCTCGAAAACCATCGTCGTCATGACCCTGGCGACCGCGATCGGCGCCTCCGGCGCGCTGTTCGCTCAGGGGGCCAAAACCCCCGCCACCGCCCCCCGCCTGCCAGAGCGGGCCTTTGAGACCGTCAAGGAGGAGGCCAACGTCTCCCTGCGCGACGCGTACTACGCGCTACGCCGCCAGAAAGTCGGCGGGGGCGAGTTCAACGCCGCCGCCGCCCGCGCGGCGGCAATGCAGGAGAAGGCGACCCAGCGCACCGCCGCGTTGCGGACGGGCACGGTCTGGACTCCCCTCGGCCCGCAGCCGATCCAGATGGGCCAAACGCCGCAGAACGGCAACAACCGCAGCGACTGCAGCGGCCGCGCGAACGTGATCGCGATCGACAGCGGCGTCGCCGCGCCCTTCCCGGTCTACCTCGGCACCGCCCAGGGCGGGATCTGGAAGACCACCGACGACGGCACCACCTGGAGCCCGATCACCGACTTCCTGGGTTCGCTCGCCGTGGGCTCGATCGCCATCGATCCGACCGCGCACACCTCGACGACCGCCACGATCTATCTCGGAACCGGCGAGGCGAACGGCTCGGGCGACAGCTATGCGGGCGTCGGAATCTACAAGTCGACGGACTCCGGCGCGACCTGGAGCGGACCGTTCGGCAGCGCCCAATTCACCGGCCGCACGATCAGCTCGATCGCGATCGACCGCAACAACCCGACCATCCTGCTCGCGACCACCGCCTCGGGCATCTTCGGCGTCGGCGCGACCCAGCCCGCCGTCTTGGCGCCGCGCGGTCTCTACCGGTCGACGGACTCCGGAGCGACCTGGACCTGCACCACCTGCGGCGCGGGAACCGACAACAACCGCTACAACAACGTGGTGCAAGATCCGGTCACCGCGACCACCTGGTTCGCGGCCGGCTGGCAGTCGGCCTTGGGCGCCGGCACGCTGAACGGCGGCGTCATCAAGTCGGTCGACAACGGCATTACCTGGACGCAGGTGGCGGGCGGCGTGAGCGGCTTGCCGGCGGCGGCCGCGGCCTGGGCGCGAGCGACGATCACGGTCGCCAAAGCTCCGGCCGACGTCCTGGCAACCTACTACGTGGGCAACAGCTTCACCAACGCCGGACAGAACCCGGGGCGCATCTACAAGTCGATCGACGGTGGCACCACCTGGGTGCAGCTGGCGGCGGCCAACGGCTATTGCGGCGGTCAGTGCTTCTATGATCAGCCGGTCTGGGCGCAGCCGAACGATCCGATGATCGTCTACCACGGCGGCGCCGGCGCGGTCGCCTCCGCCGGAATCACCCGTTCCAACGTCCGGCGCTCGACCGATGGCGGCACCACGTTCGCCGACATCATGATCAGCGCGGACGCCAGTACCGCGGTCCACTCCGACACCCACTACATTCTCAGCGACCCGGTTACTCCTACGACCCTCTGGGTGGCCTCCGACGGCGGCGTCTGGCGCTCGCCGGATCGCGGCACGAACTGGGCGACCAAGAACGCCAACATCAACACCGTGCAGTTCACCGGCGTCGACCTGCATCCGACGACCGCGAGCTTCGCGTACGGCGGCACCCAGGACAACGGCACGAACACGGGCAGCGGCTCGTTCGGCTGGCTCCATTCGGACGACGGCGACGGCGGCTTCGCGCTGATCGACCAGATCGACCCGAACAACGTCGTCCACACCTACTTCAACCAGAGCGGCAGCCTGATGGCCGCCACCACCTCGCTGCTCGGCGTAAATTCCGGTCCGAACGACTACACGACGATCGTCGGCGCCTGCTCCGCGGCGTCGTGCGGCGTGCTGGTCAACAACGGCATCCCGCTGTCCGACCGGGTGTTGTTCTACGCCCCGTTGGCGCTCGATCGCGGCGCCACCGACACGTTCTACTACGGCACCAACAAGCTGTACCGCTCGCCGAACTTCTTCGCCCTCGCCCAGACGGCGACTCCGACGACCGTGTTCTTCTTCCCGCTCGGCACCGGTGCGACCGGCCAGGACCTCACGTCGGGCACGGGAGCGATCAGCGCGATCGAAACGTTCGCGGCGCAGGCGCCCGCGCACGGCGGGACCAACGCGGCGATCATCTACACCGGCTCTAACGACGGGCGGGTCTTCCGTTCGACCGACACGGGCGCGAGCTTCACCCTGGTCGACTCGCCGAACCTCTACGTCTCGGACATCGTGATCAACCCGAGCAACTCGATGGTCGTCTACTCGTCGCTCTCGGGCTTCTCCGCGACCGCCGGGCTGAACGTCCGTAAGTCGATCGACGGCGGCACCACCTGGCTCCCCTCCGGGGCCGGGATCCCGAACATCCCGGTGAACGCGTTGGCGATCGACCCGACCGACAACAACCGCATCTGGGCGGGGACCGACGTCGGCGTCTACGTCTCGTTCAATGCCGGCGGCAACTGGGCGCCCTACGGCACCGGCCTGCCGAACGTCGCGGTGATGGACATGAAAGCGGTCGCGATCCCGGCCGGCAGCCCGTCCGGCCAGATCGTCATCGCCACCCACGGCCGCGGCATGTGGAAGCTCTCCGGTTTGACCCCGGCCGAGCTGATCGACTTCTCGGTCGAGTAAGCGCTGCACAAACCCTCCGCCGTCCGGGTCTTCGCGACCCGGACGGCGGGTTCTTCGAAATCTTTCCCTCTAGTTCGACTTGGTCGGAATCTTCGGCAGCAGCCAGCCGAGGAAGGCCTCTTCCGAGCGGCTCTGCATCAAGACTCGGCCCGGCCCGGTTAGACGGCAGACCAGCCCTTCGCCGCCGAGGATGGTCGATTTCCAACCGCCGGAACCCTGCACCGCGAACTGCACGGTCGCATCCATGCCGACGATGTGGCCGGTGTCCACCACGTAGGACTGTCCTGCGGCGAG
>Ga0068860_100002013_pt1 | contig 21447 bp, 19 predicted proteins | sample KBSSwiS32_FD_66597 | JGI IMG/M metagenome (GOLD analysis project Ga0068860, IMG submission 66597) | Switchgrass rhizosphere microbial communities from Kellogg Biological Station, Michigan, USA - KBS Switchgrass S3-2 | ecosystem: Host-associated > Plants > Roots > Rhizosphere > Soil ...
GTCCCAGTGGCACGGCAATCATGTCGCTGGGCACCAGATCCCGCGTCCGAACGCCGAAGTCGAACCCTTCGGCCACAACATCGACGAGCCGCCCTTCGGTGACCAGGTCGATGTGCACCTGTGGATAGAGCCTCAGGAACGTCAAGATCAGCGGTGAGAGGATTTCACGCGCCGCCGTCGTGAAGGCATTGATGCGCAGTGTTCCCGCCGGGATCTCCTGCTGCGATCGCGCAGCGTTCATTGCCTCATGGATGTCCTGGAGCGCCGGCCCGACCTGTCCCACGAAGTTGCGCCCGGCATCGGTCAGCGAAACACTGCGGGTGGTGCGGTTGAACAGACGCACGCCGAGCTGGCGCTCCAGCTTGCCGATCGCGTTGCTCAGCGCCGTCGTCGACAGCTCGAGCTCGAGCGCTGCAGCACGGAACGAACCTCTTCGGGCGATTGCGATAACCGCATCCAGTTCCACCAAGCCCGGCCTAACCATTGTCCCTCTAATTGAAACGCTTCATCCAGATTTATCCCGATTATCGGCAGGATTGTCGATAGCTAGATTGGATTAGCTGGGAACAGCCAGCCAAATTCATCAAAGGAGATCAGCGATGGCTATCGAACTACCCAAAGCAATCGCGGACTATTTCGCAGCCGACGCAGGACTGAGTGCTCAGGCCATTGCCGAGTGCTTCACCCAAGCGGCTATCGTCAAGGATGAGGGCAACACCTACACCGGTCGCGATGCGATCCGTCGGTGGAAAGATGAGTCCTCGGCGAAATACACCTACACAGTCGAGCCAATTTCGATTGCTGACGAAGGTAGTCGGACCGTCGTCACCAGCCATCTGGTCGGCGGCTTTCCCGGCAGCCCAACCGATCTGCGCTACTTCTTCGTCCTCGATGGCGAGAAGATCGGCGAGCTGGAGATCATACCATGATCCCGTTCATAACTCTCGAGGGAAAGCGTGCGCTGATCACTTCGGGCACCCGCGGCGCGGGGGCCGCCACGGTGGCGTTGTTCCAGGAACTCGGCGCCTGTGTCCTGACGACCGCGCGAACGAAGCCCGACATGATAGGCGGATCACAGTTCGTCGCCGCCGATCTAACGCGCTCTAAAGATTGTGCGCTCCTGGCCAAAGCCGTGCGCGAACACCTAGGCGGCGTCGACGTCATCGTTCACATGCTGGGCGGCTCATCGTCGCCGGCAGGAGGCTATGCCGCCCTGACTGACGCGCATTGGCAGCAGGAGCTCGATCTCAATCTGATGCCGGCGGTACGCCTCGATCGGGAGCTCATTCCTGAGATGGTGGCGCGCGGCAACGGCGTCGTGATCCATGTGAGCTCAATCCAGCGCGCGTTGCCCCTACCCGAGGCAACGACAGCTTACGCTGCCGCCAAAGCGGCGCTGTCGACCTACAGCAAGAGCCTCTCCAAGGAAGTTGCGCCAAAGGGCGTACGTGTAGTTAGCGTCGCGCCCGGCTGGATCGAAACGGAGGCTTCGGTAGACCTGGCGAAGCGATTGGCGGCTGGGCACGGTGCCGATATCGAGCAAGGCAAGCAGATGATCATAGAATCGCTCGGCGGCATCCCGATCGGCAGGCCGTCGAAACCGGAGGAGGTGGCGAGCCTGATCGCGTTTCTAGCGTCTGACCGGGCCGGTACGATCACCGGCGCTGAATATGTGATCGACGGCGGTACCATTCCGACTGTTTGATGAAGGACTGCGAGATGACGAAAGAGCACCCGCGATGTGCGTGGGCCGAGGGCGATGCCTTGATGGCTTCCTATCATGACCAGGAATGGGGTGCGCCACAGCATGACTCGCGCATGCTGTGGGAAATGTTGATGCTCGAAGGGTTTCAAGCCGGCCTCGCCTGGATCATCGTTCTCAGAAAGCGGGAAGCGTTCCGTAAGGCATTCGCCGGGTTCGATCCGACGCTTGTGGCCAGCTTTGGTGAAAAGGATGTCGCGCGGTTGATGACCGACCCGGGGATCATTCGCGCCCGGGCCAAGATCCGGGCCACGATCGCCGGCGCGCAAATCTATTGCGACATGGCCGCGGGTGGCGAGAGCTTTGGCGACTTCTGCTGGTCATTCACCGATGGGAAGCGGATCCGGGGCAGCGGCAGAGAATGGATGACCAACTCGCCGCTGTCGGAGAAAATCTCGAAGGAGATGAAACGCCGCGGCTTCAAGTTCGTCGGGCCGACAATCGTCTATGCTTGGATGCAGGCGGTCGGAATCATCAACGATCACGCCATTGACTGTTTCCGTCGCAACGCAGTCTGAACGGACGGCAGGTCTTAAGGAACATCATCGACTGCCTGAACGTCCCCTTTGTCGGCGACTGCGGTCCTCCTGCGCAGCTCATTCGGAAATGGCAGCACTTGACCAGTTCAAGTCATTCCGCGCTAACGGCGTAAAGGTCCGGTCACGCCAGAACACGCCATTCCATGCATTAAAGCAGGCGGGCGGCTTACCGGGGATCGCCCGCTGTTTAGCGCTGGGAGTTCTTAGACAGCTTGCGCGGATCGCGCGTACCTTGCCGGGTCATTGCGGAGGTCTGGAATAATCAGCGAGTCCAGCGTATCCGGAAACCATTAAGAACCAAAAACAATCGGGAGACAGGCAATACCGACCAACTGTCCCGGTATAATCACCGCCGTGCTGCTTTGCTCCACCGCTCTGATGCTGGGAACGGCATGGGCCGAGCCCGCCGTTTCACCCGCGTTCAGCCTCGAAGATGCGTTCCGCAGCCCGCCCCAATCCGCTAGGCCGCGCGTTTGGTGGCACTGGATGAACGGCAATGTCACTAAGGATGGCATTGCCAAGGACCTTGCGTGGATGAAGCGCATTGGGATTGGCGGACTGCAGAACTTCGACGCCAACCTCCAGACGCCGCAGGTGGTCGACAGACGCCTGGTCTACATGACGCCGGAGTGGAAAGACGCATTCCGCTTCGCGGCGAGCGAGGCCGAGCGGCTGGGGCTGGAACTGGCAATCGCCTCTTCACCGGGCTGGTCCGAGACGGGCGGACCGTGGGTCAAGCCGGTGGACGGGCTCAAGAAGCTGGTGTGGAGCGCCGTGGACGTGGCGCCCGGTCGACGCCTGGCAGAGCCGCTGCCTGTGCTGCCGGACCGCACCGGGCCTTACCAAGATCTGCGGCCTGCCTTGGCTATCGAGGAGATGATCTCCGGACAACTTGGGCCCGAGCGCCCGCGCTACCGTGGCCAGGTCGGAGTCTATGCCTTTTCGGTGGATGCGGCAACTGTGCTGCCCACCCCCAGAGCATCGGACAGCCTTGGCATGGCACTCGATGCCACCAAGCTGGCGGACGCCGATGAGGGCGGGGGAGTAATGCTTGGGCGGCAGGAAGGCTCAGCACCGGGAATTACGCTCAGCTACCCGCGTTCCGTCACCGTGCGCTCGGCAACCGTCTTTGTGCCCGATATTTCGCTACCTTTCGCTGGTGCCGCCTACACCGCCCAGGTCGAGGCGAGCGACGGCGGGGCGAGCTGGCGTAAGGTGGCAGACCTGACGCTGTCCGGCGTCCCGACCACCGCGAGCTTCGCGCCCGTCACCGCACGCCAGTTCCGGCTGGTGCTGAACCCTGCTCCGGCCAAGGGCGGCCTCGGCGCCCCCGCTCCTGGAGTGGCGGGACCGGCAATGGACGCGATGATGGCTGGCGTGCTGGCCAGGAAGACGGTGGCGGTCGGCACTTTCGCGTTGTCAGCCAGCCCGATGGTCGACCGGTTCGAGACCAAGGCGGGCTTTGCCGTGAGCCCTGACTATTATGGGCTGCCGCAGCCTGGGGATGGGGCGATAGGCATTCCCGTGAGCGGTTTGATCGATCTCTCCCCGCGGGTACGGGCGGACGGCACACTCGACTGGACTGCGCCGCGGCTACCAAAAGGCAAGGTCTGGCGCGTGTTGCGCCTCGGTTGGTCGCTGCTCGGCACGACCAATCATCCGGCCACGCCCGAGGCGACGGGTCTCGAGGTGGACAAGTACGACGGCCCGGCGGTGCGCGCCTACCTTGAGCATTACCTCGCCATGTACAAGGACGCGGCCGGAGCGGAGCTCTTTGGCCAGCGCGGCGTGAGGGCATTGCTGACCGACTCGATCGAGGTGGGTGAGGCCAACTGGACGCCGCGGATGATCGAACAGTTCCGCCGTTTGCGCGGCTATGACCCGACCCCGTGGCTGCCCACGCTGACAGGCACGCTGGTCGGCACGCGCGAACAGTCCGACCGGTTTCTATATGACTACCGGCGGACGCTCGCCGACCTGCTCGCGAGCGAGCACTATGGGACCGTCGCCAAGGTGGCGCATGAGAAGGGGCTCATTGTCTACGGCGAGGCGCTAGAAGATCATCGTCCGATGTTGGGCGACGACATGGCCATGCGCAAGGCGGCGGACATTCCGATGGCCGCGCTGTGGGCCTTCGACCGCGCCGAAGGCCCGCGCCAGACCTTGATCGCCGACATGAAGGGCGCGGCGTCGGTGGCACACCTGTACGGCCAGAACCTCGTCGCTGCGGAATCGATGACGTCGTTGATGGCCCCCTGGGCCTTTGCACCCAAGGACCTCAAGCGGTTCATCGATCTCGAACTGGTGACGGGCGTGAACCGGCCGGTGATCCACACGTCGGTCCATGTTCCGGTGGACGACAAGCAGCCCGGCCTTTCGTTGTTCATCTTCGGTCAGTACTTCAACCGCAATGAGAGCTGGGCCGAGCTGGCCAAGCCGTGGGTGGACTATATTGCGCGCTCTTCGTTGCTGCTCCAGCAGGGGCGCAACGTGGCCGACGTAGCCTATTTTCACGGCGAGGAGGCTCCGCTGACGGGGCTCTATGGTGATAAGCCCGTGGCCGATGCGCCGACGGCCTACGCCTATGACTTCCTCAATTTCGATGCCCTTACGGGACTGCTCGCCAACGACGGGGCCGAGGTGGTGAGCCCCGCCGGCGCGCGCTACAAGGTCATCTACCTCGGCGGGACTACGCGGATGGTGACCCTGCCGGCACTGCGCAAGCTGGCCGCGCTGGTGGAAGGCGGGGCGACGGTAATTGGCCGTGCACCGGTGGCCGATCCGAGCCTTGCCGATTTGGATGGCCAGTTTGCCGAGCTCGTGACCAAGTTGTGGCCCGGGCGCGGGTCGGCCAAGGTCGGCAAGGGGCAGGTGATTGCGGGCGACGATGTGGAAGCGGGGCTTGCCACGATGGGCGTGCGGCCGGACTTTCGCTTCACTGGCGGGAGCGCCGGGGCGAAGATCCCCTTCCTTCATCGCACGACCGACACGGGAGAAATCTACTTCCTCAGCAATGGCACCACCTCCGCCGAGATGATCGAAGCGCACTTCCGGGTGACCGGCAAGCAGCCCGAGCTTTGGCACGCCGAGACCGGCACCAGCGAGCCGGTGAGCTACCGGATCGTGAACGGCGAAACGGTCGTGCCGCTTCGGCTGCGGGGGGAAGATGCGGTCTTCGTCGTGTTCCGCAAGCCCGCCGCCGCGGCGGAACTGACCGTGGCCACGTTCGAGCCGACGCCGGTCGCCGCACTGGACGATGCCTGGACGGTGGCGTTTCAGCCCGGGCGGGGGGCTCCGGCAACCCTGGTCCTGCCCAAGCTCGCGCCGCTGCAGGACAGCGCCGATCCGGGGGTGAAGTACTTCTCAGGCATTGCTACCTACCGTCGCACCTTCGTGCTGCCCAAGCCTGTCCGTGGGACGGGACCTGTATGGCTCGACCTGGGGGAGGTCGGCGATCTGGCCCAGGTCAGCGTCAATGGCGCGGATGTGGGCACGGCCTGGCATGCGCCGTACCGCATCGACATCGGGCGCGCGGTGCATAGCGGGCGCAATCGGCTCGAGATTCGCGTTGCCAACACCTGGGTAAACCGGCTGGTCGGCGATGCGCAGCCGGTTGTGCAGCATCCTGTGACCTGGACAGCCATGCCGACCTACCGCGCCGATGCGCCGCTGCGCCCTTCCGGGCTGATCGGCCCGGTGCGGTTGCTGTGTGGGTGCAATTAGGCGATAACTGGCGGATCCTCAATCGGCGCGCTGCTGACATTCCACCAAGCCTGCGAGGCCAGGACGATCAGCGGGGCGCCCGCGGGCACTGAACCTGTCGCAGCCTTCGGTTTACAGCGCCATGGCCATGCTCGAGGGCTTCTGGATACGTGGGGAGTTTCGGCGCTCGCGCGAACTGGCCGATTGTCCCAAGTTTGCCTTTATGCAATGCTGGCTTGGTAGCCTCTGAGGGTCTACTTTGAACACGATCTGCCGTTGGGCATGACGTCTAGGAACGGCAGCTAAGTCCCAAGCCCGGTCGATCGAGATGGCCGCTGTTGTGAGTGAATGGAGGACAGCTTTCAGGGATCCGTTTCGTCGCCTCGAATGACCGATTTGTCGGCGTGAAGCGACGAGGTTGTACCGTTTGAAGATATTGTTCTGCCGCCAAGCCTGCTTGAAACGGCCACGTTCACGACCTGCGGCGCAAGGCATGGCGACACTATTTGGATCGAACTTCGTTTAATAAGAATACCAGCGCGGCAAGACAGGCGCGCGGAGGGGAGAGACGCATGTCGACTTTGCGTAACCTGATCGTCGAGATGGTCGAAGTCCATCGGGTATTGGGAGCAATGGCGTTGGAAGCTCGGATCAATGCGGCCCTCCGCCCCGATGTCCCGATGTCCCGAGACTGCGTAAGCGCTCCGCACGAGCGGTCCAGCTTATACTCGCGGCCATCAACGAAGACAGCCAACTTTCTGCAGATCCGGAACTGGCGGCAGAGTTTCGGCGGAAATTCTCCGACATGGGGGGCGAGGATAGCACTATTTCAGGCGAAGTGGCCGGCTGCCCTGCTCAGTGACGATGACGACCAATTCATTGCTGATCGAAAGAGGCTGCGCGAGGAAGACGCACCGGTTACCGAATGGGCATTGCGAATGCTCAAGTAACTCCGCCCGCGCGATGCTCAGTCTCTTCCATGAACAAATGGTAGGTTTCGGCCGTCGAAACCACTGAACGCAACGTGCGGCATCGGCGAACGAGATAGCACCCACCTCTAATTCGGCTGACCTAAGTACCCACGCCTTCGAGCGCCCATCGGCGCGCGAGATCCATATCGGTGAAATAGCCCTGCTTGCTGCGGTCAACACCGCTCGCCGCGAGCTCTTGAGCGCGCCTGTCCGCTTGCATCTTGGCGAGGTGGCTACCGAAAACGACCGCGACGCGGCCGGAATGCAGTTCCGCCGCCTCGCGCGATCCTTCGATGAACGCTTGGCTCGCTTCGCTGGAAAGGACCGCCAGTTCGCGAGAATCGCTCAAGGTCGGAAAAGAAGGATAAGAAAGCCGGTACCGGGAGATCATCTCCAAATAGTCCCTGTGAAACGAGCGCACCGTCTCGACAGTCCAAAATCCAGAAAGCGTGATCTCAAGGAGGCCTGCCCGTTCGTCAAAGTTCAACTGATACATTTGAAATGATCCGAACTGTTGTCCAACAGGTTGTCGCATCGCTTTAAACGGCACTCAACGATGCGATCGATCGAGTGCGCCAGAACGAGCATAGCACATGCCGGACCGTGAAACACGTGAACGGACGACCGCTTTCCGGTGGCGCGTAACACCTTCAAGATGGCCGCCATTCGAAGGGTTTCGGGCGAGACATGCCGAAACAAGCGAACCGCCACGGATTAAAGTGCCGCCGCCTCTCGTTACCAGTCTGAACAATCAGGGCGGGAGTGAATTTATGCGCGTATCGATCGTCACCATCGCGATCGCGGCAAGTGCGCCGGCAATGGCCGCAAACCGAAGTGGAGATCAGCCTTCAGCGGTTCGTCCGGTGTTGTCAAAGCCGGCGGTCGAAATCTCGACTGGCTTCGAATATCAGGAAGGCAAATATGGTACTGGCCAGAAGGTCGAGACAATCTCGATACCCACCAGCATCCGCGTCACAACCGGCCGATTCCAGTTCAGCGCCACATTACCCTATGTGCGGATCGATGCGCCAGGGAATGTCGTCGGCGGCGGAGGAGGAGTCTTCGGCCTGCCGATCCTGATCGATCCCAATCAGACCGCAACACGTACTCGCCGTGAAGGCTTGGGTGATTTGAAGCTGGGTGCAGCCTATACGGTGCCGAGCACCATCGTCGATCTCAGCCTGCTTGGCCAGGTCAAGCTGCCAACCGCCTCGAAGGCCGGCAATCTCGGCACGGGTGAGACCGATTATTCCCTCGGGGCCGAATTTTCCAAGCGCCTCGGCGGCGTAATCCCCTTTATCGGTGTCAGCTACACCATTCCGGGCGATCCGAAGGGCTATGACCTGCGCAACAGCCTCTCCATGCGAGGTGGCATCGCGACCATGTTGTCCCCGCAGGTGCGCGGCTATATTTCCTACGGCCAATCCCGAAGCACGAGCCGTCTCCTCACCAACGAAAAGCAGATATCGACCGGCATCAACGCGGGGCTTTCGAACCGGCTGTCGTTTGGTGTTTTCGGCACTGCAGGGCTGTCCCAAGGATCGCCGGACATCGGCGCGGGCATTCAACTCGGCATGAGGATCTTTTGAAGCAGGAGATTGTTATCGGTCGTAGTTCCTGGCACAAAGCTGCGGTGGGGCGTGCCTCTCGGCTAGCGTGATTTATGAGGGTCGGCTGCGCCCCAGATCAGCCTAAGACCGAAGCCTGCTATTCGGGGGCGCTTCCAAAGTTCGAACCGTCGCCCAACCACTCTATCGCGGCGGTTCGAGACCGGTCTGAACGACCGCTAACAGGTAGGGCGCGAGGTTGTTCAGCTCCCATCTTCGACGACGACTATGGCCGGCGCGTGACGGACTACTTTCGACTTCCGGCCGACCTTCCCGAATGATGCTCTGGTCCTAAGGGACGGGTGAGGTGAAATACTCGACCGGCGTCGAATAGACGCCGGGTTCCGAATGAACCGTGCTATGGCTCAAGTGCGAGTCCCTGCGCTCACTCTGCGAGCGATCAGCTCGCGATTTCCCGGACCTGGCTTTCATCCCGAAAGCTTTCCGGTCTCCCCGGAAAGGGGGCCTCTTCGTGAACCGACCTATTCACCCTGACGTCGCGCGCAATCTGGCGTTGGCGATCCTTGCTTCCTCCGCAGCGCCGGCACTTCTTCTTGATGGAGATCTGACCGTGATTGCAGGCAGCACCTCCTTCTATGCTGCCTTTGGCTTCCAACCGCAGAACGTGACCGGGCGGCCGCTGTTCAAGCTCGGCGCTGGTGAGTGGGACGTTCCGCAGCTCCGTTCGCTGCTCAGCACAACCCTCTCCGGCCTTGCCAGGATAGAGGCCTATGAAATGGATCTAAAGGGCGATGCTGCACCCCGGCGATTGGTCCTCAATGCCCGGAAGCTCGACTATGGCGATACCGAACAGGTTCGCCTGCTCCTGACGATCTCCGACGTCACCGAGGCCCGGATCAGCGAGAAGCTCAAGGACGACCTGCTGCGCGAGAAAGCCATACTGCTCCAAGAGCTTCAGCACCGGGTCGCCAACAGCCTCCAGATCATCGCCAGTGTGCTGATGCAAAGCGCCCGGCGGGTGCAATCCGAAGAAGCACGAAGCCATCTGCATGATGCCCACAACCGGGTTATGTCTATCGCGACCCTGCAGCAGCAGCTTGCGGCCTCGAGGCTGGGCGCAGTCGAGTTGCGCGGCTATTTTCAGCAGCTCTGCGAAAGCCTTGGCGCTTCCATGATCCACGATGATGCACGGGTGTCGATCACGGTGAGCGTCGATGGCAGCAGTGTAAACGCCGATATCTCGGTCAGTCTCGGACTGATTGTCACCGAACTGGTCATCAATGCACTCAAACATGCCTTTCCAGGTGATCGCGGCGGCAAGATTCTCGTTGACTACCATGCGCAAGCCTCCGACTGGACATTATCCGTCAGCGACGATGGGATTGGCACTCCGGAGACGCTTGCCACCACCAAGCCAGGTCTCGGTACCAGCATCGTCGAAGCCTTGGCAAATCAACTCGAAGCGATTGTCGAGACCAAGGGCGGTCATCCAGGCACAAGGGTCTCAATCACACACACCGATGCTTCGATAAGGTGACGTGGCAACCAGAGTTCATAATCGCCCCCGATCCAACGTCAGCTGAATGTCGGCTTTGCCAGTCAGGGCACGAAAGCTTCAAATCCGATATCTGAAGGGCCCATAAGCGGTTATGGCGACTGACCACATACTTTCGAGCCGCGTTGAGATGCGGGCGACCGACTCATGGCTATACCGGGTTGACGAATGGCGCCGGGAGCAGCCTGGCCGTCCCTCCCGCGCTGAAGCCATCCGCAGGCTGGTGGAGCTCGGGCCTGAAAGCAAAGTGCCATCCAGCCCGCCAGCTCTCGCGGAGTTGGATTATTGGAACCGCAACATCAGTGATCGTCGCGTACAGCGCGGGCATTGATCGGAGCGGAAGGCTGTGCAGCTCTTTCCGAAGGCGCAATTGGGATTTCGGCGCAACATTCTGGAGCATGGTCGTTGGACTAAGATCTGTCTTTCAGCTGTAGCTGGTTCCGCTCTTTAGCGTCCCGCGCCATTGTCACATGCATCCTGGCTAGCTTTAAGTGAACCGCTCGCATCTTGGGGTCCGTGAATTCTGCAGCCAATGCGCGCTCATGTGGTTCGCGATTTAGATGATAAGCTTCATCCCTTGATTTGTTCATGATGCTGATCCTGCGCTGACAACTTACCGGCTTTTGAAGTAGTTTCGCCAGTGAGCCGCCACGATGAGCAGGCAACGCTGGAACACGATCTTTGACGTCTTCCGTGATCGCAGCCTACCGTCTATCGGACCCTCTCTCTACGGCCGATTGGACAGCCTGGATGAACTGGTCCTCATATTGCCGCGTCGAAGTATGATCCTGCTCATATTCGCCAAGATCGTGGCTCGAACCAAAGGTTTTTTTTAACCGATCTAAAACTTCTGGCTGTTCTTCAGCTATGTGACGAATGAGTGCCTGAAGAATCCGTTCATGCGCGAGTATCTTACGCGCAAGATCTGCACTCTCGGTCGAGGTCAGAGACAGGCCGCTCGCCATCGTCGGGTTTGGCGTGTCAGATATTCCTGGCTCAGTTCGCACGTCCTGCTGCGCCTTAGCGGCTGCCACCTCTTCCGCAGCTGATCGAAATGCCGTGAAATGTCTGCGTCCAGGTAGGTGATTATGTGCCATGATAGCTCCCTCGACGGGCGGGAGCTGCTATCTCTCTGTCACACCGAGCCCAACCTACAGCGCAATATGTTATATTTGGGAATGCTTAGCGGCGGAATCAAGCTTTGGACAAACAGTTGGTCACGCTTACCCATCTTTAACGTACGGCCGGTTTCAGAGAGGGTTTGACCTTCCAATGGCACTGCAGAGCAGGTGGTGAAGGACATCCGGCAGCAGACCCGTCGGCACTTCTCGGCCGAGGACAAGATCCGCATAGTGCTCGAAGGCCTGCGCGGCGACGACAGCATCGCTGAGCTGTGCCGCAAGGAGGGCATTGCCCAGAGCCTGTATTACACTTGGTCTAAGGAGTTCATGGAGGCCGCAAGCGCCGCCTGGCGGGCGATACCGCCCGTGCCGCGACCACCGGCGAGGTGCAGGACCTGCGCCGCGAGGCTCGCGCCCTGAAGGAGCCCAACGATTGTTTCGGACCCAACGGCCCTTGGCGACCGCCTCGTTGGCGTGGAACAATTGCTCGGCACAACCGAGCTTGCTAATGCTTTGGAAAGCGTCCGTTTCAAGCAGTTTCTCGACCATATCCCAATTGCGATTTGAGTGGCAGAGTTTAATAGTCGGTCGCGTTGAGATGGGACGAGCCACAAACGCCCACTCCTAACCGATAGGCCGCTATCTTATTAACCGAGAGAGTCAGCGATGAATTTCTGCTTCCGATCTTCCGTCCTGAAAGATATGGCACCTCGGCCGGCTTAAGTAGCTTCCTGTGCGGGGACATGGGTTGGCACACATGTTCCTCAGTTGTTCCATAATGGGATTTGGACTTAAGGTTCTATCGCAAGCGTGGACCTATGACCTTGCAGCGTAGCCGCTGGGAGTGCTCCCACTATCGAATATAACATAGGTTTGAAGTCGGTCGACGAAATAGGTTTCAAACAAGTCGGCCAGCAGGTAATAGGTTATAGATTCATTGTGTCTAACAGCGGATCATCGGAAAGGTTGTTGCCTTTCTTCAATAGTTCCTGAGCGCGTGCAATGTCATCCGGCCCCTGCCGTTCATGCCCATCCCCGAATGCAATATAACCGTACACTTGGCGATTGTCTAAGTATTGAGGGATCTCTCGTTTACGAGCACCTGCAGAAAACACGACATATTCGTGGCGCTGGGTTTCGTCAGTATAAGAGAGATAGGGCAGTACATCTGCCCGAATAAGGTAGGTGCAGTGTACCACCGGTACTTCCAGAATGCCGCGCACCCAGCGATTGAGCACCCATAAATATTGATCGCATTCGCTATAATATCCATCCGCGTCGATTTCAGAATGGTAATTTGAATAAAGGTCACCCGGGTTCATTGCGCGCAGCATTGGCGCAATAATTGGTAAATTGAGTGCCACTAGCTCTCGCAGGGTGCAAGAGCGGACAAAATTGTCCACATCCGCCACAAAATAGAAATCACAACCATGGTCCAGAGTACGAATCAAGCTGACATTGCGAATGCGACCGAGAACTCCAAATCGGGTGGCATTCCATTCGTGCACGCCAAAGGACTCGACGTGATCATCGACGTCTTCGGCATCAAAATCCACGCCTGCATAAAGGTGGCCTACTCTGCTTACCCACTCACGCAGGAGTTGTTCAGTGGAATCTGTGTTATTATTTGTACGGATGTACAGAACGATTGAGGACTTCGGATAGTCCATCGATTCTATACAATTCAAGTACAATGGCAAGAACGTCTCCTTTTGTTTGGCGAGGATCGCGACCAGAACCCGAGGCTCAGCCAGCTGCGGGCGTAGCTGCCGCGCGGCCGCCAAACTATGCTGCGCATCAAAGGGTTGAATGCCTAAAGATCCTAACTTATGGGATCGGGGCATTTTTTCACTCGCGAAACGCGCATTAGCGACCACGCGGTGCATGTCCGGTCCTAAGGATTTCTCGACCGCGAGAAGCTTGAGGCTGGCATCAAGGCAATCAGAATAGTGCCCAGACCAGTAGGCGTTGACTGAAAACTCATCCAACAAGCCGGTTTCGTAAATCCACGGCTCGACGAACAGCGCATCGGATGGCATCGGAATGCTCAAACCGCGTTTTGCAATATCATATCCCTCCGCGTGAAACCCCTTCTGACGGCACAATCGACTTGCTCCGTGCAGCGCTTCCGCACGTGTTGGCAACGACTCTGCTGCGCGAAGATAAACATCAATAATCTCTCGATCTGGGCGGCCGAGCTGTTCCATTATTTGAGCGGCGCTATAAAGGCTGATGAAAACCTCCTCCTGCCAAAAGCCGAGTTTGCTCCGTGCTAAGTAATGTACTAATGCCCTTTCCCATTCGTGGCAGTCGCGATAGCTCTGTGCGAGGTAAAACCGATAGCGAGCGCGCAGAAATGGATTGCTCTCTGTCTGCAATGCGGCCTCGAGCACCTCCGCGTCATGCCGATAGGTCTGCGGGTCCTTCCGACGCGCTCCGTCATGATTGCGCTGTAGCCGTATCCCATAAAGCCTTTCTGACGAATCGGCGACATCGCATGTCAGATATTCATGCAGCACGCCCTCATAACGCCAAGGCAATGCGTCTTTTACAAGCTGTGGGCGCGCGTAGATCGTACCGACATCGATGATTTCTATCGTGTATGAATCGGCGTCCAACATTGGAAGGGCGATATCCGGCGCAATTTCCATCACGTCATCAGCATCGATAATCAGTGTATAATCGCTGCGCCCTCGCGCGAGCACGAGGGCTTCGGAACGGTTATGTGCGAAATCCCGCCAGGGTCTTTCATATAAATTGCCTGGAAGATCGCGCAGATGCTCACGAATGATATCCTGCGTTCCGTCGGTGGACCCGGTATCTACGATCACCCAACAGTCTATGATTGGCCGCACGCTGTCGAGGCACCGGCGGATTACGTGAGCCTCGTTCTTGACGATCATATTTAGACAAACCGTTTGTTTCGAGGCGTTCATTTGTAACTCCGTATGCTAAAGTTGCCGTCACCGAATCGAACCAAACGAATTGAGGGAAAAATGACCACCCAACGGTTCTCATGAAGCGAAGGTGCTTGCTGTCTTTGCTTGGAGGCAGCATGCTGATGCCGCGTGAATTCGCCGCAGCAGGTTCTCATTCGCCAAGTATGACATTGCTCACCGCCAAATTGGAACTCGGAGGCGCTTGGGGCGGATCTGCGACGGAGGACGCAGCGACCGTCATCGAACGCGCGCGGGCGGCTTGCCTGGCGGGCGTAACTCTGCTCTCGGACCGCCAGCCCGATAAGCTTAGGGTAGATGATCAGTCCGGCAGCAATCCCTCGATCTGGCTTCATCCAGGTGCTGCGACAACCGGTTGGATCATGGTGACCGTTGGCGATCGCGACTGGTGCAAGCTCGCATACCAGTTCGGGCATGAGCTTGGGCATGTACTTTGCAATAGCTGGGCGCAGGATGCCAAGCCCCGCAACCCATGCCAGTGGATAGAGGAGGCGCTGGTCGAGGCTTTCTCCTTGCGTGGCCTGCGACTTCTGGCGGATGACTGGAGGCACACACCACCTTTTTTGAACGATGCGGACTTCGCTATCTCGATCGAACGCTACGGGGCGCGCATGCTCGACGGATATCGAGCTCTCAATCCGGATGGAGCGAGTGGGTTGAGGGCGTGGTTCACTTCGCATGAGGCATTTCTCAAGGAGAACGGGGGCGTTGACGCCGCAAGTGGCGCTGTCTCTACCATGCTCGCTCTCCTGGAGAGCGATGCGGCTATGATTACAGATATGGGAGCGCTTAATCGCTGGCCGGAACGAAGCGGCGTTCCCGTGCATGATTACCTCCGACTCTGGAAAACCAGCTGCTCACAGTTGAATGCACCAGGACGATTGCCGGCGCGGCTGCAAAAGCTCCTCGCCAAATCGTGAATGGGGGAGCCGCTACATAAGCTTACTCGTCGTAAGAGCTTATGGGGGATGCCGTGCGACGTCAGAGTCCAAACCGAACTCGCTTTGTGAAATTTGCGCGGGATGCTTCGCCAACTCTTCGTTCAGTGTGGAAAGCTCACCCATGGCTTCAGGTACGCCAAGCAACGCGGCGTGTTCATACCAGCGACGTCCGACATCTATATCTTGAGGTCCCCCAAGGCCGCGCACTGAATAGCGCGCGATCATCAAGGCGGCGAGCGGGTGTTCCCGCTTTGCTGCCCGGACAAACCAGCGGCGCGCCTCTTCGTGATCAGTTTCGATGTCCTGCCCATCGGCATGTAATGCGCCAAGCGCGAACATCGCGCCCGTATGTTCCGCCGCGGCTTGCAGTAACCAGGCTTTGGCCAATTGAGGATTACGCGGTGTACCGAGACCATTTAGGTGGCGCTCGGCAAGCGCTACCTGCGCTTCCACCAGGCCGGCTTCAGCGGCGCGGGCAAACCAGGTAATGGCTTCAGCATCATCCCGCGGTACGCCGCGACCCTCGGCAAGCATCCGACCATACCAATATTGCGCGCTTACCAAGTCGTCCGCTGCGCGCTTTAGCCAGAATGCCGCGCGCACGTCATCGCGTGGCACACCCACTCCCTCTGCAAGACACACCGCATAGTTGAACGCCGCGACCAAGTCGCCTTGTTCCGCTGCGATCTCAAACCATTTATGCACGGGCGGCGGTTCGCCCATAAGAGTCGAGGCGCCGCCCGCCCGAAGCAATGTTGCAAGATCGGCTTGGGCATCGGTATCGCCCGCCTCGGCTGCCCGCTTGAACCAGATGGCCGCCTCGTCAGGATCTAGCGCCACACCCGCGCCGGTGAGATAAAGCGTGCCGAGATCGCGCGCGGCAGTTCTATCTCCGCGCTCTGCAGCCACGCGGAACCAACGTGCGGCTTCATCATAGTTCGGGGGAAAATGCCCGGAGCGAACATGGATGGCCCCGAGTTGCGCCGCGGCGTCCCGATCACCCGCGATTGCGGCGCGTCGCAGCCAGCTTTCTCCATCCATTGGATCGGCCGATCCGCCGCGACCTTCGAGGATTAGCAACCCAAGTTTCAGCTGGGCGTGAACGACTCCCGCCTCGGCTGCAATCCTGTAATGAACTCGTGCCTCTGCCTCGTTCAGCGCCGTACCAATCGCACACTCGGCTGCAACGCCCAGCAGATAATGTGCAGTGGGCAAACCGGCCTCCCCGGCACGCACGAGCTCGGTATGCGCAGCAACCGCATCCTCTTCCCCGTCGCCGCGCGTCATTAATGCAATGGCGTAGCCAAGCCGCCCTTGCGGACAATTCTGTTCGGCAGATTTGCGGAACCATTCGAAGGCCGCGTCGAGATCGCGCAATTCGTCTGGTCCGGAAGTCAGCGCATGGCCAAGTAAGGCCTGGGCATCTGGAACGCCGATCTCGGCAGCCGACCGCGCCCAAAGCGCGACTGCATGATAATCAATCTCCGCCGACTCTGGGATATCGACAAACAATGCCGCGTTCGGGCCAAACGCCGCCGAGGGTAAACCCTGGAGGTGCAGTTGGGCCAGGCAAACTTGCGCGCGGACATGCCCAGCGTCAGCAGCACGGCGATACCAATGCGCTGCTGATGCTACGTGGCGGAGCGCGCCTTTGCCCTCGAGATATCGCTCTGCGACAATGAACGCCGCTTCTGCGTCGCCGGCGTCCGCCGCCGCGGCAAAAAGCGCAAGCGCGCGTGCTGGCGCCACATCTGACAAGCGCTCTGCCCGCGCCCGAGCCCGCTTCGAGGATCGAGATGCGAAGCGATCGAGCGATCCAGCGAAGCGGTTCAATGTTGGAAAGTGATTCACGGCTTAAGGCTCGTGTAAGCTGTCATGGGCAATCGGAAGAATCTTGGTAATAAAATAGGCGAGCACAGATCGCGTACCGACCTTCACGTCAGCGGTGAGGGGCATGCCCGGCACCAATCGGAAACCAGGTGGGGTGTCATGCAACATCAACTTATCGATGGTGATATCTCCACGATAGTAGAGTGTACGTGGCCGGTTCGGCAGCGTCGAACCACCTTGTTGAGGGGTCGCTTCGGGGCTGAAACTGTCCGCACTAATTGCGCGTACCGCACCACGAGCGCCTCCATATTGCAGGGAAGGCAGGGTATCAAACTTGATCTGAACCTCGTTGCCCGGCCGGACATAGCCGCTGTCGATACCGGAAATATAAGCTTCCACCGAAAGTCGTGCATCAAGCGGGACAAGTTCAATCAGAGGGTCGTCGCTGGAAACAACTGAGCCCACAGATATCTTCCCGACCGCCAGCACGACCGCATCGCGAGGCGCGGTCAGTATCACCAGCTCATTATGAAATTTCGCCTTCGCATATTCCTGCTCCGCTTGCGCCAGTTTGCCGCGAACATCAGCAAGTTCTTGTGAGATCTGACCCTTCCAGCGCTGAATAAAGGCTTCGCGCTCTGCCTTCTGGGCGGCGAGCTTTCGGCCCGTCTCTACCGAGTCGGATTTCGCCTGGGCGAGCGAAGCTTCTATTTTCAGCGTTTCGTCTTTGGCCAGTAATGTGTTTAGCTTGCTTCCATATCCACGATCTTGAAGCGTCTGGTGCATGCTCTCAATTTTGGTTGCGGTGCCAAGGCGGCTGCGATTATAGTCGGCCTGCGCCGTCGAAGCAGCGATCTGGGTGCGCAGTTGTCCAATCGTCTGATCATAGGTTTGCAGGGAGGAACTGTACTCGTTCATCTGTTGACGGAAAATCGACCCTTGTAGATTGGCTAAGGGATTCGCGGGATCGGGTACATAATGCGTACCCGATGTCGTCCCTTGCAAGCGAGCCGCCTTGGCCCTCAAAAGGTCGACTTGATCCTTCATTGCGGCAAGATCCGCGGCAGTAAATGTTGGATTTAAACGAGCGAGTACCTGACCCTTGCGAACGATATCGCCCTTCCTCACATTAATACTCTCAACAATGGTCTTGTCGAAGGACTGCATGACGATATTTGGCGCCTCGCCAACCAGCTTGCCGGTTGCCGATACGATCTTGTCGACGCGAATAACGCCGCTGGCGAGGATAAGCGACGTAACTAGGAGAAAAACGATGAGGTTGGTTGCGCGCGCGAGAGGCGGAACCGGGCTGGCGACGATTGCCGCTGACGGACTCTGAAATTCGAGCGCGGCAAGCGGCAAGGGCCTCTCGCGTTTAATCCCGCTGGTCACCTGAACAATCCGCGCGAAAGTCGGTGCCGTAATGGCGTTGTCCTCGGGATCACCCCGTTGGCGACCTCATGCCAACTGTATAGACGTCGGCACAGCATGCGCGTTTCCTTTGGAATCGATATGGCGGTTCTGCTGAAGCCACAGATGGCGATAGACGGAGCAACGCTCGACAAGCTCGCGATGCGGACCCACATCGATGACCTTGCCGTGATCAAGCACGAGTATCTGATCGCAATCGACAAGTGAGGAGAGACGGTGCGAGACGATCACCATCGTGTGGCCGCGCGCCATCCGATGGAGATTTGCGTTGATTAATGCTTCACTTTCCGGATCAAGTGCCGAAGTCGCTTCGTCGAGAATCATCAGCTTGGGGTCGGTGATCAGCGCGCGTGCGATAGCGAGACGCTGCCGTTGACCGCCAGATAGATTCGGAGAGCCCTCCTGAATCCACGTTTCGTAACCATGTGGCAGCTGTTCGATGAATTCTTCCGCACCAGCAAGCCTCGCCGCCTGCACTGCATCCGAAAGGGTCAGGCCCGGGCGTCCGGCGAGGATGTTATCTTTTACCGTGGCACGAAATAGGAAGTTTTCCTGCAGTACAACTCCAAAGCTTTGACGAAGATGACGTAAATTTACCTCGCGGAGGTCCATGCCGTCGATCTTAACCGTGCCCGAATAGTTTCTGTTTATGCCCATCAACAAACGCGTGATGGTAGATTTTCCAGATCCGGAGCGACCGACGACGCCTAGCATCGTACCGGCGGGGATAGAAAATCTGATGCCATCGAGCGCCGGGATCTTCGTTCCTTCATAACTGAAGGTCACTTCTTCGAAGCTAATGGCTCCCTTGAATTCGGGTCGCAACCCATGTGTTAAGGCGCGCTTTTCAGTTGGCCGGTTGAGCACGCCGCCAACTTGTGAGAGAGCCTCGCGTGCCTCCTGCACGTCCTGCAGGAGACGCGCGAGATTCACCAGCGGGCCGGCCACGCGCCCCCCAAGCATCATGAAACCAATTAGGCCGCCAATCGATAGCGGGTTGTTCGAACCGATTGCGAGATAGGCACCGAACGCTAGTACGCCAGCTTGCGTATATTTCTCGAACGGCATTACCAGAATCATCGGCCAGCTGCTTAGCCGGCCCAGTTGTAGATTGAGTTCACCCACCTTCGCGACGCGCTCGTCCCATTCCGTGCCGCGGCTGCCTTCGAGACCCAGCGACTTCGTCGTGCGGATGCCGTAGATACTCTCGACCAACGTTGAACCTTTGTCCGATTCCGCCTGAACCAGCTTGTTCGTCATTTCAGCGAGCGGCCCAAGGAACGCCGCAATCACAAGCATCAGGCCTCCGGCCGCGACTAAGACGGTCAAAGCGAGCCAAGCATTCATATAGAACAGTACCGGCAGCAGTAGCAGCACCATGAAAACGTCGATGAACGTCGTCATCATCCTGCCGGTGAGGAACTCCCGGACGCGGTAAATCTTGCTGATCTTATAGGACAACTCACCCGCCTGATGTTGCTCGAAAAAATCGAGCGGCAGTGTCATTAGCCTGTCAAAGATGGCTATATTCATCCGCGTGTCGAGGCGATTAGCAAGAATGACAAGAAGCATACGCCGCGACCAGGTGATCAACATCTCGAAAGCAAGTGCAATCAAAAGTACAATGACGATCAACGTGAGTGTGTTGGCGCTTTGATAAGTCACAACCGTACCCAAGGTGGTCATGATCATAAGCACCGGCAGTACGCTCAAGATGCTGATAGTGACTGAACCGATCGCCACGTCGCGCAGAATCGTTTTCTCGCCCCAAACCAATCGGGTAAGCAGCGCAAGATCAAAGGGCTCTTCGGCGTTTCCGCCGTCTCGCGCAGTTCGCACCAGCACCGCGGCGCCGTCCCAGACCGATTGCAAGCGGAGTTCATCTATCGGCAAGGGGGGGGTGGCGTCCTCCGCCATCGGGTCGCGCAAGAGTAACACATCATGCTCGTAATCGCGGCCAACCACCAAGGCTGCTCCGCCATCAGCAAACAACAACAAGATCGGCGCTACGCTATCGATTTTCATTAGCTGGCGAAAAGTAAGGCGCACGCCCCGCGCCCAAAGGCCGTGCTGGCGAAACCATTCCACCAGCGAAGCGGAAGTGGGAGCGGCCCCGGCGGCATCGAATCGGAGCGCACGCGCATCGCCATCGACACCATGATATTGCGCGACTTTTATCGCCGCTTCCAGACGCGTTTGCGGCAAGCCGAATCCATCCGATGCTGTCGGTATTTCGCCGATGTTATTGGCCGTCGATACGGGTTTGATATCCACTTGGCCGCTCTTTCTCATAAGCGAACCTGAAGAGATCGGCTGCGATGGCCAATCTCTTCAGGTCCCGGGGGGCCTAGTGTTTGGTGAAGATGGAAGACATCAGATCATGTCCTTTCTTCTCCCAATGCTGAGGCGTGGCGCCGTCGGAGTGGCCGGTTGGTTTAACCGATGATCCCAGCACACCATGTCCGTGCTTCGTGCTGCCCATCTTTGCCAATAATGTTCCATGCGGCAGAAAATCAGCCCGAGAAAGCGCAACGCCGTGATGATGTTTACTGATGGCCTGCCCAGAATGCTTGCTGTTGTTGTCGCTCTTGGGCTGCCCATACATGAAGGACATATGGTCTGACCTATGGTCCGACCTAGAGGCATGTTTGCTCCAGCTTGAATGGGCTTGGTGCTTGTCACCGTGCCCGGTTGCACAAATTACTCTCAAGTGGCGGGTCGGTCCAGTTGCGCACGTTGCTCCGGTGTGACCAGTCGCCCCGGTATGGCCTGTCGCTCCGGTATGCCCGGTTGCGCCAGTGTGGCCGGTCGGTCCAGTTGCGCACGTTGCTCCGGTGTGACCAGTCGCTCCGGTGTGACCAGTCGCTCCGGTATGCCCGGTTGCGCCGGTGTGGCCGGTCGGTCCAGTTGCGCACGTTGCTCCGGTATGGCCTGTCGCTCCGGTATGCCCGGTTGCTCCGGTGTGGCCGGTCGGTCCAGTTGCGCACGTTGCTCCGGTGTGACCAGTCGCTCCGGTATGCCCGGTTGCGCCGGTGTGGCCGGTCGGTCCAGTTGCGCACGTTGCTCCGGT
>Ga0068860_100002014_pt1 | contig 21441 bp, 21 predicted proteins | sample KBSSwiS32_FD_66597 | JGI IMG/M metagenome (GOLD analysis project Ga0068860, IMG submission 66597) | Switchgrass rhizosphere microbial communities from Kellogg Biological Station, Michigan, USA - KBS Switchgrass S3-2 | ecosystem: Host-associated > Plants > Roots > Rhizosphere > Soil ...
CTACGCCGCCAGAACGGGGGCGGCGGTCGAGGACATCGCGCTGGTCGCCGTGAAGAACCATCGCAATGGGGCTGCGAACCCGTTTGCGCAGCATCAAAAGGAGCGGACGCTCGACGAGATCCTGAACGGCAATCGCGTTTCGGGCGTCTTCACCTCGCTGCAGTGCACACCCGTCGGCGAGGGCGCGGCGGCGGTGATCGTGGCGTCGGAGGAAGGCTTGAAGCGCCATGGCCTCGGCCTCGACCGCGCGGCCCGTGTCGTCGCCTCGGCCGGGCGGTCGCAGAGGGTCTACGAAGACTCGACGCGCTATGACGCCGTGCTGACCGAGGAGACCGCCTCTGGCGCGTTCCGCGAGGCTGGCCTGGATCCGGCCGATATTGACATCGTCGAACTGCACGACGCCTTCACGGTTGAGGAGGTCGAGTACCTCGAGGCGATGGGGTTCGCGCCGGAAGGTCAAGCCGTCCCGCTGCTCAAGGAGGGCGCCTTCGACATCGGCGGCCGCTGCGCCGTGAGTCCGTCGGGGGGGCTGATCGCCATGGGTCATCCGATCGGTCCGACCGGCGTTGGCCAGATCGCCGAGATCACCCGCCAGCTCCGCGGCGAGGCGGGGACCCGCCAGCACGTGGGGGCCAGGACCGGACTTGCCCACATGGTCGGCGTCGGGGCGGTTTGCTACGTGCATATCTTGGCGAAGGCGTCGTAGCGGTCCTTGGTGGATCGCGCCCCGGGACATCGCAGGGGCTGACGTCCGCCGCGGCATCCATATCGCCGATGGATCAATTCGGTGCGCGTCGATCTTGGACCGCTGAGCGCGTGCGCTCGCAGACTGCCGCCTGGCTTACACCCTTCGCCATGCGAAGGAGGACGTAGGCGAACATGCGCTCGGCCGGAATTGGACAGCGCCTCACAGGCAGGAGCAGCAGGCGGTGACCAAGCCTCTCGCGGGAATCAAGGTTGTGGAAGTCGCCATGTGGGCGTTCGTTCCAAGCGCCGGCGGCGTGCTGTCGGACATGGGCGCCGACGTCGTGAAGGTCGAGCCGCACGGCGGCGATCCCATTCGAGCGCTGAACACGTCCGGATCCAGCGGCGCACACGGGTTCACCCCCTCGTTCGAGGCGTACAATCGGGGAAAGCGGAGCATCGCCCTTGACCTGAAGGCGGAGGGTGCGGCGGATGTGCTCGACCGCCTTCTTGAGGATGCCGACGTCTTCCTGACCAGCCTGCTACCGGCCGCACGCCGCGCGATGAGGATCGACGTCGACGACATTCAAGCCCGCCATCCGAACGTCATCTACGCGCTCGGCAGCGGACACGGCGCGTTCGGACCCGAGGCGGAGCAAGGCGGATACGACTTCATTTCATTCTGGGGCCGGGCGGGGGTGTCATCCGGAGTGACGCCGAAGGAGGTCTCCTATCCGTTGCCCATGCCGTCCGGCGCCTTTGGCGACTGCACGAGCGGCGCCATGCTGGCCGGCGGCGTGGCCGCGGCGATCGCCCATCGCGCGATGACCGGCAAGGCCATGGTGGTCGACGTCTCGCTCCTGGCCGGAGGCATGTGGGCCATGCAGAGCCACATTACTTCGGCCGTGCTGCAAGGCGTCCCGGAGCTGCCGAAGAGGTCTCGGGAGACGACCTTCAATCCGCTCGTCGGCACCTATCGTACGTGCGACGACCGCTTCGTCACCCTGTGCATGCTGCAGAGCCAGAGCTATTGGCCGGGCCTGTGCGCAGCGATGGGACGCCCGGACCTAGTGAACGACCCGCGCTTCGACACGGCCGAAAACCGCCTGGCGAACGTCCGCGAGTGCGTGAGCACGCTGGACGATATCTTCGCCGCGCGGACGCTGGAGGAGTGGAAAGTCGTGCTCGGCCGACAGGAAGGGCAATGGGGGACGGTGGAGAAGGCCGGCGAATTGCAGCACGACCCGCAAGTGCAGTCCAACCGATATATCCAGGAAGTGGACTATGGCGACGGCCGCGCGCTGAAGATGGTCAGCGTGCCGATGCAGTTCGACAGGCAGGCGCTGCAGGCCAGACCGGCTCCCTCGCTCGGCGCAGACAGCGACGCCGTGCTCGACGAACTGGGCTACACCGAGGACGAGATCATCGACCTGAGGGTCGCCGGCGTCATCTATTGATTTCCTTGCCCATCATCGGTGCGCGACAAGAACTGCGGTGGCCGAAGCGGCCTTTGCCGTCTCCGGGCAGAGACCGCCTCCGAGCTGGAGCGAGTGGGCAGGGCTTCGGCAGCAAGCATGCCGACAAGCCTGTCGACCTTGCATGGGCTCGCCGCCCGCCCGACGTTCCGAATCAGCCTGGGCGCGCCCGGGTAAGGTCGGACTGGCTTGGGTGCGCGCGAGGCCGGTCTGTCGACCCGCCACCCTTGACGCCGAGGGGCCGGAAGCGCGGCGCAGCAAGTGTTGGGCTGACAAGATCGAAATAGACCTGCACACGGTCACCGATCCGCACTTGGTCGGGGTCGCAGTCGGTGAGGTTGCCGAGCATCCTGGCCCCGGCGCCCTGGGTCCCGTCGAGTTCGACTAAGACCGTAACGTATGGCACCGCTTCCCGCAGGTCTGGCGCCAGCGGATGCCTGATCACCGTAAAGGTGAAGACCGTACCCGTTCCGGGCAGTGTCTTCCACGCGAAAGCCCCGCCCTGGCAGACGAAGCACCTTGGCTGCGGCGGCGAGCAGAAGGTTCCGCACTGTTCGCATCGCGCAAGGGTCAGGCGGCCGTTCAAGGCTTCTTCCCAAAAGGGCTCGGTGAACGCGTCCGCGTTCGGACCGGAGACTGCGATCGGATACACGCCCTTGGTCATGTCGCCTCTCATCCCCTTCGCAGCAAGGCGCCGCTGACCGGCAGGCTTGCGGGACCGCCGGTTACGAGCGCTATTTCGGCGTCCTCCACCTGGTTCACGGCGACGCCACGGAGCTGCTCGACCGCCTCGCGGACGTGGGTCATGCCAATGATATAGGCTTCGGACAGGTTTCCCCCATGCGTATTCACCGGGATCGAGCCGCCTTCATAGCGGATCGCGCCGCTGGCTACGAAATCGCCACCCTCGCCGACCTTGCAGAATCCGTAGTCCTCGAGCTGCATGAGAACCAGCGGACTGAAGTGATCGTAGAGCAATGCGACGTCAATATCGGCCGGGCCGACGCCAGCCATTTCGTAGAGTCGGCGGGCTACTGTGCGGTTTCCGGCCGACGCAAAGTAATCATCTGGCGCTTGGAAGTAGGAATGACCTCCAGGTCCCCAACGGCCGGCTCCGCCGTGAGTGGATCCCATGACAAAGACGGGACGTTGTCGGAGGTCCCGGGCCCGCTCGGCGCTGGTCAGGATGACGGCGACGGCGCCGTCGCTCTCCATCGTATAATCGAACAGGCACATGGGGTCGGACAACATGGGCGCATTGAAGTAGTCGTCCAAGGTGAGCCTGTCTCGCCGCAAGGATGTCGGCCGGCGGATGGCGTTCTCGCGTTGCGATATGCAGATTTCGGCGAAATGTTCCCGCTTGGTGCCATATAGGTGCATATGGCGCATGGCGATCAGCGAATAGTTGTGGCCCGGCCCGCGCAGCCCGCTGACCGCGCGGAAAATCGAGGAGGAATCGCCGGAACTGCCATAAGGACCGGCGCTCATTTGCGGCGCCGAAGCGCCGGTCGGGACAGTTCCCCCCAAGCGACGCTTAGCCTGCTGCAGCGTCATGAGGCAGACGCAAGTCTCGGCCAGGCCTGAATATATCGCCGCCGCGGCGACGCCCAGCGCTCCTGCCGACCCGCCGCCTCCCGACGTTAGGGTTACGGCGAAGCGCACTTCGTCTAATCCCAGGGTCGCTCCCACCACGGCCGGATCGCAGGAGGAGGCATAGAGGGCGAAGCCATCGAGGTCGCGCGCCTTCAGGCCAGCGTCGTCCAGTGCTCCGAGAATGGCGGTGCACGCCATCGAGAGTTCAGTGTCCGGGAGGGAACCGCCCCGCCTGAAGTAGGGCGTGGCGCCTACGCCGACCACTGCTGCCTTGTCCCTAATCGTCATTTTATCCGCGTTGCGCCTATGAACTTGAGGCGAAAGGTTGGATGGCGACGCACCTTTGTCCAATATGTTTGCCGCGGCGGCTTGATACCCGGAGCATTGCCGCCCTGAAGCCTGTATCGGGATGCTCAAGGCTCCGTCCGGTGGTGTCGGTGCAACCGCAACTCGTCGCCGGCGCGTTCGACGACCCGGAGCTCATGGCCGGCTGGGTGAAGGTAGCTTACGAGGCCGCGCTTCGTACGCGGACCCGGTAGCGCCGCCGATCTCGATGTTTGTGGGCCGGCGTTCCATCGCCGAAATGCATCGGCTCGATACCTTTATGCGAATTCAGGTCCGATGGAGGCGCGCCTAGCCTGATCCCTGCAAACCGCTGCGGTCTTCCGGAGCGAACCATTCCAACAGGGATCCGAACCATGCGCCGTCCAACCAAGTCCTCTCTTACTCTCGCCGCGCTCGCCTTCAGCGGCGCCTTCGCCCTCGCCGCGGGCGCCCAGGCCGGCACCTGCCCCGCGGATCAGATGCGCCCCGACGCGCGCACGTCGGGCGAGACGATGCCCAAGGCCGTGACCGACAACGAGGTCGGGATCGTCCCGCTCGGCGCCGAGATCAAGGGCCTCGACAATCGTCGCCTGCGCCTGCGTCGCCTGGTGGTGCAGCCCGGCGGCGTCGTGCCGTGGCACAGCCATGGCGATCGCCCGGCGATCATCACCACCATCTCCGGCACGATCACAGAGTATCGTTCCACCTGCGCGGTCGGCATCGAGCATCCCGCCGGGGACGTCGCGGCGGAATCGGGCGGCATCTCCCACTGGTGGAAGAACAACGGCAAGGTCCCCGCGGTCTTGCTCAGCGCCGACATCAAGAACGACGGCGCGCCGACTGACGGCGACCACATGTAGGTCCCTTCCTGGAGCGGACCCGAAGCCCCGGTCCGCTCCGCCTGCCTGCGCGTCACGCCCGCCATCCGCGCGCAGGCGCGTGCGGCGGCCTCATCGTCCCCGCCCGAGGCCGCCGCACGCTCCCCCTTTTCCGTCCAACTCCAGCCCCGAAGGGCCGCCGCCATGTCCGTCGCAGACCCCGGCGCGTCCGCCGGCTTCGTGCCCGTCCGCAAGGCCGGGGCGTCCTTCCGCATCTTCCTCGTGGGCCTGATCGGCTTCCTGACCCTGGTCGACCTGTTCGCGGCCCAGGCGCTGCTGCCGACCCTGGTCAAGACCTACGGCGTCAAGCCCGCCGCCATGGGCGCGGCCGTCAACGCCTCGACCTTTGGGATGGCCGCCGCGGGCCTGATCGTGGCTTTGCTCAGCCACCGCATTCCCCGCGCCAAGGGGATCTGGCTGGCGTTGGCCGTGCTGGCGATCCCCACCGCATTCCTCGCCTTCGCGCCGAGCTTGGTGGTCTTCACGGCGCTGCGGGTGATCCAGGGCGTGTTCATGGCCACGGCGTTCACCCTGACCATGGCCTACCTCTCCGAGCACGGTACGGCGGAGGAGACGGCGAGCGCGCTGGCGGCCTACGTCACCGGCGCGGTGGCCTCCAACCTGTTCGGCCGCCTGATCGCCTCAACGGTCGCCTCGTCGCTGGGGTTGGCGATCAACTTCTACGTCTTCGCCGGACTGAACCTGGCCGGCGCGTTGCTGGTCTACGCCAGCCTGGAAAAGGCCGGGCCGGCCGGCGGTCTTGACGCCGTCCCGGGCTCGCCGCTTCGGCGGCTGGCCGGTCACTTCGCGACGCCCTGCCTGCGCGCCTGCTTCGGCATCGGCTTCTGCGTGCTGTTCGCCTTCATCGGCGCGTTCACCTATGTGAACTTCGTGCTGGTCCGCACGCCGCTGGCCCTGGCGCCGATGGCGCTCGGCCTCGTCTATTTCGTTTTCGCGCCCTCGATGGTCACGACCCCGCTTGCCGGGCGCGTCGCCAACCGCTTCGGGCCGCGACCGGCCTTCTGGGGCTCGCTGGCCCTGGCCGCCGCCGGCCTGCCGCTGATCCTGGTCGCGAACCTGCCGGCAGTGATCGCGGGCTTGGTGCTCTTAGGCGTGGGGACTTTCTTCGCCCAGGCGGTCGCCACCGGGTTCGTCGGACGCGCCGCGCGCAGCGACCGCGCCGCCGCCAGCGGCCTGTATCTCGCATCCTACTATCTGGGCGGTCTCGCCGGCGCGGCGGTCCTGGGCCAGGTGTTCGACCACTGGGGCTGGCCGTCCACCGTCGCGGGCGTGGGCCTGGCGTTGGCCGGCGCGGCCTGGCTCGCCGGAACCCTGCGTCCCGCCACGGCCGGAGCGCGCGCCCGAACCTGACGCCTTCAGTTGGGCGCCGCGGCGGCGGCGCCCGCCGTACTGTAGGAATCGACCGACGGCAGGCGGTCGTATTGGCCTTCGGGCCAGTCATAGGCCCGAGCCTGACGCATGAAGGCGCCCACCGCCGGAGAATGCGGACGGCCACGGACGGTCACCAACATGATCGTGCGGATGATCTCAGGATCAATGAGGCGGCGGGTGACGAGGCCCGGATCGTTGACACAGAACTCCGGGAAGAAGCCAAACCCCAGGCCGGCCTTGATCATCCCCTGGACCCAGTCGTCCCGCTCCGACGAAAAGACCTGCTTCACGTAGGCGCCGGCGCTGTTGAATCTCTGCCGCGCATACTCGTAGACCTCGCAATTGGCGCGGCTGACATAGTTCTCGTGGTTCAGGTCGCAGACCCGCACCACGTTCTTCGCGGCGAAGTGGTGGGTGGGCGGCACCGCGACCACGAAGCGTTCCCGGAAGAGCGGCAGGACGTGGAAGCGCAGATCCGGCTCGTCGGGCATGCCGAAAAGGGCGATGTCCGCGTCGCCCGCCGCGAGCATCTCCAGGAGCGGCGTGGCGGCCCGATCGCTCACCACGATGTCCACGTCGGGGTATTGCTGCTGGAAGTTCCAGATCAGGTCCGACACCAGGGCGGGCCCGATCGTGCACATGGCGCCGATATGGAGGGTCGTACGCTCCATACGCTTGAGGCTGCGGGCGTGCGCGCGGGCGGCCTCGGACTGCTCGAAGATATTCGTCAGGTACGGCAGCATGATGCGGCCGAGTTCCGACAGGTGCGTGCGTTGGCGTTCGCGATGGAACAGCGGACCGCCCAGCTCATGCTCGAGCTGCTGGATGGCGCGGGTCAGGGCCGGCTGGCTGACGTTCACCTGTTCTGCGGCGCGGGTGAAGTTCAAGGTCTTCGACAGCGCCAGGAAATAGCGGACCTGCTGCATCTCCATCTGGCGTCTCCCCGAAGACCTCCGAAGACTAGCTGCACGAGCCGGCGGCGAACAACCGTTAAGTCCGGATGGGCGGCGCGTCGTCCTAAAGTGTCTGGCAGGCGCATTCGCCTGCCAGGTGCGCGGTGCGGGCGCCCAAGGCCTGGTCGTCGCCGGTGATCAGCCGCGCGCCGCGCTCGAAGGTCAGGTAGGCCCAGAGCCAGTCGAGGGTCACCTGCAGGCGGTTGCGGAAGCCGATCAGGAAGTAGATGTGGGCCACGCACCAGAAGATCCAGGCGAAGGCGCCCTTCAGACGGAGCGAGCCCAGCTCCACCACGGCCGCCCGGCGGCCGATCGTGGCGAGCGAGCCCACGTCCTTATAGCGAAACGGCGCGGGACGGGGGCGGCCGGCGACCGCCGCCTTGATGACGCGCGCCACATAGGCCCCCTGTTGCTTGGCCGCAGGCGCGACGCCCGGGACCGGCCGCCCGTCAGTCCGTGTTACGCTCGCCAGGTCCCCGATGACGAAGACCTCGGGCGCGTCCGGCAGGGAGAGGTCGGGACGCACCGGGATCCGGCCGGCGCGGTCCGGGGCGTCGCTCAGCCAGCGCCCGAGGGCCGCGGCGCGCACGCCGGCCGCCCATATGACATTGGCGGCTGTGATCCGTTCCTCGCCGAGCAGCACGCCTTCCGAATCGCAGGCGCTCACGGCCGCACCGAGGCGAACTTCCACCCCAAGCTTCTGCAGCGCGCGCCTGGCATAGGCCGACAGGTCAGGATGGAAGGTTGGAAGCAGCCGGTCCCCGGCCTCGACGAGCAGCACGCGGGCCATGGAGCCACGGACGGCGCGGAAGTCCCGGGCCAGGGAGCGGCTGGTGAGCTCGGCGATCGCGCCGGCCATTTCGACACCGGTCGGCCCGCCGCCCACGACAACGAAGGTGAGCAGCCGGGCCCGCTCGCCGGGCTCGCAGGCGGTTTCCGCCGCCTCCAGCGCGGTGAGCACGCGGGCGCGCAGGCCGAGGGCGTCCTCCAGCGACTTCAGCCCCGGGGCGTGGCGCGCCCACTCGTCGTGGCCGAAGTAAGCGTGGCTCGCGCCGGCGGCGACCACCAGGTAGTCGAACGCCGTGCGCCGCCGGCCGGTGACCACCGCGCGGCCGGCGACATCGATCTCGTCCACCTCGGCGAGCACGACCCGCACGTTGCTGTCGTCGCGCAGGATCGACCGGATCGGGCTGGCGATCTGGCTGGGTGTCAGCCCCGCCGTCGCCACCTGGTAGAGCAGCGGCTGGAACAGGTGGTGGTTGCGGCGGTCGATGAGCGTCACGTCGACCGCCGCCCCGGCGAGGGCCTTGGCGGCGGACAGGCCGCCGAACCCCGCCCCCACGATGATCACGTGGGGCCTTCGGCTGGCGGCGTCCGGTTCGGGCGGCATGGGAGAGCTCCTGACGTCCATATGGTCAGTGGGCGGTCCAGCCGCCATCGACGCTGAGGGAGGTTCCGGTGATCGTCCCGGCGCCGGGACCGCAGAGGAAGGCGGCCAGCGCGCCGATCTCGTCCACCGTAGAGAAGCGCTTGTTGGGCTGCGAGGCGAGCAGGACGTCGGTGACCACCTTGTCCACCGGAATGCCGTGGGCGCGGGCCTGCTCCTCGATCTGGTTCTCCACCAGCGGGGTCAGCACGAAGCCCGGGCAGATGGCGTTGCAGGTCACCTGGCTGGTGGCGACTTCCAGCGCCACGGTCTTGGTGAGGCCGAGGATGCCGTGCTTGGCCGACACGTAGGCGGACTTGTAGGGCGAGGCCACCAGTCCATGCGCGGAGGCCACGTTGATGATCCGGCCATAGCCGCGCTCGACCATCTCCGGAAGCACGGCACGGATGGTGTGGAACGCCGAGGACAGGTTGACCGCGATGATCGCGTCCCACTTGGCGGTGGGAAACTCGTGGATGGGCGCGACGTGCTGGATGCCGGCGTTGTTCACCAGGATGTCGACCGGGCCCATCACGTCGCGCGCGTAGGCCATCATCTCGGCGATGGCCGCCGGGTCGGAGAGGTCGGCGCCGGAATAGACCACCTCGACGCCGTGGTCGGCCGCCAGACGGTCGCGGGTCCGCATGATGGCCTGGGTGTCGCCGAAGCCGTTCAGGACGATGCCAGCGCCCTCGGCGGCCAGGGCCTCGGCTACGCCGAGCCCGATGCCGCTAGTGGAGCCGGTGACGAGGGCGTTGCGGCCGGCGAGCATGCGGGTGGAGCGGGGATGGACGGCGGTCTTGTCCAGGGTCGTGGTGTGCATGGGAAAGATCCTTCTATGGGGGTCAGGCGACTTGCTGCAGGCGGGCGGGGGCGAAGACGGCGGCGAGGCTGGGGATGTCGGCGCAGTCCACCTCGCCCTCGCGGACGAGCTGGATGAGGTGAGCCAGCACGGTGTGGGCGGCGGCGGGGTGAAGGCGGCGGTCTACGTCGGCGTAGAGGTCGGCCACCAACTGGCGGACGGTCATCGGCCCGCGCCGATTCAGGGTGTGCAGCACTGAGGCGGCGCGGCGTTCGCGGTGGGCGACATAGGCGTCGAGGAATGGCCCAACCTCGCGGATCGGCGGGCCGTGGGCCGGCCAGAGCGTCTCGTAGCGGCGGTCCCCGATCTTTCTCAGGCTCGCCAGGTAGTCGCCCATGTCGCCGTCGGGCGGGCTGACCACCGAGGTCGACCAGCCCATGACGCAATCGCCGGGGAACAGGGCGTTCTCCTCGACCAGGCCGTAGGCGTAGTGGTTGGACGTATGGCCGGGCGTGGCCACCGCCTCGATCGTCCACCCCGGACCACGGAACTGGCGGCCGTCGGTCAACGCGGCGTCCGGACGGAAGGTCAGGTCATCGCCGGCTTCCAGCCGCGCGTGCCCGTCCGACGGCCGGCAGGGCAGGCCGCAGGCGTAGATCGCAGCGCCGGTGGCGTCCGCCAGCGGCCGGGCCAGGGGCGAATGATCCAGGTGGCTGTGGGTGACGAAGATGTGGCTGACGGTCTCGCCGCGGGTCGCTTCTAGGATCGCCTCCAGGTGACTGTCCTGGTCCGGGCCGGGGTCGATCACCGCGACCTGGCCGTGGCCGACGATGTGCGCGCCGGTGCCGGTGTAGGTGAACGGGCCAGGGTTGCGCGCCACCACCCGGCGGATCAGCGGCGAGACCCGCTGGACCGCGCCGTAGGCGAAGCGCATGTGGCGGACGAACGGGATCATGGCTGGGCCTCCGGCGCCGAGATCAGGGCGCGGAAGGCCAGGCCCAGGCGATGCACGGCCCGCAGCTTGTCGATCCACGGCAGGGCCAGCGGCGGCATGTCGGTCTTGTTGACGTCGACCACGTAGAGGCGGCCGCTCTTGCGATCGCGCAGGATGTCCAGCCCGCCCCAGTCCAGACGCATGGCGCGGGCGAAGCGGGACAGGGTCTCGATCTCGGCCGCGGTGAATACCTCTTCGGGCCGCGCCAGGCGGATTGAGGTGTTCACGTTGGCGAAGCGCTGGTCTTCCGGGCGGCGCTTGACGAACACCACGACCGGCCGCCCGCCGACGAACGGCGTGCGCAGGTCCACCGCCTCGCCGGCCTCGATGTTGTCGATCAGGCGCTGGTAGGCGCGACCGGGCCGGCGCGGCCCAGGGCAGCGGACGACGTAGCCGTCGTGGACGCCGTTCGCCTCGCCCTTCTCGACCGCCAGGCCCCGGTGACGGCGGGGGTCGAGCGCCAGAGGGTAGCCGAACACCGCCTCGAACGTGCGGGCGACGCGAGTTTTAGAGATGTCCTCGCAGCCGAAGTTGATCCGCCGGGTCTGGGGCGCATAGGGGGCGACGCCGCGGGTCACGTCGTCGAAATAGAAGGCGGCCTGCGCCTTCGCCGGGCTGTCGACGATCTTCGCGCCGGACCAGGCCGCCGCCGCCCAGACCAGATACCAGGGCCGCGGCCGGTCCGGGGCGAACCAGACTGTGGGGCGCCGCGGCGACAGGCCTGAGACAAACTGCTTGGCGCGCACCGGCAGGTAGAGAGCCAGCCAGCGGGCGGCGCCGCAGAGCGTGTCGCGGTCGAGCGTCACCTGGGCGCCGGTCTTCTTGACCCGCACGTGGCGGCCGGCCAGCTCGAAGTCGTGGGTCCAGAAAAGGTCGGTCATGGCCGGGCTCCAGGGCGGGATGGGTCAGGCGGGGGCGGCGACGATCGGCGCCGCGGCGCGCTCGGCGTCTACCGCCGGCGTGGCGGCGAAGATCGCGACGACGCGGCTGGCGAAGGTCGCAAACTCGCGACGGCGGAAGATGCCCAGCAAGAGGATTGCAAAGGCTAGGTTCAGGCAGGCGGCGACGAAGAGCCCGCCGCCGTCGTGGTTCGGATCGGTCCCGAGCGGGGTGAACAGGTGGAAGCTCACCGCCCCACTCATCACCAGCAGTCCGGCCAGCGCGCCGGCCGCCTGCAGGTGCCCGCGCCGGGGCGACATGCCGGCGATCAGCAGGGTCGCCGCCAGCAGTTCGATCGAGCCGATCACGTACTGGGAAAAGAGGCCCGTGTGACCGAACAGCCCCGGCGCGCCGAGCGATCCGGCCCAGTCGTCGAGGGCGCCGAAGATCACCTGGGTCTTGGGATTGTCGGCGAACTTGTAGCGCAGGCTGTCGAGGAAGATCGCAGCCATGAAGCCGGCCATTCCGTTAGGGACGAGTTTCATCAGCCGGGACATGGGCATGCCCTTTCTTGGTCTTCTGAAGTGGATGCGAGGGGCGGCTAGAAGGGACTGAAGCGCGTCGGCCCGCCGATCAGGTCGTCCCAGCCTCGGCCCGGCCTCGGCCGGGGCCGCGGGCGCGGCTTCGAAGGGGTGTTGAGGCGACCGCCCGCAAGGCCCGCAAGCAGCACGGTCAGCGTCAGCGTGTGCGTGTTCATGGTGGCGGCTCTCGCTTGGACCGGAACGGCCGGTCGCCTCAAAGGGGTCCGGGGCCCGGACGGCTCCCGGTGTGGGGGTGTCAGGGGGTCCGGGGCTGGCCGCCGACGCTGGAAGCGATCGAGGCGGAGACCATCTCGGCCATCTTGAACGCCGGCCCGCGGTCGCGGATGGCGTAGCGGCGGGCGATGTAGCCGAAGTCGGTATAGGCCACGTATACGTCGCCCTTGGCGTCCTGGGTCACCAGCATGCGCACCGGCCAGTCGAGCCCAGCGTAGGGGTTCGAGGTCAGGAACTGCACGCCCAGGGGCGGGTTGCCGAAGATCAGCAGCTTCGAGGGTCGAAGTGCGATGTTGGCGACGGCGCCAAGCTGCGACTGGTCGATCTCTATGAAGAACCGGATGCCCTTGGCGTTCACGTCGGCCTTCAGGCGCTCAACCGTCTCGTCGAAGCCGTAGGCGCTTTTCATGCGCAGCACGCCTTCGGCCGTGGGGACTGGGCTCAAGACGGCCGGCTTCGGCAGCAGCGCGGTGACGTCGCGCGCCTGGGCGGGGCCGGCCAGCATCGCGCCGGCGAGGGCGGCGGCGTTCACAGCCGCCAAGCCGAAGGTGCAGGCGGAGAATTTCGAACGGTAGGTCATGGCGGTGTCTCCTTTGGAGAGGGGCTATGCGTGGGAGCGGGGCGGTCAGCTCTCGCTGATCATCCTTCCGGCGGCGGCTTCGTGCAGGATGAAGCCCTCGGTAGGGTCGACCTCATGGATCCAGGGCTGCTGGGCCAGGATCCGGGTGGTGTCGGCGTAGCCGGCGTCCCAGCGCTGGCGGATGCCGTCCGGGCTGAAGTCGATGTCCTTGAGGTGGCTTTCGCCGCTGAGGGGTTCGGCCAGAAGCCGCACCACGTGCATCCGGTGCAGGCAGCCGTAGCCGGCCAGCTCCCTGATGCGCGGAGAGTTGCGCTCTTCCTCGGGCAGGCTCGCCACCAACTGGGAGATGATGTGGCGCAGCTTGTGGATCTGCTTCTGGCGCATGATGTGGCTGGAGGCGCGCGAGGCGTACTGCAGGTCCTTCTGGCGGCTCACCACCCGGTTGATGGTGTCGGGCTCGGGGCCGTTTGGGCTCCACATGTGGACGGCGAACACCAGGCCGGAGCGGCGCGGATTGTCGTCGAACACCGCCTCCACCGGTGTGTTGGAGAGGATGCCGCCATCCCAATAGAGCTCGCCGTCGATCCGCACCGCCGGGAACGCCGGGGGCAGGGCGCCGGAGGCCATCACGTGGCGCACGCCGATCGGGGTCTCGCGGCTGTCGAAGTAATGCATCTGGCCGGTGGAGACGTTGGCCGCGCCGACCGTCAGTCGCGGTGCGCCGGCGTTCATCAACTCAGGGTCGGTCAGGTCGCTGAGCGTCTTCTCCAGCGGCTTGGTAGAGTAGTAGCCGGCCAGCTCAGCGCCGAGCGGGGTGCGGTCGCTAAGGAACGCCCAAGGGTTCGGCCGGAAGAAGTTCTGGATTCCGGCGCTCACCGTCATCGCCGCGGAAAAGCTGCTCATGCCCGGCAGGGCGGAGGCCAGGTCGATCCAGGAATTGTGCTGCACGCGCCGCCAGAATTCGCGCATCCGCGGGACGCGCTTCTCCGGAGGATTGCCGGCGATCAAGGCGGCGTTGATCGCGCCGATCGAGGTGCCGATCACCCAGTCGGGCTCGATCCCTTCCTCGCTCAGCGCCTGGTAGACGCCGGCCTGGTAGGCGCCGAGCGCACCGCCGCCCTGGAACACCAGCACGACCTGGCCCAGCGCTTTGCGGTCGATCCGAGGCTGGGGCTTCGACTTGACTAGCGGATCGGCGAACCCGCCGGCGACCTTGGACCTGCTCTCGATGATCTGCGCACCCATCTGACTGTCTCCCGTGGATCGCCGGTGGGGCCGGCGTGGTCAGAAGGTCGCAGGGTCGAGGCGCTCAGGAAAATGACGCTTGGCTATTCTGTCGATGCGGTTTGCGTATGGCGCCGTCGCGAAAGTCCGCATCTCGGCCGTGCGCCAATGTCGGTTCTTGGCGCAGCTTGTGCGTTGACCAAACACGCAAACCGACCGGCAACCTCGTTCCGCTAGAAACTTTGACCGCGAGGGACCCGAGATTCCGCTAGGCTGAGGATGGCGGCCTGAGTCACCTCCCTGCGTCGGTGGGATTGCAGCCGTTCCCGACGCGACCACCACGGGCGCCAACGTCTCGCGCGCCAATCGGGGCCACGCCGTAGCCAGAGCGAGGACCAAAGCATCTTGAGCCATCATGACGGCGCCAGAATCCAGCCGCGCCCATGAACCGCATCGGCCTCCAGGCATGAAACCAGCGACACGCTTCGCCTATGTCGACAGCGCGCGGGGGGTGGCCGCCGCCCTGGTCGTCTGGCAGCACACATCCGATCTCTTTGTAACCCTTGCGCCGGCCGTGTCGCACGCGTGGATGGCCGAGATCGCCGACACGGTGGATTTCGGGCGAATGGGCGTCATCGTTTTCTTCGCCATCAGCGGATACGTGATTCCGAACTCGCTGCATTCCAACGGAGCGGACGTCGGGCGAACCTTCCTGACCCGTCGTTTCTTCCGACTGTTTCCCGCCTACTGGCTTTCCATTCCGGTCGGCCTTGCGACCCTCTGGGCGCCGATCGGACGCAGTCTGCCCCTGTCGGATATTCTGCTGAACCTCACCATGGTTCCCTCGTTCTTCGGGGCCACGGAGGTCATAGGACTGTATTGGACACTGGCGCTCGAGCTTATCTTTTACGCTCTCTGCCTGGTCCTCTGGCGACTTCGCCTGCTTGAGCGGCGCTGGACAATGGTCGTGTTGCTGCATCTGACGCTCGTCGGGGCGGCTGGTTTCATCGGCGCGGCGATCGTCACCCACCATGGAGCCTCGGGCGCCTGGGGCATGATCTGCCTTTGCTTCGGGGCGATGTTCGCAGGGGCCGCCTGGAGGCGCTGGCAGGACGGCGCCATGGTGGACCCTCTCGAGCGGGCCGCCGGCCTGGCCGGATTGGTTGCGTGGTTGGCAGGTCTTCCCCTGGCCAGTGCTGGCGTTCTTCTGCTGATCGAAGTCCCGAACAAATTCTTCATCACAGCTCCCAGCAGCAACGCCGGAGGCCTGCTGATCTTCCTACTCATGACGACGGTCGCGCGGGTTGAGTGGCGGCCGCTGGCGTGGGTCGGGGTCGTGAGCTATTCGCTCTATCTGTTCCATCCCGTCGTCCTCTATCCGCTGCACCGGGCGTTTCAGGCCCTGGCGCCGCATCGCGTCGACCTTGCGTTGCTGATGGCGCTGGAGTTCGTCCTCGCCATCGGTCTGGCGGCGGCGGTCTTCTACACCGTCGAACGTCCCGCTATCGCGCTTGGGCGACGGTTGAGCGGGCAAGGTCGCGCTGCACCATTATCGCCCGCCCAGGACGTCGTCTGACGCGCCGGCAGCCTCTCCGAGGTCGCCCGAGCGCCATTCTTTACGGGTCGCGACTGACAGAACTAAGGATCCGCCCCACCAGTGGGGCGGCCCATTAAAAATGGCGCTGGCCCGTTATTCTTGTCAGCTCGCTTAGGCGGTGACATGGCGATTTCTTCTTTGTTTTCGGGGGTCCGGGGGGACTTTCGCCGACTCTCTGCGGCGCTCTTCGGGCGATCGGCACACCTGTCACGGGATGGATGACAGGTGCGCCTGTCATGACAGGTCGATGTCAGTCATCTTGGCGGGTTTCGAAGAAATTCGAAAAAATTCAGGCGAGGGGAGCGGGGGCTAATTTCGCCCAATTCGGGGTTCTTGGACGACGCGTCGAAATTCCCCGGTTTCCATTTTCTCGAATTTCTCTCCAACGGAGTGGATAGGCCGCAGGCTCGTCCCCCATGGCACGCGATGAAGTTCGAACGGCCGCAATCGGCGGAAAATGGCTCGGGGAATTTCGAGCGCGATCGGCGCCTTCCCCGACAATTTGACCCGAGTCCGATAAATCCCGGAGGCCGACTGGCGGAAATTTCATATATTTGCTGACGTGACAGCTAGGATATGAAAATCGGCTGGTCTAATTTGCGGATGGCCAGAATGAATTTCAAAACCGCGGTCCCAGTGGGGCGTCGCTCGCACGCGCAGCGTCGCGAAGAGGCCATCGAGAAGCTGCTGGAAGCGGCTGTGGCCTGCGTCGCTGAGCGCGGGCTAGAGGGCTTCACGCTTGCAGACGTGGGCAAACGCGCGGGCGTGAGCCGCAGCTTGGCCAACTACCACTTTGGCGACAAGGATGGCCTGGTGGATCAATTGGTCGACTGGCTCTTCGAGTCCCATGGGCTGGGCGCCATCGCCTCGCAAAAGGCTCGCGGACTTCAACCCCTGCTGGATGCCGTCGCCGCATACTTGGACAATCTCGTGGCGGAGCCCGTCGCCTGTCGGGCGCTCGCAATTCTTCAAGGCTATGGCCTGAGCGACGAGCGAATCGCGTCGAAGCTACGAGCGCTCAGCGCCCGGGCCGTCGCCGACATTGAAAGCCATCTCCGTGCTGGCTTGGATAAGGGCGAGGTGAATGGCGCCGTCCACGCGAAAAACGACGCCGTCTTGATCCTTGCCAGCCTGAGGGCTGCAGTTTGCGCATTTCTGCTGCAGCCGGACGTCATGAGCGTGGAGGAACTGCGCATGGCATTCCTCGGATCTCTCCAGCGCAGCCTCGAAGGACACTGATCGCATTGGTGGCCATCGCCCCGGTCGAGCGCTAGATCCATCACGTCGACGGCGTCGGAAGCGACGCCAGTCCACCAGGATTCCAACATGATCCGAACTCGCCGGTAGGGTAAGCGGACGCGATGAACGAATTTATCGATGTTGAAGGCGCCTCTGGAGCCCGACACCGCTTCAGGCTGATGCGTGATCTCAGCGCGTTGCCGGCGACTGCCGGCGCCTTCGTTTTCGTGCGCCGGGAAGCCGGCTGCGCCAAGGTGGTCGCCTGCGGTTCGGCCAACAGTTTGATCGAGGTCGGAAAGCTCTGGTTACGCGCCGCCGAGCAGCACCAGGCCGACGCCCTGTATGTCTATCTCAGCGTCGCGCGCCGCATGCGCACCGAGGTCCATCAGGACATCGCCGAGAAACACCTCCCCGCGCTGGTCACCGTCGAACTTGACCCCTGACAGCCGGGAGATCACTTCGGCTTGCGGCTAGCCTTAGAGGCCTTTTCTGAGCCGCCCTGCTGGCCGAGGCCCGCAGCCTTCGCCATCTGCGAGCGCGCCGCGCTATCTGCGCCTCGGTTTGCGATGCGTCTGTCGTCCCCGCCGCACCGCCCTACTTCACAATAGCGGTTAGCGTTTCTCTGGTTCCGCGATCGGGTCACCGGCTTCGTCGTCTTTAGGGCGTTGCGCGTCACCGGCGCCCTTTTCATTTTTCACCTTATCAAGGTGGGCGCGTCGCTTGGCGATTGCCGCGGCCACATGAGGCGAGATCCGCGACCGAATATATTCCTCGCTAAGGTTCAAATCGCCCGGAATATCGGGGAAATTGTAGGTCTCGTCTGGATATTTGAGTTTTGGTGTCTCCATGAATTGTGTCCTTTTCAGAGGGACTTGCGTGGTGACCTTGTGCTCGGCGGCGTCGGGCGCGGCCCATTCAACAAGTTCCGCGAATTCACGAACCAGTTCTTCGAGCTCGGCTAGTGGAGTGGCCGCACTGTGGGGCATAAGCGCTTCCGCCACCGAAGCGTAATACCAACACAGACGATCGGGCACAGCGAAGCGCGACAGGGTCTGTGGGCCATGTGTTTTCACGTCTCGGACAAGGGCCCTGAGGTTGTGCAGCTTGTCAGCGGCCGTGATCAAAGCGACCGACTCATCGGCGCCGGTGAGTTTGGCGATATAGGCGCGCTTACGCTCCTCCCATGGCCCAGCCTTACGCGGATTTGCGCTGACACTATCGCTGCAGGCCAGGACCAGCTCGAAGACACGATCGCCGAAGCGTTCACGGATCCGGTCGGCGGTCTCTAGGCCGCCCTGGTCCTCGACGGCGTCGTGCAACAGTGCGGCCACCGCCGTGTCCTCATCGCCGCCCCATTCCAGCACCGTCGCGGCGACGGCGAGCAAGTGGGCGACGTAGGGTATGTCGTTGCCCTTACGGGTCTGGTTGCGGTGCAGACGCTCGGCAAAGCTGAGCGCGTCCGCGAACCGGTCAGTCAGGTTCATTCGGGCCTCCGTCAGGCGTTGTGGCGCGCCGCCCAGAGGGGCGGTCGCCAGTTCAGATTTTCAGGTGAAGGTGACGCGTCGCAGAGCGACGTCGCTGATAGTCAGATATATCTGAATTGTGCGTTTGCGCAAGCCTAAGCTGCAACGATCCGCAATTCCATCAAGCTCACGCTTCGTGTTCACGTGACCGCAGGAGGGTCCAGGGCGCCACTTTCAGCGCCTGCGCCAATCGCTCGATGGCCTTCACGGTGGGATTGCGGGTGCCGCGTTCGAGGTCGCTGAGGTAGCTGCGCTTCATGTCGGCGTCCAACGCCAACTGCTCCTGCGACAGGCCCAGGCGTTTGCGTTCCTCGCGCACTCTGCGGCCGAGAATCTGCGTTAGATCCATCCGGCCAATTGGCGAGAAATCGCCCTTGTATTCTGTCCCCTAATCGTGTCATTTCCGGTCCCGCGACATCCGGGAATTCCAGGGGTGTGCTCGCGACGTGGCCAGGATGGGATTGCGGGGAACGACAGGGAATGAATGCGAGGACGCTATTAACGCCTCAGGAAGTCAGCGGTCGGTGGGAAGGCCGCATCTCCACGAAGACGCTTGCGAATTGGCGCTCATCCGAGCCGCCGAAGGGTCCGTCCTACAAGAAGCTTGGATCGCGGATCTTCTACCCGCTGGACAAGGTGATCGAGTTCGAGGAGCGAAATCAATTCAGTTCCACGGCCGAGTATTCGAAAAACTCTGGAAATCAGAGGCGGAGCAGGTTGCCGAAGCCCTAAACGCCAAGCTGGAAGCACTTCAGCACGACCACGACCAGCAGCAACAGATCCTGCTGCAAGAGCGAGCGCGGCAAGATAGAAAATTGGCAAAGGAGCGGGCGCAAGAGGACGCAGAGCGCGCGCAAGCCCTGGAGTTGCGCCGCCGCCAACTGATCGACTCCGCGTCGCCGTTAGTGGCTCCGCCAAAGCGCCGAACCGGCCGGCCCCGCAATGACGAAAAGCCGTGGGTTGTCGTGCCTGTCGTGAAACGCCTGCGAGGCCGTCCGAGGAAGGTGCGGAATTAGATCTCTAATGAGCCGGCAATGGGGCCCGACCACTTCTGCGCGACGACGCATAAACGCCAACGGTGACATGCGTGATCGATGATCATTCCTCCATCTGGGGTGAGGCTGTAGGCGGATCCAGATCGTCCGGCGGGACACTCACGCTTGGGAGACGCGGGAGTTGGTCCTGCCTAGCGCGCAGGTGGAAGGCACGGATAGAACCGCTCGGAACGAACGCAAAGCGTAGCCGTTGACGTAGGGCTTCCTCGCTTTAGCGGGGCGAGCCGAACAGGTGGTCCTTGTCCCTCATTCTCATCGTCGTCGTCTTGCTTCTGCTATTTGGCGGCGGCGGAGGATACTACGCGCATCGAAGCTACGGCCTGCCCGGTCTGGGCGGCGTCGTCGGTGTGATCCTCATCGTCCTGCTGCTGCTCTGGCTGTTTGGCGGCCTGCGCATGGGTCACCTCTAGCCGCATCCGGGTGCAGTCCAAGCGCTCGCGTTTGCGCCTGGGAGCCGAATGACGATCGACCGCTTGCCGTTGGCGTAAGCGCATCACTGATAGGAGAAGACCATGAGCAAGCTAGGCATCGAGGGCGCCACCCAGAAGGGTGTGGGCGCTGTCAAACAAACCGTCGGCAAGGTTCTCGGCAACGAGAAGCTGCAGGTCGAAGGTGCGGCTGACAAGGCCGTGGGCTCCGCGAAAGAAGCCGTCGGCAAGGTCGAGGATGCTATCCACAAGGCAACGAAGTAGTCGGCCGCGGTAGCGAGGGCCTCGACCGGTTGTTCCGGCGGGGCCCGCTCATCCCTGGCCTTATTGCTTCCGGTGGACGGTTCCAGTGTCGGACGCGGGTGGAACGCGAACATCGCGCACTTCTGAACGGCAATGCAGGATTGGCAGATCGAGAGGGTAGGAATACGCCTGTCATCTACCCGGGCGCGGCTCTATCATGGGTTGGAGGCGGAGGCGTCAAGTCCTTCGGTGTCCGGCCAGTCCGGATGATGCCTGGGCCGCCCGCGATGCGACCGGCGGCGATGCACCCCAACTGGCGCGCGACCCGACACGTCCCTCGGGCGAGGGACAGCTATGTCTGACTACGCCTCCGAGTTTCCCATCCGCCGTCTTTGGATCATCTTCGGCGCGACCATGGCGATCATGTTCGGCACCTTGCTCTGGTTCGGTGGCGAGATCTATCACACCAAGCCGCCGATGCCGGCCGCCGTGCGGTCGGCCTCCGGTCAGGTCGTCTACACGGGCGAGGAGATTCGGCGCGGCCAGGCAGTGTGGCAGTCGACCGGCGGGATGCAGCAGGGCTCGATCTGGGGCCATGGCGGCTATGTAGCGCCCGACTGGAGCGCGGATTGGCTGCATCGCGAGGCGCTGGCGCTGCGCGGCTTGCTGGCGAATTCTGGATTCGAGGCCTTGGCCGAACCCGATCGGGCGCGGATTGACGCCCTGCTCAGGCGCGAGATGCGCACCGGTGGATACGATCCGTACACCGCTGCGATCACCGTCAGTGACCAGCGGGCGGCCGCCACCACGGCGACCGCCGCGCACTTCGAGGGGCTGTTCACCAATCGCACGGCCGCCGACCAGCATCTGCGCGAGCTCTACGCGATGCCGCAAAACGCAACCCTTACCGCGACCGAAGCCCACGAGCTGGGCGCCTTCTTTTTTTGGACGTCCTGGGCGGCGGCGGCCGAGCGGCCGGGGCGGGCGATCAGCTACACCAGCAATTGGCCGCATGAACCGCTGGTCGGCAACACGCCGACCGGCGCGATCTTCCTATGGACCTTCATCTCCATCTTCGTGCTGCTGGCCGGCATCGGCGCCCTCGTCTGGTACTACGCGCGCGAGTTCGATGTCTGGCGGCGCGATATGGAGCCAGTCGAGGGCTTCGCGACGACCGACTTGTTCGGCAGCGCCACGATCACGCCCTCCATGCGCGCGACCGCGAAGTACTTCTTTGTCGTCACCGCAATGCTCTTCGCCCAGGTACTGCTCGGCATTGTCACCGCCCACTATGCGGTCGAGGGCCAGGGCCTCTACGGCTTGCCGATGGCCGAGTT
>Ga0068860_100002015_pt1 | contig 21428 bp, 15 predicted proteins | sample KBSSwiS32_FD_66597 | JGI IMG/M metagenome (GOLD analysis project Ga0068860, IMG submission 66597) | Switchgrass rhizosphere microbial communities from Kellogg Biological Station, Michigan, USA - KBS Switchgrass S3-2 | ecosystem: Host-associated > Plants > Roots > Rhizosphere > Soil ...
AACGCGCGCGACGCGCTCGCCGGCCTGGCGCTCGACCCCGAGGGCCAAGTTTTCTTCGCCGGCCTGCTCGATCACCTACGGGGGCGCGAGACGTGAGCGCGGTCGAGACGCCTGCAAGGGTTGAGACGACCGACCGCGGCGATTCCGTCGATCCCCTCGATCCCGCCCTGCGCGACCGCAAGGCCGAGCACATCCGCCTCGCTCTGGAAACCCGCATGCAGGTCGAGGCGAGCGCTTTCGACGACTACCGTTTCGGCCACGAGGCGCTGCCCGAGCTCGATTTCGACGCGATCGACCTCGCGACCGAGTTTCTCGGCCACCGGCTCAAGGCTCCCCTGCTGATCTCCTCTATGACCGGCGGCACCGAGATCGCGGCGCGGATCAACCGCAACCTGGCGATCGCCGCCGAGGCGACCGGCGTCGCGGTCGGGGTGGGCTCCCAGCGCAAAGCGTTGGAGGACCCGGCCAAAGCTGATAGTTTCCGAGTTCGCGATCTTTTGCCCTCGGTCCCCCTGTTGGCGAATCTGGGCGCGGTCCAGCTGAACTACGGGATCGGGCTCGACGAATGCCGGCGGGCGGTGGAAATGATCGGAGCCGACGCCCTGGTCTTTCACCTGAACCCGCTCCAGGAGGCGATCCAACCCGAGGGGCAGCGGAATTTCGCCGGCCTGCTCGACCGGATGGCCGCGGTGGCGCAAAAGATCGAGGTGCCCGTGATCGTCAAGGAGGTCGGCTCCGGCCTTTCCGAAGCGACCGGCCGGGCGCTTGCCCAGCGGGGTTTTTCGATTCTCGACACCGCGGGTGTCGGCGGCACCAGTTGGGCGCGGATCGAAGCGGCGCGGGCGGACGACCTCGATCTCGGCGAGCTGTTCGCCGATTGGGGCGTGCGGACTCCCGAGTCGATCGCGGCGCTCGCGCGGATCGGCGGCTTGACGATCGTCGGCAGCGGCGGCATCCGCCACGGCCTCGACGTCGCCAAGGCGCTCGCGCTCGGCGCACGGTTGGCGGGCATGGCGTATCGTTTTCTCGCCGCGGCGACCGAGTCGCCGGAGCGGGTGATCGAGCGGATCGAACGAACGATCCGCGAGCTCAAGATCGCGATGTTCTGCCTGGGCGCGAGGACACCCGCGGATTTGACCCAGGTGCGGTTGGAACGCAGGAACGGGGGCTGAATGTTTCGCTTGGGAACATGCTCCCTGGACTCCAGGTTCTAGATTCTCGATTCTGGCTTTCCGATAAGGCTCAGACGATGACCATGATCAGCTCCGTCACCCCCGTCGTACCTCTCCGCTCGCGCCACGCCGAGCTCGTCCGCGCGCTGGCCTCCCGCGAGCTGCATTTCCATCAGCTGCCCCGGGACCTCTCCGCCGAGGAGGCGAGCGACATCCGCCGCGAAGCGATCGAGGCGCTCACCCGGACGGAGCTGCACCACATCGGGCACCATTCGCTCGACGTGGTGCGCGCGAGCAAGCGCCACTGCGAGAACTTCATCGGCGTCGCCCAGATCCCGATGGGCGTGGTCGGCCCGCTCTCGGTGCGCGGCCTCTATGCCGAGGGGGAGTTCTACGTCCCGCTCGCGACCACCGAGGCGGCGCTTGTGGCGAGCACCAACCGCGGCTGCACGGCGATCCGCGAAGCGGGCGGCGCGGTGGTGCGGGTGGAAGACGTCGGCATGACCCGCGCGCCGGTCTTCCGCACCTCGGGGATCGAGCAGACCCAGCGCTTTCTCGCCTGGATCAAGGACCACTTCGACGACTTGAAAGCGGTGACCGAAAAGACCAGCCACCACCTGCGCCTGGTCGACGTGCGCACGTTCGCTTTCGGCACCACGGTGTTCCTCCGTTTTCGCTTCGACGCGGGCGACGCGATGGGCATGAACATGGCGACGATCGCCTGCGACCGCGTGGTCTCCGATCTGATCGAGCCGGCGACCGGCGTGCCGTGCATCGGTCTGTCGGGCAACTACTGCGTCGACAAGAAAGCCGCCGACCTCAATTTCCAAGAGGGGCGCGGAAAACGAATCTATGCCGAGGTCGTGCTCGGTCCCCGGGTGCTGCACGACGTGCTCAAGACCAACGCCAAGGCGCTGGTCGAGGTGCAGTACAGGAAGAACCTGCTCGGCTCGATCGCCTCGGGTTCCAAGGGCTACAACGCCCATTTCGCCAACGTCCTGGCCGCCTTCTTCATCGCCACGGGGCAGGATCCCGCCCACGTGGTCGAGGGGTCGCTCGGCGTCACTTGCATCGAGCCGCGCGGCGAGGATTCGGTGTTCGCCTCGGTGTTCCTGCCCGACGTGCCGATCGGCGCGATCGGCGGCGGCACCGGCCTTCAGACCCAGAGCGAGGCGCTCGCGATCCTCGGCGTCACCCCCGATCCGGAGCGCCCCGGCGTCGCCGCGATGCGCCTGGCCGAGATCCTCGGCGCCGCGGTGCTCGCGGGCGAGCTGTCGTTGATGGCGGCGTTCACCTCGCAGGATCTGGCGCGCGCCCACGAAAAGCTCGGCCGCGGCGTCGAGCGACCGGCGCCTTCGTTCGACTAGGCTCGGACGTCCGAGCTTCGTGCGATCGGTCCGCGTCTCGGTTCCCGGCAAGCTGATCCTGATCGGCGAACACGCCGTCGTGTATGGGCGTCCGGCGCTCGCCGCGGCGATCGACCGGCGCCTGACGGTCACGCTCAGTCCGGGGGGCTCCGGCGTCTCCCTTTCGCTTCCCGGCCTCGCTCACGCGGAGAAGACCTCCTGGCCGGCGATCGCCGAGCATGCGGAGCGCGCGTTCGCCGCATGGGCGCGCTTCGACTCTCTACCGACCGCCGATTTCTCCGCCGTCCGCGGCACCGAGGCCGCGCATCTGGTCAAGGTCGCGCTCGGCGCGGCGCTCTCCCGTTCCGACCTCTCGCCGCTCGAGCTGCCGGACGCGGAGATCGACATCACCTCCAACCTGCCCGTCGGCTCAGGATTCGGCAGCTCGGCCGCCGCGGCCGTGGGCGTGCTCGCCGCATTCGAGGCGGCTCTGGGAATGGTTTCACCAGGGCGCGAGGAGCTGCTCGCCGCGGCGCTCGACGTCGAACGTTGCCAGCATGGCCGCCCCTCCGGCATCGACACCGAAACGGTCGTCCGCGGCGGGCTGGTCTGGGCGGAGCGGGCGGCCGAAAACTCCGAGCGGCTGGCGTTTTCCAGCGTTTCGGCCGACGCGGCCGCTTCTCCCCTCCTCTCCGCGATCGCGGTCTACGACACCGGCCGGCCGAGGGAGACGACCGGCGAAGTGGTCGCCGCCGTCCGCCGCGTCTACCATCGAGATCCGCGCCGCTTCGACGAGACGCTCGATCGCTTCGAACGGGCGGCGCGACGTTTCAAATCCGAGCTCGAAACCCCTTCCGGCGCGCTTGATCTTCTGATCGACTGCCTGCGCGAAGCGGAGGCGTGTCTCGAAGCGATGGGCGCGGTGCCCGAGGCGGTGGTACGGCGAGTGCGGGCGATCGAAGCCGCGGGCGGCGCGGCGAAGATTTCGGGCGCCGGCGCGGCGACCGGCGAAGCCGCGGGCTCGCTGTTGGTGATCGCGCCCGAGCCGCTCGACGCGCTCGCCGGTTGGACCCGACGCGAAGTCGCGCTCGGGGCGCACGGATTGCAAATCGAGGTACACCCATGAGCAAAGCCACGTTCGAAGCACCCGCCAACATCGCATTCATCAAGTACTGGGGCGTGCGCGATGCCGCGCTCTGCCTGCCGAACAACCCCTCGATCTCGATGACCTTGAGCCACTGCGTCTCGACCTGCACCGCGGAGCCGATCGACGCGGGCGAAGACGAGATCTGGCTCGCCGAGCCGGACGGCGGCTTCGTCGCGCCGAAGGCGGACTTCGCCGGGCCGATCCTTCGCCATCTCGATCGCCTGCGCGCCGAGTTGGGCGTTGCGCCGGGCGCCGGCCGGTTGCGCATCGCGACCCGCAACAACTTCCCCAGCGCCGCCGGGCTCGCCTCGTCCGCCTCCGGCTTTTCCGCCCTCACGCTCGCGGCTTCGAGCGCGCTCGGCCGCGGCCTGTCGCCGCGCGAAACGTCGCTGCTCGCCCGGAAGAGCGGCTCGGGCTCGGCCTGCCGCTCGGTGTTCGGCGGCTACGTCGAGTGGTCCGGCGCAGAGGACGAGGATTCCTTCGCGCGCCCGCTCGCCCCCGCCGAGCATTGGGATCTGCGCGACGTCATCGCGGTGGTCGAGATCGGCCCAAAATCGGTATCCTCGCGCGACGGCCATGCGCTCGCGGAGACCTCGCCCTACTACGCCCGCCGCCTGGAGCTGATCCCCGACCGGCTGAGCCGCGTGCGCCATGCGATCGCCGACCGCGATTTCGCATCTCTGGGCGCCACGATCGAAGAAGAGGCGATCGACCTCCATCTGATCGCCATGTCGTCCCACCCCGCGATCCACTACTGGAGCCCGGGCTCCGTCGAGGTCCTGCGCGCCGTCCGCGAGCTGCGCCAAGAGGGCCTCGCCGCCTGGTCGACGATGGACGCCGGAGCCAACGTCCACGTCATCTGCGAACCCGACGCCGAAGCCGATCTCGTCGACCGCCTGGAGAGCCTGCCAAGCGTCGGTTTCGTCATCCGCGACGGCGTCGGCGACGGCCCGGAACGGTTGGCGGAGCATTTGATCTGAATCGATTCCCATGCGCGCCCTTCTGATCAAGCTCGGCGGCAGCCTCCTGACCGACAAGGAAGGCTCCGAGACGCCGCATCCCGAGCGGATCGAACGGCTGGCGAAGGAGATCGCTGCGGCGCGCGCAACCGCCGAAGGCAACGGCGAGCGGATCGTGCTCGGGCACGGCAGCGGCTCTTTCGGACACGTGGCCGCCGCAGGCGCGGGGCTTGGGAAAGGCCCACTCAATCCGAGCAACCTCGCCGGCGCGAGCCGCACGCAGGAGCGCGCCACGGCGCTTCACGCCCTTGTGGTCGAAGCACTCCGGGCCGCGGGGCTCGCGCCGTTCTCGCTCGCGCCGGGGAGCTTTCTGCTCGCCAAAGGTGGCGTTGCCGTCGAACGCTTCCTCTCTCCCCTCGCCCACGCTCTCCAGCTCGGCCTGCTGCCCGTCGTCTATGGCGACGTCGTCCTCGATCGAACCTGGGGCGCTTCGATCGCTTCGACCGAGGCGGTGCTCTCCGAGATCGCGAGCGGCCTGCCCGCGCTCGGGATCGAGATCTCCCGCGCGCTCTGGCTCGGCGAGACCGACGGCGTGTACGACGCGGCGGGCGAGACGATCCCCCGCCTGGCGAAAATCGAAGACGCCGCGATCGGCGCGGCGCGCGGCACGGACGTCACCGGCGGCATGCGCCTGCGGCTCGATACTTGCCTTGCGCTCGCCCGTCGCGGCATTCCTTCGACGATCCTCGACGGGCGCGCGCCCGGCCGCCTCGCCGCCGCGATTCGTGACGAAGACGTGCCGGGCACGAGGATCGGCTAAACCGCGCGGCCCGGCCTGTTATCCTCCCGAAAATGCCCACCGAACCCGCGAGCCCGCCTGTCGATCAGAGCGTCGATCCGGCGCTCGATCCCGACACCGACCTCGACTTCGAGGACCTGCTCGGCAAGACCAGCCGGACGTTCGCGCTGTCGATTCCGCACCTGCCAGAGCCGACGCGGCGCGAGGTGACGCTCGCTTACCTGTTGTTCCGGATCGCCGACACGTTCGAGGACGCCGCGACCTGGCCGCGCGAGCGGCGGCGCGAGGCGCTCGAACAGTTCGGCCGCCTGCTCGAAGCGCCCGCGCCGGACGAAGCCGAGCGGCTCGCCGCGCTCTGGAGCGAAACGGTCCCCTGCGCGCAGCCAGGCTACCGCGAGCTGCTGGTTCGCATGCCCGCCGTGCTGGACGCGACCTACGCGCTGGGTGACCAGGCGAGCGAGTTGGTGCGGGCCTACACGCTGCGCACGGTGCTCGGCATGGCCGATTTCGTCGACCGGATGACCGACCGGGGCGAGCTGGTGCTTTCGGACCTCGCCGACCTTCGCCACTATTGCTACGTGGTCGCTGGGCTGGTGGGCGAACTGCTCACCGAGCTGTTGCTGCTCGACCGGCCGGAGCTGCAGCCCGTTGCCGAAGACCTTCGCGCCCGTTCGCGCGACTTCGGCGAGGGGCTCCAACTGGTCAACATCTTGAAGGACGCCGCGGGCGACGCGATCGAAGGGCGCACCTACCTGCCGCCCGACGTGCCGCGTGCGGAGGTGTTCGCCCTCGCCCGGCGCGACCTCGGGCTGGCGGGCGATTACGTCCGCACGATCCAGCTCGCGGGGGCCGCGCGCGGCGTGGTGGCGTTCAACGCCCTGCCCGCCCGGCTCGCGCTCGCCTCGCTCGATCGGCTGGAAGAGAAAGGGCCGGGAGCGAAGGTCAGTCGCCCCGAGCTGTTCAAAATCATCGCCCGCCTGGAAAAGGCGCTCGACGCCGGGGAGCCACCCGTCCCCGCCCCCGACGCGCACGAGCTGGCCGAGATCGCCGCTTCGATCTGGCCGGGTTGAAGTCCAAGGGGATCCGCTCCACCCGCCAGCCAGAATCCTCGCTCCCTGAAACGGCGGGCCGAGAGAAGTACGCTATGCAATAGTTTCTTACCTTGGAGATTCCCATGACCGCACTCCCGACCGCCGCCGCGCCGCGTCGCGACCCTCATTCCTACGGCCACCCCGACGAGATCGCGGTCGATCACCTGAACCTCGATTTGAACGTCGATTTCGACGCCAAGAAGCTCTCAGGCTCGGCGACCCTTCGGCTCGCCCGCAAGGTTCGCCACGAGAATTCTTCCGCCCTCTGGCTCGACGCGCGCGATCTCGACATCCACCGCGTCACGCTCCAGCCGGGCGGCGCCGAAGCGAGCGTCACGCTCGGAGACGAGCAGCCGCACCTCGGACGGCCGCTCACGATCGAGGTCGCTCCCGACACGACCGCGGTCCACATCCAGTATTCGACCCGGCCGGAAGCCGCCGCGCTCCAATGGCTCGACCCGGCTCAGGCCGGCAGCGCGCGGCCGTTTCTGTTCACCCAGAGCCAGGCGATCCTCGCGCGCACCTGGGTACCTTGCCAGGATTCGCCGGGGGTGCGCATGACCTACGACGCGACGATCCGCGTCCCCGCCGACCTGCTCGCCCTGATGAGCGCCGAGAACCCGCAGGTGCTCTCCCCGACGGGCACCTACACGTTCCGCATGCCGCAGGCGGTTCCCTCCTACCTGCTCGCGCTGTCGGTGGGCGATCTGGTGTTCCGCTCGTTCGATTCCGTAAGCGGCGTCTACGCGCTCCCCTCGGTGATCGAAAAAGCGCATTGGGAGCTGGAAGACACGCCGCGAATGATCGCTGCCGCCGAAAAACTCTACGGCCCCTACCGCTGGGGGCGCTACGACCTGCTGATCCTCCCCGCGAGCTACCCGTTCGGCGGGATGGAAAACCCGCGCCTGACGTTTGCGACACCGACCATCCTCGCAGGCGACCGCTCGCTCGTCTCGCTGGTCGCCCACGAGCTGGCCCACTCCTGGTCGGGCAACCTGGTGACCAACGCTTCGTGGGACGACTTCTGGCTGAACGAAGGGTTCACGACCTATTTCGAGCGCCGGATCATGGAAGAGGTCTACGGCCGCGACTACGAGGAGATGGAGCAGGTGCTCTCGATGCAGGATCTCGCCGAGACGGTGACGCTTCTCGGCGGCCCGGAAAGCCCGGACACCTGCCTCCGGCTCAACCTCGCCGGCCGCGACCCGGACGACGGCATGAACGACGTCGCCTACGAGAAGGGCGCGTTGCTGCTGCGCTGGATCGAAGAAAACGTCGGCCGCGCCCGCTGGGACGCGTTCGTGACCAGCTATTTCGACCGCCACGCCTTCCAATCCGTCGATACCGCTACCTGCCTCGCCGACCTGCGCGAGCGCCTGATCGGCGACGATCCCGAGCTTGAAAAGAAACTCCAGATCGACACCTGGGTCTTCAATCCCGGAGTCCCCGAGAACCGCCCCCAGCCCCACTCCGACGCCTTCCAAAAAGTCGCCGCCGAAATCGAAGCCTGGCAAACCGGCACCGCCCCCGCCGACCTCGTCACCCACGGCTGGAGCACCCACGAGTGGCTCCATTTCATCCGCAACCTCGCCGCCCCGCTCAACCTCGAAAAGCTGGCGGCCCTCGACGCCCAATTCCACCTCACCGAAAGCACCAACGCCGAAATCCTCGCCGCTTGGCTGCTGCGAGCGATCGAAGCGAAATACACGGCAGCGGACGGGGCGCTGGAGCGGTTTCTGACTACGGTCGGCCGGAGAAAGTTCCTAAAGCCGCTGTATACCGAGCTGGCCAAATCTCCGGAAGGGCTGGCCCAAGCGCGGCGGATCTACGAGACGGCGCGGCCGAGGTACCACTCGGTGTCGCAAGGGACGATCGATGGGATTTTGGGGGTGCGGGGGTAGAGGCCGACCCTCGGTATCCGGCCTCAGGATTTGCGGAGGAAGGCTCCCTCGGCGAAGGCCAAAGCGAAAGCTCCGTCCGACGCCAAGGGGAGTGAAGGGTGTCCGTGAGCGCCGAGGTCTAATTCGGTGATCACCCCGGCTGGGGGAGGGGGCATCCTCTCCCGGCCGTTGTTGGGACTTTAAACCAGAAAAGATGGGGGCGCAACGGCCATTTGTTCCTGGGTACGCGGGCGTCTCGCCCGCAACGGCGGGCCGGAGGCCAGCGCACCCAGGAAAGAGGCAACTTCAAGCCACCGCGAGGACCTCGTCCTCCCAGGCGTAACAGGCTTCGGCAATCCTCTCCCCCACCTGCACCACCTCTCCAATAACCAGGGTGGCGGGCGCTTCTAGGCCCGCTTCGATGACCAGTCGCCCGAGGGTCGCGAGGGTTCCCGCCACCGTCTGCTGGGTGGAAAGAGTGGCGTTTGCGATGGCGGCGGCCGGGGTTTCCCGGGAGCGGCCGGCGGCGATCAGGGCGGCGGAGATTTCAGGCAGGCGGCCGAGACCCATGAGGATCACGATCGTGTCGAGCCGGGCCACGGCGGTCCAGTCGATGCGGTCGGCGGGCTCTGGCGAGCAGCAGTGGCCGGCGACGATGGCGACGCTTCCCGCCACTCCTCGGTGGGTGATCGGGATGCCCGCGGCGGATGGGGCGGCGACGGCGCTCGAAATGCCGGGGACGATCTCGAACGGGACTTGCGCCTCGGCGCAGGCGAGCGCTTCTTCTCCGCCTCGGCCGAAGACGAACGGATCGCCCCCTTTCAAGCGCACGACGCGGCGGCCGGCGCGCGCGTGAGCGATCAGAAGACGGCAGATCTCTTCCTGTTTTCTCGCGTGGCGGCCGGGGGCTTTGCCGACGTCGATGCGGAGCGCCGTCCGGGGCGCCTCTTCGAGCAGCTCGGGGCTCACCAGGCGATCGTAGAGGAGCACCTCGGCCCGGCGCAGGCAGCGGAGGCCGCGGACGGTGATCAGCTCGGGATCGCCCGGGCCGGCTCCTACCAGCCAGACGTGGCCACAATTCCGCAGGTCGATTGGACCGTTCATGGTGTTCACGGCCAGGGCTCGGGCAGGTCGATGCCCAAGATCTCTTCGAATCGGCGGTGCGCTTCGAGCTCGCGGCCCGAGCGGAGCAGGCGCAGGGCGTCGGAATCGACCAGGGCGTACCAGCGCGCGCGCCTCTCGCTGTAATCGGGCCGCCGGGCGGCGAGCGGTGCCCGGGCGCGGGCGGCGATTTCCAGGAAGCGTTCGATCTCGGGTCCCAACCGCCGGGCGATCCGATCGCGAATCCGGGCGGCGAGCGCGGGGGCTCGGCCGGCGGTCGAGATCGCGACCGTGAGATCTCCCCGGCGGGCGATCGCCGGGGCGGCGAACGTGCAGAGCGGCGGCCGGTCGACGACGTTCAAGAAGATCCGCCGCGACTCGGCCTCGCGGGCGATCGCAGGGAGTTGCGACTCCAGCTCTTCCGGAATCGCTATTGCGAGCCAGGCGCTCGAAAGATCGCCCTCCCGGTAGGTTCGAGCGAGCAGCTGGATCGCGCCGGTGCCGGCGAGATGGAGCAGCCGCTCGCAGGGCTCGGGTGCGATCAGGCGAACGCGCGCTCCCGCCGCGAGCAAACCTTCCACCTTTTCCGGCGCGGGGTGGCCGGCGCCGAGCACCACGGCGAGACGGCCGGAGAGGTCGAGCGTGATCGGATAGGACGACATGGACTTTCGCCTCCGGCCTTAGAGCTCGACCGCCACGCTCTCGACCGAGACGCCGGAGCGGTCGACGTCGAGCGTCAGGCGGGCGACGGAGGTCGAAAGTTCGATCCGTACCCGCCCGGGCTTTCCGCCCGCGATCGAAATCCCCGTGAGCGTCGTTCCAACGAGAGCGCCGAGCGCGGTTTCGGCCTCGCGGGCGCGGCGCGCGAGGTCGAGGCCGGCGGGAGTTTTCTTATAGAGATCGAGAAAGGCGCCTTCCGCCTCCGCCCCGTGCAGCCGCCGCGCGCGGCCGGTCGAGAGCGACAGGTCGAGCAGCCGCGCGAGCGGCGCCTGAAGAGTTCCCGGCACCTCCCCTGTGGCGATCGAACCGGCGAGCCTTGCCAGGTCCGACCGCTCGGCCGACGCGTGGACGCTCGCCGTGTAAGCGGCCAGCTCTTCCAGCAGATCGCCGCGGTGCGGGGCGGGAATCGGCAACCGCTCCGGCGCGTGCGGCTCCCGCGATGTCTGCCGGGGTGCTCTGTCGATCGTTGCCGCGGCGTTCATCGCGCCTCCTCGGCGACCAGCGATTCGATCTCGTGCTCCAGGCCGCCGGTTTCGATCGGGCAATGGATGCCGCACTCCTTCGGCGCGTTTGTCTCCCACCACCAGCGGCCGGCGCGCGGATCTTCGTCCGCCCGGGTCGCCCGGGTGCAGGGGGTGCAGCCGATGCTGGTGAATCCCTTGGCGTAGAGCGGATGGACCGGCACGTCGTGTTCGCGCACGTAGTCCAGCACCTCCTCCGCGCTCCAATCGGCAAGCGGCGAAATCTTGGTCAAACCGCCGTGATCGTGGTCGATCTCCAGCTTTCGCAGGTTCGCGCGGCTCGCCCATTGATCCCGGCGGAGGCCGGTCACCCAGGCGTCGAGGCCTTGAAGCGCTTTGCGGATCGGCTCGACCTTGCGCACGTGGCAGCAGAGCAGGCGCTGCGGCACCGAGGCGCGAAAACCGTTCGGGCCCTGGCGGCGAACGAGCGTCTCGAGCTGTCGCGCGTCCGGGAACAGCACTTCGATCGCGACGCCGTAGCGGGCGCGGACCTGCTCTATCACTTCGTAAGTCTCCTCGTGCATCCGGCCGGTATCGACCGTGAACACCCGGACATCCGGCCGAATCCGCCACGCCATGTCGACCAGCGCCATCCCTTCGGCCTGGAAGCTGGTGCAGATGCCGAGGTTCGCGCCCCAACGGTCGAGCGCCCATTCCAAGATTTCCTGCGGCTCCGCGCCGTCGAGATCGGCGGCCAGGCGGCCGGCTTCGTATTCGTCGAGGAAATCGCGCTCGGTGTTCGCAATGTGCTTCGGGGCGACCTCCGAAGGGGCGACGAGCGCGGAGGTGAATCCGGCCCGCGGGGCGGGCACCGTACCGAGAACGGAAGCGACCGCCGGATCGAGGACGGTGCGGGAGTCGTGGCCGTTGGGGGAGCTGAGCATCTTCAAGCCTCCAAGATTTGTGCTGCGACGGCGGACGGCAGGACGGTGAGGCCGGGGACTTCAGGAGGAATCGAGAGCGTGATGAGATCGGCGTCGTCGCTGCGCGCGAGCCACTGTTGGAGCCGCTCGCCGCTCTCGCGCTGTTCGAGATAGGCGCCGACCAGGCGTTCGAGGACGAGATGGATCTGGTCGGCCGGGACGCGCTTGAGCACCGGGCGGCCGATCGCCGCTTCCTTGCCTTGGGCGCCGCGAAGGAAGACGTCGAACCCCTGGCGCCGCTCGCCGTTCGGGCCGCGTTCGCGCAGCGTCGTCCCCTGCAGGCCGAGGTCGCCGGTCCAATGATGGGCGCAGGCGTGCGGGCAGCCGTCGAGATGGATCGCCAGATCGGCCACGGCCGGACCGAACCGCGCGGCGAGGTGGTCGGTGATCGTTCCGAGCCGCCGCTTGGTCTCGGCGACCGCGAAGTTGCAGTACGGATCACCGGTGCAGGCGATCGCCCGGCCATGGATGGCGGCGGTTTCGAGCGGAAAGCCAAGCCGGGCGACGGCGGCCACCACCTCGGTCCGCCGCTCGCCGGGAATGTTGGCGAGCAGGAAATTCTGCTGCCGGGTGAGCCGGATCTCGCCGTCGAAGCTCGCCGCCAGATCCGCGAGCGCGAGGAGCTGAGTCCCGGAGATCAACCCCGCGGGAACCGGGAAACCGGCGTACCAGAGACCCGCCTGGCGCTGCGGATGGAGCCCGGAATGGAGCGGATCGGCCCGCTCGATCGGCTCTACGGGCGGACCGTCCTCCAAACGGTATCCGAGTCGCTCTTCGACCCGCGCGCGGAACGCCTCGACGCCCACGTCTTCGATCAGAAACTTGAGCCGCGCCCGTGCTCTGGACATCCGGTAGCGCAGATCGAGGCGCCAGGTGTCGACGATGGCCGCGAGAACTTGGACCGCCTGCTCTTTCGGCACGAACACGCCGAGGTCCGAGGCGAGACGGGGAAACGTGGACAATCCTCCGCCCACGCGGACTGAGAACCCCTCGCGGCGATCTCCGCCATCGCGAATCGTGCCAATCAGGGCGATGCAGTGGATCTCCGGCGCGTTGCATTGATGCGGGCAGGCGGAGATGGTGATCTTGTGCTTGCGCGGCAGGTTCGAGTACTCCGGCCGAGCGCGGAAGAAGGCGGCGGTCTCTTCGAGGATCGGCCGCACGTCGAACAGCTCTTCGGCGTCGAGCCCGGCGAGCGGGCAGCCGGTGACATTCCGCACGTTGTCGCCGCAGGCTCCCGCGGTATCGAGCCCGAGGGCGGCCAGCTCGGCGAGCACCTCGGGCAAGCGCGGCAATTCGAGATCGTGGAGCTGGATGTTCTGGCGCGTGGTCAGCTCGGCGTAGTCGCCGCCCAGATCGCGCGAGATGCGGCCGATCGCGCGCAGTTTCTCGGGAGTCAGGAAACCGCCGGGGGTCTTCACCCGCAGCATGAAGCGGCCGGTCTTCGGTTTGTCGTGGTAGAGCCCGTACCACTGGAGGCGCACGAGGTCCTCTTCCGGCACCGCCTCATAGCCGGTCTCGATCATCGCCGGGATTTCCGCGATCACGTCGAGCCCCGGCTTGTCGCGCTTCAGCCGCTCGATCGAATTCCGCTTGTAGATCAGCTCCCAGGTCGGAGGCTCGGTCGTATTCGGGGCCCGCAAGGTAAGGCTCTCCTTCCCGGCTCATGGAGCCGTTGCGCGCTCTCGCAAGGTGCGGTTCGCGGGGGGAAGACTTCAGATCAGGAGAGACGCGGGACAGAGGCGCCCGAAGGCGCCCCCGGCCCGCTACCTACAGGGGGAGAACGACAGAGGCTCGGCGGAGGAGGGGCGCGTACGACTCATTTGTGAGTAAGATGATCGAGATTAAGGCGCGTGTCAAGCCCCTAGATCTCGAGGTCGTGATTTCGTTCGCCTCCTCGCTCCTTCGGGCGCCTTCGGCAGCAGCCAGTCGCTGCGGGCCAAACGAAACCACGACCTCTCTGCACCTATCGCGCGGTGACGCGAATTTCGCGGACGACGATCGCTCCAAACCGGTTGATCCCTTCGTGCAGCATCTGCCAGTCCGAGGTGTAGGTGCCGGTCCGCGAGGGCGCCGTCAGGAGGAACGAAAACGTCGCCGTCTTGCCCGGCAGGATCTGCGCGAAACGCCCGATCAGCTTGCGCGGCGGCGTGAACGGATCGCTGTCGTCCCCGGCACCGAGCTTGATGTTTCCGGCCCGGGTCCAGGTCGCGGTGCCGACGTTTCTCATCGTGATCTTCGCCGTGAACGTCGATCCCTTGCGCATCGTCGAGGGGAAGATGACCGATACGACCTCCGCCGCCTCGGCCGGCCCCTGCTCCAGGTCGATGAAGCCCTTGACCGCGGCGTAACCGGTCTTCTCGGAACCGTCCGGGCGCAGCAGGCCCCAGCGCGGCACGTTGGTGTTGGGATCGTCGATCAGCTCGTAGACGAAGATCTTGTCGATCCACTCGCGCCCCGGTTGCTCGGTGAACCAGTCGCTGAGCAACCCGGAAAGATCCGCGGCCTGCGCGGTCTCTCCCACCTGATCGCTCGCCCAGCCCGTTTCGGTCAGCCAGACCGGGCGGCCGAACCAGCCGGTGTTGCGCAGCACCTCGCGCAAACTGGGATTGACCAACGGCCAGAGCGACGGAGTGCCGCCAAATTGCGTGTCTTGGTTGAGTTTCTTGGTCACGTCGCGCGGACCGTCCCGGTCGTAGAGATGGTGCGCCACGATGTCGATCCGGTCGCTCGCTTTCTGCAAAATATCGCGCAGCCAGACGTACCAATCGCTGTCGCCGGAGGTCAGATGGGCAAGGTCCGGCCCGGCGATCTGCGCGTCCGAATCGGTGGCGCGGATCGCGGTCGATCCCGGTTTCAAGATTTTCTCGATGTATTCGCTCCGGCTGCCCGCCCAGAAACGATCCTGGTTCGGCTCGTTCCAAATGCCCCAGACCTGCACCCGCCCCCGATAGCGATCGGCGGCGCGGACGCAAATGTCGGTCCAGTCGTCGACGCTCCGCGGCACCCCGGTGCCCGGAGGCCCGTCTGTCGCCCAACCGGGGGTGTCGGCAAGCGTCGCGTAGACCGACAATCCCCGAGCCTGCGCCGCGGCGATCAGCGCGTCATAGACATGCCAATCGAACTGATCCTGCGCCGGCTCGACCCAGGGCCAGATGAAATCGATCCGCACCCAGCCGATCCCGGCCGCGCGCACCTTGTCCAGCCGCGCCGCCACGTCGGCTCCCTGCGGAGCATGAATATTGACCCCAAAATGGGACGCTTCGCCCGCCACCGCCGCGGTAGGAGCCAAACCCACAACCGCGGCAGCCAAAGCAAGCGAGAGGGCGAGGAGTGAAAATCGTCGCAGCATCGGCAAAACCCTCCAGACTCCAAAGGTACCCGGGGAGGGGGGCGATGTCAAAGCCGCCAATCCCCCCGCGGCACCTTCTCCCACCCGAACAACGGCACCAGGTCCTCCGCCCGGCACGGTTCCGGGCGGTCGAGCAGACCGAGCGACGCGCCCAGCCGCCCCACTACCTCTTCCGGCGCAACGCCCCGGTCGCGGAGGATGCGAATCCTTAATGCATCGTCTCGCTTTGAAAGCTTCTCGCCTTCGGCGTTTACCACCAGCGGTAGGTGGGCGTAGCTCGGAACGTCGCCGCCCAGCGCCTGGATCAGCTGGATCTGGCGGGCGGTCGAGTCGAGGAGATCACGGCCGCGGACGACTTCGGTGATGCCCATTGCGAGGTCGTCCACCACGACGGCGAGTTGGTAGGCGTAGACGCCGTCTCGGCGCTTGAGCACGAAGTCGCCGACCGTCTCGTCCACCCTTTCCGTCACCGGGCCGTAGATTCGATCGACGAACGAGACGGGGTCGGAATCGACGCGGAAGCGGAGGGCGGCGTCCGGCTTCGGGCTCGCGCGCAACGCTTCGAACCAGCCGGGCCTAAGATCCTTCGGGCGCAGGTTGGCCGGGTAGGGCGGGGTGCCTTCGCGGCCGTGCGGCGCGGTGGCGAGGTTCGCGAGGTCGGCGCGCGAGACCCGGCAGGGGAAGAGCCGGTCGGCTTCCGCCAGCCGTTCTAGCGCCGCTTCGTAGAGCTCCGCCCGTTGCGATTGGACATAAGGCGAAAACGGCCCCCCGACCGGTTCGGGGCCTTCGTCCCAATCGAGGCCGAGCCAGCGAAGATCTTCCTCGGCAGCCTCGGCCATGCCGGGCACCGTCCGCGGGCCGTCGAGATCTTCCAAACGCCAGACGAGCGCGCCCCCCTGGCTGCGAATCGACAGCCACGCGGCCAGAGCGGTCCGGCCGTTGCCCAGGTGAAGCCAGCCCGACGGGGTCGGGGCATACCGGCCCCGCGGGATGGAGGAAGGATCGCTCAGGCGGCAACGCCTTCGGCGTGAGTCGAGACCGTCGGGAGGCCCCGGTGCGCCTCGAGGAACGTCTCCGGCTTGCTGAAGGTCCCGGCAAGCCCGAGGCCCCTACGCACGTCGCCGAGCGCCACCTTACCCGTAGCGACCGCGAGGCCCATCTGGACGTAGGTGCGAACCCGGCCGCGGTGGCGATAGCGGACGTCGAGAACGTGGCGCCAGAGCCGCGAGTATTCCTCGTAGAAATCTTTGAGCGGCAGCTTGGTCGGCAGGACCGCGTGGACGATGTCGAACATCTCCCAGTTATGGGTCGTCACCTGGGCCTTCGCGGTTTCCCACAAGTCGGTGCCCGGCAGGGGGGTGAGGACAGAGAAGCCGCTGTTGTAGGCGCCGGTCTCTTCGATCCACAGGCGGAGCCGTTCAAAATCGTCGTGATCCCAGGCCGGATCGACGATGAAGTTCGGCGTGTAGCCGACCCCCATCTCTTTGAGGATCGAAAGCGCCCGGACGTTGGTGGCCGCGGTGTTCTTCTTGTTCACGGCCTTCAACCCCTCGTCGGTGATCGATTCGAGGCCGAGGAAGATCGCGAGCGAGCCGCATTCCTTCCACATTTCGATCAGGTGGGGGAACTTGCAGATGATGTCGGTGCGGGTCTGGACCGTGAAGTACTTGCGGATTCCGGCGGCCTTGATCTGCTTCGCCATCTCTTCGCTGCGCCGCACGTCGAGCCAGAAGATGTCGTCGGTGATGAAGACGTTCGGCGCTTCGATGCCCTTGAGTTCCTCGACCACGCGCTCGGAGGACTTCTCACGGAACGTGCTCTTGTGGAACTTCCACACCGAACAGAAATTGCATTTCCACGGGCAGCCACGGGCGGTCTCCATCAACGCGAGCGGTTTCCTAAAGTTGATGTAGTAGCCGGGCGAGTAGCGCGAAATCAGGTGACGCGCGGGCAACGCCATCGTGTCCAGGTCGTCGCGCATGGGGGCCGGAGCGGTCGTCGCCTGGTGGTCGCCATGGTTCCAGACCAGGCCCGGAATCGCGGACGGGTCGGCTCCCTTGGCGAGTGCGTTTGCGAGCAGCGGCAGGATCTCCTCGCCGTCGCCGACCGCGATCGCGTCGATCGCCGGATGAAGGAACCATCCCGGCTCGCGCGACGCGTCGTGGCCGCCGAGCAGAACGAACGCGCCGGGCAGATCGCGGCGGATGTGCTCGGCGAGGTGGAGCGCCCGGTTCCGCTCGGTCGTGAAGTTGCACTGAATGCCCACCAGATCCGGGCCGAACGCCACGCAGTCGGCGAGACCGCGCTCCAGACCGTCGATCCGCAAGTCGATCACCCGGACCTGATGTCCCTCCGCCTCCAGGCAGCCGCCGACCGTGATCAAGCCGAGCGGCTCGACGAACGTGAGCATTTCGAGTCCGAGGATGCCGCCGATCGGCGGCTTGAGCAAAGCGATGCGCATGGGGATTGCCTCGCAATTGATGTGGGTGGGGGGAGTCTGTACCCGCCACGGCAGGAGCGTCAAGCGCCGGCCCAAGGGCCGAAAAGGGCGAAAAAGGGAGGGCAGGGCATTTTCGCCCTCGTGTAATGCCGGTGTAAGGCAGGCCGCCCTAGGGTTCGCCCAGATTCGAACCAAAACGGGCACTGGGTGTCGCCCAAGGAGGTCTGAAATGAACGCTTCATCCCGTCCAACTCGATGGCTGTTGTACGCCATCGCCCTTCTTTCGGGCCTCGCCGCCCTGCCTGCCTCCGCGCAGGTGAGCTGCGCGGGCTACGTAGACGCCGACGTCGTGGCGCTCGACCAGGCTTGGACCTGGAATCGCTACGGCGCGCTCGAACCCCAAGGCATGATGTACGCGCTCAAGCGCGACGTCGTGCCGCTATCCGACCTCGACGGATTGCCCGATCCGCCTCCCGCGACCTACACGCTCTCCGCCGGCCAGGTCCAATTGCGGCGCGACAAGCGCCCGCGGCCGCTGGTGCTGCGGGTCAACGTCGGCGACTGCCTGCGCATCCATTTCACCAATCTTCTCGATGGCGCGCAGCGCGACGAGGAGCAGCCGGCCACGCGCGACGCCTCGATCCACGTCACCGGCCTGCAGCTGGTCGACACGATCAAGAGCGACGGTAGTTCCGTCGGCCAGAATCCCATTTCGGGGATCGTGCCGCCCGGAGGGTCGATCGACTACCTCCTGTATGCCCCGCAGGAAGGCACTTTCGTGCTGCACAGCATGGGCGCGCCGATCGGCGGCGAAGCGGACGGCGGGTCGATCTCCGCGGGCCTGTTCGGCGCGGTCAACGTCGAGCCGGCGGGTGCCGAGTGGTACCGCAGCCAGACGACCGAAGACGACCTGGCCAAGGCGATCACCAGCTTCGACCTCAACGGTTTCCCACGTATCAACTATGCCGCGAACTTCCTCCCGGGCCATCGCTATGCGGGCAAGCCGGTTCTCAAGATGTACACCGGCTCCTCGACCGCTCGGACGCTGGTCTATTCGGACCTGACCGCGATCATCACCGGCCCCGCTGCGGGCATGTTGTCCTCCGCCAATCCGAACACCAACATCTACCCCGAGCGGAACGAGCCGTACCGTGAGTTCACGATCATCTTCCACGACGAAGTCGGCGCGGTCCAGGCGTTTCCCCAGTTCGAAGACCGGGAGATGAAACACACGCTCCACAGCGTTCGCGACGCCTTCGCGATCAACTACGGAGCCGGAGGAGCGGGCGCCGAGATCATCGCGAACCGCCTGGGCGTGGGCCCCGCCCACGACTGCCCGGAGTGCATGTACGAGGAGTTCTTCCTTTCCTCTTGGGCGATCGGCGACCCGGCGATGGTGGTCAACGTGCCGGCCAACTCGCCCTGCACCGAGAGCGATCTCGACCAGATGGGCGCACCGACCTACAACAACCTGCCCCCCTACCCCTGCACGCCGACGCCGGGACCGAAGGCGACCCGCGCCCTCTACCCGGACGACCCGTCGAACGTCTACCACAGCTACCTGAACGACCACGTCAAGTTCCGCAACTCGCACGCGGGTTCGGACAACCACCACATCTTCCACCTTCACGCCCACCAGTGGCTGCACACGCCGAAGGAAGACAAGTCGAACTACAGCGACTCTCAGGCGATCGGCCAGGGCGGCAGCTTCACCTACGAGATCACCAACGGCGGCAGCGGCAACTTGAACAAGACGCCGGGCGACTCGATTTTCCATTGCCATTTCTACCCTCATTTCGCGCAGGGCATGTGGTCGCTTTGGCGCGTCCACGACGTGCTCGAGCTGGGCACCAAGATGTCTGACAAGGGCAAGCCCGCAGCCGGCTCGCGCGCCTTGCCGGACAACGAGATCCTCGCCGGCACGCCGATCCCCGGCCTGGTGCCGATTCCGGTTCTGCCGATGGCGCCGATCCCCGGCGCGGCGTCGATCAACCCGTTGACCGGCCAGCCGATCTTCACCACCGCGACCAATCCCGGCTATCCGTTCTTCGTCCCCGGAATCGCCGGCCGGCGCGCGCCGCATCCCCCTCTCGACACCATCCACAACGGCGGCCTGGAGCGCCACGTGGTGGTCAAGGGCACGGCGACTCACGTCGAGACCCGGCTCAGTTTCGAGAAGGTCATTACCTCGCTCACCCCGAAGTTCCTGCTGGAGACCGGTGAGCCGGTCGAACTGACCGCGATGAACTTCCACAACAACCCGCTCGGCTACACCACGCCGCGCGCGGACAACCTTCCGGCCACCAAGAAGTTCCTGGTCAACACCCACGGCCCGGTGCGCGGCGCGCCGATCGCCGATCCCTGCCCCACGGGCTCGACGATGCGTTACTACAAAGCGGCCAACATCCAGCTCGACATGGTGATCAACAAAGCGGGCTGGCACTTCCCGCAGGCGCGCATGATCACGCTGTGGAACGACGTCGCCCCGACGCTCGCCGGAACCCGGCCGCCGGAGCCGTTCTTCTTCCGCGCCAATTCGGGCGAATGCATCGAGTTCTGGAGCACCAACCTGGTGCCCAACACGTATGACCTCGACGACTTCCAGGTGCGCACCCCGACCGACATCCTCGGCCAGCACATCCACCTGGTGAAGTTCGACGTCCTCGCTTCCGACGGCGGCGGCAACGGCTGGAACTACGAGGACGGCACGTTCTCCCCCGCCGAGGTGCGCGAGCGCATCAAGGCGATCCGCCTCGCCAACGGTTGCGCCGCAGGGGACTTCAACCCGACCGCTTGCCCCGTGGCGCAGGTTCACCCGTTCTTCGGTTCGCACGCGGCGGAATGCGACGACACGTCGGACTCCAACGAATGGCTGGGTGCCCAAACCACCATCCAGCGCTGGTATGCCGACCCGATGACGACCTTGCAGGGCGGCAAGCGCACCCTGCGCACCGTGTTCACCCACGACCACTTCGGTCCTTCCACCCACCAGCAGGTGGGGCTGTATGCCGGTCTGATCGTCGAGCCTGCCGGCTCCTCTTGGGCGCACAACGAGACCGGCACCGCGCTCGGCACCAACATGGGTCCTGGCCTCACGCAAGACGGCGGCCCGACCAGCTGGCAGGCCGTGATCAGCGGCTCGACCGACAACTACCGCGAGTTCATGCTGGAGTTCGGCGACTTCTTCCTCGCCTACGAACCGGGCAGCCCGAAGTGCCCGACCAAAGCGCTCGGCTTCTCCGATCCCAAGCGGGCGATCAACCCGCCGGGCAAAAAAGACGAAGCCCCGCCGATCCTCTACTCGAAGCCGATCGACTGCCCGGTCAACGCGCCTGCCGGCACGCCCGGTCCGCCGGCTCCCTGCCCGGAAGCGGTCTCCGCCGACGATCCGGGAACCAAGACTGTCAACTACCGCAATGAGCCGATCGCTCTGCGCGTTCTCGACCAGTCGGGCTCCAGCCCGCAGCAGTACACGGGCGGCTTCCTCGGCCGCGGCGGCGATCTCTCCTTCGCCTACGAGACCCGCACCGACCGCTGGGATCCGGAATTCAACACCTTCCCGTACGCGCCGTTCCTGACCAAGGCGCCGTATGGTCCTCTCACCGGCCACCTCTTCCAGGGCGATCCGTACACCCCCCTGATGCGCACCTACGAGGGGGACAAGGTGAAGATCCGCGTTCTCGTCGGCGCCCACGAAGAGTCGCACAACATGACGGTTCACGGCATGAAGTGGCTCCGCGAACCGGAAGTCGTCGATTCCGGTTGGCGCAACTCGCAGGGCATGGGCATCTCCGAGTGGTTCGACCTCGAAGTCGGCCGCATCCCGGCGCTCAACGTCGACGGCAAATTCGCCGACTTCCTGTACAAGCCGGGCGCGGCGACCGAGTCGCAGTGGGACGGGCTCTGGGGATTGATCCGCACCTATCGCGGCCCGCGCCCCGACCTCCGGATTCTTGAAGCCACCAACCCTGACGCCC
>Ga0068860_100002019_pt1 | contig 21416 bp, 17 predicted proteins | sample KBSSwiS32_FD_66597 | JGI IMG/M metagenome (GOLD analysis project Ga0068860, IMG submission 66597) | Switchgrass rhizosphere microbial communities from Kellogg Biological Station, Michigan, USA - KBS Switchgrass S3-2 | ecosystem: Host-associated > Plants > Roots > Rhizosphere > Soil ...
AGGTGGCGCATGCGCCATGCTCGAACGCCGTGGCTACCGCGTCAATGCCTGCGATCTTGCCGCGCTGCAAGCGGCGCCCGCCGCGCGCGCCGACTAGAATCAAGCACGGGCAACCGGGGTGAACGGTGATTTCTGGCGCAATCCTGCTGCTGGTTTCGGTGCTGTACGTCGGCGCGCTGTTCGCGCTCGCCTACTGGGGCGACCGTCGTCCGTTGTATCCCAACCGCGCCTGGCTGCGGCCGCTGGTCTACAGCCTGACGCTCGCGGTGTATTGCTCGTCATGGACGTTCTACGGCGCGGTCGGCAGTGCCGCATCGTCGAGTCTGTCCTACCTGCCGATCTATCTCGGTCCGATCCTGCTGTTCGCGTTCGGCGCCGGATTGCTGCGCCGCCTGACGCTGGTGGCCAAGCAGCGCAACATCACCTCGATCGCCGACTTCATCGCCTCGCGGTTCGGCAAGTCGCATCGCCTCGCCGCGCTCGTGACGGTGATCGCCGTGACGGCCTCGGTGCCGTACCTGGCGCTGCAATTCAAGGCCGTGGCCATGAGCATCGACGTGCTCGGCAGCGGCAGAGCGCAACCGGTGTCGTTGCTCAACGACAGCGCGGCGTACATCGCCGTCCTGCTGGCGCTGTTTGCGATGCTGTTCGGCACGCGCCAAATCGACGCGACCGAGCACCATCACGGCATGATGCTGGCCATCGCCGCCGAATCGCTGGTCAAGCTCGTCGCGTTCGTCGCCATCGGTGTGTACGCGCTGTCGTTGCACGGTGTCGGCGAGGCGCTTGCGGCGCCGATACAGGAACTCGCCGCGCATGGACTGCCGGCGGGATTTGCGGTCCAGACATTGCTCGCCTATGTGGCGATCTTCTGTCTGCCGCGCCAGTTCCAGGTCGGCGTGGTCGAATGCGAGGATCCCGCCGACGTCGGCCGTGCCCGCCTGCTGTTCCCGCTGTATCTGCTGCTGATCTGCGTGTTCGTACTGCCGATCGTCACCGCCGCGGCGCCGCTGGCGCAAGGTCACGCCGTGCGACCGGACGGTTACCTGTTGTGGCTGCCGTTGACGCAGCATCACGAAGGCCTGGCCCTGCTCGCCTACGTCGGCGGATTTTCCGCGGCCACCGGCATGGTGATCGTGGAGATGGTCGCCTTGTCGATCATGATCAGCAACGACCTCGTGATGCCGGCGCTGCTGCACGTGCGCGCACTGCGCCTGGAACAGCGCGCCGACCTTTCCGCGCTGGTGTTGCGCGTGCGGCGCGTGGCGATCGTCGTGCTCGCAGCGCTGGCCTACGCGTACTATCGCGCCAGTGCGCAGAGTGCGAATCTGGCGTCGATCGGCTTGCTCGCCTTCGTCGCGCTGGCGCAATTCGCGCCGGCGATCGTCAGCGGCCTGTACTGGCGCGGCGCCAGCCGCATCGGCGTCGGCGCGGCGCTGGTTGCCGGGTTTACGGTCTGGGCCTATACGCTGCTGCTGCCGAGCGTCGCCGCGGCCGGCTGGCTGCCGGCGCAGTGGATCGAACGCGGCCCGTTCGGCGTTGCCGCGCTGCGCCCGCATGCGTTGTTCAACCTGCAGGGCTGGGACGCCGTCACCCACGGTACGTTCTGGTCGCTGCTGGCGAACATCGCCTGCCTGATCTTTCTGTCGTTGCGCTTCCGCCCCGGCATCGACGAGGGGCTGCGCGCCTCGGGTTTCCTGGATCCCTACGCCGGCAAGGCGGTGGCGGCCGGCGACTGGCGCGGACGCATCCACGTCGCCGATCTGCACGCATTGGCCGGGCGCATCATCGGCGAACGCGGCGCCGACCGCGCGTTCGCCGAATACGGCGCCGGCAGCGGCCAGCGTCGTCTGGCGCGCGGCGATCTGGCCGATCGCGCGCTGCTGCAGTTCACTGAGCGCCTGCTCGCCGGCGCCATCGGCGCCGCTTCGGCGCGGCGCATGCTGACGAGCGCTCTGCGCGGCACCGGATTGGACCTCGGCGAGGCCGCGCAGCTGCTCGACGAGACCTCGCAGGAACTGCGCTTTAACCGCGAATTGCTCGGCGTCACGCTCGAGAACATGAGCCAGGCCATCAGCGTGGTCGACGCCGAATTGCGCATCGTCGCCTGGAACCGCCGCTACGCCGAGCTGTTCGCCTATCCGGATGGATTCGTCTATGTCGGCCGGCCTGTCGCGGACCTGATCCGGCACAACGTGAAGCACGGTCTGCTCGGTGGTGGCGACGTCGAGCAGATCGTGCGGCGTCGCCTCGAACATCTGCGCAGCGGCACGCGTCATATATTTGCGCGCGAATTGCCCGACGGCCGCGTCATCGAGACGCACGGCGAACCGCTGCCGGGCGGCGGCTACCTGACCACGTTCACCGACATCACGGCATACAAGCGCGCCGAGCGCGAACTGCGCGAAGCGAACGAAACGCTGGAACAGCGCGTGGCGCAGCGCACGCACGAGCTGCGTAACGCGCTGCGTGCGCAGGAACACGCCAAGCAGCAGGCCGAGACGGCCAACGCGAGCAAGACGCGCTTCTTCGCCGCGGCCTCGCACGATCTGCTGCAACCGTTGAACGCGGCGCGGCTGTTCACCTCGGCGCTGCGCCACCAGCCGCAACTCGACGGCGAGTCGGCGCAACTGGCCGAGCGCATCGACGCGTCGTTCAAGGCGGCCGAAGACCTGCTCGAAGCTCTGCTCGAGGTGTCGCGCCTGGATGCGGGCAAATACCAGCCCGATGTTTCGGCGTTCGCGCTCAACGACATCATCGCGCCGATGCACGAGCAGTTTTCGCTGATCGCTGCCGCGCGCGGCCTGCATCTGCGCGTGGTGCCCACGCGTTTGTGGGTGCGCAGCGATCCACACTTGCTGCGCCGGATCGTGCAGAACTTCGTCTCCAATGCGCTGCGCTACACGCGCGGCGGTGGCGTTCTGCTCGGCGTGCGCCGCCGCCACGGCCAGGCCCGGATCGAAGTCTGGGACACCGGTCCCGGCATCAGCACGGCACAGCTGGGCCTGATCTTCAACGAATTCCAGCGCCTGGATCGGCCTTCGCCGTGGGGCGAAAAAGGCCTCGGGTTGGGGTTGGCGATCTGCGAGCGCATGGCGCGCATCCTCGGCCATGAACTCTCTGCCGACTCCTGGCCGGGACGCGGCAGCCGCTTCGCCGTGAGCGTGCCGGTCCAGACTGCCATCGCACGGGGCGGGGCGGAACGCAGCGCACCGCGTAGTCGCCTCGACGGGCTGCCGCAGGCGCTATACGTGTTGTGTCTGGACAACGACACGGTGATCCTGGATGGCATGGCGGCGCTGCTGGCACGTTGGAATGTCACCTGTGAGCTATGCAGCACGGTCGAGGAGGCACTCACCGCCGCGTCGCGTCGCCGCCCGGACCTGATCCTCGCGGACTACCATCTGGACGATGCGATCGATGGTCTGGCGGCGCTGGATCTGCTGCGTAACGGCAGCGCGCCGCCGCCCGGCGCGCTGATCACGGCCGACGCCGGGCCGGACGTGAAACTGCTGGCGCGCGAGCGTGGTTACGCGATGCTGCAAAAACCGGTGAAGCCGGCTGCGCTGCGCGCGTTGATCGCGCACCTAACGCGCGAAGAGACCGAAGCCGTCGTTTGAATCCCGCGCCTTATTCGGCTGGTGCGCTGACCGCCGCGGTCAGCGGTTCGAGGGCGAGCTGGCTCGCATACAGCGCAACCTGGGTGCGGTTGGACGCATGCAGCTTGCGCATAATTGCGGTCATATGCGCCTTGATCGTCGCCTCGGAAACGCCGAGTTCGAAGGCGATCTGCTTGTTGAGCAGGCCTTCGGCCAGCAGGCCGAGCACGCGGAACTGTTGCGGCGTCAGTTCCGCGATCTGCGCAGCGACAGTCGCTTCGTCCGGTTTGAGCGTTCCGGGCGCCTGGCCCAGGTGCGGCGGCAGCCAGACGTCGCCGTCGAGCACGTGCTGCACCGCCTCGCCGATCGTATCGGCCGAAGCGGATTTGGGAATGTAGCCGGAGGCTCCGTGCGCGAGTGCGCGCCGCACGGTCGCGGCGTCGTCGAGCGCCGATACCACGATGATCGGCAGACCGGGATATTGCCCGCGCATGTGCGCCAGCGCGGAAAACCCGTTCGCGCCCGGCATCTGCAGATCGAGCAGCAGCAAATCGGCGCCGGGATGGCTTTCGACGAGGCTTTGCAGCGCAGGCACGCAATCGGCATCGAGCAGCCGCGCATCCGGCAGCGCCCGCGCGAGCGCGCTCTTGAGCGCATCGCGGAACAGCGGATGGTCGTCGGCGATGAGGATTTCGCGCATGCTCGATCTGCCTTCAGCGCACCAGGCGTTCGCCGACCAGGTTCTGCACCACTGAAGGGTCGGCCAGCGTCGAGATGTCACCGAGCTGATCCGGCTGGTTCTCGGCGATCTTGCGCAAAATCCGCCGCATGATCTTGCCGGAGCGCGTCTTCGGCAGGCCCGGCGCCCACTGCAGATAATCCGGCGTGGCGATCGGGCCGATTTCCTTGCGCACGTGCGCGATCAATTCCTTGCGCAGCGCCTCGTCGGCGGCGACGCCGTTCTTCAGCGTCACGTAGGCATAGATGCCCTGGCCCTTGATGTCGTGCGGACAGCCCACGACCGCGGCCTCGGCGACTTTCGGATGCGCGACGAGCGCGCTTTCCACTTCGGCCGTGCCGAGACGGTGACCGGACACGTTGATCACGTCGTCGACGCGACCGGTGATCCAGTAGTAGCCATCGGCATCACGGCGCGCACCGTCGCCGGTGAAATAGGTGCCGGCGTAGGTCTTGAAATAGGTGTCGATGAAGCGCTGATGATCGCCATAGACGGTGCGCATCATGCCGGGCCAGGCATCCAGCAGCACGAGGTTGCCTTCGGCTTCGCCCTCGAGCACCTTGCCGTTTGCATCGACGATGGCCGGCCGCACGCCGAAGAACGGCTTTGTCGCGGAACCCGGCTTCTGCGCGATCGCGCCGGGCAGCGGCGTGATCAGGATCCCGCCGGTTTCGGTCTGCCACCAGGTGTCGACGATCGGGCAGCGCCCGTCGCCGACGACGCGCCAATACCATTCCCATGCTTCCGGGTTGATCGGTTCGCCGACCGATCCGAGTAGCCGTAAAGACGTCCGTTTCGATTTCTTCACCGGTGCTTCGCCTTCGCGCATCAGCGCGCGGATCGCAGTCGGTGCGGTGTAGAACAGCGTGACCTGGTGCTTGTCGATGACCTGCCAGAAGCGGCCCGAATCCGGATAACTTGGAATGCCCTCGAACATCAGCGAGGTGGCGCCGTTGGCCAGTGGGCCGTACACGATGTAGCTGTGTCCGGTCACCCAGCCGACGTCGGCCGTGCACCAGAAGATATCGTCCTCGCGCAGGTCGAACACGCATTCGTGCGTATAGCTTGCGAACACTCCATAACCGCCGGTCGTGTGCAGCACGCCCTTGGGCTTGCCGGTCGAGCCGGACGTGTACAGGATGAACAGCGGGTCTTCGGCGTCCATCGTCGAGGGGGCGCACTCGGCACTTTGCTGCGCGATCAGCGCGTCCCAGGAGCGGTCGCGCGGCGCTTGCATGTTGACGGGGGTGCCGGTGCGCTTGACCACGAGCACGGTTTCCACGCTCGTTGTTCCGGGCTTGGTCAGGGCTTCGTCGACATTGACCTTCAGCGGCACCTTCTTGCCGCCGCGCAAGCCTTCGTCCGCGGTTATCACGAGCTTGGACGTGCAGTCGGCGATGCGCCCGGCCAGCGCATCCGGCGAGAACCCGCCAAACACGATCGAATGGATCGCGCCGATGCGCGCGCACGCGAGCATCGCTACCGCCGCTTCCGGAATCATCGGCAGGTAGATCGTGATGCGGTCGCCTTTCTTCACGCCGAGGTGCTTGAGCAGGTTCGCCGCGCGACACACCTGCTCGTGGAGCTGTTTGTAGGTAATCGCTTTCGATTCGTTCGGATCGTCGCCCTCCCAGAGGATCGCGGTCTTGTCGCCGCGCGTAGCCAGATGGCGGTCGAGGCAGTTCGCCGACAGGTTCAGCTGGCCATCGTGGAACCAGCGGATATGCAGATCGTCCGCGGCGAACGAGACATCCTTCACCTTCGTGAACGGCTTGATCCACTCGAGGCGTTTGCCGACGCGGCCCCAGAAGCCTTCCGGATCGCGCACCGACTCCGCGTAGAGTTTGTCGTAATCGGCGGCGTTGACGCGCGCGCGCGCGGCGAACTCGGGGGAAACAGGATGCAAAGTGGACATGGGCATCTCCTTGACGCTGCTAGGTCTGCGCCGGTCTCACAGTAACGGCTCCGGCCGCGCGACCAATACGACTTTAGTCGGGTTTGCGCAAGCATTCGACTAAAGGCGAATGGTCAGGTGCCGTGCCACAGCGCAGCCTGCGCCATGGTTGGGCAAAGACTTCCCTGAGGATCACACTATGGCAACCACGACAGCACAGCTCGGTAACGGCAAGATCACGAGCGGTCATGCGCGCGTCATTGCGGCATCGAGCCTCGGCACGGTCTTCGAGTGGTACGACTTCTACCTGTACGGGTCGCTCACGGCGATCATCGGCGCGAAGTTCTTTGCCGGTTTCAACCAGACCACGGGGTTCATCTTCGCGTTGCTCGCGTTCGCGGCGGGTTTTGCGGTGCGTCCGTTCGGAGCCCTGATCTTCGGGCGTCTGGGCGATCTCGTCGGGCGCAAGTACACGTTCCTGATCACGATCGTGATCATGGGTCTGTCGACGTTCTTCGTCGGCCTGCTGCCGACGTATGCTTCGATCGGCATCGCCGCGCCGATAGCGCTGATCACGCTGCGCTTGCTGCAGGGCCTGGCGCTCGGCGGCGAATACGGCGGTGCGGCGACGTACGTGGCCGAACACGCGCCGCCGGGCAAGCGCGGTGTCTACACGAGCTGGATCCAGACGACCGCGACGCTCGGCTTCTTTCTGTCGCTGATCGTGTTGCTGGTGTGCCGCACGAGCCTGGGCAAGGAAGCGTTCGCGGACTGGGGCTGGCGCATACCGTTCCTCGTTTCGATCCTGCTGCTGGCGGTATCTGTCTACATCCGCCTGCAATTGCAGGAGTCGCCGATGTTCCAGCAGATGAAGGCGGAAGGCAAAGGCTCGAAATCGCCGATCACCGAGTCGTTCGGCAACTGGGCGAACGGCAAGATCGTGCTGCTCGCGCTGCTCGGCGCCACCGCCGGTCAGGCCGTGGTCTGGTACGGCGGCCAGTTCTACGTGCGCTTCTTCCTGCTGCAGACGCTCAAGGTCGACGCCGATACCGCAGATGTGCTCGTGGCGCTGTCGCTGATCATCGCGACGCCGTTCTTCATCGTGTTCGGCGCGCTGTCGGACAAGATCGGCCGTAAGGTCATCGTCATGGCCGGCTGCCTGATCGCGGCGCTGACCTACTTCCCGATCTTCAAGGCGCTGACGCATTACGCGAATCCCGCGCTCGAGACCGCCACGCAAACCCATCCGGTGACGGTCATCGCCGACCCGGCCGCCTGCACGCCGCAGTTCGATCCGATCGGCGGCGCGAAATTCACCAATTCCTGCGACATCGCGGTGACGCAGATCGTCAAATCCGGCGTCGCTTACACGAAGCAGGAGGCGCCGGCCGGGACGGTCGCCAGCGTGAAGATCGGCGATGCCGCACCGATCAGCTCATTCGAAGGCACGGGCATGGAAGCCGCGGCGTTCAAGACCCAGGCCGATGGGTTCAACAAACAGGTCGCGGAAGCCCTGAAAGGCGCGGGGTATCCCGCCAAGGCGGATGACGCGAGCGTCAACAAGCCGATGGTGCTGCTGCTGCTGACGATCCTCGTGATCTACGTGACGATGGTGTACGGGCCGATCGCGGCGTGGCTCGTCGAGCTGTTCCCGACGCGTATCCGCTACACGTCGATGAGCCTGCCGTATCACATCGGCAACGGCTGGTTCGGCGGGTTCCTGCCGGCGACCGCGTTCGCACTCGTCGCCGCAAGCGGCAACCCGTATTCGGGCCTGTGGTATCCGGTGATCGTCGCCACGATGACGTTCGTCATCGGCACACTGTTGCTGCGCGAGACCAAGGACGTGGACATCTCCAAATAGGCGACGCGCACTTTAAAAAAAAGGGCCGGCTCGCGCCGGCCCTTTCGTTGGGTCGCTACTCGTCCGCCACGGGAGGCGCTGCCGGCGGATTCGGCGCCGGTTTGCGGACGCTCTTGCGCAGCGCGGTGATGTCCTTGTCGGTCAGCAACACGGCATCGGGGCGCGAAGTGGAGGCAATCCTTTCCGCCGCGAATGCGAACAAGGCCGCAAACAGCAGGCCTATACCAAGTACGAGACAAAAGCCCATAAGTCCGGGTGACTTGGTCGAAAATGCCAGCGCAAAAGCGCCAAGGGCGACCAACAGCAGAATCCAGCGCATGGTGAGCCTCCCTTGATCACGATCCGAAAATCCTGCCATAGAAGAGCGATTTGTGCGAGTTGCCCCGGATCGAAGGCAAGGTTCGCCGATGAGAGGCGTACGCGCTGTTCAGCCGGGCGCGCGTAGAATTCGCGCGGTTTTCCTCGCCGCGGAGCGGTCATGGAACATCTGCAAACACTGGCCCTTGCTGCTGGCCTGGCCTGGGCCAGCGGAGTGCGCATGTACGCCGCGGTTTTCATCGTCGGCCTGCTCGGGCGTTTGGGCTACGTGCATCTGCCCGAGCACTTGCTGCTGCTCGAACACGACGGGGCCCTGATCGCGTCCGGCACCATGCTGCTCGCCGAGTTCCTCGCCGACAAGGTTCCCGGTTTCGACTCCGCCTGGGATTCGATCCACACGTTCATCCGCATCCCGATCGGCGCGATGCTGGCCTGGGGCGCGATGGGCGATGCCGGACCCGACGCGCAATTCGTCGCGGCGATTCTCGGTGGTGCGATCACCGGTGGCACGCACTTGATGAAAGCCGGCACGCGCGCGGCGATCAATACATCGCCGGAGCCGTTCAGCAATTGGACCGCGAGTTTCGGCGAGGACGGCATGCTGCTCGGTGGCCTGTGGCTGGTGTTCCATCACCCGCTGGCATTCCTCGTTCTGCTCGGCGTATTTCTCGCGTTCGTGATCTGGTTCGTGCCGAAGCTGTTGCGTTTCCTGCGCCGCGTCTGGCACAAGCTCAGCGGCCGGGAAGCACAAAGGGCGCTCGCGGAGAATTGATCGCAGCCGCTGAGACGGTCGCGGCGCATACTCCTGGCGCATGAATCAGCCGACACGCATCAAGGGCCGCGGCGCGGCGTCGAATTCGGAAGGCCGCTTCGAGTCGGCAAAGCTCGAAGCGTTCGATGACGGTTGGCAACGCGAAGAAGAACCCGCGCCGCATCCGGCCACGACCGTCACCGAGGAGCGCGCGCGTTCGATCATCAGCCGCAACGAGTCGCCGGATATTCCGTTCGAGCAAAGCATCAACCCATACCGCGGCTGCGAGCACGGGTGCATCTATTGCTACGCACGGCCATCGCATGCGTACCTGAATCTGTCGCCGGGGCTGGACTTCGAGACCAAGCTGTTCGCGAAGACCAATGCGGTCGAATTGCTGCGCGCCGAGCTGGCGAAACCAAGCTATCACGTCAGTCCGATCAATCTGGGTGCGAATACCGACCCGTACCAGCCGATCGAGCGCCGTTACCGGATCACGCGCCAGATACTCGAAGTGATGCTGCAATGCCGGCATCCGGTCACGGTGATCACGAAGAACGCATTGATCGAACGCGACCTCGATCTGCTCGTCGCGCTGGCGCGCGAGCACCTCGTCTATGCCTTCGTTTCGATCACCTCGCTCGACAACAAGCTCTCGGCGAAACTCGAACCGCGCGCGAGCGCTCCGCATTGGCGCATCGCGGCGCTGAAGGCACTGTCCGATGCCGGCGTGCCATGCGGCGTCATGGTGGCGCCGATCATCCCGATGTTGACCGACCGCTGGATGGAGGCGATCCTCGAAGGCGCGCGCGCCGCGGGCGCGCGCATGGCCGGCTACACGATCCTGCGCCTGCCGTGGGAGTTGAAGGATCTGGTACGCGAATGGCTGGAACTACATTTCCCCGAGCGCGCCGAACACGTGTTGAGTCTCGTGCGTCAGATGCGCGGCGGCCGTGACAACGATCCGCGTTTCGGCTCACGCATGCGCGGCGAAGGCGAGTTCGCCGAACTGATCCGCCAGCGTTTCACTGTAACCACGCGAAAACTGGGGTTCGGCCGCGGTCGCGACGTGCCGCTGGATTTATCGAAGTTCACCCCGCCGCGTGCGATCACGCCGCAAGGCGAACTGTTCTAGGCGCGCTGCGCTTCGCGGTGGTAGGCAGTCACGCGCTCGATCTCATTCTTCGAGCCGAGGAACACCGGTACGCGCTGATGCAGCGATTCCGGCTGCACATCGAGGATGCGCACGAGGCCCGTCGTCGCCGCGCCGCCGGCCTGTTCGACGATGAACGCCATCGGATTGGCCTCGTACATCAGCCGCAGCTTGCCCGGCTTGCTCTTGTCCTTCAGGTCGCGCGGATAGATGAAGATGCCGCCGCGCGTGAGGATGCGATGCACATCGGCGACCATCGAAGCGACCCAGCGCATATTGAAATCGCTCTTGCGCGGACCGGTTTTGCCGGCAAGTAGCTCCTCGATGTAGCGCCGCATTGGTTCTTCCCAGTGGCGCAGGTTCGACATGTTGATCGCGAACTCGCGCGTATCGGCGGGGATACTCAGGCCGCGTTGCGTGAGCACGAAGCTGCCGAGTTCGCGGTCGAGCGTGAACGCGTGCACGCCATCGCCGAGCGTGAGCACGAGCATCGTGCTCGATCCATACACCGCGTAACCGGCGGCGACCTGTTTGGTGCCGGGCTGCAGGAAGGCTTTTTCGTCGGGCTCCTTCACGCCGCTCGGGCAACGCAGCACCGAGAAGATGGTGCCGACGGAGATGTTCACGTCGATGTTCGAGGAGCCGTCGAGCGGATCGAACACGAGCAGGTATTCGCCTTTCGGATAACGGTGCGGGATCGGATGCGGATCGTCCATCTCCTCCGACGCGAGCGCTGCGAGATGCCCGCCCCATTCGTTCGCCTCGAGCAGAATCTCGTTCGACAGCACGTCGAGCTTCTTCTGCACCTCGCCTTGTACGTTTTCGGTGCCGGCCGAACCGAGCACGCCGCCGAGCGCGCCCTTGCCGACGGCGATCGAGATCGACTTGCACGCGCGCGCGACGACCTCGATCAGCAGGCGCAGGTCGGAGTTGATGTGATGCTTGTCGCGCTGTTCCTCGATCAGGAATTGAGTCAGCGAAATCGGCTTGAGCGGTTTCTTCATGGCGCGCTTTTCGAAGAAGAGATGGCGCATTGTCGCATGCGGCAAGCCTGCTGACAGGATGTTGTCAGCAGCCCGGGCGCAGAGTACGCGGCGTGCAATCCGCACTCATTCGCAAAGGAATAGCGCCATGTTGAATTCCAACGTTCCCGCCTGGTTCGAAATCCCGACCGACAACCTCGATCGCGCCCAGCGCTTTTACGAAACCGTGCTCGCCCAGCCGCTCATGCGCGAAAACTTCGGCGGCACCGACATGGCCGTGCTGCGCGGCGGCGGCAAGCCCAATTCCAGTGGCGCGCTCATTGCCATGGACGAGTGCCGGCCATCGGTGCAGGGCAGCGTGGTCTACATCGGCGTCGACAACCTTGCGCCCGTGCTCGAACGCGTGCAGACGCACGGCGGCGACACCCTGGTGCCGCGCACGGCCCTGCCCGAAGGCATGGGTTACTTCGCGCAGTTCCGCGACTGCGAAGGCAATCGCGTCGGGCTGTGGTCGCCGCTATGAAGGCGCCGCGGCAACCGGGTCCAGGCGCAGCGGCACTCGCAGCATTGGCCAAATCCCAGGCGCTGGCGGCAGCGGGCACGGCGCTGTTCCGCAATCAACTCGGCGATGGTTGGGCGGCGAAGTCGATAGCGCTGGCGAATGCAGCATCGGCGCAGCGCATCGATGCGCCCTACCACGCCACGGTGCTGATATTGCACGCGTGAGACATCTTGGCATTCGGCGCGGCGCTGGGCGATCATGCCTGCATGCGCCGCGCCGACCGTCTGTTCCTGATCATCCACGCTTTACGCGGCCGCCGCACGGCGCTGCCGGCGCGACGCCTGGCGGAAACCCTCAATGTATCGTTGCGTACGGTTTATCGCGATGTCGCCGACCTGCAGGTTTCAGGAGTACCGATCGAAGGCGAGGCCGGCGTCGGCTACGTGTTGCGCAAAGGCGCGGATATCCCGCCGCTGATGTTCAACGCTGAAGAGCTCGAAGCGCTCGTCGTCGGCTCACGCTTCGTGCGCGCGTTCGCCGGCGCACGCCTGTCCGCGGCTGCGCGCGCGGCATTGCTCAAGATCGAGGCGGTGCTGCCGCCGGAGCTGCGCGCCCGCACGCAACGCTCGCGCATCTTTGCCCCGTCGCGGCGCGCCCGCATCGAAACCGACGTCATCGATAGCCTGCATGCCGCGATCGCCGACAATCGCGTGCTGCGCCTGGACTATCGCGACGAATCCGGCCGAGCCAGCACCCGTGAGGTCGAGCCATTGTGCCTGGCGTTTTGGGGCGGCGCGTGGACGCTCGGCGCGTGGTGCCGGCTGCGCGAGGATTTCCGCAGCTTCCGGCCCGACCGCATCGCCACCTTTGCGCCGACTGGCGAAACCTTTGTCGAAACTGCGGAGCGCGGCCTCGTCGCTTACGTAAGGGCCATGGGCGGCGACACGGACATCGGCTAGGTTTGATATAAGGCTGCGATGGAAACGCCGCCGCCATCACGCCTGGCTGATCTGCTTGCGGGTTTGTCGATTGCCGGCTTGCTGCTGCCTGAAGCGGTCGCCTATTCGGGTTTGGCGAACCTGCCGCCGCAAGCCGGCGTGATCGCGTTGTTTGCGGGTCTGGTGTGTTACGGATTGATCGGACGCAGCCGCTATGCGGTCGTCAGCGCGACCTCTTCCTCCGCTGCGGTGCTGGCGGCGGCGACGTTCGCACTCGCCGGCACTGACCTCGGCCAGCGCGTCGCGCTTGCTTCGCTGCTAGTCGTTGGCAGCGGCATCGCTTTCATCGTGCTGGGCGCCTTGCGCCTCGGCGCGATATCGAATCTGGTCGCGCGGCCGGTATTGCGCGGCTATACGTTCGGTCTCGCGCTCGTGATCATCGTCAAGCAGTGGCCGCATCTGGTGGGTTTGCATGCACAGCAAGGCGGCTTTTTTCCGCAGCTCGGCGAAATTGGCCGGCACCTCGGCGACTGGCATCTCTTCAGTCTCGGCTGCGGACTTGTCGCGCTGATCGTGCTGTTTGCGCTCGAGCGCCTGCGCAACGTGCCGGGCGCGTTGGTCATCATCGTCGCGGGAATCGTTGCATCGCCATGGCTCGCGGCCCACGCGGTCGAACGCACCGGTGCGATTGCGTTGAGCCTCGGCCTGCCGCAGTTCGCCTGGCCGGCGCGCGAACAATGGTGGACGCTCGGGGAGCTCGCATTTGCGCTGATGTTCGTCCTCTACGCCGAATCCTACGGTGCGATCCGCACATTCGCGCTCAAGCACGACGACAGTGTGCAACCAAATCGCGACCTCGTTGCGCTCGGCGTCGCGAACATCGTCTCTGGATTGCTGCAAGGCACGCCGGTCGGTGCGGGATATTCGGCGACGGCAGCGAACGAAGCGGCCGGTGCACGGTCGCGTCTGGCGGCGTTCTGCGCCGCGTTGATCGTGCTCGTTCTGCTCGTGCTGTTCCTGCCATGGATCGAGCGCACGCCGCGGCCCGTGCTCGCGGCAATCGTCATCCACGCGGTCAGCCACTCGCTGCGCATGAGCGAGTTCCGTCAATATTTCGTCTGGCGCCGCGGCCATCTGCCCGCGCTCGCCGCCGTGCTCGGTGTGCTGGCGTTCGGCGTGCTCGACGGTCTGCTGTTCGCGATCGCGTTCAACGTGGCACTGCTGTTGCGTTCGCTCGCCATGTCGCATCTGTCGGTGCTGGGCCGCGTCGGCGAACACGACTATGTCAACGTGGCACGCTATCCGAAGGCGGCGACGGTGTCGGGCATGCTCGTGTTACGGCCGGAAGAACCGGTGTTCTTCGCCAACGCCGAGCCGCTGCTGACCCAGGCGCGCGAGCAGGTGTTGCGCCGCGACGACGTGAAGCTGGTCGTGCTGAGCCTGGAGGAATCGCCGGATCTCGACGGCACCTCGCTTGAAGTGCTGCGTGAATTTTGCGACTGGCTTGCGCGCCGCGGCGTGTCGATTCGCATCGCGCGGCTCAAGGACGGCGCGCGCAACGCGCTGGCGCGCGCGAATCTGCAACAGTTGCCCGCGGCGAACGCTCTGGATTATTCCAGCGTCGACGATGCGGTGCGCGACGAGTGCATTGCCGCGCCGCAAGCGGAGCGCGCACCGTAAAACTCTGCGATGATGCACCATTCATTGCCAAGGAAGAATCCGATGAAATCGTGGTGCATCGTTGTGTTGCTGGCCACCGCTGCGGTTGTTGCGGCGCATGCAGAACCGGCGAAACCTGAAACCGCCGATGCTCGATTCGACGCCTTGTACAAGAGCGAGTGGGCATGGCGCGTCGAGCAGTTTCCGGGGATCGAAGACGAAGACCAGCAGGCCGGCAAGTACGACGATCGCTTGCCGCGGGTGGATGCCGCGACGCAGGCAAAACAATTGGCGTACTGGGACGCAGTGCTGCGCAAGCTCGCCGCGATTTCAGCGCCGGAATTGTCGGCCGAGAACCGCATCAACTATGCCGTCTACAAACCGCAGATTGAGAACCTCGCTGCGAGCGTGCGCTTTCGCGCGTATGAGATGCCATTCAACAGCGATTCGCAATTCTGGTCCGACCTGGGTTTCATGTCGGGCCGGCATCTGCAGAATCCGCAGGAAGCCGAGCACTACATCGCGCGCCTGAACGACGTACCGCGCTACTTCGACGAACAGATTGCGAACATGCGCGCCGGCCTCAAGCGCGGCTTCTCGGTGCCGCGCGCCGTGCTGGCCGGACGCGATGTATCCATTTCCACCTATATCGATGTCAAAAAACCCGAAGACAGCGATTTCTACAAGCCGTTCACGGCACTGCCTTCGACGATTCCGGCCAGCGATCAGGCGAAGCTGCGTGCCGCCTGTGCCAAGGCGATCCGCGAGCGCGTACTGCCGGCCTACGTAAAACTGCTCAAGTTCTTCCGCGACGACTATGTGCCGCACGCGCGCACGACGATTGCCGCCGAAGCGTTGCCCGATGGCAAGGCGTTTTATCGGCAGCAGATCCGCGAATACACCACGCTGGATCTGGAGCCGGAGGCGATCCACGAAATCGGCTTGAAGGAAGTCGCGCGCATCGAAGCCGAAATGCGCGAATCGATGGCGAAGACCGGATTCAAGGGCGACTTCGCCGCGTTCCAGAAATTCCTGCGCACCGACCCGCAGTTCTACGCGAAGACGCCGGAAGAACTGCTGATGCGCGGCGCGTGGATCGCCAAGCGCGTCGACGGCAAGCTCGCGCAATACTTCGGACTGTTGCCACGCGGGCGCTTCGCGATCGAGCCCGTGCCGGCGGCGATCGCGCCGTTCTGGACGGCCGGCCGCGGCGGCGCGCACACATATTGGCTCAACACCTACGATCTGCCGTCGCGCTCGCTGTACAACCTGCCGGCGCTGACGCTGCACGAATCAGCGCCCGGGCACGCGCTGCAGGGCGAACTCGTGGAAGAACAGAAGCAGCAGCCGGAATTCCGCACCAAGAGCTACATCTCCGCCTATGGCGAAGGCTGGGCGCTGTACTGCGAATGGCTCGGCAAGGAAATGGGCATCTACACCACACCGTACGAGGAATTCGGCCGCGAATCCTATGATATGTGGCGCGCCGCGCGCTTGGTCATCGACACCGGCATCCACCATGCCGGCATGACGCGCGACGAAGCCGTCGCCTTCCTTGCCGGCCACACCGCGCTAAGCCAGCACGAAGTCGAAACCGAAGTCGATCGCTACATCTCCTGGCCTGGCCAGGCACTAAGCTACAAACTCGGTCAGCTGAAGGTTTCCGAGTTGCGCACGCTGGCGGAGAAGGAACTCGGCACCAAGTTCGACATCCGCAAGTTTCACGATGCGATTCTGGAATTGGGCTCGGTGCCGCTGCCGGTGCTGGAGGAGCATATCCTCCAGTTCATCGCTGCCCAGAAGTAACGTCTATTGCTCGCCGACGACGAGCACGGTGAACGTTCCGTCTATTACGCTGCGGCGTGGATGCGGCTCTGCGGCCGTCGGTGCTGGGGCCGGCGCAAACTCCGCCGCAACCGTATAGACGCGATGCGTTTTCGGATCGAACGCCAGCGTGCGTGCGCTGGCTTGCGTGGTCACGTTCGCCACGACGTGGTAATGGTCCGGATCGTCTTCGTGTACCACGGTCAGCGTGCCGTCGGCTCCGTTTGGACTGAAGATCAGTCCGCGCTCCAGGTCGAATGCGGCGCCATCCGGACCTTTGCCGATCGGCACGCTGGCGACGTGTCGGCCGGTGCGCGCATCGGTTACGGCCATGCGCTCGTTATGGCAGACGGAAAACACGCGATGGTGCTTTCCGTCCAATGCGATTCCCGAGGGCTCCTCGCAGTCTGCGAGTTTCCAGATTGCAGATACCGTTGCTTTCGCGGCATCGATGCGCACGAGTTGCGCGGTGTCTTCGATATTGACGAACAGCGCACCGTGTTCATTGCTCACCGCAAATTCAGGCGCGCCCGGCAAGACGATCGTGGCGATGGTTTTTCCCGAACTCGGATCGATCACGCTGGCATCGTGGCTGCGGCCGTTGAAAACGAACAGGTGATGCGTCGCCCGGTCGTAAACCAGAGCATCGGGATTTTCGCCCTTGATCGGGATTTCACGGACCGGTTTGGCCGTGGCCAGATTGAACTGCGTCACGCTGCCGGCGTGTCCATTGCTGACGAAGCCGATTTCCGTGCGTGGCACCAGCGCAATGCCGTGTGCGCCGTCCATGCTCGGAATCGTAGCGATCAGTTTGCCGCTTTCGGTATCGACGACAAGAACCCGGTCCGCACGGGCGATGTAGAGCCGGTGCGAAGCCGCGTCAACGCCGAGGCAGTCCCAGCCGCCAAGCCCACCGATCGTGAAGCGCTGCGTTACAGCGTAGGTAGGCGCGCTGGTGACGGGCATCGCGCCTTGCGCCGATTGCGCGAGCAGCGCCGAGAAAATGATTGACGTGAACATCCCTGGCCTCACGCGGACTTTTTAGCTGCGCCAGTCTAGCGGCGGCGTGTTACGAAAACCTAGGCGCTTCAGTCGTGCAGGATCGGCCCGCACCAACCAGGCAGGAAATTCGCGTCTTCGCTTTTCGCAAGCTTCATCGCCGCGCGCCCCGCCGCGGCGAAATCCTCCTGCACGAGCTTGCGCTTGAGACGTCGGCGCAGAAAGTCGGCCCAGAGGAATTCGCTGAACGGCGTCGTGTCCTTGGCGAAACCGCCACGCCGACGCAACTCGCCGGCGAGGCTGCGAAATGGATCATCGACCAGATCGACAATCCTCTTCGGCAGATCCGCAAAATCGCGGCGGCGCCCGTCAGCGTCGTAGGGATGCATCCAGCCGCGATTGTCGAGATAGATCCAGAACGCATCGGCGGACAGTTTGCGCAAGTCCGCAACGATCGTCGTCGCGATTTGCTTCACGCCTTCCCGACACAGCGCCAGCGAGAGGTGATGGTGATCGATGACGTAGGAGCGCTCCCTCGGCCCAAGCACGACCGGAATCATGTGCCGCCCGAGGAAATCCGCCTTCTTACGATCCGGATGGCTGCGCCATTGGCGGCGCTTGGCCTCCACCTCGCGCATGCCTACGGTGATCTGCGTGGGGCGCAACTCGGCGATCGGCACGGGATGCAGGCGTGGTTCGCGAGGAAGAGTCATTATGCATTCATCCAAGTTTGGCCCGTCATGAACTTGAGTTTGACGCCCTCTGGCCGTTACCGAGTCGCGCGTAGTTTGTGTACAGATCGCCGGGGATTACAGTTCCGGTCGATGTCGGTCATAGTAGCGCGTCGAACGCCGCGTCTGCTCACGCACGGGTCAATTGCTTGGATGCGTAGAAGGCTACGCCAGCGGACGTCATGCTGCGGGCTATTGGCTGTGTCTAGGGCATCTTTCGATCGTAATAAGTCGAGTCGTCAATGATGCGACCGTTCTTCACCGCGTAGACCGATATTATCCGCACACTTACCGGCTTATCTTGCGCGCCATTGAAATGACCCGTGAGCACAAACTGCGCGTAGACGTGGTTCGATGTCGTTTCGAGGGTTTCGAGGTTGTCTTTGGCATCGGGAATCGCGTTGAATATCTTGCGATAAGTGTCAGCGATCTGCACGTTCCCCGTCAGGCTCGGGTAATCGGGGCTTCGAAGAGTCGCGTCACTGGCATAGATTCGTTCGATGGCGTCGACATCGTGCTTGTTGAAAGCGGCGAATTTCTGTCGGACTGGATCGCTAGACTTCGCGCCGGCACTGGAGGCAGCCGATGTTGCTGTGGCGACCATGCCGGACGCCAGAAGAAAAATGAAAATAGTTGCCGCTGCTTTCATATTGAGACACTCCGTAGGGCCCAAGTAGAGACGGCGACTTGCATTCAAAGCGTCGGTGTATGAAGCTCGATTCGACACATGGCCGCAGCGCCGGATGGACATTAGACGACGAGGGCTCGGGCAAATGCTTGGAAAAACCCGACACGGCCAGGCGGGCGCGGCAGCACAAAATTCGCCGAGGCCTCGCACGGAATTCGGACAAGGCTGCGGGATTCTTCGACATTCGGCGTCACCGGGCGTCTATCGTCATTGGCGCTACGCACCGCCCATGGAGCTTGCCGACTGGATTGAGCATTTCTGGCTGGAAGAGTGGCGGTTCGATTCGTTGGCACCGCAAACGAGAGAGGTCCTTCCGCATCCGAGTGTTCAATTGGTTTTTGCTCCGAACCGCTCGCGCATCTACGGCTTACAGTTAGGTCGCTTCATTCGGCAGCTAGTGGGCAAAGACCGCATTTTTGGCATCAAGTTTCGCCCCGGAGCGTTCTATCCCTTCCTGCGCAAGCCGGTGTCGTCGATGGCAAACGCTTCCATTTTGGTGACGGAGGTATTCCCCGATGCCGCCAATGTAGAAAGAGAAGTACTGGCCTGTTGTCATGACGAGGACATGGTGCAAGCCGCGACACGTTTTCTGATGGCCAACCTTCCTTCAAGAGATCCGCACGCAGACCGCGCGCGGCTAATAGTTGAGAAGATCGCAAGTGACAGCAGCGTCACACGTGTCGAAAATCTCATCGCTCGATGGAAGATCCATGAAAGAACACTGCAAAGATCTTTCGATCGATATGTCGGTGCCAGCCCGCGCTGGGTGATCAAGCGCTATCGGATCTACGAAGCACTCGAAAACTTGGGCGCGGGCGCACAAGCGGGATGGGCGCGCCTTGCGCAGAATCTAGGCTATTTCGACCAGGCGCATTTCGCTCGAGACTTCAAGAAACTCGTTGGCTGCTCGCCAAGCGAATACACCAAACCGTTGTCGGACTGCGAGCTTTAAGCGCACCGGCGATTCAAGCCATCTGGAGTCCACCCGCGAGAATCCGCCCGCACTGAACTGGACGGGAAGACCCAGCGCAGCCATTGCGGTGGCAAGCGGCAATGTGTCGATGGTCAGAACCCCATTAACGGCTGCTCGCGGCAGCACATGCATCGGGTTGAATAGCACGACACCTTTCCAAGCCGGGTCCAATTGCGATGCTCCGACTTTCGCGACTGCGCTTTGGCATCCCGCTATGGATCAAAGCCACCGCTGAAGATCACCAGCACATCGGTGTCGCTGACTGATGTCGCATTGGTCGCCGAAAGATCCACGCGCACGGTCGTGTCTGTCGTGCCGGCGACCACGGGGACGCTCAGCGTCCACTGCAGCATGCTGCCGGGGGGCATCGTCGCGACCGTCATCGATGCGCTGCTGGTCGGACAGACAGCGCTGCCGGTGACGACACTGCAGGTCCACTGCTCGTTGAGCGCGTCCAAGCCCGCCGACAGACCGAAGTTCACCATGATGTTGGTGGGCGCTGCCGTGCCCTGGTTTTCCAGCGTGGCGGTGTAGACGGCTGGCTTGGAGTACTGCACATAGCCGTTACCGTCGTCGACGAGCGTGAGCACCAATTTAAGCGAGGTAATCGCCACGTTCTGCGTCGCCGTCGTCGCGGCGTTGTAATCGCTGTCGCCGGTTTGATCGGCCGCGATCGTGCAGGTGCCTGCACTGACCATGGTGACCGTAGTGCCGCTGACCGTGCACACGCCCGTGGTTTGCGAAGAGTAGACGATGACATTGCCGGAATTCGGCGCGGTGCTTGTGGCCAGTGGATTGATCGCGAACGTGCCGTTGGCTGCGAACACATGGCTTGATGGCGACTGCGCCGAGAAGGTGATCGTCTCGTTTGCCTTACCGATCGTCACGTTCTGCGTCGCTGTCGTCGCATCATTGTAGTTGCTGTTGCCGGACTGGTCCGCCGCAATCGTGCAGGTGCCTGCATTGACCATGGTGACGGTAGTGCCGCTGACCGTGCATACGCCCGTGGTTTGCGAAGAGTAGACAATGGCATTGCCGGAATTCGGCGCGGCGCTTGTGGCCAGCGGGTTGATCGCGAACGTGCCGTTGGGTGCAAACGTGTGGCTCGATGGCGACTGCGCCGAGAAGGTGATCGTCTGATTCGCCTTGCCGATCTGCAGAGTCGTGTTCGCGGTGCCCGCTAGATAGTTGGAGTTTCCCGCCTGCGCGGCGTCGATCTCGCATTGCCCCGCGAGAATGCCGGTAACCAGGCCCGCCGCCGTCACCGAGCAGATCGTCGGCGTGTTCGTGCTGAATGTGACCGCATTGTTCGAGCCACCACCTGTGGCCGTGACGTTGCCGGTGCCGGCGAAGACGACTTGCGGCAGCGCGCCGAACACGATCGCCTGCGACGCTTGCGTGATCGTGACGCTCTGGCCGGTGCTGGCGCACGCTACCGATGCCGCGTTGTTCTTCGCGTCGCCGCTGTACGCTGCCGTCCAGTAGTAGGTTCCGACGCCGGTGGGTGCGTAGGAGGCCGAGGCATAGTTGCCGTTGCCCGAGGCGGCGACGATCGAGGTGAACAGCGGCGCTCCGGCGCACGTACTGTCGCCCGCACCGTATAACTTGAGCGTGATCGTGCCGGTCGGCGAGTCGCCTGCCGCGAGGACGGCGCCGTCGGTCACGTTCTTGCCGAATTCACCGCCGGCGGAAGCCGTGGCTCCGAGCGTCGGGCTCGCGGGCGCGACGGTCAGCGTCGCATAGTTCGATGGCGTGACGATGGTGCCGTCGAGCGCGCCGGTCTGCGTGAATACCGCGCGAT
>Ga0068860_100002021_pt1 | contig 21410 bp, 12 predicted proteins | sample KBSSwiS32_FD_66597 | JGI IMG/M metagenome (GOLD analysis project Ga0068860, IMG submission 66597) | Switchgrass rhizosphere microbial communities from Kellogg Biological Station, Michigan, USA - KBS Switchgrass S3-2 | ecosystem: Host-associated > Plants > Roots > Rhizosphere > Soil ...
CCAGCAGGACATCGTCAACCCGCGGCGTCTCCTCAAGCCCCAGGTTCGCCGGCCCGGCTCCACGCAATGGGAGGACATCTCCTGGGAAACCGGCCTGAACGAGATCGCGCGTTGGGTGAAGAAAACCCGCGACGAGTCGTTCGTGGAGCAGGACAGGGAGGGGCGCACGGTCAACCGCTGCGAAGGCATCGCCTTTACCGGCGGCTGCACGGACACCAACGAGTTCAACTTTCTGGTCGTCAAGACCATGCGCAGCCTGGGGGTCTGCTACCTGGAAAACCAGGCCCGGGTCTGACACGGCCCCACGGTCTCAAGTTTGGGACCATCGTTTGGGCGCGGGGCCATGACCAATGGCTACACGGACATCAAGAACACCGACATGATGTTGATCATGGGTGGCAATCCCGCGGAGAACCACCCCTGCGGTTTCAAGTGGGCGATCGAGGCCAAGCGGGTCCGCAACGCCAAGATGATCGTGGTGGACCCGCGCTTCACGCGCACCGCGGCCACGGCCGACCTCTTCCTGCAAATCCGCGCGGGCGCCGACATCGCCTTTCTCGGCGGCCTGATTCGCTATGCCATCGAGAACCACCGCCTGGCCCGGGAGTACCTCCTCCATTTCACCAACGCCGCGTTTCTCATCCAGGATGGTTTCAAGCTGCCGGAAGACGGGTTGTTCTCCGGGTTCGATCCGGCCACGCAGGAGTATGACCGCTCCACTTGGAACTATGAGGGAGCCGGCGGCGGCGGCGCGGCCAAGCATGCGACGGACGCCACCCACCCGAACCCTGCGCTCGCGAGCCTGCCTCCCGACGTGGCCTTCGATCTCTCCCTCCAACACCCCCGCTGCGTCTTCCAACTGCTCAAGAAGCAGTACTCCCGCTACACGCCGGAGATGGTCGAGCGGGTCACGGGCATCCCGAGAGACCAGTTCCTCAAGGCCGCGGACCTGTTCACGTCCGTCCGCAAGGACGGCGAAATGAAGAAGGCCGCGACGATCATCTACGCCGTGGGCTGGACCCAGCACACGTTCGGCTCGCAGATCATCCGGACCGCTGCCATTCTGCAGCTCCTGCTGGGCAACGTCGGCCGGGCCGGCGGGGGAGTGAACGCCCTGCGCGGGCATTCGAATATCCAGGGCGCCACCGACATGGCCGGCATCTTCGACAATCTGCCGGGCTATCTCAAGGTGCCGACTCCCGGGGACGCGGATTTCGCGGCCTACGCTAAGCGCATCACGCCGACTGCCGCCAAGCCGTCGGAATGGGACTCGTACAACTACTGGTCGAACACGCCCAAATTCGCCGTCTCCTTTCTGAAATCGATGTACGGCGACGCCGCGACCCGGGAGAACGACTGGGCTTTCGACTACCTGCCGAAAGTGGACCGCAACTATTCGTGGACCCACATCTGGAACGACATGTACAACGGCGGGATCAAGGGGATGTTCGCCTTCGGCATGAACGGTGTCGCCATCGGTCCGGACTCGCAGAAGAACATCGCGGCGCTCAAGAAAGCGGATTGGCTGGTCGTGGGCGAAATCTACCCGGACGAGACCAGCGAGTTCTGGATGTCGCCGGGCATTGGTCAGGAAGAGATGAAAAAGATCCAGACGACCGTCTATCGCCTGCCCTGCGCGGGATTCGCCGAGAAGGACGGCTCGATGACCAACTCCTCCCGCTGGCTGCAATGGAAGAATGCGGCGCTGCCCCCGCCGGGCCAGGCGCGGCTGGACCAGGACATCGTCGCGCAGATCTTCCTCAAGGTACGAGAGCTGTACCGGACCGAAGGCGGCAAGTTCCCCGATCCCATCCTGAGCCTCGCCTGGCCCTACACCGATCCGCTTCACCCGGCGCTCGCGGAGGTGGCCAAAGAGATCAACGGCAAGGCGCTCGCCGACCTCGAGGATCCGAAGACCGGGCAGCAGATCATGGCGGGCCAGCAGCTTCCCGGGTTCTCCTGGCTCAAGGACGACGGCACCACCGCCTGCGGCAATTGGATCTACAGCGGCTCCTGGACCGAAGCCGGCCCGCAGCTCGCGCGCCGGGGCACGGACGATCCTTCGGGCCTCGGTCTTTATCCGGGCTGGGGGTGGTCCTGGCCGGCCAACCGCCGCGTGCTGTACAACCGCGCCTCCTGCGATCTCGCGGGCAAGCCGTGGGATCCGGAGCGGCGGCAGATCTGGTGGAGCGAAGGCGCAGAGAAGTGGGTGGGCAACGACGTCCCCGACTTCAAGCCGGACTCCCATCCGGAGGAGCACCTGGGGCCGTTCATCATGAATGCGGAAGGGGTCGGCCGCATCTTCGCGCCGCTCGCCCTGTTCGCGGACGGGCCGTTCCCGGAGCATTACGAGCCGATCGAGAGCCCGGTGAAAAATCCTTTCCATCCGCGGCAGTCGACCAACCCGGTGGTCAAGAAGCTCACCTCGGCGGCGGACAAATACGCCGCCACCGGCGGGGAGTTCGACGTGATCTGCACGACCTACCGGCTCACCGAGCATTACCACTACTGGACCAAGAACAACCCGGTGAACGTACAGCTCGTCCCCGAGCCCTTCGTGGAGATCCCGGTCGAGCTCGCCGCGGCGCTGGGGGTCCAAGGCGGCGAGCGGGTGCGGGTGACGAGCGCGCGCAGCGACTACGTCGCCAAGGCCTTCGTGACCCGCCGCGTCAAGCCCATGATGATCGACGGCAAAAAGCTCTACCAGATCGGCATCCCGATTCATCAGGGCTACCGCGGCATCGCGGAAGACGAAGGCCGGAACGAGCGCACGCTGGTCAACCGCCTGTCGCCGACCGTCTTCGATCCCAACGCCTACACGCCCGAGTTCAAGGGCTTCCTGGTGAAGATCGCGAAAGCATGAGGGGACGACGATGAGCCAGGCGAACCTCGAAATCGTCCGGATCTCCGGCCACGCGGGTTCCGTTCCCGGCGCCGGCGTCAAGCGGGGCCAGGAGGTCGCCAAGCTGATCGACACCACGACCTGCATCGGCTGCAAGGCCTGCGAGGTCGCCTGCCTGGAGTGGAACGGGCTCTCGTTCAGCGACACAACTTTCCAGAACAGCTACCAGACCCAACCCGAGACCAGCTGGAACTTCTGGAACCTGATCAAGTTCAACGAGCACGAGCCCGAGGGCGGCCCCCTGATGCTGCTGATGCGCAAGGACCAGTGCATGCATTGCGGCGATCCGGGCTGCCTGATCGCATGCCCGGCCGACGGCGCCATCGTCCAGTACGCCAACGGCATCGTCGACTTCAACCAGGACCAGTGCATCGGCTGCGGGTATTGCCTGGCCGGCTGCCCGTTCAACATCCCGAAGTTCAGCCCGACCTCGCACAAGGTGTTCAAGTGCACGCTCTGCTCGGACCGCGTCGGCCAGGGCCTGGAGCCTGCCTGCATCAAAGCGTGTCCGACCGGCTGCCTGGAGTTCGGCACCAAGGACGAGATGACGGCGAAGGCCGAGCACCGAGCGCAGCAGCTCCGCGACCAATCGGGGTTCGCCAACGCCGGGGTCTACGATCCGGCGGGAGTGGGCGGCGCCCACGTGATCTATGTCCTGCATGACGCCACGAACCCGGAAGCCTACGGCGGCCTGCCCAAGGACCCGCGGGTGCCGTGGACGGTCCGCCTGTGGAAGGGACCGCTCAAGTGGCTCGGAAACCTTGCGATGGCCGGCGGCCTGATCGGCATTTTCGTTCACTATCTGCGCTACGGCCCGAAGTCCGCCGAGGAAGACCGGGAGGTCCCCCGGCATGGAGAGCAGCCATGAATCGGGAGCGGATTCTGCGCTACACGTTCCGCGAGCGGCTGATGCACTGGACGGCCGGGCTCTCCTACGTCTACCTCCTGCTCACCGGTCTCGCCTTCTGGTCCCCCTGGCTGTTCTGGCTCGCCGTGGTCCTGGGCGGGGCCACGATCTCGCGCATGCTGCACCCATGGATCGGAGTGGTCTTCACGCTCGCGGTGTTCTGGATGTTCGGCGTCTGGGCCTCGCAGATGCTCACCACCGGGCGCGACCGGGAGTGGTTGCATGCGCTGCGGCACTACGTCCGCAACGAGGACGATCAGGTCCCCTCCGCGGATCGGTTCAACGCCGGCCAGAAGATTCTCTTCTGGGGATTCTTCGGCTGCGGGATCGTGCTGTTCCTCACCGGCTTGATCCTCTGGCGCCCGCACTGGATCCCGTGGAGCCTGGATTTCCTGCGGTTGATCGCCGTGATCGTGCACCCCATCGCCGCTCTCTTAACCATCGCCCTGTTCATGATCCACGTCTACATGGGGCTAGCGGTCGAGCCCGGCGCGTTCAGCTCCATATTGCGCGGGGACGTTTCCGCCAAATGGGCGGCGAGATACCATCGCGCCTGGTATGAGCGGATCGCTGGCAAAGTGGAACCGGAGGATCGAGCGAGCCGATGAGCTCGCCGCGGCGCATCCCTTCGCCGCGGAAGCCCTGCGTTTTTACGCGGGAATCGCCGACTTCCAGAAGTCGCTTTACGCCGGCCTGGAGGGCACGCCGGGCTCGTTGCGCGGTGGACTGGAGGTGTCCGTCCTCCTGCCTTGGTTCCCGCCGTTCCTATCGTTGATCGAGAGAATCGCTCCTCCTCCTCTCGCGCGGTCGGCGGCCGAGCTGAGCGCCGATCGCTCAAGCGTGATCCTCGAAGAATTCTGGCGGGCCGGCGAGCAGCTCACGGATGCCGAGGTTCTGATCTCCTGGACGTTCCTGCAACCCTACGCCGAGTATCTCGCCGACCAGGCGGAACCTGCGGAGACGCAGGCCGCCCTCTGCCCTCGCTGCTCCCGCAGGCCGCAGACCGGCGTCCTCCGGCAGCAGGGGGACGGCGCCAAGCGCTCGCTGATCTGCTCGCTCTGCGCCACGGAGTGGGAGTACCGGCGGATCGTCTGTCCCGCATGCGGCGAGGAGAACGTGGACAAGCTGCCGATCTACGTCGCCGAGGAGCTGGGCCACGTACGCGTGGAGGCCTGCGACACCTGCCGCCACTACATCAAGACGATCGACCTGACGAAGGATGGCCGGGCGATCCCGGTGGTGGACGAGCTGGCGGCGATCCCCCTCAGCCTGTGGGCGTCGGAGAACCACTACACGAAAGTGAGCCCCAACCTGCTGGGTCTGTGAGGTAGCATCTCGCCGCAAAGACTCGAAAAGGGGAGGCGAAGCGGTGCTGAAACGGGAACCGGGCGGAGAGGGCGTGGACGGACTTCAGTTCGTCTTCCGGGCTGTTCTTGCGTTCGTCTCGGCTTTCGTCGCGCGGGACATCTGGCAACGGCCGCTGGCCGCGGACCCTTTGGCCCTTTACCGCAAGTCCCAATGGCTGGTGCCGCTGATCGGGGCGGAGGGCGCGCGGCTCGTGAATGTCTTGCTGCTTGGCGGCCTTGCCATGCTCCTGTTCGCTTCGCTGGTCTATGACGCGCTTCGCTTCTATCTCGGGGAGCGCGCGAGCCGCTGGCCCGTGATTTGGGGGCGACGGGAGCGCTACGAGCTGGAGGGGAGGCTTTTCGTCGTCGTCCCGGTCGTTCTGACGATGGCCTGCGCGCTCGCAACGGCCTACGTTTGGGTGGACAACCCCGGACCGACCGACGCCGGCCGTCATTCCCTCTCGGGATGGCTCGTCGATACGTTCGGTCCTGCCTCGGCTCGTCCCACGGGCCTCGCGATCTTCGCCCTCTCGACGCTCCTACTCGTCGGCTTTCTCGTTTTCGAGATCCGGCGCCTGCGGAACTTTTGGGGCGTATCCAAGCCCGGCAAGCCGGTCCGCAGCGATTACCCTCCGGCTTGAACCGTGGGCCTGGGGAGAGACTGCGCCTCGGCCACCCTCGCCAACGCCTCTTCCAGCGCCTCAATGGCGATGGGTTTCACGAGATGGTGGTGGAATCCGGCGTCCCGTGACTTTTGGAAATCCGATTCCTGGCCGTAGCCGGTGAGGGCGATCAGGCGAACGTCGACGAGACCGGGGAGGTTGCGCAGCCGAGAGGCGAGCTCGTAGCCGTCCATCACCGGCAATCCGATGTCGAGCAAGGCGATCATCGGCAGGAACTCCGCGGCGACTTGGAGGGCCATCGGTGCGTCTCGCGCCGCGCGGGTGTCGTAACCTTTCAGTTTGAGAATCCGGACGATCGTCGCCACGCCGTCTTCGTTGTCGTCGACGACCAGGATACGCTGGGCGCTGGCCTTCGGGATCACGACCTTGGCGGCATCCGCGAGTCCGGCGTTCGCATCGACGGCCGCCTGGGCGCGCGCCGCGAGAGGAAGGCGGACGATGAACTCGCTGCCGCGTCCGGGTCCATCGCTGGTTGCCGAGACCGAGCCCCCGTGACGTTCGATGAGATTGCGCACGATGGTCAGACCGAGACCCAAGCCCCCTTCCGACCGATCGATACCCCGCCCCCCTTGCACGAAGAGATCGAAGACTCGCGGCAGCGCCTCGGAAGGGATGCCGATGCCGGAGTCGCTTACGCTCAAGACGACCTCGCCGCCGTCGCGTCGCGCGCGAACGGCGATGCGGCCCGCCTCCGGCGTGTATTTCGCCGCGTTGGTGAGGAGGTTGGAAACCACCTGCGCCAGGCGCATCGGGTCGCCGTCGACCGACAGGCCCTGTTTCTCGACCTCGACCGAGAGGGAATGAGTCCTTTGTTCCAGCAGCGGGCTCGCCATCTCGATTGCTTTGGCCACCGCTTCCGCGATCTCCACGGTTTCCCGCTTCAGGTCGACCTTGCCGCGGGTGATGCGCGAGACGTCGAGCAGATCGTCCACCAGCCGGTTCAAATGACGGACTTGGCGCTCGATGACTGTTCTTGCCTGCTCGGAGCCCTCGGGCCCCTGCAGCTTCATCAGCTGCAGCGCGGTGACGATGGGGGAGAGCGGGTTCCTCAGCTCGTGGCCGAGCATCGCCAGGAACTCATCCTTCGCGCGGTTCGCGCTTTCCGCCGCCTCGCGTAAGCCATCGACCTGCTCGCGGGCCAGGACTTGCGCCGTGACTTCCGAAGCGATGATGAAGATGCCTTCGACCTCGCCCTTGTGGTTGCGAAACGGGGAATAGAAGAAGTTGAAGTACATGGGGTGACCCGAGGGGGTTCGACCCACCGTCGACGCCACTTCCCGACCGACATAGGGAATGCCGGTGCGATACACGCGATCGAGCACAGCGGGATAGATCTGGTCGCGCAGTCCCGGGATCACCTCGACCAAGGGCCGATTCAAGACCTCTTGCTCCGTGCGGCCCCACACTTCGCAGATCGGCGGATTCGCGAGCTCGATCACTTGCTCCGCTCCGCGCAGGACGGCGATCGGGGTCGGCGCCGGCATGAACAGCGAATAGAGCAGCCGCTTCTGCAGCTCCGCTTCCTGTCGCGTTTCCAGCTCGCGGATGCGCTCGAGCAGGCCTTGGATCTCGAGGTTCTTCTGTGCGATCTCCCGGTGCAGGCGCGACGGATCCTCGGCAAGACTTTCGGTCCCCCGCACCGTGATCGGACGTTCTGTGTCTTCGCCTGCCATGCCCTGCCTTTCCGGAATCGGCCCCTCCTACCTTCCTCTCGACGAATGTCGCCACGGATGGATGAGGCGATCGGGTCCGCGATTTGGGAAGCATAGTTCCGAAAATCGCCCGGTGGATCACCTGAAGGCGCGAATTTTAGCCTCTCTCGTAATGTCTATGGCTCTAGCAGTTCTTGCTTGACAATAGCTCGCGCCCTCTCTATCTTTTCTCCAAGCCGCCAGATGACCGCTGCGTAACACCCTCCCCTCCATGGAGATCGATCCGTCATGCCCGGAAAAACGACCTCGCGCGCGCCGGTGGCTCCGTTCACCGTAGCCGACTATCTGCTCACTCGCCTGAAGCAGTTGAACGTCACGGAGGTCTTCCAGATCCCGGGGGACTACGTGAAGCATTTCACGCAGGCCCTTGAGGACTTCGACGGCATCGAGACCATCGGCGCGATCAACGAGCTGGATGCCGCCTACGCGGCTGACGCCTACGCGCGGACCCGTGGCCTCGGCGCCGTCTCGCTGCAGTTCGGCGTGAGCACCTTCAGTGCCTTGAACGCCATCGCCGGCGCCTGGGTCGAGCGCAGTCCGGTGGTCGTGATCAGCGCCACGCCCGGCGCCGACTCGCGCAACATCACCGACATGTACGACGTGCTGTTCCATCACTCCACCGGCGATCTCGACGCCGACCGCAAGGTCTACGAGAACGTCACCGTGAGGGCGATTACCTTGAGCACCAATGTCGGCGCCGCCGAGGAGATCGACGAGCTGCTGATCGACGCGCTCACCTACCAGCGCCCGGTCTACATCGCCTGCTACAAGGAAGTTTGGGCGCAGCCCTGCCCCCGCCCGTCGAGGTCGCCGCTCAAGCCGCGCGTGACCCACAGCCCGGAGCTGGCGTTGCGCAATGCGGTGGACCAGGCCTGGGCGCAGATTTCCGTCGCGAAACAGCCGTTGATCTTCGCCGGTGTCGAGATCCAGCGCTTCGGCCTGTCCGACCTGTTGCAGAAGATCATCGACGCCAGCGGCTTCCTCTATACCACCACGACCCTCGGCAAGAGCGTGCTGGACGAGAAGGGCGACAAGTTCATCGGCACCTATTCCGACGCGGCCTCGATCGAGTCGGTGCACAGGCTGGTCACGGCCTCGGATTGCGTCCTGACCTTGGGCGCGATCATCACCGACGACTATCTCATCTTGATCGAAAGCAAGTATGCCAGCATGGTGCTCGCGGATACCGAGGGCGTGCGCGCCGGCTACTTCAAGTACGGCGACGTGACGATGCAGGACTTCATGGAAGCCCTGCTCGCGAAGTTCAAGCAGAGCAAAACCTATCCGATCAAGGCCACGGCGCCGCCGCAGCCAAAATACCCGGAACCTTGGGCATCGAATTCGGACCCGAAGTACGACGCCGAACCCGAAGTCATCACCTACAACCGGTTCTTCCAGCACTCGATGAAGTTTCTTCGCGAGCAGAACCTGTTGAAGGACATCGTCATGACGTACGGCGTGAGCTCGTCGATGTACGTCGCCACCAACGCCTACGGCTTGTCGCAGGGCAGCTTCGTCTCCTCGGCGGCGTGGCAATGCATCGGCTTCGAAACCGGCGCGGCGAGCGGCGCGCAACTGGGGAGCGGCAAGCGCGCGTGGACGGTGGCGGGCGACGGCGGCTTCATGATGGTCTGCCAGTCGCTGTCGACGTTGGCCCGCAACAAGCTCAACGCGGTGATCTTCGTGATGAGCAATCAGGTCTACGCCATCGAACAGGTGTACGTGGACATGGCGGCGTTCGACCCCAAGTCGGGGGTACCGTTCGACACCTTCGACATCCTGCCGAAGTGGGACTATTTGGCTCTGGCGAAGGCGTTCGGAGCCGAAGGCATCCGCGTGGAGACCGTTTCCGAGCTGAACACGGCGCTGCCCCGAATCAAAAAGATCAAAGACAAACCGGTTCTCGTCGAAGTCGTCATCCCGGAAAAGGATTTGCCACGCCAAATGTATCGCCTGGGCAGTGAGTAAATCGCTCCGTACTTCAGGCCCTATGGGGAGGGAATCCGACCATGTCCCAGAAAACCTATTCGATCTTCGGCGCCGGCGCCTCCGGACTTTACACCGCTTGGCGGCTGCTCGCGGGCAAGTCGAAGAAACCGAAATTCGCATCGAAACAGCTGAAGGCTGGCGACACGCTCGAACTGTACGACTGGGGGCGCTACGACTTTTCGAAACGACATCCCGGCTCCCGCGCCGCCGGTGCGCGCGTTTGCACCTGGCACTATGAGAACGACGAGAAGAAATCCTTCGTCGAGCTCGGCGGCATGCGGTATTCGTTTTGGAACCAGATTCCGGAAAAGGGCCAGCCCGACCCGAACGGCGGTATCGCGGCAGGCCACCGCGTGGTGACCAAGACCATCGAGCTGCTGGGCCTGGAGAAGTACTCGGTGCCGTTCAACGTCACCGGGAATCAGCTGTTCTATCTGCGCTCGCGGAACTTCTACCTCAACGGGATCACCTCGAACAATCCCGCGCCCTACAACGTGAACGACTTCGGTGCCGGCACCACCCCCGACCAGGGTTTCACCACGGTTCAGGATCTGGCCACTCCTGCCAAGGGGTGGGACAAATTCACCCGCCGGGATTGGTGCCGTTTCTATTCTGAAGGGACGATCACCGCGCAGCTGACGGCCGCAAGCATCTTCCAGCAAGGGGATTACTGCAAAGACATTGGCTACTGGAACCTGCTCTACGACCAGCTCGGCTCGGAAGGCTACGATTACGCCGCCGACGGCAACGGCTACAGCTCGAACGTGATCAACACCCATGCGGGGGTCTCGTTCAACATCAACAACGAGTTCACCCCGGGCAGCCAGTACCGGACGCTGTCGATCGGCTACTCCGGCATGTTCAACAAGCTGTTCGATGAGGTCGTGCGGCTGGCGAAGGCCAAAGGCGTCCACTTCAAGTACTACCCCGACACCCGCCTGCATTCGATCGTCTGGAAAAAGGACAAGGCGATCTTCACCTACGCCCACCGGGACAACCCGAACATCGCCGCTGGTACGCGCGAAGCCGACGCGGCCTGGCTGGCGATGCCGCGTTCGCCGATCGACCTGGTGGCGCAGGCTACGCGTTTCCGCACGCCGGCGCCCGGCGAAGTGGACGTGCTCAACCACGAAAAGGTGAACCTCTATCTCGAAGCGACGATCATGCAACCGTCGTACAAGGTCGGCATGTTCTTCGACTGGCCCTGGTGGGCGCCCGATGCCGCCAATCCCGCCCCCTATCCCGCGCTGATCATCGGCTACACGATCACGCCGGACGTGATCGCTTCGCTCAAGGCGCAGAAGTTTCCGGCCTCCGCATTGAAGGCGATGGCCACCCTGATCGACGTGCCCTACACCGCCGCGTCGGATCTGGTGCAGGCGATCGAAAGCATCACCTTGCAAGCGCTCTCCATCGGTCAGATCAAGCAGCTGACGGCGGCGGCGCGCAACGACACCATCGGACCGAGCGTGACCAACTCGCCGATTCGTATGGTGGTGTATTTCGGAAACAACGCGCTCGACACGAAGGCGAAGCCGATCTACGGCATCCTCGCCAGCTACGACGACGAGGACAACGCCGACTTTTGGCACGAGCTGGAGCTGGGCCCCAAGCGCCAGCGCGAGGTGCCGGTCTCGCGGGACACCCAACCGCTCGAGGGTCCGCGCAAAGTGCCGGCGATCATGGTGAAAATGCTGCGCAAAATGCTGGCCGAGCTGCACTTCGGCCCGAACACGGATTACAGCGCCGTGCCGGAGCCGCTGGAGGCTGCGTATATGGATTGGGCGCTGCCGCCGTTCAACGCGGGTTATCACGAATGGGCGCCGCATTACGACATCGGCGACGTCCAGCGCAAGATCCGCAAGCCCTCGCAGCTGATCGAAGGCGCGGATGCCGATATCTTCATCGTCGGCGAGGCGTATTCGAACGATCAGGCCTGGGTGGAAGGGGCTTACTGCACCTCGGAATCGGTGCTCAACGATTTCTTCGGGATCGAACCGATCATCGACGACCGGCAGTATCCTTTCATCTGTCCGGAGTGAGCCCCACCTCGGCCGGAGTGGTGGGAGCATCAGCCTGCTTCAGAGAGGCAAGGGATCGCCGCGGTGCGAGATTCCGCGGTTTCGTTCCACTCCCTCGGTACCGGTTGCCATGGAGCCGCCGGATACCTTGAGAGGGACGAACCGCCATGCCTACCATCAAGCTCGACAGCCTCCACTGCACCAAGAAATCCGATGACGCCGGGAGCAACGACGAGATCTACCTCGAGCTCAAAACGGACGGCTTGAAAGGCAAGCTCCCGGAGGACAAGGACTACTGGGAAATGAGCAGCGGAGACACGCAGAGCATCGGCCGGACGTACGACTTCCGAGGCGAGTTTCTCGTCGTGTGCAGGGAGAGCGACACGGCCGGCGACGAAACGATCGGTGAGTTCACCTTCGTTGCCGGAACGACACCGCCCACCTCGCCGCTCTATTGGACCGGATCCAAGAGCGACTACCAGTTCTACTTCACCTACACGGCGTAGAGCCAAGACGGCCGGAAACGCAAACCGCCGGGTCTTGTCGGACCCGGCGGCGCATTTCAACGGCTGTAGTGCGGGCTACCCGGTCATTCCACTTCGAAGCCCAGAAGCGTGACCGGCGTGGTTCCGGCGACATTGGTGTCGTTGGCCGGGTTCGGATCGTTTTCGTTGCCATCGACCATGGCCGTGTTCGACACCGATCCGCCGACCGTCTTGGTCACCACCAGGTTGATCGTCGCGCTGCCGCCTCCGAGCAGAGTACCCAGGTTGCAGGTGACGGTCGTCACCCCCGAGCAGCTTCCTTGCGTCGTCGCGGAGGAGACCAGGGTGACTCCCGCCGGCAGCATGTCGGTTACGACCACTCCGGTGGCGCTGCCCGCGCTCAGGTTCGTCGCGACGATGACGTAGCTGAAGTTCAACCCGTTCGCCACCGGATCCTGCATGGTGATCTTGCTGAGCGCCAGGTCGACCTCCGGCACCGTGGGATTCAAGACCACGCTCGCCGCGTCGTTGCCGGCGACCAGATCCTGCTCGGTCGCCGCCGTCTTGGTGAAGGTCTGGACGACCGTCGTCGAGACCGTGTTCGTCATGGTCAGCGAGAGCGTCGCCGACGCTCCCGAGGCGAGCGTTCCGACGCTCCAGGTTCCGGGACCCGGGGCATAGGTGCCTTGCGACGGAGTGTTGGAGACGTGGCTCAACCCCGCCGGGAGGTTGCTGGTCAAGACGACTCCCGTAGCGGTCGCGGGTCCGTTGTTCTTCGCCGTGACCGTGAAGATGACGTTCTGGCTGATCGCCGGCGTGTCGTCGTCGACCGACTCGGAAACCTGGATGTCGATCAACGGCGTTCCGTTGAGTCTCACAACGGCTGTGTTGTTTGCACCTTTGGCATCGACCTCGCCCGCGGCGCTCTTGCTCGCCTGGTTGACCATCGACTGGGTGCGGTTGACCGTGGCGGTGATCGAGAGGGTCGCGGAGGCACCGTTGGCGAGCGGGCCGATCGTCCAGAGGCCCGTGACGTTGCTGTAGCTGCCCGTTGAAGCCGTCGCCGAGACGAACGCGAGACCGACCGGCAGCAGGTCGTTCACCGCGACGCCGGTGGCGTTCGAGGGGCCGTTGTTGGTGGCGGTGACCGTGAAGATGACGTTCGTCGAGAGCCCCGGCGAGGCGTTGTTGACGCTCTTGGCGATGGCGATGTCGGAGGAGCCCACCAGCGTGTCGGTGTCGGTCGAGCTGTTGTTGCCCGGGGTCGGATCGGAGGCCGCGCCGGTCACCGTCGCGGTGTTCACGAGCGACCCGGTGGCCGAAGCCGAAATCGAGCAGGCGGCCGTGTAGGTGACCGATCCGCCGACCGGCAACGTCGCCGCATCGCTGATGTTGCCGGCGCCCGCCGCTGTGCAGGTGCCGCCGCCCGCGCCCGCGCAGGTCCAGGTGCAGGTGAGGGAGGCGGGGAAGGTGTCGGCGACCGTGGCCGTGGTGTTCGACGGCCCGGCGGAGTTCGACGCCGTGATGGTGTAGGTCGTGCTACCGCCGGGAGTGGCGGTGGACGTTCCGTCGTTCTTGGTGATCGATAGATCGGCCGAAGGCGTCAGCGTGTCGGTGTCGGTCGCGCTGTTGTTGCCCGGGGTCGGGTCGGTGGCGGCGCCCGTGACGGTCGCCGTGTTGGTGAGCGAACCGGTAGCCGCGGCCGAGATGGTGCACGAGGCAATGAAGGTGACCGAGCCGCCGACCGGCAGCGTCACGCCGCTGTTGATGTTGCCGGAACCCGCGGCGGGGCAGGCGCCGCCGCTCGCGCCCGAGCAGGTCCAGGTGCAGGTGAGGGAGGCCGGGAAGGTGTCGGCCACTGTGGCCGTGGTGTTCGACGGCCCGGAGTTCGAGGCCATGATCGTGTAGGTCACGCCGCCGCCGGGAGTCGCGGTGGTCACTCCGTCGGTCTTGGTGATGCTCAAGTCGGCGGAAGCCACGAGGGTGTCGGTATCGGTCGCGCTGTTGTTGGCCGGGGTCGGGTCGCCGGCGACGCCGGTGACGGTCGCCGTATTGGCGAGGGAGCCGGTCGCGGAAGCCGAGATCGAACACGAGGCCGTGTAGGTGACCGACCCGCCGGCCGGCAGGGTTGCCACGTCGTTGATGTTGCCGGATCCCGCGCCGGTGCAGACGCCGCCGAGAGCGCCGACGCAGGTCCAGGTGCAGGTAAGCGAGGCCGGGAAGGTGTCGGCCACCGTTCCCATCGTGCTGCCCGGTCCGGCGTTCGAGGCCGTGATCGTGTAGGTCACGCTGCCGCCCGGGGTCGCGGTGGTCACGCCGTCGGTCTTGGTGATCGAAAGGTCGGCCACCACCTCGTCGGCGCCGATGGACGGTGCGGTCGTCGAACGGGTCTCGTTGTCGATGTCGGTGGTCACGCCGGCGAGCGGAACGCCCGCCGAGGCCAGGGGGCTGGTCGGTTGTAAGTGCAGGTCGGTCGCGGTAAGGAACGGAACGGCCCCGGTCGACGCGCTCGAAGCGTTGTCGTTGGTTCCGGCGGGCGACAGCGTGCTGGTATAGGCCGCCAGAGCGGGAAGCGTGGTGAAGAAGTTCGTGCCCGCCGTCGTTCCGGCCTGGCCGACTCCCTGCCTCGCCGCGTCGGTGCCGAAGAAGTAGGCGTTGTTGTTCCAGGTCAGGTTCATCGCCGCCGTTCCGCCGGACGGCAGGAAGACCGACACGTGCGCGATCGACGTCGTGCCGCCGGTGATGTTGTTGGCGAAGATGTTGTCGCGCACGTCGATGCCGGTTTGAGCCGTGGTGCTGATCGAAAACGCGGCCGACAGAAGGCTCGTCGTCGCCGTTCCCGTATGCGGGCCGAACAGGTTTACGGAGTTGTTGTAGACCTTGTGCCCCGTACCGGCACCCAAACGTATTCCGATGACCCCGAAGTCCGGGCCGAAGGCCGCGCCGCCGGTCATGTTGTGGTTGACGTCGCTGATGAAGTTGTTCTTGATCACGGCGTCGTTGCCGGAGACGACGTCGATGCCGAAAGCTCCGAAGGTGCCGGTGTTGTTGTTGATGATGCCCTGGATCTTGTTGCTCTGTAACGTGACCCCGCTGCCTTGAACGGTTATCCCGCGCAGCCCGGTGCTGCCGGTCGTCGTGAGGTTGGTCACGGTATTGCCGCTGAAGTTGTTGTTCGACGCGGCGAGCCCCGAAGATTCACGCATGCCGAACGGCGCGAAGCCGGTCGTAAGGGTCATCCCGAGGTTGTTCACCGTATTGCCGGAGACCGTTGCATTTCCGGTTCCGGTGGCCAACCAGATGCCGGTGTCGTTCTCCCCCTCGACATTGCTGAAGTTACCCACGGTGTTCTGGCTCACCGTCGCGCCAAGGACCCCCTGCATGTAGAGGCCGACGTTCCGGATCGCGTTCGCGCCGCTGGTATTCAGCGTGTTTTGCGTGTACGTGAGGTTCGAGCCGCCCTGCGGGGTCGTGCCGCCGGTCGCGAACACGCCGACGAAGGCTTTCTGCACGTCGTTGTTCTGGATCGTGATGTTGGAGAACAGGCCCGCGTTGCCCAAGACCGTCGCATCCGAGATCACGACCGCGGAGCTGATGTTGGCGCCGTTGATCACGACGCAGTTCTTGAGCGTGTCGTTGGCAACCGGTGTGGTACCGACCGAGCCGAACAGGATGACGCTCGGAGTCGTGACGCTGGTGTTGGTGATCGTCAAGCTGCGATCCGTGCCGACGCCGCCGAGCGAGCCGTCGATCGTGACCCGGCTCGCGCCGTTCATTCGTATCAGAGCGCCGTTGAAGGCACCGGTGATCGACCGGGCGACGCCCGTCGGATAGAGCCTGACGGTGAAGTTGCTGCCCGCCGGTTGCTCGGACAGCACGTTCAGCCCGTTCGTGCCGTCTTCGCCGACCACCAGGTCGCCCGCGATCTGGATGTCGACGTTGCCGGTGAACACGCCGTCGTTCAAGGCCTTGAAGATGCCTGTGGCGCCGGTGAGCGTCGTGAAGTCGCACCCTACAGCGCAGACCGTCTTGATACCGGTGAAGGCGACGGAGATCAGGTAGCTGTTCGGCGTCGTCGGCGGAGTGGCGGCCGCCGGGGGATTGGCCGTGAAGCCGCCCGCGCCCGCGACCGGATTGGTGATCACGTTCGGCGTCGCCGCGGAGTCCTGCGCCGCTACGTAGTATTGGATCGTGTCGCCGACGGCGACGCTGCCGCCCGTCACCAGGGAGTAGTCGATCGTGAAGTTGTAAACGCCCGCGCCGGCGGAGGTCGCCTGAGTCGAGGCGAACGCGCCGACGTTGCCCTTGCGGAAATAGATCACCGGCAATCCGATGCCGGCCGTGGGCACGCCGCTGCTTAAGTCCGTGATGGTGGCGGACAGGGGGCGGTTGGAGGTGCTGGTCGTATTTCCCAAGGGCGTGTAGGTGATGACCGGCGGCTGGAGGTCGATGCCGTTGAAGTTGCCCGCGTCCGCACCGATGTCGACCGGCGTCAGGCCGCTGCGCGTCTGGCCGTCGAAGTCGTCGATCACCCCGACGTCCGCGCCGTTGGCTTCGATCACCGTCGGGTTGGTCGGATGGATGTGGAGATCGGGGATCGCGTTGGTCGGATCGTTGTACTGCGGGTTGCCCTCGATGCTCGCGGAATCCTGGCCGACCGCCGTCTTCCAGGCGCCAAAGGTGGGCACGTCCGCCGAGTTGAAGAAGCCGAAGACGGCACCGGTGCCGTTGGCGAAATAGACGTTGTTGTTGAGCGTCAACCCTGCCGGGTTGGGCGCCGTTCCAGCCACCCTGATGGCGTAGTTCTTGCCCGTCGCGCCGCCGTTGCTCCGCGCATTGAAATAGATGTTGTCGCGGTTGCTGCGCACTACGGTCACCTGGGTGCTGGCGAACGCGTAGGAAGGGCCGACTCCCGCGGTCGGGGAACCGCCGACGTACACGCTGTTGTGGAAGAAGTTGTTCGTGCCGGCGGCCTCGAAGATGCCGTTGATGCCGCCGGTCGTCGAGCCGGTACCGATGGCATTCGTGATGCCGGCTCCGACCGCGATCATGTTGTTCCGATAGGTGGTCGTTCCGCCTGCCACCCGGATGCCGTTGACTTCGGCGGCGGTGCTGGTCGTGGCCGCGGTCAGTCCGGAAATCGAGTTTCGTTCGACCAGGTTCGCGGTGGCACCGGTGAACTGAATGCCGGTGACCACCGACGCCGCGGTCGCGTTGGTGTTGGTCAAGTTCGAAATGGTGTTTCGCGAGACGGTGTGGTTCGGGGTCGCCGTCGTGATGTTGATGCCGATCACCGAAGCCGTAGTCGTGGTGCCGGTTCCGATGTTGGTCGTCAAATTCCGGATGACGTTGGACGTGAGCACGGCCGGGGCGTTGCTGGTGAACATTCCCAGGACCTGAGACCCCGTCCCGGTGGCGGTCAATTGGAGCGAGTTGGCAACGGTGCCGCCAACCGTGTTCGTGGTCGCGTTCCACGTCACGGTGGTACCCGTAAACGCCCTCATTCCGATCAGCAGAAAGGTACCGGACGCTCCGAGGTTGGTGGTCGAGATGCCGCCGACGGTGTTGTTGTTGGAAGTCCACGCGTTCGAGGTGAAGTTGTGGATGCCGTAGATGTCGGTTGCCGAGATGGTCGTCGTCGAGAAGACCAAGGAGCCTGTGGCGCTCTGGCTGCCGATCGTATTGCCGTTCGAAATGAGGTTGCCTTCCTGGAGCAGGATGGCGGTAAAGGGGCTGGCGGTGGTCGTTCCGGATCCCGTGACGCCGGTCAGGCTGACGGCGGCAACCGTGTTGTTGTTCACGTTCGTAGTGGTGCCGGCTACGATGCCGTTGAACAGGATGCCGACGAACTTCGCGCCGGTTCCCGCTCCGGTCAGGGTGTAGACGCCGGTCTGGGTGTTGGACGCAAAGCCAACGATGTTGCCGGTGATCGTGAACGCCTGTGCCCCGCTGGTGGCGGTCGTGTTTTGGATATTGATCGCGTTGTGCAGCGCCCCGGTGGTCCAGGTGCGCGGTCCGGTCTGGTAGAACCTATTGTTAGTGATCGACCAGGTATTGCAGCCGGCGTTGGTCGCGACGCCCGCGCTGGTCACCGCCGCGCCGAAGTAGTCGAAAATGTTGTTGTTGGTGATGACGATGCCGCTATTGCCGATCGCGGTGGTGGTGGTCGAGCCGTTGCCCAGAATCGCCTTGGAGGGCAGGTTCGCGCCGACCGGGCCGATGTTGTTGTTCGAGATCGTATTGTTGTCGTTGCCGTTGGCCGTCACGGCGTCGGTGGAAAAGAAGATGGTCGCGCCGTTGGTGGCGACCGACGCCGTGGCCGCGCCCTGGAGGTTCGAATTGGTGATCACGTTCGACGTCGCGCCGCCGATGAACCGGATCGTCGACGTGCCCGAGGTGTTCGAGACGGTGGTGTTGACGATCGTCAGCGAATTGCCGCCGGTGTTCAAGCCGTCGATCGTCACGTTGTCGGCGCCGTTCAAGTCGATCAGTGGCGAGCCGGCGGCGATCGCGCCGGAGATCGTGCGGGCGGCGCCCCCCGTGGGCGAGATTCCGATCGTGGTGTAGATGGCGGCCCCCGCGCCGCTCGCGTTCAGCACGGCGGGCGCCGTCTCGGCGGTGTCGCCGCTGATGCCGATCGTGATCGTCGCCTGGTGGGTGCCGGCATTGATCGCGTCGAAAGCGCCCTTGAGCGTCGTGTAGCTCGCGTTCAACGTGCCGGCCGTAGCAGTGACGTCGACCTGGGCCGATGCGCCGGCGGCTCCGAACAGCGCGAACGCTGAGAAGATACCCGGGAGAATCAGACGACGAGCCCAAGTGGCCGCCCCGGAAGCTCCCTGGAAATTATCGCTAGGACGACCCAAGACTGCCGACGAACGAACCGTACGAATCATTGGCGCTCTCCAAAGAACAGGGCGGGGGCGGATCGCCCGGAATAGGGCGGTTTCCGCCTGCGGCTTTGGCGCGAGCCCGCCCGGTTGGCGTGGCGAACCTCCACGCACGAATCTGTGGTACTGGTGGTACTGGATAACGGCCGCAGACTAACAGATCCCGAAGGCGATGCGGAGGCCGGATTTACGACGCAGCGCTTGAGAACCTCCGTCGCTCCTGCTAGGCTTCCGATAGTCAAATAGCGAAATCCATACCCGCTTGCCCCGTCGTTTTTTTGCCCAGGGAACCGAACGGAAAGGAACCGTGATGCACACGAGTCGTACTCGGCTCGGTGGCGCGTTCGCGGCGATGGCTACGGCGTGGACTCTGTCCGCGCTGCTCCTCGTCGTCGCCTGCCGGCCGTCCGAGCGCTTCAATGGACAGGTGGTCGAACCGGTGAAAGAGGCGCCGCAACTCGTCGGCGTCAACTGGAACGGTCAACGGTTCGACCTCAAAGACCTCCGCGGCAAGGTGGTGGTGGTCTTCTTCGGCTACACGTTCTGTCCCGACGTCTGCCCGTTTACGCTCGCCAAGATGAAGCAGGTCTATGCCGAGCTGGGCAAGGAAGAAGCCGAGGGGCTGGAGGTGGTGTTCGCATCGGTCGATCCCCAACGCGATACGGTCGAGAAGCTCGCCGCCTACGTACCGAGCTTCGATCGCCGCTTCTATGGCATTCGCCTGGAACCGAACGAGGTCGACCAGGCGTCGCGAGGGTTCGGTCTCACCGTTCAGTACGGCACGCCGAAAGAGGGGATCGAGACCGACTCGAACTACTTCGTCGACCATACGGGAACCTTTTTCGTCATCGACCGGGCGGGGAACCTGCGGCTCAAGTTTCCGCCGAACGTGGCGACCGACGTGATGGAACCGGATTTGAAGAAGCTTCTCGCGGCGGCCGCTCCGGCGGTTCCCCCCGCGAAGGTCGCTGCGGCTTCTCAGGGTAAAGTCGCCGCGGATCGCCTGGAAATCCGCGACGCGCGGGTGCAGCTGTTCCCGAGCAATGGGACGGCCTACTTCGACGTGGTCAACCCCGGCGCGAGCCCTGACCGCCTGGTGCGCGTCGAATCCGCCGTCGCGAAGACGGTGGAGATGCACGAAACGATCGACGACGGCGGCGTGATGCGGATGAAGGCGCGTCCGGAAGGGTTCGAAGTGTCGGCCGGGGGGACGCTCTCTCTGAGCCCCGGCGGCAAGCACCTGATGTTGGTCGATCCGACGCCTCCGGCCGCGGGGACGAAGACGATTCCCCTCACCCTCCAATTCGAACGCGCCGGGACGATCGTGGTCGAAGCGCGTCTGGACGGAGCGAACGCGGGAGGTGCACGTTGAGCGCGCCGCCCGATTCTCCCGCCGCCGGTCGCGGCGCCGAAAAGCGCCGCGCTCTGCGCCAAGCCCGAACCCGCGAGGACGCCTTGCGTTGGTGGACGCGGCCGGGCGTGCTCGTCTTCCTCGGCGCCGTCGCCCTCGCCGCGGTTGGTTGGGGGCTCCTGGTCCATTCGGTGCGCCGCCTGCCGGTCGAGGAAGCTTCGATCGACGGTCTGGACGTCCGGCTCGACGACGCCAGGTGGATTCTCGACCAAATGGAGCATGGCGACAATTTCCAGAAGCCGGCGGTGATGATGCCCGATCTGCCGTCCGCCGGCTCGCAGCGGGTTACGGCGTATCTCGCGTTGGGCAACCGGACGAAAGAGGTTCGCGAGTTTCACGGCGAGGAGTTCTACCTGGTGCCCGAGATCGGCGAAGAGCTGCCGCCGATCGGCGCCGTGCTCGGCGAGGCGAAGCTCGCTCCCGGGCAGACGCTCAACACCGCGTTGCATTTCGATCTCGACACCAGGAAGCCGTACGGCAAGCTGTTGATGGAGTGGCGCCGGGGGAACCGGACGGCCTACTTCGCTATCCCTGAGCCCGCCGAGCACTACCATCTCCGCCCGCGCAAGGACGAGGTGGCGCTGCCCACCGATGCCCGTCTGCTGCTGCCGATCGGCAATCCGGATCGAGGCGGAGACCTGTACGCCAAGGTCTACGGCTGTGCCGCCTGCCATGGCGATCCGCGGGTACCCGCGAGCAACAACCTCGGACCGCACCTCGGCGCGATCGGCCGGACCGCCGCCGGTCGGGTCCGGGGGATGCCGGGTCCGCAGTACATCTATCAATCGATCCTCGAACCGAACGCGTTCATCTCGCCGGTCTGCAAGGGCGGGCCATGCCAGAGGCCGAGCGCGATGCCCGACTATTCGACGCTGGTGAACCTCCAGGATGCGGCGGACCTGCTGTCCTACCTGCTTGAGCTGCAGGCGCCCGGGGTTCAGACCGCTGCGGCGCCTGCCGCGAAGTAGGGGCGCTGCTTGCTGCGCCCACAGCTCAGCGCGACGCGCCGAGCGCGGTGCGGAAACCGATGTCGGAGATGCGGTCGACGTCGGTCAGCCAGTAGCGGT
>Ga0068860_100002023_pt1 | contig 21398 bp, 19 predicted proteins | sample KBSSwiS32_FD_66597 | JGI IMG/M metagenome (GOLD analysis project Ga0068860, IMG submission 66597) | Switchgrass rhizosphere microbial communities from Kellogg Biological Station, Michigan, USA - KBS Switchgrass S3-2 | ecosystem: Host-associated > Plants > Roots > Rhizosphere > Soil ...
CGCGAGGCCGACATCGCGATCATGCTCGCCCGGCCCAAGAGCGGACCCCTGCTCGTCCGCAAGCTGACCGACTATCATCTCGGCCTGTACGGCACCGCCCAGGCGGCCGCGCCCGCCAATCCGGCCGCGCTGCGCAGCGCGCGCATGGTCGGCTATGTCCCCGACCTGATCTACTCGCCGGCGCTGCGGTATCTCGACGATGTGGCGGGCGGGCTGAAGGCGACGCTGTCGTCGACCAGCGTCAATGCCCAGGCGACGATGGTTCGCCATGGCGCCGGCCTCGGCATCCTGCCCTGCTTCATCGGCGAGTCCGATCCCGCGCTCGTCCGGATGCTGGCCGACGAGATCGACATCCGCCGCGCGTTCTGGCTGGTCGTCCACCGCGACGTGCGCGCGATCGCGCGGGTGAAGGCGTTCGTCGACTGGCTCGACGCCCTGGTGCCGCGGCTGGCGCCGCTGATCCGCGGCAATCGGGCGGGGGTGGCATGAGCGACGGCCATGGTGCCGGCGAACGACGGCTCTACGCCATCGTCCTGCGGCTGACCGCCATCTCCTGCCTTGCCTGCATGTCGGCGCTGGTCAAGCTCGCGGGACAGCGGGGCGTCGATCTGCTCGAGGCGATGTTCTATCGCCAGTTGTTCGCGCTGCCGCTGCTGGTCGCGGTGATCGCGCTGGGACCGGGCCTGTCCTCGATCCGCACGCAGCGCTTCGGCGCGCATGTCTCGCGCACCGCGCTGGGCCTCGCCGGCATGTCGATGACGTTCGGCGCGGTGCTGCTGCTGCCATTGGCGGAAGCGACGACGATCGGCTTCACCGTGCCGATCTTCGCGACGATATTGTCGGTGCTGATCCTGCGCGAGACCGCGGGCATCCATCGCTGGGGCGCGGTGATCGCCGGTTTCGTCGGCGTGCTGATCGTGATCCGGCCGGGCGGCAGCGACTTGCCGTTGTTCGGCGCATCGGTCGCGCTGGGATCGGCGCTGGCGATCTCGATCATCTCGATCATGCTGCGCCAGATCGGCCGCACCGAGACGGCCTTGACCACGGTGTTCTGGTTCAGTGTGCTGTCGGTGCCGCCGCTGGCGCTCGCCCTCCCCGTCGTCGGCCGGGTGCACGATCCCGCCACCTGGGCTTTGCTCGCGGCGATGGGCACGCTGGGCGGACTCGGCCAGGTCGCGCTGACCGGCTCGCTGCGCTGGGCGCCGGTCTCGGTGGTCGTGCCGTTCGACTATGTCAGCCTGCTGTGGGCGACGATTTTCGGCGGGCTGCTGTTCGGCATGCTGCCGGCGGCGAGCACCTGGTACGGCGCACCTCTGATCATCGCCAGCGGACTCTATATCGTCTGGCGCGAGCACCGGCTGCATCGGGAGACGACCGACGCGGCCGCGGCGGTGGAATGAGCGGTTCTGCTCAATCCCGCGGCGGATAGCGTTCGAAGGCCGGCAGTTCGTCCGCCGGCCATGGTCCGACCCTGCGTAGATGCTGGGCTCCCCCGTGATGCTGACCGCATGGAAGCGAGGCTGCGAAAATCTGCCGGCACTTCAACTTGGGAAGAGACCGGCGCCCGCCCGGACCGGCGGGCGCCGGTCGGCGCTACAGAACATATTTGCTGAGATCGGTGTCGCGCGCCACCGCGGCGAGCTGGCTTTCGACATAGGCGGCATCGACCGTCAGCATCGTGCCCTTGCGGTTCTCGGCATCGAAGCTCACCTCCTCGAGCAGCTTCTCCATCACCGTCGACAGCCTGCGCGCGCCGATATTCTCGATCTGGCCGTTCACCTCGGCGGCGATGCGCGCGATCGCGGCGATGCCGTCGGGGGTGAAGACGATCTCGACGCCCTCGGTGGCGATCAGCGCGCGATACTGCTCGGTCAGCGACGCGCGCGTGTCCTGCAGGATGCGGACGAAATCGGCCTCGGTCAGCGCCTTGAGTTCGACGCGGATCGGCAGCCGGCCCTGCAGTTCGGGCAGCAGGTCGCTGGGCTTGGCGACGTGGAACGCGCCGCTGGCGATGAACAGGATGTGGTCGGTCTTCATCGGGCCATATTTGGTCGCGACCGTCGTGCCCTCGATCAACGGCAGCAGGTCGCGCTGGACGCCCTCGCGCGACACCGATCCGCCGCGCACGTCGCTGACCGCGATCTTGTCGATCTCGTCGAGGAAGACGATGCCATTGGCCTCGGCATCGGCCAGCGCGGTGCGGCTGACCTCGTCCTGGTCGAGGCGCTTGTCGGCTTCCTCCTCGACCAGCTTGGCCCAGGCCGCCGCCACCGGCATCTTGCGGCGCTTGGTGCGACCGCCGGTCAGCTTGCCCATCATGTCCGACAGGTTGATCATGCCGACCTGGCCACCCATGCCGGGAATCTCCATCGGCATGCCGCCGCTGTCGGCGACCTCGATCTCGATTTCCTTGTCGGCGAGATGACCGTCATCGAAGCGCTGGCGGAACGCGCTGCGCGTCGCCTCGCTGGCATCCTTGCCGACCAGCGCGTCGAGCAGGCGCGCCATCGCCGCCTCCTCGGCCTTGTCCTTGACCGCGAGCCGCCGGCGCTCCTTCTCCAGCCGCACCGCTTCCTCGACGAGATCGCGGGCGATCTGCTCGACGTCGCGGCCGACATAGCCGACCTCGGTGAACTTGGTCGCCTCGACCTTGACGAAGGGCGCGTCGGCGAGCTTCGCCAGCCGCCGGCTGATCTCGGTCTTGCCGCAGCCGGTGGGTCCGATCATCAGGATGTTCTTCGGAGAAACCTCGTCGCGCAGTTCGGGCGCGAGCTGCTGCCGGCGCCAGCGATTGCGCATCGCCACGGCGACCGCGCGCTTGGCGTCGTCCTGGCCAACGATATGCGCGTCGAGCGCGGCGACGATCGCCTTGGGCGTCAGAAATTCGTTCATTCGGGAAAAATGTCCGTCAGGAGGGAAGACAGGAGCCGACAAGATGGCGACGGCATGGCGCCGTTTTCAAGCGTCGGCGCGATCAGGCGGCGGCGTCGAGGCCTTCGAGGGTCAGCTGCTCGTTGGTGTAGACGCACAGATCCGCAGCGATCTTCATCGCCCGCCGGCAGATTGCCTCGGCATCGGGCTCATAGTCGGTCAGCGCACGTGCGGCCGCGAGCGCGAAATTGCCGCCCGATCCGATCGCGGCGATGCCCTCGACCGGTTCCAGCACATCGCCATTGCCGGTCAGGATCAGGGTGACGTCCTTGTCGGCGACGATCATCATCGCCTCGAGGTTGCGCAGATATTTGTCCGTGCGCCAGTCCTTGGCGAGTTCGACCGCGGAGCGCATCAGCGCGCCATGATGCTGCTCGAGCTTGCGCTCCAGCCGCTCGAACAAGGTGAACGCGTCCGCGGTGGCGCCGGCAAAGCCGCCGATCACCGATCCGTCATGCAGGCGCCGGACCTTGCGCGCATTGGGTTTCATCACGGTCTGGCCCATCGAGACCTGACCATCGCCGACCACCACCACCTTGCCGCCCTTGCGGACCGAGAGGATCGTGGTGCCGTGCCATTTGGGAATTTCGCTCATCTTCGTCCCGTTTGTGGTAAGTGATCGGGATATGGGGCGTGCATCCGCCGGCTGCAATCTGCGCCTGGTGCGACGTGGATCACAGCGGCGTCACACGACGGCGATAGTGTCGATCTTCGAATCTTCGCGAAGGCCGTGCACCATCGGCCGGCCGGCGAAACAGGGAGGCGTGAATGAATTTCGGTCCGACGCAGCAGAACATCATCGAACGGGTCAAGCGCCTCCTGCTGAAGCCCAACGAGGAATGGCGCGCAATCGATGCCGAACCGATGACCGTGGCCGGCATCTACAAGGGGTGGGTGCTGCCGCTCGCGGCGATCCCCGCGGTCGCGCTCCTCGTCGGCACCATCCTGTTCAGTTCGATCTTCACGCGCTTCTTTCGACTGCCGACGATGGTGATGTACGCGCTGAGCACCGCGATCATCCAATATGTGCTGTCGATCGTCGCCGTATTCATCTTGGCGCTGGTCATCGACGCGCTCGCCCCGAACTTCGGCAGCAGCAAGAACCAGGTCCAGGCGACCAAGGTCGCAGCCTTCTCGATGACGGCCGCCTGGATCGCGGGTGTCGCCCTGATCCTGCCGCCGCTGGGCGTGCTGGCGATGCTGGGCGCGCTCTATGGCTTCTACCTGCTGTTCGTCGGACTGCCGATCCTGATGCGCACGCCGCAGAACCAGGCGGTCACCTATGTGATCGTCACGGTCGTCGCCTACATCGTCGTGATGGCGGCGATCAAAGTCGCGACATTCATATCGGGCCTGATCTTCCTGCCCCGGACATATTGAACACGCGGCACGCCCTGCTGTCGCGATCGGCCTGACCCCGGGGTCAGGCCGCCTTCGCTATGCCCTCCAGCGCCTCGCCCGCCTCCATCCAGCGCGTTTCGGCGACTTCCAGATCGCGCTCGATCCGGCCGCGCGCCTGCATCAGCGCGCTCATCGTCAGCTTCGCGTCGGCGGGCATCGCGCTCGACGGATCGAACATCGCCAGGTCGATCTCGGCCCGGCGTTCGGTCAGCCGCCTGATCTCGGCCTCGGCCGCCTTCAGCGCGTCGCGCAGCGCCTTGTCGCGCTCGCGCGCCTCGGCCGCCGCCTTGCGCGCCTCCTTGCCCGAGACCTTGGGCTTGCCGCCCGCCGCCGGCCCCTTGCCGAGGATCATGTCGGTATAGTCTTCGATGCTGCCGTCGAAATCGACCGCAGTGCCGTTGTCGACCAGCACCAGCCGGTCGGCCGCCGCCTCGATCATGTGGCGATCGTGGCTGACCACCACCACCGCGCCCTCATAATTGTTGAGCGCCTGCACCAGCGCCTCGCGCGCATCGACGTCGAGGTGGTTGGTCGGCTCGTCGAGGATCAGCATGTGCGGCGCCTCGCGCGTGATCAGCGCCAGCGCCAGCCGTGCCCGCTCGCCGCCCGAGAGCCTGCCGACCTCGGTCGTCGCCTTGGCGCCCGAGAACCCGAACCGGCCGAGCTGGGCGCGCACCGCGCCGGGGGTCGCGCCCTTCATCTGGCGGGTCATATGTTCGAGCGGCGTGTCGCCGCCGTCGAGTTCCTCGACCTGATATTGGGTGAAATAGCCGACGCGCATCTTCGCGCTGGCGTTCATCTCACCGTCCATCGGCACGAGCTGCGCCGCCAGCAGCCGCGCCAAGGTGGTCTTGCCGTTGCCGTTGCGGCCCAGCAGCGCGATCCGTTCCTCGGGGTCGAGCCGCAGATTCAAGCGCTTGAGGATCGGATGGCCCTGGACATAACCGACCGCGGCCATGTCGAGTGTCACCAGCGGCGGCCGCAGCGCCTGCTGCGGGCTGGGGAAATCGAAGGTCAGGCTGGGATCTTCGGCCACCGCCGCGATCGGCCGCATCCGCGCCAGCGCCTTGGCGCGCGACTGCGCCTGCTTGGCGGTGCTCGCCCGCGCGCTGTTGCGGGCGATATAGTCCTGCAGCTTGGCGCGCTCGTTGGCCTGCTTCTCGCGCGCCGATTCGAGCTGCGCGAGCCGCTCGGCGCGCTGCGTCTCGAACGCGTCATAGCCGCCAGGGTAGAGCGTGACCTTGCCCTGTTCGAGATGGAGGATGTGGTCGACGACATTGTTGAGCAGGTCGCGCTCGTGGCTGACGACCACCATCGTCGCGCGATAGGATTTGAGGAAGCTCTCCAGCCACAGGGTCGCTTCGAGGTCGAGATGGTTCGACGGCTCGTCGAGCAGCAGCAGGTCGGGCGCGGAGAACAGGAGCGCCGCGAGCGCGACGCGCATCTTCCAGCCGCCCGAGTAACTGTCGAGCGGACGATGCTGCATCTCCTCGTCGAAGCCGAGGCCGACGAGGATGCGCGACGCGCGCGCCGGCGCGGTGTGCGCGTCGATCGCGTTCAGCCGCTCGTGGATCTCGCCGAGCCGGTCGGGATCGTGACTGTGCTCGGCCTCGTCGAGCAAAGCCGCGCGCTCGGTATCGGCGGCGACCACGGTCTGGAACGGACTCGCGTCGCCCGACGGCGCGTCCTGCGCGATATAGCCGATGCGCGCGCCCTTGGGCATCTCGACGCTGCCGCCATCGGGTTCGCCGAGCCGCGCGATGATTTTCATCAAGGTCGACTTGCCGGCGCCGTTGCGGCCGATCAGCCCCACGCGCGAGCGGGGGGGCAGCGCCGCGGTGGCACCGTCGAGGATCGTGCGTCCGCCGAGGCGCACGGTGATGGCATTGAGATTGAGCATGGCGGGGCCGATAGCAGGGTCGGACGCAAGTGTCAGCCACCGCATGCGCCCTCTTGCAGCATTCGCATTCCGCCCTTTAAACGATCGTCATGCCCAGCCTTCTCCGCCCCGGCCACCCCGCGCCCTGGTTCAACGCCCCTGCCCTTTCGGGCAATCCCAATTTCTCGTTCAACACGACCGGCGGCCGCTATGTGCTGATGCTGTTCCATGGCAGCGCCAATCATCCGGCCGGCGCCGCCGCGCTGAAGCTGGTCGAGCAGCATCGCGCGCTGTTCGACGACGATCGCGCCTGCTTCTTCGGCGTGACGATCGACCCGACCGACGAGCAGGCCGGCCGGATCGCCCAGAGCCTGCCCGGCATTCGCCATTTCCTCGATTACGACCGCAAGGTCAGCGACCTGTATGGCGCGCTGCCCGACGGGCCGGGCACCGACAATTATCTGCCGCACTGGGTGCTGCTCGATCCGGCTCTGCGGACGATCGCCGCGGTGCCGGTGGCCGACGGTCCGAAGATCATGACCGAACTCGGCCGGATCGTCGCGCAGCCGCTGCCCGACGGACACGCGCCGATCCTGATCGTGCCGCGCGTGCTGGAACCCGAACTCTGCCGCCATCTGATCGCGCTCTACGAAAAGGAAGGCGGCGCCGAATCGGGCTTCATGCGCGAGGAGGACGGCAAGACGGTGATGCGGCGCGATTATACGCACAAGCGCCGGTCCGATTACGAGATCATCGACGAGGATCTGCGCAAGACGCTCAACCGCCGCATGATCGGCGCGCTGGTGCCGGCGATCGAGCGCGCCTATCAGTTCAAGGTCACCCGCGTCGAGCGCTGGACGGTGGCCTGCTACGATGCCGATGTCGGCGGCTATTTCCGCCCGCATCGCGACAACACCACCAAGGGCACCGCCCACCGCCGCTTCGCCTGCACGATCAACCTCAATGCCGAGGATTATGAAGGCGGCAATCTGCGTTTTCCCGAATTCGGGCGCCGCGCCTATCGCGCGCCCACCGGCGGCGCGGTGATCTTCTCCTGCTCGCTGCTGCACGAGGCGCTGCCGGTGACGAAGGGGCGGCGCTATGCCTTCCTGCCCTTCTTCTACGACGACGCCGGCGCGGCGATCCGCGCGGCGAACAACAAATATCTGGCCGACGATGTGATCGCCTATCCGGGCGCGGAGAAGACGGTTGAAACGGTGGATTGAACGGACTTTAGCCCTCGCCCGCTTGCGGGAGAGGGAAAGACGCCGAAGGCGGCGAGGGTGAGGGCCTGATGTGCGAGACCCGCTCAGGCCCTCACCCTGGCTCGCTGACGCGAGCCTGTCCCTCTCCCGCAAGCGGTAGAGGGCTTTTACCGCAGCGCCTTGACCGCCGGCGTGTCGAGGCAGCGGATCACCTGCTCGCGCGAGACTTTCGCGACGGACGGCGCCACGGGCGGCGCCAGCGGGGGGATCGCGACCGGCCGGCCGATCGCCACCGGCGCAAAATGGCCGCCGATGTCGGGGCGGCATTTCATCACCGCCGCGAGCAGTTTCGGCGGGGTGTCATACGCCTCGTAGCTCAGCCTGAACGTGCCCCAGTGGATCGGGATCGTGGTCGGGGCGCCCAGCCGGGCGAAGGCTTCGGCGGCGTCGACCGGGCCGATATGGCTGGGGATCACCATCTGGCCGGGCACGAAGCGGAACGCGCCGATCGGCAGGATCGCCAGCCGGATCGGCCCCCATTTCTTCGCTTCCTCGGGCCACGCGAGGTCGCCCGGGCCGGTGTCGCCCGCGAAGAAGATGTTGCCGCCGGGCAAAGTGACGACGAAGCTGGACCACAAGGCGCGGTTGCGGTCGGTGGACCAGCGGCTGCTCCAGTGATGGCTGCGGGTGACCGCGACGCCATAGCGCACCGGGCACGTCTCCGTGCCCTCCTCGCAACCGAGATCGAGATCGTCACGCGGGCCGGTGCGCCAGCCCCAGTCGAGCACCGACACCTGATCGATCCCCGCGCCCTTGAGCAGCGTGTCGTTGCCCGGACTGGTGACGATCCGCGGATGATCGCGGTCCCACAGCCGTTTCAGGGTGGCGAGATCCATATGGTCGTAATGATCGTGGCTGACGAGGACGAGGTCGATCGGCGGCAGGTCTTCGAAGCGGATGCCGGGCGCCGCGACGCGCCTGACCCCCAGGCCCAACGGCCCCGTCCGGTCGGACCAGATCGGATCGGTCAGGATGTTGAGGCCGCGCGTCTGCACCAGCATCGTCGCATGGCCGACCCAGGTCGCGACCATCGCGTCGCCCCAGACCCGCGGTGCGGGTTTCGACGGCGTGACCGGTACCGATGCCGGCCATGGCGGCCGGCCGTCCGCCCCCGTCAGCTGGTTGAACATCAGCCCCGCGCGGCTGCCCCCGCCCGGCGGCGCGACGGTGTCTTCGCCGTCCGGATTGAAGAATCGCGCGCCGTCGAAATGATCGCCCTTCGGCCCCCGATAATAAATGCGATCGAGCAACGGCGGCACGATCTGGACCGCGAGCAGCAGCAGGATGACGAGGAAGAACAGGGCCTTGCCCAGCAGGCCGAGCGCGCGGCGGATCATCTCTGGAAGTGCCTGGCGGACATGCAAACCATGGTCTGTCGCGCGGTCGCGACGAAATCAAGCCGTGCCCTGTTCGAGCGCGCATCGAGCCTCTAGATAGGTGCGATGTTGAAACGTATCGCCATCTTCGCGGCCGTCCTCGCCGTGTTCCTCGCGGGAATCGCTTATTTCGTGCTGCGCGGCACCGCCGCGTCGCTCTCGGTTTCGGCGGTGACCGGCAGGTTACCGACGATCTCGGCGCCCGCGCGCGAATCGATCCCCACCGTCGCGATCGCCAAGCCGATCGGCTGGAAGGCCGGGGAGATGCCGACGCCGGCACAGGGGCTGAAGGTGCAGGCGTTCGCGGCCGGCCTCGATCATCCGCGCTGGATGACTCTGCTGCCCAATGGCGACGTGCTGGTGGCCGAATCGAACAAGCCAGCGACCAAGCCCGACGGCTTCACCGATCGGGTGATGAATTATCTGATGGGCTTCGCGGGCGCCGGCGTCCCTTCGGCCAACCGCATCACCTTGCTGCGCGACGCCGATGGCGACGGCATCGCCGAACAGCGCTTCGCGCTGCTGGAGGGGCTGAACTCGCCGTTCGGCATGGCGCTGGTCGGCGAGACGCTCTACGTCGGCAACACCGATGCGCTGATGGCCTTTCCGTACAAGTCCGGCGAGACGAAGATCACCGCCAAGGGCCGCAAGATCCTCGATCTGCCGGCGGCCCCGCCGAACAATCACTGGACGCGCAATGTGATCGCCAATGCCGATGGGTCGCGTCTGTATGTCGCGGTCGGATCGAACAGCAATATCGGCGAGAACGGTCTCGACCGCGAGGTCAATCGCGCCGCGATCCTCGAGGTCGATCCGAAGACCGGCAAGTACCGGATCTTCGCCAGCGGCCTGCGCAACCCCAATGGCCTCGCCTGGGAGCCGGTGACGGGGACCTTGTGGGCCACCGTCAACGAACGCGACATGCTGGGCGGCGACCTCGTCCCCGATTATCTCGCGCAGATCAACGAGGGCGATTTCTTCGGCTGGCCGTGGGGCTATTGGGGCGGCTATCCCGACAAGCGCGTGCAGCCCGAGCGGCCCGACCTGCTCGAATATATGCGCCGGCCCGATTATGCGCTGGGCGCACACACCGCCGCGCTCGGGCTTGCCTTCGCCACCGGCGCGCAGCTGGGACCGCGGTTCGCGAACGGCGCGTTCATCGGCCTGCACGGATCGTGGAACCGCAAGCCGCCAGCGGGCTACAAGGTGATGTTCGTGCCGTTCGACGCCGACGGCTTCCCCGACAAGAAGGCCCAGCCGATCGACGTGCTGACCGGCTTCCTGACCGCGGACGGCGACGCGCACGGCCGGCCGGTCGGCACGACCGTCGACGCCAAGGGCGCCCTGCTGGTCGCCGACGATGTCGGCAACGTGATCTGGCGGGTCAGCGCCGCCGCCCGAAGCCCGGCAGCTTCAGCCCCTTGACGATCGCCAGCGCGCGCAACGCGAAGCCGCTGACCGCCGCGACCGGCGCGGCAATCGGCGCGGCGATGCCCGCGACGGTCAGCCCGACGAACAAAGCCGCCGCCAGCGCCGCGGCGGTGACATAGAGTTCGGGCCGCAGCAGGATCGAGGGTTCGCCGGCGAGGACATCGCGGATGATCCCGCCGACGCAGGCGGTGATGATCCCCATCAGGGCGGCGGGCACCGGCGGCACGCCGAAGCCGAGCGCCTTTGCCGCGCCGAACACCGCATAAGCGGCGAGACCGATCGCATCGAGCCAGTCGAGCGCGCGCCAGTCCCAGGCGCGCGACGGCGCGATCCACACGATGACGGCGGTCGCCAGGCAGATCGCGGCCACGCGGCCGTCCTGCACCCAGAACACCGGCGCGCCGATCAGCAGATCGCGCACGGTGCCGCCGCCGACGCCGGTGATCAGCGCGAAGAACGCCATCGTGACGATGGTCTGCCCGCACCGCGCCGCCGCGAGCGCGCCGGTCAGCGCGAACAAAGCGATGCCGGCAAGGTCCAGCCAGGGCAATGTCGGCCCGATCTGCCATGAGGACATCATCGGCCATTCCTAGCCCCTGGTGACGCGCGGCGGAAGCGCGGGGTGACGACAATGGGATGGATGGCCGGCCCGCTGCCCGCCCCCGCCGCGACGGCGGTTCGACCTTGGCGATTCCGCCCCGGCGACCTGTTCTTTCCTGTTTCTGCATCGCTTTTGCGGGCCGCTCTCAGCGCGAGAGATAGCCAGCGGGCCACTTCCTGATCAAGCAGGTCGCGACCGACCTCAAGCGTGCCTTGCCCAATCTGAAGCACTTCACGACGCTGTCGCCGATCCCGGGATTCCGCGCCAGGACGAGGCGGCGCTGCGCACCGCGCTGATGGCGCATGCCGCCGACTATGTCCTGAAGGCACGCACGCCCGGCGGCAAGCCGGTCGATCCGGTCGCCCGCTTCCATCTCGGCAACGGCGCGCAGCGCCACCGGCTCAACTGGCGGACATATCGCCCCAACGGGCTGCGCAGCAGCGCGGGGCTGATGGTCAATTATCTCTACGAGCTCCACCGGATCGAGGAGAATCACGAGGCCTATGCGCATCGCGACCGGATCGCGACCAGCGGCGCGTTCGACAAACAGCTGGCCGCGGCGTCGGCCGAGCCCGCACCCTCGCCCGCCGCGCGCGGGGCCAGGCTGAAGCTGCCGTGATCGGGCGCAAGGCGCGGGAGCCCAATGCGGCGGGGGTCATGGCGGACTAGAAGGGCGACATGATGCTGCCGTTGAGCTCGACGAGCCTGCCGCCCTGTATCCTCGCGCCGAGAACATGCTCTTCGTCCCAGTCGGTCCCGATGGCGATTTCGATCGTCATGCTGCCGAACATCGGTGCGATGGAAATGCCGAGCAGCGCGACGTGGCGCCACAGGCTGTCGTCGTTGCGGATCTCCGGATAGGCCGCGTTGCCCTCCGCCGCGTCGCGACAGGGTTCGTAATGGGCGTAAAGTTTGTCGCGGATCGCGGGGGCGAGCGCGGCGAAGAGCGCGGTGAGTTCGCGCGCGCGATTCAGGCAGTCGCCGTCGGGTCCGTCCTTGCCGCCTGCCAGGAGGAGTGGCTTTTCGCCGTGCGGCGGCAGCACGATATGCCCTCGCCACTTGCCCTTCCAACGTTCGAAACAGCCGAGTTCGGGGTCGAGATAGGGATCGGCTTTCCTGAAAAGTCCGAACATGGCAGCCTCTGATCGATCAACGTCAGAGGCTGGTTTGGGCCAATCGGGATGAGATCGGGTAAATTTCCGGCCGGAATCAGTCGGGTCCGCCCAGTTTCTTCCCGAACGCGGCCAGGGTGCGCGGCCCCTTCACGCCGCGCGCGGTGCAGCCCGGAACCGGCAGGATCGCGCCGCCCGGCGAAGGATCGTGGGCCATCCAGTCTCATGAAGAAGAACCACCGCCAGCCCCTCCACGAAGGCGTGGAGGGGAGTAAGAGAATTGCTCAGGCGTAACGCGCGAGGCAGGCTTTCATCACCTCGGCGGGCGGGCCGAGCTTCACCGCGGTCGCCATCGCCTTCTGGCGGGCATTCTGGATCTCGGTGAAACTGCCCTGCCCGCGCTGCTTGAGCTGGCGGCCGATCCGGTCGTCGAGCTTCGTGCGCATCTCGCGATAGTGCAGCAATTGTTCGTTGTCCGCCTTGTCGGGCGTCTGGACGGCACGCTCGACGAAGGCGGCGACACCGTTGCAGCCGAGTTCGGCTTCGAGCGGATCGCCGGGCAGTTCGACCGCGCCGGTCGCGACCGTTGCCGGGAACGCCTGGCCGCAGGGGCCGATCAGCGTCTTCCATTTGCGCGAGGTGATCCTGCCCTCGATCGCCGGCATCAGCTTGACGACCGCGCTGGCCCTGGCCGCGGAGAATTCGGGGCCCTCGGCACCGGTCAGCATCGCATAATGGATGATCCGGCTCTGCGCCTCGAGCGACAAGGGTCCCTTGATCGTCTTGGTCTTCTCACGCGCATCGACCGCCGCCACCACGCCGCAGGTCGCGGCGCGCTCGACGATGTCGGCCGGCAACTCGACGCTGCGCGGTCCGCAGCCCGACAGCGTCACCGCAAGCGCCGATCCCAACAGGGTGAGTCTCCGCATGGTCTTGCTCCGCAGCCGTCATGACTGCGGAGTCTACGCCTTGACCTGTGATAAGGTTCCCGGCGGACCGTCAGATATGGATCGGCTTGCCCGTCACCGCCATCGCCGCTTCCTTGATCGCTTCCGAATGGGTCGGATGGGCGTGGCAGGTATAGGCGATGTCCTCGCTGGTGGCGCCGAACTCCATCGCCTGCGCGGCCTGGGCGATCATCGTGCCGGCGACCGAGGTGACGATCCAGACGCCGAGCACGCGATCGCTCTTGGCGTCGGCGATCACCTTCACGAAGCCGGCGGTGTCGTGGATGGTCTTGGCGCGGCTGTTGCCCGCCATCGGGAATTTGCCGACCTTGATCTCGCCCTTCTCCTTCGCCTGCTCCTCGGTCAGGCCGACGCCGGCGATCTCGGGCATGGTGTAGACCACGCTGGGGATGACGTCATGGTTCACGATGCCGGTCAGCCCGGCGATGTTCTCGGCAACCGCGATGCCCTCGTCCTCGGCCTTGTGCGCGAGCATCGGGCCGGGGATGACGTCGCCGATCGCCCAGATGCCGGGGACCTTGGTCTGGAAGCGGTGATCGGTCTCGATCTGGCCGCGCTTGTTGAGCGCGAGGCCCGCTTTGTCGAGGCCGAGCCCGTCGGTGTTCGGGCGACGGCCGATCGAGACCAGGACGGTATCGGCCTCGATCGTCGAGGCTTCGCCGCCGGCCGCGGGTTCGACGGTCAGGACGACGGTCTTGCCCTTCTTCGCGGCCTTGGTGACCTTGGTGCTCGTCCTGATGTCGAAGCCCTGCTTCTTGAAAATCTTCGCGGCTTCCTTGCGGACCTCGCCGTCCATGCCCGGCAGGATCTGGTCGAGAAACTCGACCACCGTCACCTTGGCGCCGAGCCGCCGCCAGACCGAACCGAGCTCGAGCCCGATCACGCCGCCGCCGATCACGACCATATGGCCCGGCACCTTGGGCAGTTCGAGCGCGCTGGTCGAATCGACGATCATCTTGTGATCGATCTCGACGCCGGGCAGCGGCGTGACGCTGGAGCCGGTGGCGATGACGATGTTCTTCGCGCGGACGGTCTTGCCGGCGACCTCGACCGTGTCGGTGCCGGTGAAGGTGGCGAGGCCCTTCAGCCAGTCGACCTTGTTCTTCTTGAACAGGAAGGCGATGCCACCGGTCAGGCCGCTGACGGCATCCTTGCGGCTGCCGTGCATCGCGTCGAGATCGAGGCTGGCGCCGTCGATCCTGACGCCGAACTTGGCGAGCGCGCCCGAATGCGCTTCCTCGAACAGATGCGAGGCGTGGAGCAATGCCTTGGACGGGATGCAGCCGACGTTGAGGCAGGTGCCGCCCAGCGTCTCGCGGCTCTCGGCGCAGGCGGTGCGCAGCCCGAGCTGAGCCGCGCGGATCGCCGCGACATAGCCGCCGGGGCCGGAACCGATCACGAGGACGTCATAGTCGTAGTCAGCCATGCTGCAGTTCACCTTTCAAGCGATTGCGTCGACCTCTCCTCCCGCTTGCGGGAGGGGTCGGGGGAGGGCGTGTCCACGATCCCGGGCGCGCCCTGACATGCCCTCCCCTAACCCCTCCCGCAGGCGGGAGGGGGACAGGCCTCACAGATCGATCAGCAACCTCGTCGGATCCTCGATAGCATTTTTCAGCGCGACGAGGAACGTCACCGCCTCGCGGCCGTCGATCAGGCGGTGATCGTAGCTGAGCGCCAGATACATCATCGGCCTGATCACGATCTGGCCGTCGCGGACGACCGGGCGGTCGTCGATGCGGTGGAGGCCGAGCACCGCGGACTGCGGCGGGTTGATGATCGGGGTCGACATCAGCGAGCCGAACACGCCGCCATTGGAGATGGTGAAGGTGCCGCCGCGCATCTCCTCCATCTTGAGCGTGCCGTCCTTGGCGCGCTTGCCGAAATCACCGATCGTGCGCTCGATGCCGGCGACCGACAGTTCCTGCGCGTCGCGGATCACGGGCACGACGAGGCCGTTGGGCGCCGAGACCGCGACCGAGACGTCGACATAGTCGCGATAGACGATCTCGTCGCCGTCGATCGAGGCGTTGACCGACGGCATGTCCTTCAGCGCCTGGCAGGCGGCCTTCACGAAGAAGCCCATGAAGCCGAGGCGGACGCCATGCTTCTTCTCGAACAGGTCCTTATACTTGTTGCGCGCCTCCATCACCGCCGACATGTCGACATCGTTGAAGGTGGTCAGCATCGCCGCGGTGTTCTGCGCTTCCTTGAGGCGCGTCGCGATCGTCTGGCGCAGGCGTGTCATCCGCACCCGTTCCTCGCGGCGGCCGGTCACCGGCGGCAGCGCCGCGGTGGGCACTTCGGGCGGGGGTGACGGCGGCGCCGGCGGTGCGGGCGGCGGACCGGCCTTGACCGCGGCCAGGACATCGTCCTTGGTCAGCCGGCCATCCTTGCCGGTGCCCTTGATCGACGACGGATCGAGGCCATGTTCGAGCACCAGCCGGCGGACGGCCGGCGAGAGCGTCAGCGGGCCGGACTCGTCGTCGCCGACATGTTCGGCCGCGGCCGGCGCTGGCTGGGCCTGGGCCGGCACGGGCGCGGCGGCGGCGGCCTGGGCGGGCGCCGGCGACGCGGCTGCGCTGCCGGCCTCCTCGATGATCGCGATCACCGCGCCGACCTTGACGGTGTCGCCGGGTTTGGCGGCATGCGCGCCCATCACGCCGGCCACCGGCGACGGGACCTCGACCGCGACCTTGTCGGTCTCGAGGCTCGCGATCGGCTCGTCGGCCCGCACCGGATCGCCCGGCTGCTTCAGCCATTCGCCGATCGTCGCTTCGGTGATCGATTCGCCCAGCACGGGCACTTTGACATCTGTCGCCATGGGAAGTTCAGCCTTTCTTGCGGCGCTTGATCTCGGCACGCACGCTCAGGCCGAGCGCATCGGCCACCAGCGCGCCCTGTTCGGAGAGGTGGCGCTTGGCGAGGCCGGTCGCGGGCGATGCCGACGCGGCCCGGCCGGCATAACGCGGACGCTTCGCGTCCGATCCGGCCGCTTTCAGGCAGTCCTCGATCAGCGACTCGACGAAGAACCAGGCGCCATTATTCTTCGGCTCCTCCTGCGCCCACACCACTTCCTGCAGATTGGTCATACGCTTGAGCCGCACGACCAGCGGATCGGAGGGGAATGGATAGAGCTGCTCGATGCGGACGATCGAGACATCGGTCGCACCCGCGGCGTCGCGCGCTTCCATCAGGTCGTAGGCGACCTTGCCCGAACACAGGACCAGCCGCCTGATGTCCTCGTCCTGCGGCGCATTGGTGTCCGACAGGATCCGGCGGAAATGCGAGTCGCCCAGAAACTGGTCGGTGCTCGACACCGCGAGCTTGTGGCGCAGCAGCGACTTGGGCGTCATGATCACCAGCGGCTTGCGGAAGCCGCGATGCATCTGCCGGCGCAGCACGTGGAAATAATTGGCCGGGGTGGTGATGTTCGCCACCTGCATATTGTCCTGCGCACAGAGCTGCAGGAAGCGCTCGAGCCGCGCCGAACTATGCTCGGGACCCTGCCCCTCATAGCCGTGCGGCAGCAGCAGCACGAGACCGTTGGCGCGCAGCCATTTGGCTTCGGACGCCGCGAGATACTGGTCGATGATGATCTGCGCGCCATTGGCGAAGTCGCCGAACTGCGCCTCCCACAGCACCAAAGTCTTCGGATCGGTCATGGCATAGCCATATTCGAAACCGAGCACGCCATATTCGGAGAGCGGGCTGTCGAGCACTTCGAAGCGGCCGTGCGGCACGGTCGAGAGCGGGACATATTTGGCCTCGCTGTTCTGGTCGACCCACACCGCGTGGCGCTGGCTGAACGTGCCGCGGCCCGAATCCTGACCCGACAGGCGGACGCCATAGCCCTCCGAGACCAGGCTGCCGAACGCGAGCGCCTCGCCGGTCGCCCAGTCGAAGCCCTGGCCGGCCTTGAACATCTCGCGCTTGGCGTCGAGCACGCGGCCGAGCGTCCTGTGAATCTCGGTGCCGGCGGGCACCGTCGTCAAGGTGCGGCCGAGGCTGTCGAACAATTTCTTGTCGATGCCGGTCTCGATGTTGCGGCGCGCGCCCTCGGGGTCGGCCGGCTTGTGCAGGCCCGACCAGCGCCCCGCGAACCAGTCCGCCTCATTGGCCTTATAGCTCGCCGCCGACTGGAATTCCTGCTCGAGCACGGCGACGAAATGGTCGGCATATTCGCCCGCGAAATTGCGGTCGATCACGCCCTGCTGCTGCAGTTTCGCGGCATAGAGCGCGCTGACCGGCGGATGCTTGCGGATCTTGGCGTACATCAAGGGCTGGGTGAAGCTCGGCTCGTCGCCCTCGTTGTGACCGAAGCGGCGATAGCACCACATGTCGATCACGACGTCCTTGTCGAACTTCTGGCGGAACTCGATCGCGATCTTGCACGCGAAGGTCACCGCCTCGGGATCGTCGCCGTTGACGTGGAAGATCGGCGCCTGGACACCCTTCGCCACGTCCGACGGATAAGGCGAGTTGCGCGCGAATTGCGGGCTGGTGGTGAAGCCGATCTGGTTGTTGATGATGAAGTGGATGCAGCCGCCGGTCGCGTAGCCGCGAATGCCCTGGAAGCCCAATGTCTCCCAGACGATGCCCTGTCCGGCGAACGCGGCGTCGCCGTGCAGCAGTACCGGCAGCACCTGGTCCATCTCCTCGAGATCGTCGCGCATCGCGAGCGTCGCGCGCGCCTTGCCCAGCACGATCGGGTCGACCGTCTCGAGGTGCGACGGATTCGGCACCAGCGACATATGCACCTTGATGCCGTCGAACTCGCGGTCGGTGGAGGTGCCGAGATGATATTTGACGTCGCCCGACCCGCCGACATCTTCCGGGTTGGCCGATCCGCCCGAGAATTCGTGGAAGATCACGCGATAGGGCTTGGCCATCACGTTCGCGAGCACGTTGAGCCGGCCGCGATGCGACATGCCGATCACCATTTCGCGGACGCCGAGCTGGCCGCCATATTTGATCACCGCCTCGAGCGCGGGGATCATCGATTCGCCGCCGTCGAGTCCGAAGCGCTTGGTGCCGACATATTTGCGCCCGAGGAACTTCTCGTACTGCTCGCCCTGGATGACCTTGGACAGGATCGCCTTCTTGCCCTCGACCGTGAACTCGATCGCCTTGTCCTTGCCTTCGAGCCGCGCCTGCAGGAACTGGCGCTCCTCGGTGTCGGCGACGTGCATATATTCGAGGCCGACATTGCCGCAATAATTGGCGCGCAATATGTCGACCAGCTCGCGCACGGTGGCTTTCTCCAGCCCCAGCGTGCCGCCGAGATAGATCGGCCGGTCGAGGTCGGCGCCGGAGAAGCCGTGATATTCGGGCGTGAGATCGGCCGGCAATTCCTGCGTGACGAGGCCGAGCGGATCGAGATTGGCGGCGAGATGGCCGCGCACGCGATAGGTGCGCACCAGCATCTGCGCGCGGATCGCGTCACCGGCGGCGCGCGCGATCTCGTCGCTCGAGACCGGGGCGGGCGCCGGCGCGGGTTTCACGGCGGGCGCCTTGGCCTCGACGCTCATCTGGGTGGGATCGAGCGCCGCGGTCAGCGCATCGGTGTCGGACGGCGGCCAACCGGCACGCGCCCAACTGGGGCCGGTCGCGGTCTGCTCGACGCCTTCGAACCAGCTGCGCCACGCCGGATCGATCGCCTCGGGGCTGGCGAGATAGCGGCGATACAGCGTCTCCACGAAACCGGGGCTCACGCCCTCGGTACCGTCGAATTCCTGGCCTTCGAAACCCATGATCTCATGTCCTCTAGCGCACCGGCAGGTACACCTCAAACCTCTCGAGTGTTCCCGCGAAGGCGGGAACCCAGCCCTCTACCGGCGACTCTGGACCCCCGCCTTCGCGGGGGTACTCAATTGTTCAAACGATGGTCGGATACAGGTCCAACCATCCCGGATTGCTTTCCTCGATCAGCCGCAGCTTCCACAGGCGATTCCACTTCTTCATCTGCAATTCGCGCCACCGCGCGCCTTCCAGCGAATCGCTCGCTTCGAACCAGACCAGAAGCTTGCAACCATATCGTTTTGTGAAGCCGTCAGCGGCCTCGTTGCGATGTTGCCAAACGCGCTGGACCAGATTGCTCGTCGAACCAATATACAGCGTTCCGTTTCTTTGGCTGGCCATGATGTAGACATAGCCAGCCTTCTCCACCGTTCCTTACCTCTCAGTGCTCCCGCGAAGGCGGGAGCCCAGCCCACTTTGCAAGCGACTCTGGGTCCCCGCCTTCGCGGGGACACAACATTGCGAGGCGCTCAGAGCGACTTCAACACTTCCGCCAATGTCGTGCCCAGCTCAGACGGGCTGGCCGCGACCTTGATGCCGGCTTCTTCCATCGCCGCGATCTTGTCCTCGGCGCCGCCCTTGCCGCCCGAGACGATCGCGCCGGCATGGCCCATGCGACGGCCCGGAGGCGCGGTGCGGCCGGCGATGAAGCCCGCCATCGGCTTGCTTCGGCCGCGCTTCGCCTCGTCCTTCAGGAACTGCGCCGCCTGCTCCTCGGCGTCGCCGCCGATCTCGCCGATCATGATGATCGACTTGGTCTCGTCGTCGGCGAGGTACAGTTCGAGGATGTCGATGAAATTGGTGCCGTTGACCGGATCGCCGCCGATGCCCACGGCAGTGGTCTGGCCAAGGCCGATCGCCGTCGTCTGGAACACCGCCTCATAGGTCAAAGTGCCCGAGCGCGAGACGACGCCGACCGAGCCCTTCTTGAAGATCGAACCCGGCATGATGCCGATCTTGCATTCATTGGGCGTCAGCACGCCCGGGCAGTTCGGCCCGATCAGCCGCGACTTCGAGCCCGACAGCGCGCGCTTGACCTTGACCATGTCGAGCACCGGAATGCCCTCGGTGATGCAGACGATCAAAGGCACTTCGGCGTCGATCGCCTCGAGGATCGAATCGGCCGCGAAGGGCGGCGGCACATACACGACCGACGCATCGGCGCCGGTCCTGGCGACCGCTTCGGCGACGGTGTCGAACACCGGCAGGCCGATATGCGTCTCGCCGCCCTTGCCGGGCGTGACGCCGCCGACCATCTGCGTGCCATAGGCCAGCGCCTGTTCGGTATGGAAAGTGCCGGTGGCACCGGTCATCCCCTGGGTGATGACCTTGGTGTTCTTGTTGACGAGAATGCTCATAAGTTCGTTTCGTCCTCCAGTTCGCCGGCGAGCGCGGGGGCTCAATTTCTCACATCAGCGTCGCGTAGAGATCGTTCCACCCGGGTTGAGCTTCTCGATCGCTTCAAGCTTCCAGCTGCGACGCCACTCCTTCATCTGCAGTTCGCGGGCTCGGGCGCCTTCGATGGTGTCATGTGCCTCGAACCAGACCAGCAGCTTGCAACCATATCGTTTCGTAAATCCGCCGATCAGTCCTTCGCGGTGCTGATAGGCTCGTCCAGCCAGATCGCTCGTCATGCCGATATAGATCGTTCCTTTGCGCCGGCTCGCCATGATGTAGACGTACCCGGCCTTCTCCATGTCAGCTCAGAAACCGTTTCTGTTCCCCGGCGAAAGCCGGGGCCCAGGAGTCACACGCGCGGTACCGCCGACTCCTGGGCCCCGGCTTTCGCCGGGGAACAAGAAGGGTTGACTGCCACTGCATCAAACACTCACGCCAGGCTCTCGTCGATCCCCTTGCAGGCGACCAGCAGCTCCTTGACCGCGTCGACCGACACGGCAAGGTTGGCCTTCGCCTCGTCGTTGAGTTCGATCTCGATAATCTTCTCGACGCCGCCCGCGCCGATCACCACCGGCACGCCGACATAGAGGCCGTCGACGCCGTACTGGCCGTCGAGATAGACGGCCGCGGGCAGGACGCGCTTCTTGTCCTTGAGGAACGCCTCGGCCATCTCGATGCCGCTGGTCGCGGGCGCATAGAAGGCCGAACCGGTCTTGAGCAGAGCGACGATCTCGCCGCCGCCGCCGCGGGTGCGCTTGACGATCGCGTCGATGCGCTCCTGGGTCGACCAGCCCATCTTGATCAGATCGGGGATCGGGATGCCGGCGACGGTCGAATATTCGACGACCGGGACCATCGTGTCACCATGGCCGCCGAGCACGAACGCGGTGACGTCCTGCACCGAGACCTTGAACTCCTCGGCGAGGAAGGTGCGGAAGCGCGCGCTGTCGAGCACGCCGGCCATGCCGACCACCATGTGGTGCGGGAGTCCAGAGAATTCGCGCAGCGCCCAGACCATCGCGTCGAGCGGGTTGGTGATGCAGATGACGAAGGCGCCCGGTGCATTGGCCTTGATGCCCTCGCCCACCGCCTTCATGACCTTGAGGTTGATGCCGAGCAGATCGTCACGGCTCATGCCCGGCTTGCGGGCGACGCCGGCGGTGACGATGATGACGTCGGCACCGGCGATGTCGGCATAGTCGTTGGTGCCCTTGAGCGCCGAGTCGAACCCCTCGACCGG
>Ga0068860_100002025_pt1 | contig 21393 bp, 20 predicted proteins | sample KBSSwiS32_FD_66597 | JGI IMG/M metagenome (GOLD analysis project Ga0068860, IMG submission 66597) | Switchgrass rhizosphere microbial communities from Kellogg Biological Station, Michigan, USA - KBS Switchgrass S3-2 | ecosystem: Host-associated > Plants > Roots > Rhizosphere > Soil ...
GGCGCCGCCGACTGCGGCGAGCGGAGACGATGAATCGATTTGCAGCTGCACCGTGGTGCCGTTGGCGGTGCCGGTGACCGTGGCCAGCTGCGGAATATTGCTTGGTCCAGTACCGCCTCCGATCCCGCCGCATGCTTCGCCGAGGGTGGCGAGCGCGAGGCATGAAGCCGCCTGGCAGGCCTGCATGCAGAATGCGCGGCGGGATGAATTGGATGCAGCTTCGAGCGTAATCGGTTTTGGCATGAATCGGCGATGCGCATGTGCGACGCTGGCGCTGCGCACGGCGAGCAAGAGGTGTGCCTCGGTGCTGCACACCGCATAGCGAGGTGATCATCACGTTGCGGCGCGCCGGACATCGGTAATGTCATCCACACGTATCAGTCTGTCATCGCGTGGCGACGAGGTACAGCCGAAGAACTCATCGTGGCAGCCTCACCCTTGGCGGAACACTTGCTCCGAGGTTTCGTCTTTTTCTCCATGCGAACGTTTATTGCGGTCTTATCCTTTACCTCGCTCGTGGCGACGTCCGCATGGGCGGGCGCGCTCGATCGTCCAGCGACATTTCTCTCAAACCATCCTGCGCGCGACGCGTGGCGCGTCGACTGGCTGTCCAGTGGCGGTGATGCCGTGTCTGTCACCCCACGTGGACGGCTCGCCATTCATCCCGAGCTCATGCAGGGCGGCACTCAACCCATCCATGCCGCCGCCATCGAGCACAGTGATGCCTATTTGAAGCGCGCGAAAATTCACCGCTTCGCAAGCTATGCGACGCTACCGTTGTTTACGGCCGAGCTGGCGCTCGGCGCCTCCATCTACAACGGCGTGGAGCACGGCGATTGGAGGAAGGGCGCGCACGGTGTCGTCGCCACCGCCATTGTGGGCCTCTTTGGCGTCAATACAGTTACCGGCGCCTGGAACCTATTCGGCGAAAGCTGGAACGACCAAGGACGAGGGCTGCGGCTGCTACACGGCCTCTTGATGATGGCCGCTGATGCAGGTTTCGTAGCCACGGCGATGTCGACGCCCAGCGAGCGCCGCGGTTTCACCTTCCAGACGGATCGGGCCACGCATCGCAACCTGGCGATCGCGTCGGTCGGCCTCGGGACGACCGGTTATCTGGTGATGTTGTTTGGGAACCATTGATAGTGATGATGTTGAGTTCGCTGCTTGATACGTGGACGTCGTTCTACTCGAATCACGCGACGCTCAAAACCGCCATTGAGTTCGCTCACATCGGCGGGCTGATGCTCGGCGGCGGCTGCGCGATCACGGCAGACCTGGCGACGATCCAAGCCGCCCGCGAAGGGTCGATCGGCCGTACCTCGCAATTTCATGTGCTGAAGCGGACTCACACAATCGTTGTCGTCGGCCTCGCAGCATTGTCCGTGAGCGGGCTCCTTCTGTTCGCCGCCGACGCGGACACATTCCTGCACTCGCGCATCTTCTGGCTGAAGATGGTGCTTTTCGCAGCGCTGCTGGCGAATGGCCTCGCCATGCTCACCGGTGAGCGCCGCGTCCGCCGCGGTGAGTTGCGGGCCTGGCGACACCTCCATGCCGTGGCGATCTCAAGCCTCGCGCTCTGGTTCCTGACGACGCTCGCGGGGGCCGCACTGACAAATCTTTAGGATCATGGACAGGAAAACGACGATTCCATTCTTCACGTGCGCCGAGGAGGCGTGCACCGAGCGCCATTCTGCGATGCGCGCCAGCCGTCGCGAGTTCCTGCAGACGGCCGGCTGCTTCGGAATGACGCTCGCGGTATTCGGCCTTGGGACGAGCGATGCGGTCGCGTTGCCGATCGGCACCACGTCGGGCGAGCAGAGCGGCAGTGAGCGTCGCTACCCGATTCCCACGAGCGACAGCGTCAACATCGACCATGGTGCCGGCCTGATCGTCGCCCGGTATCAGAATCACGTAATGGTCTTCTCGCTTGCCTGCCCCCATGAGAACAATGCGGTCAAGTGGGTCGCGAAGGATCACCGCTTCCAGTGCACGAAGCATGATTCCCAGTACAGCCCGGACGGCACCCACACCGACGGCCGCGCAACGCGTAACATGGACCGCTACCTCATCCGGCGTGACGGTAATTCCGTCGTCGTCGATCTGCACAAGTGGGTGCAGTCCGACAAGGATCAGGCCGCTTGGACGGCTGCGCAGATCGTCGTCTGACGTGAGGGGATGATGTGGCGATGTGGCAGGCGCACCCGTTAGGTCTTTATTTTCCCGTGTTGGCGTCGCGTGCTTCCTTCGTGATCTGCTGGACGATCTTGTTGTACTCAGTGTTGATCGCCATGATGGTCGCGTTGACCATCTCGGCGTCGGGCTTGGCTGGCATCAACTGCTTCTCCAGCGTCACCATATTCTTCTCGATCGAGTCGTAGGCATCGCGCGAGCGGTCCTTGACGAGATCCTCGATGTTGTCCCAGTTGTCGTCGAACGCGGTCCACGCCTTCTTGGCGTCGGCAACGCCTCCTGCCTTGAGGAAGTTCTGAACGTCACGCAGGTGCGAGCGTTCGATGCGCAGCCGTGCCACGTCATCGAACTTGGAGTTCAGTGGCGGTGCCTTCGCAACGTAATCGAGCATCGTATCGTAGCTCTTGAGGAGCGCCTGCGCATCCGACAGAGCAACGGCGAGATCTGCACCCGGCATGGATAATTCCTTCTCAAGCTTCGCTTCCCAGTTGTGCTCGATGTCGTTGTACATATCCATGCTGCGCGTATTGACGTACACTTCGACACCAATCCACGCGGCGTCGAACGCCTCAATGTGCCCCTTGGCGGCCGCCTGATCTTTCTTCTGCAGATCGACAATCAGTGTCTGGATGGTGGGGCGCACGGCCCGCAGGCTCGTGACCTCAAAACGCGCCGCGCCACCGCCCGTGCGCGCCTGCGCCGCATAGCCAGCAAGCGGCGATGAGACGAGGCCGACGGCGAACATTATCGCTGTGAACATGCGCATTACTGACCCTCCCTCGTAGCAATAGCGCCGTATCCTACAGAACCGTCCATGAATGGCAAATGAACGGTCCGTCTCGGTCGTTGGAGCAATCTTCGTCGTTCACTCCATCTCTTCCGGTGTCAGGCCATGCCGCTCCTTTCGATTCGCTATGCCTCGTCCGTTGGGAGCGAACGGCGCGTCCCATCACAAACGCTTGTGCTCGAACCCTGCCGTACAAACCTCACTTTCTCAATGAACTACGGCGGTGGGTACATGTCGTGCTGGTTCATTCACCGGAGGCTAATCCATGAAGAACCGGGACGAACTTGAGGGAAAGTCGGAATCGATCAAGGGTAAGGTCAAGCAAGCCGCCGGTGACCTCACGGACGATCAAGATCTTCATGACCAGGGTGTTGCTGATGAGGCATCCGGCAAGATGCAGGAGACCTTCGGCAAGGCCCGGCGCAAAGTCGGTGAAGCGCTCGACGATTTGGCTGACGACATTAAACGATAGGGGGATCCTATGCTTTACACACTTGCGGTCATTCTGCTGATCGCATGGTTGCTGGGCATCGTCGGTACCTACACTATCGGTGCCTTCGTCCATGTGTTGCTCGTGTTGGCGATTGTGCTCTTCGTAATCGGCCTATTGAGCGGCCGGGCGGTGGTTTGAACAAAGGAGGGCAGCTCGCGGCTGCCCTCCCTCAGCCCCCAATAGGTTCTTCCATCCTATTCACGTCCGTAATTACCGCCGCAATCGTTAGAAATATTGTCTAAAGTGTCTTGACACGTTGACGGACGACGGGGATTATTTAGGCTGTTTCGACGTTTCGGTTCACCCTCGGACCGCAACAAACTCACGATAGCGCCAACTCAGTTACAACGGTTCCCGCCGGAGGTGTGTGCGGTTGTCGGGGAATGTTGATGCAGATTCGCTTCGTCAACTTACGCGCTCGGATCGGCTATGCGTTGATGCTCGGGTATGTGTTGGAGATTGGTTCACCCACACTTGCGCAATCTACCCGCGACATCGATCGCTTCATCGGTAGGTGGAACGAAGACGAATCGGCAGACAAAGACGGCGACGTGCGGCAACGTGAAGGGAAGGGCGGCCCGGGATTAATCGGCACCCGGTGACTCGCCGCGTCTATGCGGTTTCGCCGGACGGCCGGACGATGACGCGAACCACTACCGGCCTTGGCAAGAACGCGACGGACAACCCATCTGTTTACGTGTACTGAAGCATTCACGTGCCGCAGTCAGCCTGAATTCTGGGGCGCTCTCGGACGGCAAACTCAAACTCTACTGGTCGGACCGGCGTATGCTAACCGCGAGACGGCCAATGCTTCCTATCGTCTCAGGCGAGGCACGAACGCTCGGCGAGACACGGACGCGGCTCGCGACGTGGATGCCGCGACTGATCCTGCTTGCGGCCGGCGCGTACTTCGTCGTGATGGCCGGCCGCTGGATCGCGAGTCCGGGCCTTGAGTACGACGAACTCCTGTTCGTGAACGCCGCCACCGGCGAACCCACCAACGGGATGTTTGTCCGAAGGCGGATTCTCGGAGTTCCGGTGTTGATAAATGGGTACACCGGTGCGCTGAAGGCTTACCTGTACTACCCCATTTTCCAGATCTTTGGCGTCTCGCCCCAGACCGTCCGGTGGCCCGTCATCCTCGCCTCGCTGGTCACTCTCATGCTGACCTACCGAGTCGCGCGATTCAGCTTCAGCCGACCCGTCAGCGCCATCGTGGTGCTGGTCATGAGCGTTGATCCCATCTTCATTTACCTTTCCAAGTTCGACTACGGCCCCGTGGTGTTGATGATGATCCTGAAGCTCACCGCGCTGCTCTTCGCGCTGCGCGCGGTGAGTACCGGGTCATCGCGATACCTCTGGGGCATGGTTGCCGCGTGCGCGTTGGGCGTGTTCGACAAGCTGAACTTCCTGTGGTTTCTTTTCGCGCTGGCCACCGCCGGCGGCATGCTGTTCCGAACCGAGCTGCGGGAGATGTGGCAGCGCGACCGGGCGCGGCTCGTTCGTCCTCTCACGATGCTGGCCTTTATCGGTCTGGCCACCCTGGTTCGGAGTATCCACGTGGCCGCCGGATGGGATAAGGCGCTTTCGTTCACGCCCCTCGAGCGGTTCCGCTTCGTCACCAACCTCTACGCCAGCACGATGAACGGCCAATTACTCTACCTCTGGGTGACCAAACGGACCCTGGCCGCCGAGAGCCTGATGAATCCGATCCTGACGCTCGGCGTCGCGGGCACGGTCGTGGCGAGCCTGCGGGCCGCGCGCCGTGCCGGCAGGGTGGAACGCATGCCTTTCCAGGCGCGAGTGCTCCTCTGCCACCTCCTGATCTGTGCCCTAATCGCTCTGCAGATCCTGTTCACCACGATGGCTTATGGACCGCACCACATCATGGTGCTGTATCCCTTCCAGCTGTTCGTGGCCTTCGGTGGCGTGGTCGGAGTGGCCGGGATGTTCGGTGCCGTGGCCGGGATGTTAGGTACCGCGGTGATCGCGGCCATCCTCGCGGCATCCGGCCTGAACGTCGGCGCCGCCTACGACCGGAACTTTCGACCGACCGCCGAATTCGTGCCGCATTGGAGCCCCGTCATCTACCAGTTGGTCGACTTCCTGAATCAGCATCCCGCGGAGCGCATCACGTCGGTCGATTGGGGGCTCCACAATCAGATCTGGGCCCTGGGCACTTCCAGGACTCGCGCGGTCGCGCGGGACCGTTGGTTCCAGTTCCGCTGGCTCGGTGACCTCTCGGGCCAGGAGCGCAACGACCTGCTGCGAGACTTTGAAGGGGTACGCGGACTGGCGATTACGTATGGTCCCGGCGGGGACGGATTCAATAACTTTGGCACGAAGCCGAATTTCCTGAAGTGGTGCGCGGCCTTGGGCATTGTTCCGAAACTCGAGCGCGTATTTACCAGTCCCGCGGGAACCGTCATCTACGAGGTGTACTCGGTGGACGGATCGCGGACATCGACCAGCCGCAGGACCTCCAGCCTGAATCAATGAAGTGAATCAACAGTTCCAACTCGAAGGCTCGAAGTCTTGCCCCAAACAGAGGCGCAAGCATTCGTTACCCAACATCGTTGTAAAGTCGTACTCGGCCCGTTGGGGAGACCGGCTTTTATGAGCCTCGCTGGAGTCAAGAACTACATCACGCCGAGCGGCTTGGAGCGACTCAGAGACGAACTACGGTTTCTGCTCACCAGAGAACGTCGGGCGGTGACTCAGGTGGTCGCCTGGGCCGCGAGTAACGGCGATCGCAGCGAAAACGCGGATTATCAATACGGCAAACGACGGCTCCGTGAGATCGATCGTCGAATTCGCTTTCTCACGAAGCGGATCGATGCCGCTGAAGTGGTGGACCCCGAAACACCCAGAAGCGGCCGGGCAGCCACTCGCATCTTCTTCGGAGCCACCGTGCGGTACGCCGACACCGCTGGAAACGAGCGGGTGGTGAGCATCGTCGGCCTCGACGAGGTCGACCTCGATCGAAACTACATCAGCTGGGTGTCGCCGCTCGCACGCGCTTTGATGAAGTCCCAACCCGGCGATTTCGTCGTTCTTCGCGCGCCTGGCCGCACCCAGCAACTGCAGATTCTCGAGGTTCGTTACGAGCGCATCTTCATGGAGCCGTTCAGCGAACCACCCGGGGCCGAGGCGGCGCCCAAGACCGGCCGTCCCATCGCCCGCTAGACCGCCGCATTTGAAGGCGTGTGTCAAACCGGGAAACGGGCGCAACGGAAGTCGGAATCCGAAGGCCGTGTCCGATCCTGGATCACACAACACGGCGGATTGGCTGGATGATGCGAGGCCGTCATCGGTCACGAACAGCCTGCGACAGAAGAGCTTAGGCGCGCGTCTATGATTCCGATTCCATTGGGCACGCAAAATGATGGTGCCACGTCTCATGTCGTGGCTCCTCATCGTCCAGCCCGACTCGGTTCAATCCGACCTTTTGCGCGAGGCTCTTCGCACGCACGTCTCAGAGGACGTCGTTGTCGTTGACTCGATCGACAACGCTCTCTCCTCGATCGACCAGTGCGTCCCTGACATCGTTCTCCTGCCTCCCCTGATTCCGGCCGATGTGGAGGATTACGTCATCTCCTATCTCGGCGCGATACCGAGTGCGAGGCATGTGCAGATACTTGGGATGCCGGTGCTCGAACGTCCTGATCATTTCGTCCAGCAGCGCGCTCGTTCGCTGATGCCGTGGCGACAGCGACAGCGGCAGCGGCAAGAACCGCTCACGCCTGGCTGCGATCCGAGAACGTTCACTCAGGACGTCATCCGCTATCTTTCCGGCGTCAGAACGCTCAAGCAGGAGATGGAACTACACGGCGCGCAGGCCGCGTTGAGCGACACGCCGGAACGTCGCACTGAACCCCGATTTTCTCGTCACAACGTGCCGTGGATTTCGGTGACGCGTTTTGGGCGCGGGCGTGCTGCTCTCGTAAATGTTTCCTCGCGGGGCGTGCTGCTGCGAACGCAGACGCGTCCCGAGCATCACTCTCTGAAGCGCTCCGATCTCAACGTGCGAGAACGGTCGCGCCTGACGATCGAACTGAGTGGCCACGAATTCGACGCCATGGGTCGCGTCATCAGGTGCGTTCCTTTGAGGACGGGTGCCGGGATCCAGTACGAGATTGCGTTTGCCTTCGACGACTCGGTTGGCCTCCACCTGCCTGCGACGGACGCTCTCGTTCCCGCATCGCCTCGAGCCGACAGCAACCGGCTGTAACCGGTCGGTCCGCGTGCGACCGCACGCATCACCGTATCAGCGAGAACATCACGGCATCGTGCGCCTCGTCATGCAACACCAGGCGTTTCCGCAAGATGCCTTCGCGCACGGCGCCTGCTTTTTCCGCGACGCGCTGGCTCGCGGTGTTTCCAACGGCGATGAGGATTTCGAGTCGGATTAGGTTCGTGTTCTCCATCGCCCATTGGTAGGCGAGCCGCACGGCGGCCGTGGCGACGCCGCGGCGGGCCTCCGTTGTTCGGACCCAGTACCCGATATTGCCGCGCCGATTGGCTTGACCGATGTCATTGACCCCGCATCCGCCAAGGTAACGTCCGTCGTTCGAAACAATCGCAAATTCGAACGCCATTCCCGCTTGAAATGCTTTGACCTGGTTCTCGAGCCAGGTTCTCGAGTCGTGAAGCGAGTAATTCGGATGGCACCACGGCATCCAGGGCATCAGTTCTTTCAGCGATTCGTGAACCGCCTGACATATCTCAGGCGCATCCGCGACCGCATACGGCCGCAAGGTGACATCGTGTGCGCGCATAACGATGCTCATATCATCCGCTGCCTGGCCAGCAGGATCTCCGCTTCTGACATGTCGTTGCCGCCGCCCCGTGCAGGCAGGATTGACGCGCGGCGCTTCTGGTAGTATCTACCCCCCAGTTCGTCCATAGTCGCTGGCCTACCGGAGAGGAGTACGTCAGATGAAGCCGTTCCTCACCCTGCTAGTTGGCGTCATCGCGTTTCTGCTTATCACCACCTCTGCGTCCGCACAACTTTCGACCGCGCAGTTAAGCGGCCGCATCACCGACGAGAGCGGCGCCGTCCTGCCGGGCGTCACGGTGACGGCCACGCAGACCGACACCGGACTCACGCGCAGCGTCACGACGGACGCCAGCGGGACCTATGTGTTGCCGAACCTTCCGACCGGACCCTATCGGCTCGAAGCGATGCTGCAGGGGTTCCGCACGTACTCACAGACAGGAATTGTGCTGCAGGTAGCCGCATCGCCCGCGGTCAACGTAGTCCTGGCTATCGGTAATGTCGCAGAGAACGTTTCGGTCGAGGCCGCCGCACCGATCGTCGACGTCCAGAGCGCCGGCATCAGCGACGTGATCGAAAACGAGCGGATCGTGGAGCTGCCACTGCAAGGACGACAGGTGACCGACCTGATCGTGCTGGCCGGCGCGGCCGTCCAGACCGGGGTTGTCGGCAGTCGGAACTTTTCGGGCGGCGTGAATATCTCCGTCGCCGGCGGTCTGCCGATCGGTGTCGGGTACCTGCTCGACGGTGCGACACACAATAGCCCGCAGAGCAATGTGAATCTTCCAATGCCATTCCCCGACGCGCTGCAGGAATTCCGCGTCCAGACGAGCGGGCTGTCCGCGCAGAACGGGATGCACGCCGCAGCGTCAGTGAACGCCATCACCAAGTCCGGCACCAACACCCTTCATGGCAACGGATTCGAATTTCTTCGCGACCACAGCCTGAACGCGACGAGCCCGTTTGCTGCGATCGGCGCCGACGGCAAGCGCCAGGACGACGGGCTGCGGCGGAATCAGTTCGGAGGAACGGTCGGCGGTCCGATCGTGCGCGACAAACTGTTCTTCTTTGGCGGATATCAGGGCACCAGGCTCCGCTTCCGGCCGTCCGATCAGATTGCGTTCGTGCCGACGGCTGCCATGCTTGCCGGTGACTTCACCACCTTTGCGTCGCCTGCATGCAATAACGGGAGGCAGGTCAACCTGGGCGGCGGCTTCGTCGGCAACCGCATCAATCCGGCGCTCTTCAGTCCTGCCGCGATGAACTTCGCGCGCCGTCTGCCGACGGCGACCGATCCGTGCGGCCAAATCACGTACACGACGACGGGCGACAGCAATGAAGGGCAAGGCATCGGGCGGATCGATTACCAGATGACGAAGGACAACACGGTGTTCGGTCGCTATATGGCCACGTTCGTCAAGAAGCCACCGGCATATGAGGGTGGCTCGGACAACGTCCTCAAGGCGGCCGATTCCGGCATCGACAATCTCGCTCACGCACTGACGCTCGGCGACACGATGGTGTTTGGACCCACGATGGTAAATGCCATCCGCGTGGCGTACAACCGCACGACCGTGAATCGCAACAACACGCCCTATTTCGATCCGTCCGACCTGGGAATCAAGCTGTACCCGTACATCCGTGGGCAGATGGCGATTCAGGTTCTTCCCGCATTCGAGATACCGGCCGGCTCGACGTCGGCGTTCTTCCGGAACAACTTTTACCAGGTGGCTGACGACTTGACGCTCGTTCGCGGCCAGCATCAGTTAGGGTTTGGCGGCAACGTCGCGTACTGGAACGGCCACTACAATTCTTCCTCTCGCGCGGCCGGAATCTGGATCTTCGATGGAAGCGCCTCGGGACTCGCTTTGGCCGATCTGCTGCTCGGGCGCGTCACCTCCGTCGAGCATGGCGCTCCCCAGGACGTACCGATTCACAGCTACTACCTCGGTTTTTACGGGCAGGACACCTGGCGCGCGACCGACCGTCTGACATTCAATCTGGGTCTGCGGTGGGAACCCTACTTCGGCGTCAGCGTAGACAACAACGCGGTCTACAACTTCAACATCGACAACTTCCGGAAAGGCATCAAGAGCAAGGTCTTCGTGAACGCACCTGCCGGTCTTCTCTATCCTGGTGACGACGGCTTCCCGTCAGGGAAAACGGGCCTCAACAAACAGTGGACGAATTTCTCGCCGCGCGCCGGTGTTGCGTGGGACGTGAACGGCAACGGGCGCATGGCGCTGCGTGCCTCGTACTCGTTGGCCTACGACTTCATGTCAAGCGATTACCACCAGATCAACTCGTCAGCGCCGCCGTTCGGCAACCGTTCGCTCATCACCGATCCACCGGGACGCATGGACGACCCGTACGCGGCGGTGGGAGGCGATCCGCACCCGATCGTGACCAACCGCGACGTGGGGTATCCGGCGTTTGGGTCGTTCGGCACGATGAATCCCGACATCAACTCGCCACGTGTGCAGACGTGGAACGTCACCTTCGAGCGGCAATTCGGCGCGAGCTGGGGCGCCGCGGCGAGTTATATCGGTACGTACTCCGACCGGCTCTGGGCGCAGACGGCAATCAATCCGGGCATCTACATGGGGCTCGGGCCCTGCACCCTGCGGGACGGACGGACGTATCCGGTCTGCTCGACCAACGCCAATCTGAATGTCCGACGGGTGCTCTACCAGGAGAATCCGACGGAGGCGGCGTTGATTGGAACCATGGATCTGAACGACGCCATCGGCTGGCAGGAGTACCGGGGCCTGAAGCTGTCGGTGCAGCGCCGATCGGCGAGTGGCCTCAGCCTGAGCGGCAACTACACCTTATCGCGCTGTATGGGGACGAAAACGCCGAACACCTTCAGCCAGATCGCGTCCGGCTACACGAACCCGGACGACCCCGAGTTCGACAAGGGGTACTGCGATCAGGATCGCAGGCACCTGGCGAGCGTGACGGTCGGTGCGGAGACGCCTAGTTTCGGGGGAGGAGCGCTCGGCGTGCTCGCCTCCCGGTGGCGCGCGTCCGGGATCGTGACCATCCAGTCTGGCGCCCGCATCGATATCATCACCGGCCGCGACAACGCGCTCAACGGACAGCGGAATCAGCGCGTGAACAAGGTGAGCGACGACGTGTACGCCCACCCGCGGACGTTGACGAACTATTTCAACCGCGCCGCGTTCGCGCAGCCGGACCCAGGGACGTACGGCAACCTGATGCGGAACGCCTTGACGGGTCCAAACTACTGGAGCACCGACCTGGCGGTGTCGCGCCAGATTGGTCTCGCCTCGACCCGGAACCTCGAGTTGCGCCTCGAGGCGTTCAACCTGTTCAACACGTTCAACTGGGGCATCCCCGGCACCGAGCTGACGGCCGGAGGATGGCAGGCGAATTTGAATGCGGGAACGTTCGGCCGCATCACCACGCAGGCCGGCGCCCCGCGCATCATCCAGCTCGGGATCAAGTATGCGTTTTAGCTCGTTGCTGGGCCTTGTGGGGTCGGCGCTTATCTTCGCCCAGACCCCACTCGCTTAGAGCGGTTCGACGCCAACGTGGCCTGAGCCGGTTCCGGCCCGCCGGGCCATCGCGGAGAAAGACAAGAAGCCAGCTCCGCGACGCAGCCTTGTCGGGATGTGGGGTGCGATGCCTGGAAACCGGCAGGTCACAAACCAGTCGTCCGGTGTGCAGTTGAAGCCCAACAACGGGAGGCCGGAGAATCAACTCCCGTACACGTCTTACGGCTTGGACTTGTATAAGTCGCATAAGCCTCTGGAAGGCGTCGATGCGGTCCCGCCGGCAGATACCAACGATCCAAGGGTGCGCTGTGAGCCGTTAGGCTTGCCGCGCCATAACCACTACGACCTCGGGGTCCAGATTTTCCAGGACGAATACAAAGTCGCGATGTTGTATCAGTACGACAATCAGTGGCGGATCATCTGGACCGACGGTCGACCACTGCCCAAATTAGCGGATGGCGGTGGCGTCGAAATAAATGGCCAGTATCGAGAGCCGCGGTGGTTCGGGTACTCCGTCGGCACTTGGGTCGACGATTACATGCTCGATGTCCAGACCGTTGGCACCATGCCTGAGCAGCGCGTCTGGCTCGACAACACTGGCCGGCCCATCAGCGAGCAGCTCCGCATCCGGGAGACATTCCGTCGTGTGGACTATGACACTCTCGAGTGGTCAGAGACGATCGAAGATCCGAAAGTGTATACACGGTCGTGGCAGACGATGAAGATGCCGATGATGTTGCAGGATCCTCGAACCGATGTGATGACGCGGTACTGCTCACCGTCAGAAGTGGATGCGTATAACAAGGCCTATGGCAACCCCGTGAGCGGCACGTAAGGAGCGGCGCACAATGAAAAACGGCGTGGTCATCGTCTTGGTTATGATTGCCGGACTTTCAACGCCCGTTCCCCTGGCCGCACATCACACTGCCTCGACGCTCTACACTGAAAAACTCGTGACGGTGAAAGGGATCGTCAAATCCTGGCTCTGGTCCAATCCCCACTGTTTGCTCATGTTCGACGTCAAAGGCGAGGACGGCCAGGTGGTGGCGTGGCGTGCTGAAACTCAGGCTCCAAATACCGCTTACACCGAAGGGTACCGGGCGAATTCATTCAAGCCGGGTGACGAAGTCACCGTCACGATGCGTGCATCCGTAAGTGGTGGCCCATTCGGCCTCCTCGCCCAGGTTGTGCTCGCCGATGGCACCAAGTTCGGCAGCATCGAGGGCGGACGGGGCCGCGGCGCGGACGCACAGTAGGAGCGCCTTCCTGGGCCGCGCTCGAAGGGGCTGTCCACCATCTACGCTGCCTTCTGACGGCTGGGGTCTTTAGAGGCTTCCAGCATAAGAGGGGCGTAGCGCTGCGTCATGATTGGTCCGATCGTGGCTGTCACGACGATCAGCACGAACACCGCGTCGAAGATCCGTCTATCGACGAGGTGTTGGCCCACGCTGTTGACGGTGTCAAATCCGACGAGCGTGGCTGCGAGGGTTGCAGCCACCTGCGGCAAGGTGAGCGACCACACCGTCATTCGCGCTGCGTGCGAATAGTCGAATATCCGTGCAGCGATTCCGGCAGCGAGACCCTTTCCGACGATGAGTGCGCCGACAATCGACGCTGCCAACGGGAAATTGTCGACGATGCTTCGCACGAGGAGGGCGGGGTTGATGAGGAAGCCGGTCACCACGAAAAAGATCGGGATGAAGAAAGCATTGCCGAAGAACTCCAGCTTCTCCTTGGCCGTTTTCTGTTGAACGGCTTCGTTCACTGCCAGCCCTCCTAGGAAGGCGCCGACAATGCCGGGAAGGCGCACGATTGTCGTAAGCATGACGGCGAATGCCATGATTGCGAACATCAGGACGAAGTATGCCTGCTCGTCCTCTTCTACTCTGTTCAGCAGATATCTTCCGCCACGACCTACACCAAGAAGCAGGAGCGGGATAAATCCGACGATCTCGACGAGTTGCACCGCGAGCGCACTAGCCGAGAAGCCGCGCTCGAATGTCGACACACACATCGCAAAGACGACCAGCGAGAGGGTGTCCGACATCACGGTTGCCCCTACGGTGACAGTGTACGGCTCGAGTCGATTCGCTCCGATGCTCATGACGAACGGCGCGGCCAGCAGCGTGTGTGACGCAAGCAGGGAACCGACGACAACTGCGGTCACCATTTCGTAGCCAAACAGCAGCGCGACCGAGGTGCCCAGTACGAGAGGGATGCTCGTCGTCATGAGGCCGAAGGTGATCGCCTTGCGCCGGGCCTGCCGGAAAAGCGCTAGGTCAATCTCGAGGCCACTGAAGAACATGAGCAGCAGCTTTCCGATGTCGGCGAAAAAGTCGGCGATGGGTCTGTGTTCGCTGAACAGGTCAAGCCCGTACGGCCCAAGGAGGATCCCCGCGATCAGCAATCCCACCACAGCCGGGAACCGCGAGCGCCGCGACAGCGTCGTGACGGCCACGATGACCGCCATTGCAATAGCGAACTTCGCCAGTTCCGGCAATCCAAACGCCACCGACCGTAACGACGTCAACAAGACCCTCTACCTCATCGCCGCTCTGTCGCCGCCGCGCTGGTTGGTCCTTTGAAGCTGGCGAGCGCCGTGCGGATGTCCGAATCGTACGGATGCGTCGCGAGGCCCTTTTCGAGCGTGGCGACCGCGGCAGCGGTCTGGCCGGCCGAGTAGAGCGCAACGCCGTAGACGTATGCGAACCGCGCGTTTGTCGGTTCGAGAGTAACGGATCGCCGCAACTCGGCCAGTGCGTCGTCGGTTCGCTTCAATCGCGTCAAGGCCAGGCCGAGTGCGTAGTGAAGGCTCGCGCTCTCTGGGGCTGCTTTGAGTCCCTCTCGCAGGAGGTGCTCGCCGTCGCCATCCCGATTGCCTACGCGATAGAGGTCGGCAAGATTCACATAGGCGGGTACAAACGTCGGATCGAGACGGATTGCGACCCGCATCTCCTCCTCGGCTCTCACCGTATCGCCGATGCGTCCGAAAAACGTCCCGAGGTTGACGCGGCCCTCGGGCCTGTCCGCGTTGTACCGCTGCGTCTCGACGAACTCGCTGGCCGCCCGTGCGAGCGGCGCGCGATCCGCTGTCGGCAACTGTTCCGGAGGCACTCCAGCGAGGACGCTTACCGCTTCAACCCGTAACGCTTTCCGTGGATCCGACAGGAGAGGCGCGGCCAGGCGCAGACGCGCGTCCGGAGGTACGGTCGACAGCGACTGCAGCGCTCCCAGCCGAACAAGTGGATTGGGATCGCGCAACCCCCTGGCCACCGTATCAAGCGTCGATTGATTCAGTGACGCATTAAGCCCTGCGAGAGCTGTAGCCCGTGCAATGGCCGGTTGCGTGGAGGCGTCCGCAACGGCGCGCAGTTGCGACTGACCATCCAGTGATTCCGCGCTTCCGCTTGCGAGCGCTTCAGCGAACTGTTGGTAACCCTGCGGCTGATGTCCGTACCAAGAGCTCACCTTCGTCGCCGCCCAGCTGGCAGCGCGGTTCGTGTGGCAGATCGTGCATGCGTTTGGCGTATTGAGCTTCACGGACAGATCAGGGCGCGGTACGCGGAGGCTGTGGTCGTGTCGCGGGTCGATGACCATGTAGGTGGATGTCGGCATATGACAGCCAACGCACGCGGCCCCGGCGCCGCCGGGCGTGTGATGGTGATGCGATGGGTTGTCGTACTTGCTGGCGAGGTGGCACGTCGCGCAGACCGTGTTGCCCTCTGCGCGCAGCTTCCCTGTGTGTGGGTTGTGGCAATCGCTGCACGTGACGCCGTTTGCGTACATCTTGCTCTGAAGGAACGAGCCCCAGTCGTACACCTCACCCCGCTGCTCGCCGTCCGCGTAGTACAAGGGGTCTGAGAGAAGCGCCGGACGGTAGAAGTCGAGAAGTGGCTTGCCAGCCTCATAGCCGTCTGCGATCTGACCTCGGCGGGCGTGACACTGTGCACAAACCTCGATCTCGCGGTCCGTCGCGCGCGGCTGCGATCGACGAGCATTCCCGCTCGCGACGTTGACGTTCCAGGTCATGCCGCGGCGCTCGTCAAGACGTGCGGTCAGCCCCTTGTCGTCACCGTTAACCGCCGCCGGACCGTGCGTGTTGGCGTATGCGGCCCAGCTCACATGTGCCGATCCGGGACCATGGCACGCCTCGCAGCTGACGTTGATCTCGGCCCACTGCGTTTGAAATCGATCGTTCACACGGTCGTAGTTCTTGCGGAGACCCGTCGAATGGCAGTCGGCGCACATGAAGTTCCAGTTCTGTGCCGCGCGCATCCAGTGCAGTTCATCGTCGTGGGCAATCCGCTCGCCGGGATAGAGGTGGAACCAGCGCTGGCCACCATCCTTCTTCGGACGAGCGTCCCACGCGATCGAGAGTGCCTGCAGCCTGCCGTCTGGAAACTCCACGAGATACTGCTGCAACGGATATACGCCAAACGTGTACTTGATCTGAAAGTCTGAAAGGCGCCCGTCCCGGCCGTCCGTACGGACATAGAACGTTCCATCGCGCTTGAAAAACGTGCTCGTGGTCCCCGCGTAGCCGAACTGTGCACGATTGAAGTTGCCTAATACGGTGTGTTCGTTTGCTTCCGCCATTGCGTCGTGGTGCTGTGAGGTTCGCCACTCAGACGCCTCTGTGCGATGGCACGACGTACAGGCGTCGCTTCCGATGTATCTCGCTGCGACGACCTCTTTCGCTGCAACGACCTCCGGGCCAGCTTTCGATTGGCTCGGCGGAGTCGCATTCGCACGCTGACGCCAAACGACACCACAGGCGAGACAGATCGACACGACCACAACGGCGCTCCAGAACAGACCATGTCGACGCCGTCTGCGCTCCGGGAGCCGAGGACCAACCCGATGATTGCGGGACTGCCTCTTGGTCACATCACTGTTCGAACGTGAAGATGCGCTTCCAGTCCTTCTTCATGCTGACGACGACCCTGGTCGCCGGTCGAATTGCCGAACGCGGCGTAGGACGCGATCGAGGCAATAGGTCACCTGCGAATACATCGAGTGCTCGACCCACAGCGTGCCGTCCTGATCGAAGGTCGCGATCCGTTCAGCGGGCTGCCGAAGTGCGGGCTGCCTTGAGTCGTCGTTGCCTCCACAAACTCCACAATCGCGCGCTTCGCTGCGCCGTCCTTCCACGTCGGCAGTGGATCGGTCTGCGCGACCGCTTGTGCCACGACGAACACGAGCGACGCGACGATCGTTAATTCCCGAGCGCAATGAAACGACGAAAGGCGCTTCATACGGAGCACGGCGACGAGCACCTGCTATGCCACGTCGGGTGCTGCGCAGACATTCGACTCTGCTGAAAAATCCGGCAGGGACGTCACCACATATTGAGACGACGGACCAGGACTCGCACATCAAGAGACCGCCGAGGGGACGCTCGGATTGAAACTAGGAGTCACAAGCCTGGCTGGATCGGGGATTGCCACCACGGGATAGAGCTACCCGTGAAGATTCGGTGACCAGGAGGAGCATCAAATGATCAGGAAGAAAGTCAGGCGCGTCTGGGTCGTCAGCGCTGCTTTGGCCATTGGATCATTCGAGGTCCTGTCCGAATACCAAGGCTCGAATGCAGTCCTCGCTCAGGAGACCGCAACTCCAACACAAGCGGCTCCGATGAGCCAAAGCGAACTCAAAGCCCTGGTGGCGCCTATTGCGCTCTACCCGGACAACCTGGTTGCACTGGTACTCGCGGCGGCCACGTTTCCCGATCAGGTAGCAATCGCGAGCTACTGGCTCCAGCAGCACAAAGACTTGAGCGGCCAAGCCCTCACGCAGGCGGTCGCCGGGCAGTCGTGGGACGCGAGCGTCAAGGGGCTTACGCAGTTTCCAACCGTGCTCAACAACATGGCGAAGAGTCTCAGTTGGGCGTCCCAGTTAGGCGAGGCGTACCACATGCAGAAGTCCGAGGTCATGGCGGCCATTCAGACTCTGCGAGCGCAAGCTAAGGCTGCCGGTAACTTGAAGTCGACGCCGCAAATGACGGTCGTGCAGCAGAGCCCGCAAACGATTGTCATTCAACCCGCGAATCCGCAGGTCGTCTACGTTCCGCAGTACAACCCCGCCGTGATCTACGGCTACCCGTACGTGACGCCCGGCTACAGCGCGGGAGATGTCGCCCTCGCGAGTGCGCTCTCTTTCGGGGCCGGCGTAGCGGTTGGTGCGTTCGCTGATGCCGGATGGGGATGGCCCGCGTGGGGATGCAACTGGGCCGGCGGCGCGGTGCTGTATAACCACAACGCCTTCTACGGTAATACGGCGTGGCACGGTGGCTACGTGGGTGGCTACCATCCCTACGGCTACGACGGTGGATACCACCCGTACGGTAATTTCAACCGCAACGACTTCAACAGCGGAAACTTCAACCGCACCGCGAGCGGAAACTTCAATCGAAACATCAGCGGAAATACGGTCAACGTCAACAGGAACAGCGCGTTCAGCAACAACCATTTCGCAGACGCCAACTCCTGGGCGCAACACAACAACTGGGCCGGACGGTCGAACGCCTTCAGCGGTCTGAGCGCGCATGGTGGGGATTTTGGCGGCTGGTCATCGAGAGCCGACAGCGCCCGAGGCTGGGGCAGCATGCGCTCGAGTGGATTCAGCGGGTTCCATAGCTTTGGCGGCTTCGGCGGTGGCGGGTTCGGTGGATTCCACGGCGGTGGTGGGTTTGGTGGATTCCACGGCGGCGGCGGCCGGCGCTAGTGTCCGCAACAGTCCGACGTCAGATGACAGTGGCGGTAGGAGGAACGAACATGTCGCACTTCCCCTGGTTGAACAAGATTCCCATCGTTCGCGTCGCCGTGTGTCTGGCGCTGATCGTCATGAGCGTCTCGGCACCTTCGTGCGAGAGGAAGCCAAACAAGCCAAACAACGCGGCTGTGGGTACCACGGGTAAAGAGACGCAGAAGACCTTCGTCTCTCCGGCAGAAGCGGGGGCCGCATTTCACGACGCCGCGAAGTCGGGAGATCAGGCGGCGCTGACGGCGATCTTCGGTCCCGGCGTGACGGAAGTCGTGTTGTCAGGGGATCCGGTCATGGACAAAAACGCGCTCGCGCAGTTCGTGACCGCGTACGAGACGATGAATCGCTGGGGCAAGATCAACGGCGGCGGTCAGATGCTCTACGTGGGCGTAGAGAATTTTCCCTTCCCCGTTCCGCTGCTGCAGACGTCATCCGGACAGTGGTATTTCGATACCGGAGGCGGCGCCGACGAAATTCTCGCGCGCCGCATCGGACGAAACGAATTGGTTGCCATCGCAGCCACCGCCGCCCTTGCCAACGCGCAGCAGGATTACTTCAGGACTCATCCTGGCGGCGAGGTCAAGCAATACGCGCAGCAGTTTGCCAGCGATGAGGGTAAGAAGAATGGCTTGTACTGGCCTGCTTCATCCGGCGGTAACCAAAGCCCGCTTGGTCAACTCGGTGACTTCGCGAAGGATGCGGGCTACACGAACGCCGGCGGCACGCCGCAACCCTTTAACGGATACAACTTCCGAATACTCACAAGACAGGGGAATACCGCCAAAGGCGGCGCGAAGATCTACGTCGTGAACGGAAAGATGACCGGCGGTTTCGCAATTCTGGCTTATCCCGCTGACTATCAAGACTCTGGAATCATGACGTTTCTTGTCGGCGCTGACGGCATCATCTACGAAAAAGACCTGGGCCCAAAGACGGTGGACATCGCAGCGGCGATGACGGAATACAACCCAGGCGACGGCTGGAAGCCTGTCAACAACCAGCGGTCAGGCGAGTAAAACCACGCGCGCGCAACGTTATGGCGCGCGATGGTGGATGAAGAACCGATCGCTCGGCCAGAGGAAGTATTCCGGGTGCGTTCTGCACGTCTCCGTCTCTGTGCCGGCGGGGTCAACCGGACACACGTACCGCAGATAGTCGCGGAACGCTTCTTCGGCGAGATGGGCGGCAAGGAGGCCCTGCTCAGCATCGAGGCTGCGATGCTCGAGTGCCACTTTGTTGATATCAGCCAGCGCGGTTCCCTTGAAGCCGTAGGACACAACTGTTTCCTGTTCCCCATGGAGTTGAACGACCCTGAATTCAACCGGCAGACTGGGGTTCTCCGCGTACGTCATCAACGACACGAGCCCGGCGACTTCGAAGTCGTCGTCGCTTGGAAACATCGCCGCACGGCTGTCTTCGTCGGGGTGGTTGTGAAAGAAGATCACCGGCTGGCCGGTTCGGACGATCGCCTTCAGTTTTTCCGGATCGGGCCGAACCTCGTTCGTGGTAGACCACAGCGTCGCATCGTGTAAGGCGCCGTTATACGCCAGGATATGTTGCTTTCCGTCAGGGTGGCGTCTGAAGTAATCGGCCGCAAGCCCGTCCGCCTCGTCGGCCTCTCGTGGAGCTGGAACGAGCGTGACGTCCTTCACCCGTTGGAGCACCCGCTCGTAGGTCACGGCGTCCCAACGGTGATAGGTCGCATACGCCTGTAGATATTGCTCGTAGCGGGACTCTCCGACGCCTCGAAGTACGCACCGTTCTTCGGCGGCTTCGATGTTGGCGCCGTTACGGTGGTATCCAGGCAAGTCGTCATTCATGACGTGGCACACTTCGTGGAGCGCGGAGGCCTCAAACAGAACATCCGGCTGTTGCTCCAGAAAGCGCGCGTTGACGTTGATGATGAACGACTGGTTGCGCATCGCTTCATCGCGCACCACGTCCGTGAACACGTCGCTGACCGTCGGGTCGTAACCAGCCGCGACGGGGTCGTTCACGAGCCGAAGGGCGATCTTGTAGCTCGCGCCGAGGCGCGACATCGCTTCAGCGATCTTGCGCTCGTACTGCTCTTTCTTGTGATCGAGTCCACGCTCGGAAATACAGGCCGGCGAGAGTTCGAAGCCGGTATAGCACGTCGCCGATTGAGGCTGGGCAGACACTCGAGACGTCATCAGCAACACGACGCAGCCGACAAACGCCCCCACTTTTATCCCCAATGACTCGTCCCTCGATCGCTAATGGGTTTCGCGAGCGGGGGATCATACTACGGGGACAGGGTGACGAACGTTGACGCGGGTCAGCGTGCGACGTGGGACGAAGGAGAGTGGGTGCCGCGCGTGCGAGGCTCAGCTCCCGAGAATGTTGATGGCCCGTGACATGACGGCCACGATCGTCGCGAGCGAGATCGTGCTTTCGAGCATCATCAGCATCTTGGCGCGGGACGTCAGCGGCATGACATCGGTGGTGCTGAACGCCGTCGCGGTCGAGTATCCAAGGAACAGATAGTCGACAAACGTCGGCCGCCAACCCGGCGGGACGTCTTGAGGAGCGCCTTCTTGCGGAAAGAGCCAATCCGGCCTCGGGCCGGCCTTGTTCGCGCGAGCTTCAGGCCCACCCCGATCAATCTGCCAGTACAGCAGCGAGAACGTGAGCACGTTGAGGACCCACATCGCAACGCTTGACGTGAGCAGCTGGATGCCGCTGACTTCTCCAGACCGACGCACCATCTCGGCGATGAGCAGCGTCAGGTCAGCGATCATTCCACTCCCCGCAACGAGGAAGAAGACCAGCGTGATGGTGCGCTCGATGCGGAACCACCGCTCGGGTGCGCTGGTCAGCATGATGGCAGCCATCGGCACGATGA